>Ga0075431_100001545_pt1 | contig 21347 bp, 24 predicted proteins | sample RhiMetdeltSRZDD5_FD_75297 | JGI IMG/M metagenome (GOLD analysis project Ga0075431, IMG submission 75297) | Populus rhizosphere microbial communities from Tennessee, USA - Rhizosphere MetaG P. deltoides SRZDD5 | ecosystem: Host-associated > Plants > Roots > Rhizosphere > Soil | place: USA... | reverse complement strand
GTTCCATCGAGAAGCTCCTTTTTCATGGTTTCCCTCTCGGCGGAAACGGAGTAAATGCAAGTGCATGTTCTGTCAATATAGATGCAATTGCATTATACTACGGAGAGCCACCGATGCGGGTAGAGGACTTGCCGACCGATCCCATCGTCGCGGCCTGGGTCGCGATTGTCAGGGCCGGCAATGGCCTGATCGCTGCGGTCGCGGCCGACGGGAAGGCCGCAGGGTTTCCTCCTCTCGAATGGTACGATGTGCTTTGGGAGCTAGAGCGGAGAAGCCCCAAGCGGGGGCTCAGACCCTTCGAATTGGAACACGGGTTGCTGATTGCCCAGTACAACGTGTCCCGCCTTGTCGATCGCATGTGTCGGGCGGGCTACATCGAAAGAAGGCCATGCGAAAGCGATGCCCGAGGTCAGGTCCTGGTCATCACCGACAAGGGCCGGGCCCTGCGGAAGAAGATGTGGCCGGTCTATTTCGCATCGATTCAACGACATATCGGCTCGCACCTGTCGGCTGACGATGCCCGCGCTCTCTGTGCGCTGCTTGTGCGCGTCGTCGAGTGCAGGGCCCAGGAGGAGAGAAGGCCAGACGAGCAGAAGCGAAGATAGGCCTGGTGTGAGTGCATCACTCTTTCGTGACACGGACTTCCTCGAGCCTGACTCGAGCCGGATCATACCGTCGAACCGATCTTGCTGCGGCGCAAATGCTGCGGTGCATATGACGCATTGAAGCTGCAAACCACCTTCACACATCCCGCGCACGCCGACCATGTGGCTACGGCGTGACGACATTGGTCCCTGTCATGGTGACAACTCCCCGGGATCCGGCCGCTTAGTTGATTGTTTCATGGTCTGTCAGGCAAGCCGCAAAGAGCAAGAGATTGTGGCCTTTCGCTTCAGGAGCAGAACATGAACAACAACAATAACAATCGAAGGACAGCACCGAAAGACGCGCTTGCGCGGACACTGACGAGCAATGTCGCCAGCAACATGCGCATGCGAGCGTTCCTTATGGCAGTGTACAATTACCTCATTGGCGGGCTGGCACTTGCTGGACTTGTCGCCTTCATCACCCACGATTCATCGCTCGACCAGGCAATCGCCGGGTCGCCTCTGTTCTGGCCGATCGTTCTGCTGCCTTGCGCATTCGCGATCATCGTCGCTGCTGTCTTTGAGGCCTCTGGAGAAGAGATGGCGCATGCGATGTTCTGGTCTGGTTCGATATTGATCGGGTTGTCACTGGGAATTGCCTTTCCAGTGCTGACCGGCCTATCGATCGCTCCGGTGCTGTTCGTTCTGGCCATTTCCTTCGCCGGTATCAGTCTTTACGGCCATCTCACGGAGATGGATCCCTCGACAACTGACGCCATGCTGATGATGGTCGTAACCGGCATGTTCGCTGCCGTGCTCGCCACATGGGTTGTCGACCGTCCCGTTCTGATTTTCATAATCTCTGCCGTGAGTGTGCTCACCATTGCTGGCAGCACCGCCCTTGGCATGAGGCGGATCAAGCAGATGCATCTCGAGCACGGTCCTCACGAGGATGCCGGCAAGGATTCGATTCGCGCTGCGCTCAGTCTCTATATCGACTGGATCAACCTCCTCATCCCCCGGCCACGAGACAGGGTATGAGATCACCTAATGTTTGGGAGGAATGCGCGGTTAGTCGGTGTTCCGCCGTCGCAGCATCACCGATGGCGGCGGATTTGGCACCTGAAGCGAGTCGTAGTAGGGCAGCGTGTCGACCCTCGCTTCATAGGAACCGCTTTGGCGCAGGCTCTGGATATGAGAAGCGATCTCCTCGAGCCGCGCGAACCACACATCACCTGTTCCCAGCATATACTCGATCATCTTCTCTATTCTGAGCCACCGCGATAAGCGGCCGCTCACGAATGGGTGCCAGACGCCGATCCACAGGCCTCCGCCGGCAGTGCGCATGGCCTCGAACTCCGCCATGAAAACTTCCATCGCGCGATCGGGCGACATGATCTGAAACATGTAGTCGAGATCGATTGAATGGACATAGGGCGGCCAGTCGTCCAGCGCCCAGCTTGAAGGAAGCTCGACGATCTCGCCCCTTCCGGTTTTCAGAATATAGGGAACGTCATCGCCCATCAGCGACGAGTCGTAGAGGAAGCCTTCGCTTATCAGGAGGTCGGTGGTGTGGATCGAGTAATTGTAGAGGGGCGAGCGGTTGCCGCGCGGACGCTTGCCAGTGCGCTGCGCGATGACCTCGATCGACCTTTGCATCCAATAATGCTCCTCGTCCCGAGACAGGGCGTTCGGCGCCTCGTGAATAAAGCCGTGATATCCGACCTCGTGATCGTCCTTGACCATGGCCTCCACTGCATGGGGGTATTGCTCGATGCACCAGGCCGGCACGAAGAATGTCTGCTTCAACCCATAGCGTCGGTAACCCTCGAGAATTCGCGGTACGCTGACCTCCGGGCCATATCTCAGCATTGAGATCGTGGAGATGCGGGTAATCGAATCACTCGGATGGGCGACATGCACGAGGCTGTCAGCATCCATGTCGAAGGTGATGGCAACGGCAACCTTCGCGCCGTTGGGCCACGGCACTGGCCGTTTGATCATCGGAAGCTCCTGGTTCGGTTGAAGTCGCCGGTTCATTGTAGCGGCCGAAGCGGAGTTGAAGTAGATGCCCTCCGAACGGGTCCGCGTGGGACTTGACGAAAATCGACCATCAGGGCCAACATCGCGCGCCGGGGTTGAGGCGAAGCAATGACGACAGGCGCAAACCGTTGGCAACGTTTTGCCGACTGGGATCTACGGCCGTTGCGGCTCGACCGCTTCGCCGCGGAAGACCCGGAGAATGGCTTTTCCGCCTTCCGTGGCAGGAACGATCCGCAAGCGTCGCTGGCGATCGAAGACGGTCGGGTGACGGTCCTCGACGGCGTCCCAGAAGCCCGGTTCGACATGATCGATCATTACATCGCGCGCTATCACATCGATCCATCGGTGGCGGCGGAGGCGATGGCGATCCCGGCCGCCGAGCTGGCGCGAATGCTGGTCGACATGAACGTGCCAAGGACCGAGCTCACCCGTCTTGCCCATGGGCTCTCGCCAGCAAGGCTCGCCGAGGCCGTGGCCAACCTCAGTGCCCTCGAGATCGCCTTCGCCTACGGCAAGATGCGCGCCCGGCGCACTCCTGGCAACCAGGCCCATGTCACCAACGCCAAGGATGATCCGCTCCAGCTCGCCGCCGATGCCGCGACCGCCGTCGCCTTCGGCTTCGATGAGATCGAGACAACGGTTCGGGTGTCGCGCAACGCCTGGTCGAATGCGCTTGCCTGTGCCGTCGGCTCTGCCGTTGGTCGTGCGGGGACTCTCTTCCAATGCTCCTGCGAGGAAGCCGAGGAGCTCAAGATCGGCATGGCCGGCTTCACCTCCTATGCCGAGACGGTCTCGGTCTACGGCACCGAACGGGCGTTCATCGACGGCGACGACACGCCTTGGTCGAAGGCATGGCTCGCATCGGCCTATGCCTCGCGCGGGATCAAGATGCGCTGCACCTCGGGTGCTGCCTCCGAGCTCTTGATGGGATTTCACGAGGCGAAGTCGCTGCTCTATCTCGAAGCGCGCTGCCTGTGCCTGCAAAGGGCGATTGGTGTTCAGGGAACGCAGAACGGCGGGATCGACGGTGCCCCGCTCGCCGCCACCATGCCGGGAGGTGTGCGCGAGCTGATGGCCGAGAACCTGATCGCCGTCTGGCTCGACCTCGAATGTGCAAGCGGCAACGACGCGCGGCCGACCGAATCCGAAATTCGAGTCGGCGCCAAGATCCTGCCCTATCTCATATCCGGCTCCGACCTGATCTGTTCCGGATTTGGCTCGATTCTCAAATACGACAATTCTTTCAACCCATCTCTCCTCAATGGCGAGGAGCTTGAGGACTACCTCGTGCTGCAGCGCGACTTCGAAGCCGATGGCGGACTCGTCCCGGTCGAGGAGACCCGCGTTCTCGAGCTGCGTCGCCGCGCTGTCGACGCTGTCTCGGCGGTCCTCGAGGAACTCGATCTTGCCGCACCCGAGGCCCGCATGAAGGAATCGGTGGTTGTCGCTTCGGGATCGGACGACACCGATAGCTTCACGCCGCGCCAGGTGGCGCTGATCAGCGAGAAGATCAGTGAACGCGGCATCAGCATGCTCGATGTGGTCCGCGCACTCGATCGCCGCGGCTTTGCCGACGAGGCGCGGAACCTGCTCTTTCTCCTGCGGTTGCGGGTCTCGGGCGACTATCTCCAGACCTCGGCATTGATTCGTCAGGGTCGGGTGATGAGCGCGGTCAACGATCCCAACGACTATGCCGGACCAGGCACCGGCTATCGGATGTCCGAGGACCGGCGCCGGGATATCGTGGGAATTCGCGACGTGCTCGACCGGGCAGAGGTGCTGCGCACCGAGGGCACCTTTGCCAAGGCCGAAGGCGGTCGGATCCGTTATCGCGAGATGGGGCCGGCACAGACGGGTGACGATCCGGGTGAGGTCGTGGTCGGCGTCAGCCCGGGCTTCGGTCTGAAGCTCTTTCGGACGCTTGCCGGTCATCCTTTGAGCGCCGTTCTCAAGGAGATCAAGGCCGGGGTGGAGGAGCGGGGCCTGAGACTGCGGGTGGTGCGCCTGCTGCACACGGCCGACACGTCCTTCCTGGGTCTCTCCGCGGCCACCCTTTCGGGCTCGGGTGTCGGCATCGGACTTCAGGCCAAAGGCACGGCAGTCATCCACCAACGCGGAAGGTTGCCTCACAACAATCTCGAGCTCTTCTCAAACGCCCCAATCACCAGCCTAGACCACTATCGACGCTTGGGTTCGAACGCCGCGTCGCACGCATTGGGCGAATTGCCGGATCCTGTCGTGGTGCCGACGCGCGGCGAAGCCCTTGGTTCCCGCCATCACGCCCGGGTGGCTCTGATCTACGCGATCGAGACCTCGCTGACACGTGACGGTGCTGCGCCCCAAGAGATCGAGATCGAGTTCATGGAGGCGGCCGAGTGACCACGCGCCCCTTTGGCATTCCCGACTATCCGCTCGCTGAAACCTGCCCTGGCGAAGTGCGAGGGGCCCGCGGCCTGAGCCTCGACGAGCTTACGCTTGAGAGGGTCGTCGCCGGCGAGATCGCCATGGAGGATCTGAGGATTACCCCGCAGTCGCTGTCTCGCCAGGCCGAGATCTCTCGCGCCGCCGGCCGCCCGACTCTTGCACTCAATCTCGAGAGGGCAGCCGAGATGGCGGCGCTGCCGCAACGGGTGATCATGGAGATTTACGAGCTGCTGCGACCTGGACGGGCGAAAAGCGAAGCCGAGCTGATTTCCGCTGCGAAGCTGTTGCGCGAAACATATGGCACGTTCAAGCTTGCCGACTTCCTCGAGGAGGCTGCCGAGGTCTATCGCCGCCGAGGCCTCTATATGGGTCGCTACTGACGATTTTCCGGCTATCAGGTCAAATCCAGGTTCCTCGAGGTCAAATAGGTCGCCCGGATTGACGTTAAGGTGGTGGCGGGGCACCCTGTTCCCGCCAAGAGGTGCCTTTAGGGAGGAAACAAATGCCCAAGCAAAGCTTGTCGCGCCGGGGCTTCATGCAGACATCCGCGATGCTTGCCGCGGCGTTTGCCGCGCAATCCGGCCTTCCGCGTTCTGCTTATGCCGCCCGCGAGAAGGAGCTGAACATCCTGTGCTGGGAGGGTTACAATTCCGCGCAGGTCCTCGATCCGTTCCGGTCCGCCAATGCGGCCACCGTCAAGGCCGAGTCGCTGACCAACGACCCGACGATGATCAACCGGCTCCGGGCCGGGGAGACCAACGTGTGGGATTTGATCAATGTAAACAATCCCTGGGCGCGCAAGATCATGTACCCCGAGAAGCTGATCAAGCCGCTCGATCGGGCGCAGATGGAGCCCTATTTCGAGAAGATGCTGCCGGCGTTCAAGCCACCCTATAAGTGGGCGATGGACGACAGCGGCAAGGAGCTTCTCGGCATGTGCCAGCGCTTTGGCCCGTACAGCTTCGTGGTCAACACCGACAAGGTAAGCCGGAAGACCGCCGAGGACCAGGGCTGGGACCTGTTCAACGATCCCGCCAATGCCAAGAAATACGGCGTCCTCGAATCCGACGACTGGAACGTGTTCAATATCTGCGCGATCAGCGGCTTCGACCCGTTCAAGGAGCATAACGACCAGGAGGTCGCGAAGTTTACCGAGACCGCCAAGCGGGTGTTCAAGGGAGCCAAGGTCGTGGGCGATATTGCGACCATGAACCAGGCGCTGGTGTCGGGTGAGATCGACTTCCATATGACAGGCGGGACCTATTCCGCCTCGCCGGCGCGCGCCGACGGTCACAAGAACATCCGCGGCGTCACGCCGAGCAAGGGTCCGCTGACGGATGGCAAGGGCGGCATCTCGTGGATCGAGGTCACGTCCGTGGTGAACAACCCCAACGCTTCGCCACTCGCCGTCGAGTTCCTTCAATATGTGCAAAAGCCCGAGAACGCCCATATCGTCGCCTTTGCCGAAGGAACTTTCAATCCAGTCACGCAAATGGGCAATTCCGACTGCTTCAAGCTGTTCACGGCGGACGAGCTCGACGCCATTCAATGGGACAGCCTGGAAGAGGAGATGGCGCGTTCCGTCGAGTACGATATCGTACCCGACTATGCCAAGCTTCTGGACATCATGACGGCTGCCAAACGTGAAGCCTCTGCAGGGTGAATCGCGACCGATTCTCGAGCTTGCGGCGGTGAGCAAGGTCTTTGGACCGCTCACCGCCGTTGACCGGATCGACCTCAAGATCATGGAGGGGGAGTTCTTCACGATCGTCGGTCCGTCCGGCAGCGGCAAGACCACGCTGGTTCGCATCCTTGCCGGGATGGAGACCGCGAGCTCCGGCGACATCCGGCTCAGAGGCAAGCGCATCAACGACATCCCAGCCAACCGGCGCCCGACCTGCATGGTGTTTCAGTCGCTGGCGCTGTTCCCGCATCGCTCGGTCGGCGACAATATCGAGTTCTCGTTGAAGATCCGCGGCATCGATCGCTCGACCCGGCGCGCCCGAGCATTGGAGCTCATGCAGCAACTCCGCTTGCCCGAAGGCTATTATGGTCGAAGCGTTCAGAAATGCTCCGGCGGCGAACGCCAGCGCGTCGCACTTGCCCGGGCGCTTGCCTTCGACCCCGAGATCCTGTTCTTCGACGAGCCGCTCTCTGCCATCGATTACAAGCTCCGCAAGACCCTCGAGAAGGAGCTCAAGGACATTCATCGAGAAACCGGCAAGACATTCGTCTACATCACTCACAGCCTGGAAGAGGCAATGGTGATGAGCGATCGTATCGGCGTGATGCGGGCAGGGAGGTTGGTGCAGGTCGGAACGCCGCATGAGATCTACACGGCGCCGAATTCACGCTTCGTCTCGGAGTTCATGGGGGATGTGAACGTGCTGCCGGTCAGGCTCGACGGCGGACATGCGCTTATATCCAGTGCGGTTCCGGCAGACCTGCGGGCAGGCGCCATTCCCGCTGATTTTCGTGAGGGCTTTCTGGTCATCCGGCCGGAGTTCATGCGTTTCCTCGCCTCCCCGACCGAGGCTGAGAATGTTCTTTCCGGACGGCTCTACAATGAATATGTGCTGGGATCGCGCATCCAATATCAAGTTCGGGTCGGTGACCACGTATTCGTCGTCGAGAAGCTGCGTCAGCAGGCCTTCAAGGGCCAGCTCGACGAGGAGGTGCTGATCGGCTGGGATGGCCGGGACAGCATTCTGGTCGGACCCTAGGGCATGTCGCAAGGCTTGCGCAACGCGCTGCCCATGCTGGTGCTGCTTGCCATCGGCTTTGCTGCGCCGCTCCTCGCCGTGATCGACTTCAGCTTCATGCCGGAGCGCACCTTCAGCCTGTTCCAGGAGCCCACGCTCGAAAACTATCGCGCCATCCTTCGTTCGACGAGCTACATCTCGTTCCTGTGGTCGCTTGGTCTTGCCGTCGTCACGACGATCATCCTGGCTTTGATCTGCTACCCGATCGCTTATGGCCTCGTGCGCCTTGCCGGACCATGGTCGATGGTGGTGACGCTTCTGTTTACCATCCCGCTTTTTGTGTCGGAGAATGTCAGGCTTTATGGTTGGGTGCTGTTCCTTATCAAGAATGGTGTCCTTCTCGGCACACTCAAGTCATTGTTCGGCATCGAACTGTCGAGCATGCTCTTCACGCTTCCGGCGATTATTCTCGGCATGGTCTATGTCTATCTTCCGTTCATGCTGTTCCCGATGACGCTCGGCATCGCGATGGTGCCGAACGAAACGCGGGAGGCAGCCTACGACCTTGGGGCCTCGCGCTGGCAGGTTTTCCGCGAGGTCGAGTTGCCGCTTGCCATGCCGGGAATTGTCATTGGATTCCTGCTGACTTTCGTGTTGGCAGTCGGTGCCATTGCTGAGGCCAAGGTGATGGGCGGGCAGCGCATCATCCCGATCGTCCACGATATCGAAATCGCTTTCACCTATGCGCAGAATTGGCCACTCGGCTCGGCGCTCGCAGTTCTGCTGATGTTTGTCGTCGCCTTTCTCGTGATTCTGGTTCTCCGACGTTTCGATCTCGATCAGATCATGGGGAAACGCTGATGGAGGCCGACCGCGGTGCGATGCGCTCTCTGATCCTCGCCTGGACTGCTGCTGTCATCGTGTTCCTTTACGTGCCGGCCGTTTGTCTCGCTCTGGCATCGCTGACCGCCAGCCGCTATTTCACCTTTCCCATTCCCCGATGGGGAACGGAATGGTGGGGCAAGACACTGGCCTCCTTTGAGATCCATCAGATCTTGTCGACCTCGATCGCGATCGCGTCAGCGGTGACGGTGATCGCCGTGATCCTGGCGTTCTTCGGTGCGCTCGCCTTTGCACGCTACGATTGGAAAGGCCGCTCGCTCTATCAGAAGCTCGTATTGCTGCCGATCTTCTTTCCACAATCGGTGCTCGGTCTCGCCTTGCTGCTATGGTTCAACGCCCTCGGACTTCCGCTGTCGTGGAAGACGGCCGTTTTCGCACATCTGGTGTGGATCGCACCGGTCGCGACGCTCGTGATTGCGATCCAGGTCTACAGTTTCGATCCGGCACTTGAAGAAGCGGCATTCGACCTTGGGGCGTCCCGGCTGCAGGTTTTCCGAGAGATCACCTTTCCCGTCCTGCTCCCGGGCATTTTCTCGGGTGCGCTCTTCGCTTTCCTGCTGTCATGGGGCAATTTTCCGCTGTCGCTCTATACAACGGGTGCTGACAGCGCCGTGCCGGAGTATCTCTATGCCAAGATGGTGGCAGGCTACACGCCGGGCGTGCCAGTGCTTGGGACGCTGTCGACTGTCGGCGCTGCCATTCTGCTGCTTGGCTTTTGGAGTTTGATAACGCTGATGCGGCGCGGCAGTCTGCCGCGCAGCGAAAAATGAAGGGAGCTCCACGATGCTCGACTCGATCAAAGGGCGAAGCGCGTTTGTCACCGGTGGCAGCAAGGGAATCGGCAAGGGTATCGCCCGATCGCTGGCGGATGCCGGGGCCCGCGTCACCGTGGTCTCGCGGCATCTTGAGGAGGGAAAGCGGGCGGCAACGGAGATCGGGCACGGTGCAAGGGCGGTAGCCGGAGACGTGACCGATCTCGCTTCGATGGAGAAGGCGGCAAAGGCCGCAGCCGAGGCGTTCGGCGGCATCGATATCCTCTGTGCCAATGCCGGCATCTTCCCACAGGTGAAGATCGAGGATCTAACTCCGGCGCAATGGGACGAGGTGGCGAACACCAATCTCAAAGGCGCGTTCCTCTCGGTCAAGGCATGCCTTCCCTATCTCAAGAAATCCGATCAGGGTCGCGTGATCCTGACGTCGTCGATCACCGGACCGGTCACCGGCTATCCCGGCTGGGCACATTATGGCGCCACCAAGTCGGGTCAGCTCGGCTTCATGCGCACCGCCGCGATCGAGCTCGCGAAATACGGCATTACGGTCAATGCAGTCCTGCCGGGAAATGTCGTGACCGAGGGGCTGGCGGATTTGGGCGAGGAGTATCACAAGACCATGGCGGCATCGATCCCGCTCAAGAAGCTCGGGTCGGTGGCAGATATCGGCAATGCCGTCCTCTTTTTTGCTTCTAAAGAGGCCGGCTACATCACTGGCCAGACTATCATCGTCGATGGCGGGCAAATTCTGCCCGAGTCGCTCGAGGCTCTTTCCTTGATGTAGCGACGGTGGCTTATTGCAGGAGGTCCAAACGCAGCGTTCGTGGACACTTGCCGGTCCAGCGCCGTACCGCCCGCGAGAAGGCGGACAGTTCGGAATAGCCGGTGAGAAGCGCGATCTCGGACAGCGGCAATCGGCGCTGCTTCATGTACATGAACGCAAGGTCGCGGCGAGTCGCCTCGACCATATCCTTGTAGACCAGCGAGGCTTCGACCAAGACACGATGCACCGCAGATGGTGGGAGACGAAGGTCGGCGGCGATTTCCTCAAGCGCCGGGTGCCCGCTCGGCAATCGCGCGCGGACTGCAGTCCGGATCTGGTCCAGCAATGAGGGTTCCTCGGGCTGTCCGCTGGCCAGTCTCTCGAGGCATGCTCGCATCATTGCCATGAGGATTGGATCGCGGCCAGGCATCGGATGCGAGAGGTTTTCCGGCCGAAACAAGATTGCGTTGGTCGGTTGTGAAAAATAGACGGGAGCGCCGAAAGCCCGCTCATGATCGCGAAAGCTCTCCGGTCGCGGATGCTCGAAATGGATCTCCTCGGGCGACCAGCGTGCGCCCAGGCACTCGCGGAAAACATTGAGGAACATGCCGAGTGACAATTCGGCATCCTGGCGTCGCTCAAGGATTGACGGCGCCGTGATCTGGTATTCGAGACGGCCAAGCCCGTCCTTTCCTGTGAAGAGCCGCATCAGCGAGCTCTCCTGGTGGAGGGGGAACAGATCGACGAGGCTCTCGAGGGCGCAGCCCAGGGTCTGGGCCGAGACCGCAGCATAACCCCACATGCCGAGACTGCGCGGGCGGAAGCCGTTGCCGAACCACAGGCCAAAATTGTCATTGACGGTGCTGCGGGCCGCTTCCTCGAACAGGGCGCAGAACGAGGAAAGCCTGAGTCGCAGGGTGGGTGAGCCGGCCATGGCCGGGGCAATGCCGGCGGACGCAAAAACGCCCTCGACATCGCCACCCTCTCTTTCGATGCTCTCGACGATCCCGGTGGCGGCGGAGGCGAGAACGGCCGGCGCGCGACCGTCTGCAGCGCCTGTAACCTCGATCCCTGCGCTTTGTCTGGCCATTTCATGACCATAATGACACGGGAAACGCCGCGGGATCAACGGTATGGAACCCATGCTCTAGCCAAAGCGGCTGAGGTAATCCTCGCAAAGCGGAACGGTCGAGGCGGTGTACTCATCGCCCATGGATTTGGCGAGATCGGTCTCCGAATGGGAGCCGATCCACGCGACAAGCAGCAGGCGCCGGAGCATGACGAATGTCCAAATCTCCTGCTCGTCCTCGGCTGGCAATTCCTTGACCCGCCGATAGCCACGGACCCAGCAGTCGATCAGTCGCGGAACCTCCGGCTGATGCTCGAAGAAGGAGACGGTCGTCGCGCAGTCATAGAGGAGCCAGGAGAAGCCGCAATCGTCGAAGTCGATGACCTTGGTCACCTGCCCATCAATGAGAAGGTTGGCGAGGCGCATGTCGCAATGGATGAGCCCGAAGCGCTCCGGCTCCTGGCCGAATTTCTGTAGCCGGATGCCGATCAGACCGACGGTCCTGTCAAAGAGCGCCGTTCGCTCGGGCGTCATCCCCATGCCATCGCGCCAGGAACCCCAATGCGGCTTGTTGCCGATGCTGGTATCGAAATCCCAACGGTGGCGCTCGAAGCCCGGCGGGCGCTTCCAGGCCATGGAGTGAAGATGCATGCGCGCGGTGATCTCGCCGAGTATCTCGAAGGGGGACGAAAGATCGTGCTCCTTCTCGGAAGGTTCGACGCCATCCTCCCAGCGGAACGCCACAACATTGCGCGGGCGCGGCATGAGCTCGTGAGCGACGGTTTGGATCAGCTTGCCGTTGCGGCCGGGAATGGGAGCGGGGGTCACCGCAGCGCCGTCCCGCCGCAAGGCCATCGCCCAGGCAAGTTCCGATTCTATGGCCCTTTCGGAATGGTAACCCTCCCGGTGGACACGCATGGCAAAGCGCTCGCCCGCGCTATCGATCCGATAGGTGGCATTCTCGGAGAGGTTGATCAGGCTCAACGTCGCGTCGGGAGCAAACGGGTATTGGGCAAGCGCCGACTTGGCGACGCGTTCGAGCCGACGAATCTGCTCCTCCTGCGGCAGCTGATGGAAAGCCGTCATGATCCGCTCCATGGTGACCTTCAGCCTATCATTGGTTAACGCCGCATCGCGAGCTTGACATCATCCGGCAATGTCTTGACAGGCCAAGCCGGCTGTCAAGTTTTCCCACGAGCCTGTCAAACCCTGCTGGTGCCGTCCCTGCTAGAAATGGGGAAATGGCAGAGGTGCAAGGGTGAGCGAAGAGAAGCTTGAGTTCCTCGAACGGTCGAAGGAGTTCTGGAACCCAGGCAAGACCCAGTTCTGGCAGGATGTCGGTGTCGATCTCGTGATCGACCGCCGCGAGGGTTATTTTCTCTACGACATGGATGGGCGGCGGTTGATCGACGTTCACCTGAACGGCGGCACCTACAACCTCGGTCATCGCCATCCCGAGCTGGTGGAAGTCCTGAATGCCGGGGCCCAGCATTTCGACATGGGCAACCACCATTTCCCGGCCTTGGCGCGAACAGCACTCGCCGAGGCGCTTCAGGCGTGCTGTCCGGGCGATTTGCAATATACCGCCTATGGGGCGGGTGGCGCGGAGGCAGTCGACATCGCGATCAAGACTGCACGAAACGCCATGCGCAAGCGCAAGATCGTCTCGATCATCAAAGCCTATCACGGCCATACTGGGCTTGCGGTCAAGACCGGCGATCAGCGCTTCTCGAAACTGTTCCTGTCGGAAGATCGCGAAGGCGAGTTCATCCAGGTGCCGTTCAACGATCTCAATGCGATGGAGGACGCATTGAAGAAGCGCGACGCGGCGGCAGTGATACTCGAAACCATTCCCGCGACTTACGGCTTCCCGATGCCCAAGGAGGGCTATCTGCCTGGCGTCAAGAAGCTCTGTGAACGTTACGATGCGCTTTATATCGCCGATGAAGTTCAGACCGGGCTCATGCGCACCGGCGTCATGTGGGGCTGTGAGAAATACGGGGTCGACCCCGACATCATGGTGATCGGCAAGGCGATCACCGGTGGCATGTATCCGATATCCTGCGCTGTGTTGGGGAAGCATTGCGCTCAATGGCTGACCGAGGACGGCTTCGGCCATATCTCGACGGCGGGCGGTGCCGAGCTGGGTTGCGTGGTGGCGCTCAAGGTGCTCGAGATCACGCAGCGCCCGGAGGTCGCCTCGATGGTGCGCCATGCGTCGGATTTCATCCGCGCCGGACTCGACGAGATCCAGGCGCTCTATTCCGACTTTTTCGTCGGCATCCGGCAGAACGGCGTCATCATGGGCCTCGAGTTCGATCACCCCGAAGGCGCCAAGCCGGTGATGCGGCGCCTCTATGAAAATGGCGTTTGGGCAATTTTCTCCACCCTTGATCCCCGCGTGCTGCAGTTCAAGCCTGGCATCCTGATCACCGAAGCCCTGTCCGAGGAGCTGCTGTCCCGGGTGGAGCTCGCCATCGGTCTGGCGCGGCGCGACGTCATGGGCAAAGCGGTCCGGAAGGCATCCTGATGGACCAGCAGATCGCCGCCGTCCTCGATACTTCCGAGACCGACACCGGCGCCCGCGCACGCGCCGAGATGGTTCTCGAGCGGGCACGCTGGGCAGCTCAGGTGTTCAGCCGCTATGATCGTGCGAGGACCCAGGCAATCGTCGAGCAAGCCGCCGAGGCTGCCTATCGCAAGGCCGGCGAATATGGCGACTGGGCAGTTCGCGAGACCGGTTTCGGGGTTGCCGAGCACAAGAAGATCAAGAACGAGCTCTCCTCGGTGCCGCTCGTCCAGCACTATCGCGAATGGGACTTCGTGAACGCCCGCTACAATGAAGACGCGCGCATGGTAGAGATCCCGCGACCGGCTGGCGTGATCCTTGCTCTTGCTCCCTCCACCAACCCCATCTCGACCATCTACTTCAAGACGCTGATCGCCTTGATGACCCGCAATGCCATCGTCCTGTCGCCCCATCCGGCAGCACGCGAATGCAGCGTCGATGCAGCTCGAACGCTTGCCGATGCAGCCGAGAAGGCAGGCGCGCCGGAAGGTGTGGTGCAAGTCATCGAGAAGCCCAATCTGCGGCTCATCAACCAGTTCATGCGTTCCGAGCAGACCGATCTGATACTGGCGACCGGCGGCTCCTCCATGGTTCGCGCGGCCTATTCATCGGCCAATCCGGCGATCGGGGTCGGACCTGGCAATGCCCCTGTCATGGTCGACGCCACGGCCGAACTGAGACGGGCTGCGGAGGACATTGTAGCCTCCAAGAGCTTCGACAACTCGATCCTCTGCACCAATGAATCGGTGTTGATCACGCTTGAGGAGGTTGCGAAGCCCCTGGTCAGGGAGCTCGAAAGGGCAGGGTGCCATTTTTGCGGCGATGAGGAGACGGCAGTGCTTCGCCGCTACCTCTTTCACGCCGGAGGGTTCAACATCGAGGCGCTTGGACGCGACGCCCGCTTCATCGCCGAAAGGGCAGGGATCAAGATCCCGGCAAAGACCAAGGTCATCATCGCGCCGATCGCTACCATCGGCATTGGCGAAGATCTTTCACGCGAGAAGCTGTGCCCGGTGCTTGGCTTCTACGTCGCGCGCAACAAGGCTCAAGCACTGACCGCCGCGCGCCAGCTCCTTCGATTTGCCGGCGCTGGTCATTCCGCAGCAATTCATTGCAGGGACCCTGCAATGGCGGTGGAATATGGCGCGGCCGTCGAGGTTTACCGGGTGGTTGTCAACGCGCCCTGCAGCCAGGGCGCCGCCGGCTTTGGCACGACGCTCGGGCCGACCTTCACCATTGGCACCGGGTTCTTCGGGAGATCCTCGATCGGCGAGAACATCGGTCCGCAACATCTCGTTCATTGGACCCGGGTCGCGTGGTCCAAGGAGGTGGACCCCTCGATCGGCACGCGAGACTTGGCGGGGCTGAAGCATCCGGGTCCGCTTGCCGAGGCGCCCGCCGACGGGGTGCCGGGCAAGGGTCGGGCGATGCCGCCTGGACCCCGCAGCGACGATATCCGGAACGAGATTCGTCGCATTGTTGCCGAAGAGCTGCGTCGCGCACTGAAGAGCTGACCATGGCCGAGCTCAGATCCTTCATTTTCATCGATCAGCTGCAGCCGCAGACTCTCGGCTATATGGCGACATGGATCCGCGGAAGCTTGCCGCGGGCCAATGTCGCGGCGCAGATCATCGAGGTGGCGCCTGGACTCGATATCGAGGCTTTGACCGACGTGGCGGTCAAGCACAGCGAGGTCCAGGCGGGCATTCTGGTGGTCGAACGCCAGTACGGCTATCTCGAATTCCATTCGCGCTCGACGGCGGCCGTCAAGTCCTCGGCGCAAGCGGTCCTGAATGCGCTCGGAGGGCGACCCGAGGATGCGCGGAAACCTCAGATCCTTGCCTCGCATATCGTTACGCGGATCGATCCGCAGCACGCATTCCTGATCAATCGCAACAAGCTTGGCTCGATGATCCTGGGCGGTGAATCGCTCTACATCATGGAGATGGAGCCGGCTTCCTATGCCGTCCTTGCGACCAATGCTGCGGAGAAGGCAGCAAATGTGAAGATCGTCGACTATCGAATGATCGGTGCAACCGGACGGGTCTATCTCGCTGGTCCGGAAGCGGAGATGCGCAACGCCCGCGATGCCGCCGAGGATGCTCTGCGGGAGGCTAGATCGTAGCCGATGACCACACCCGAGGAGATCCGCGCGATCATACGCGAAGTGCTGGCGGAGGAAATAGCCAGCCTGCGGCGTCCGGCGACCCGGGAGGAACGGGTTGCCATTGCCAGCGACTCCGATCTTGCGCGGTTTGTGGCGCGACTTCTTGACCTCACCAATGACGCGGAGCTGCGGCGAGAAATTTCGGAGGGCCGTTACGTGTTCCGGCTCGGCAATGCCAATGCGGCGCGACCGGAGGCGCGCCAGAGCCGAACGCCGGCTGCACCGTCCTCGCGAGCGGTTCGATTCGACAACGGTCTCGTCACCGAGCGCCATGTCGATAGCCTCGCAGAAGACACCCGAACGATCTCGGTGGCGAAGGGCGTGCGATTTACGCCATTGGCCCGCGATAGACTACGAAGCCGCGGGATCAACGTGGAAAGGAGCGGCTGATGATCAAGGGCAAAGTTGTCGGCCGGCTATGGGCTACCAAGCGCGTGGCCAGCCTCCCGCAGGGAGGCCTGCTGGAGATCGAGCTGGAGAGCGGTGCGCGACTAATCGCTTTCGATCCGCTTGGATGTGCCGATGGCGAGGAGGTTCTGGTCACGCAAGGATCGGTGGCCGCCGGTCATTTCGAGAAGGTGAGGGCACCTGTCGACGCCCTGATCATCGGTTCGGTCGATCCCCGGTAAACGAATGAAAGAGATGGAGGACGTGAAATGACCCAGGCAATTGGCATGATCGAGACGAAGGGCTATGTCGCTGCGCTGGCGGCGGCCGACGCGATGGTGAAGGCGGCCAATGTCGCGATTGTGGGACGCGAGCAAGTCGGCGACGGGCTGGTCGCCGTCGTTATCCGAGGCGATGTCGGCGCCGTGAAGGCAGCGACCGAGGCAGGCGCCGAAACGGCAGGGCAGGTCGGGGAGCTTGTCTCCGTCCACGTCATACCGCGCCCACATCCCGATCTTGGCAAGCACTTCACCGCGGACGGTAAGTGACGAGCACAAGCGACCCGGCTTGGACGTGAACGATGACCGAGCTGCGCGTCTATCTGCCGATTGGCAGGCTCATGCCGCAATTCGCGGCCTATCTGTCGACGCCGACCCGTGCGCGCGGCTATCCGCCGATGGCCGGCGACAGCAGCCTCATCGTCGAGGTCTCACCGGCTCTTGCCATTCATCGAATCGTCGACTTCGCCGTGAAGGCTTCTCCCGACCTTGAGCCGGGATTGTTGTTCACCGAGCGCCAATTCGGGGTGCTCGAGCTCCATTCGCGCGATCCACGCCTGGTGGAAGCTGCCGGAGAGGCGGTGCTGCGCGGCCTCAATGCCTCGCCCGAAGGGCAACTCAAACCGTCCATCCTGTTCTCCGACATCATTGCCGAGCTGTCGGACCAGCACGCAATCATTCTCAACCGGACAAGGGAGGCCTCCATGATCTTGCCCGGGGAGTCCCTTCTTGTCTTCGAGGTCCAGCCGGCGCTGTTCGCCGCCTTTGCTGCCAATGAAGCCGAGCGCGCAGCGCCGACCTCGACCCTTGTAGATGTGCAGATGATCGGTGCTTCCGGCCGTGTCTTCATGGCTGGCCGGTCAGAGGAGCTCCGGCGCGCCGAGAGCGAGATCCGCCGGGCCCTGAGCAGCATCAGCGGACGGTGAGAGAGTGTTGACGTTTTGCAGAATGGGGCAGACCCGCTAAAGTGTCGCTTCTCCGGCTTGCAGGTGAAGGCAATCGATGGAACTGCAATTCCTTGGATCGGGCGACGCATTTGGTAGCGGTGGACGGTACAACACCTGTTTCTACGTTAGCCACAGCCAGGGCGCCTTTCTCCTGGACTGTGGCGCATCCTCGCTGGTTGCTTTCCGCAGATTTGCAGCGGATCCGAACAAAGTCCGCGCAATCTTGATTACACACCTGCACGGAGATCATTTTGGCGGGCTACCATTTTTCCTTCTTGACGCACAACTGGTCAGCGGCCGCACGGCGCCGCTGACGATCGCCGGGCCTCCGGGCTTGAGGGAGCGGCTTGCGACAGCAATGGAGGTCCTCTTTCCCGGCTCGACAGAAATGCACCGTCAATTCGCGATAAGCATTCGTGAACTCGAACCCGAGGCACGGCACAATGTCGAAGGCATAGAGGTCACGCCCTATCTCGTGAAGCACCCTTCTGGTGCGCCGCCATTTGCGTATCGCATTGAAGTCGACGGAAAGATCCTTTGCTATTCAGGTGACACCGAATGGACCCACACCCTCAGCCAAGCCGCGAAGGCCGCCGACCTTTTCATCTCCGAATGCTACTCCTTCGATCGACGAGTCAAATTTCATTTGGACTACGCCACGCTTGCGCAACATTTGCCTGCACTCGGTGCAAAACGTGTCATTCTGACTCATATGAGCCAGGACATGCTCGCTCACCTCGAGGAGATCGAGTGTGAAACCGCAAGAGACGGAATGGTAGTCTCGATCTAACCTACTTCGGCCACTCTGGAGAGCCCCATGGAAAGGTCCATTCGCGCACTGTCGATAGCCGCCACGATTTTTCTGTTCTTCGTGATTCTTGCCGTCCCGGTCGATGCCGAGGATCGGGGTACCGAGGCACAAGCCAAGGCATTGGTCGCCAAGGCAATCGCTGCCTATGATGCCAAAGGGAAGAGCGTCTTCGCGGAAATGACGGCTCCCAGCACGGGCTTCACGCAGCTCGATCTTTACATGTTTGTGATAGGACCTGACCATAAAACCGTTGCCCATGGTGCAGACGCCTCCCAAGTGGGGCGCGACGTTCTGGCACTCAAGGATCCAACTGGAAAGCTCTTTGGTAGGGAGCTCTTCGATAAGGCGACCCAGGCCGGCACTTGGGTAGACTATGTTTATAAGGACCCGGCAACCGGCAAAGAGGAACCTAAGTCGTCATGGGTGGTGCGACACGACAATTACGTGTTCGGGTGTGGTGTCTACAAGCCAACAACATAGTGGGCGGCAGCAGACAGTTCTTCGATTTTTTCACGATTGACACCGCTTGGAAGTCTCACCGAATCGACTGGTTTGAAGGGCCATGACTATAATATGGTCGCGCAATTGAACTTGTGTTTCGTTCCTGAGGATTCAATCCAGCATGCCCGAACAATCCAAGTGGCGATCTCTTCCGACCGAACAGATCAATCCAGCGACACTGGATATAGACAAGCTCGACGCGACCGATATCGTCGAGCGGATGCTCGGCGAGGATCGGCTGGTAATCGCCGCAGTCAAAAGAGAAAAGGTTCGTATCGCTGCAGGTGTCGACATCATGACTCAAGCACTGAGGACAGGTGGCCGAATCATCCTTGTTGGCGCAGGCACGAGCGGCCGTCTGGGTGTTCTGGAGGCCGCAGAAATTCCGCCGACATTCGGGACGGATCCCGATCTCGTTCAGGCTGTCATAGCTGGCGGGAGAGGAGCGGTGTTCCGGGCCCGTGAAGGCGCCGAGGACAATCGCGAGAATGGCGCCCGCTCGCTGCGCCGGTTGCGGCCGACCAAGAGCGATGTCGTCATCGGGGTATCGGCAAGTGGAATTACCCAATTCGTTCTAGGCGCATTGGAGAGTGCCCGGGCAGCAGGTGCGAGGATCATCTTTGTAACCTGCGATCCGCGTGCTCAGCTGCAGGAGCTCGTCGATTTGACAATCACACCTGCAGTCGGGCCGGAGATCATCGCGGGATCGACTAGGCTGAAGGCGGGAACGGCAACGAAACTCGTGCTCAACATGCTGACCTCGGCGTCGATGATCCGCACGGGAAAGACCTATGGCAATCTCATGGTTGACGTGCGCACCGGGTCGGAGAAGCTGCGCGATCGCGCGCGGCGCATTATCGGCATCGTTACCGGTCTTGATTACGATCATGCGGAGAAGCTGCTGGAGAAGGCGCGCTGGAATGTAAAGGCCGCGATCGTGATGCAGAAAGGTGGCCTCAGCTATAAGCAGTCGCTCGCGCGCCTCCGCCGCGCGAACGGGTTCGTGCGCGAAGCCATCGGCGAGGACATCGAACCCCGACTGAAAGCGCTGCTGAAGGCCGTCTGACACAGAATTGGACACTGCCTCGCAAACCCATCCAACCGGGAACACGGACATGCGGCTGCCGCTTCTAGACGGTTCAAAACTCGGTCCCGAGCAACGCAAGCTTTATGATGACATGCGCGCCGGAATCGAGAAGAACTTCAAAGGTTTCACGGCGATCGACGCAGACGGCGCCTTGATCGGCCCCTGGAACTCATGGTTGAGGTTTCCCAAATTTGGCGGTCCGGTGTGGGAGCTGGTGAAGGCTTTGTCGACATCCCCGACATTGCCAAAACCGATCCGGGAGATTGCCATTCTCGTCACCGGCGCAAAATTTCACGCCGCATATGAGCTCTATGCGCACGTGCTGGTCGCCGAGCTGCGCGGACTTCCGGATGACAAGATCGCAACCATCATAGCTGGCCAGCGCCCGAGCGACTTCACGCGAGAGGAGGCAGTGGCCTACGACACGGCGGCGGCTCTTCTCTCCGGCGGGGTTCTGCCAGATTTGATCTATCGACAGGCAATCGCGCATTTTGGGGAGGAAGGCACCGCGGAGTTCATAAACCTGATCGGGCTCTATTGCATGGTGTCGGTCACTTTGAACGGTTTTGACGTGCCCATTCCGGAGGTTTAGGCCGTTGCCTCAGTTCATTTGAGACGAGATTGGAATGAAATGCGAGGAGGCGCTCGCCAGTGGCCACTCGACGCTCGACGTGTTCAAGGTTCCGCCGGTGGTAAGAGCCCGAGGTTTTCGAATGGCTTTACCTAATCAACGTTGCTTGGCTTTGGTCGACGCACGGCGCTTCTTCGGCCTTTCACAAGCCGCTCCCCATGCCTTCCGACACCACTCCGCCATGGCCTGCGGGTCCTCGAGGCAGCGGGCGGGTGCGCGTCGATACGACATGACCGTCTTCACTCCGTCGGCCTTAGCATAGGTGAAGGGTTCGAGACCCTCAGCTTCGAAATCAGGGCTGTTCGACGGAGTGGCCTTGAGATAAAGCACATCGTCGGCGACGAGCGCGAACATGACTCCGTCGCGGTATATCCCGGCACCGCCGAACATGCGGCGCGCTGTGGCCCCTCCGAACAGAGCCATTTGGTCGAGCACGTATTCAAGAAACTCGCGAGATGCCGCCATAGCTACCCTATCGTTCGTCGTCGAGCGCACCGATCATGTACTGGACGAGTTCAGATGTATTTGTCTCTGCTGTCTTCCGCTCTGCCACCTTTCGTCCGCGATGCATGACGATCAGCCGATCCGCGACGGCAAACACGTCGGGCAGGCTATGGGTGATGAGGATCACTGGCACACCGCGATCTCGCAGTCGTCGAATGAGCTCGAGCACCTTTTGTTGTTCCGGAACACCAAGGTTGTTCGTCG
>Ga0075431_100001542_pt1 | contig 21352 bp, 20 predicted proteins | sample RhiMetdeltSRZDD5_FD_75297 | JGI IMG/M metagenome (GOLD analysis project Ga0075431, IMG submission 75297) | Populus rhizosphere microbial communities from Tennessee, USA - Rhizosphere MetaG P. deltoides SRZDD5 | ecosystem: Host-associated > Plants > Roots > Rhizosphere > Soil | place: USA... | reverse complement strand
CCTCAAGGCCACGGTCCTGCCCGTCCTCGAGGACCTGAAGGTCGAGTACTTCATGGACGCGGCCGGGTGCGCCATCCTCACCTACCCGCGCGGCGATTTCTTCGACGGAGACCCCGAGGACTGCGGTGGCTTCACTGACCGAGCGGTCCAGTTCGACGACGTTGCGCGCGCCGACCACCAGCTGATCAAGGACGCCCTGGCGGCGTCCGGGACCTCCATCGAGCGGGTCGGTGGCACGTTCTTGAGTGATGGCCGCCTCACGTGGGCCTTTTTCATGTCCACCCACGGCGCGCCATTCGCGACGTCGTGGTCGCTGGAGTACGACCCCGAGGGCACGCGCTCGCCGGGGCCTGCGGGAATCGTGACGCTTACGCCCGTCGAGGGCGAGCAGGACTGGTGGTTCGCCTGCTGCGCGGACTGACAATCGGAGCCGTCGTGCGGGGTAACGATCCGCACTGACAACCCGAACTCGAACGAGTTCATCAGGACGCGTGGCTACGCTCGTCGGACTGTCGGCGGCTAGTACGTTCTTGAAACGTGACCGGAGTCACCGTCGTCGGGGTCTGCGCTCCACATCGAGAGAGTAACGCGCCGGCGAATGCCTTCCTCCTTAGGACTGCGAATAAGGAGCCTTGGAGCGGGCCGCGGAGGTCGTTTCGTGACCACACCGACCGCCGCGTAGCATCGAGGTGATGGCGCGCAAGCGGATCCTCGTGGTCGGCGCCGGCTTCGCCGGCCTCTACGCGGCGATGCACCTCCGGCGGGCCCTCGACCTCGGCTACCGCGTGACCGTGGTCAATCCGGAGAACTTCATGCAGTACCAGCCGTTCCTGCCCGAGGTGGCGTCGGGGACGATCGACCCGCGCGCCGTCGTCGTGCCGCTCCGACACGTCCTGCGCCGATGCGAGGTGGTGATCGGCGAGATCGAACGCGTCGACCACGAGGCGAAGTCGGCGCGCGTCGTGCTCGCGGACGGCAGCCCGACCGAGCTCGCGTACGACATCGTCGTGCTCGCGCCCGGCTCGTGGGCCCGCGTGCTCCCGATCCCGGGCCTCGCCGAGCACGGCGTCGGCTTCAAGACCGTGCAGGAGGCGATCTGGCTCCGCAACCGCGTGCTGTCCCGGCTCGACGTCGCGGCCGAGACCGACGACCCCGCACGCCGGCGGGCGGCGCTCACGTTCGTGTTCGTCGGCGGCGGGTTCGCCGGGGTCGAGGCGCTCGGCGAGCTCGAGGACCTCGCGCGCGACGCGCTCAAGAGCTACCCGGACCTCTCCGCATCGGAGATGCGGTGGGCGGTCGTGGAGGCGGCGGGGGCGATCCTGCCGGAGCTGGGGGAGGACCTCGCGGGGTACGCGGACGAGGTGCTTCGCGAGCGCGGCATCGAGATCCTACTGAACACGCGGCTCGAGTCCGCGGTCGGGGGACACATCGAGCTCTCCGACGGTCAGTCGTTCGACGCGGACACGCTCGTGTGGACGGCGGGGGTCAAGCCGTCGCCGCTCGCCGCGGAGTCCGGTTTCCCCGTCGACCAGACGGGCCGCATCCGGACCGACGCGTACCTGCGCGTCGAGGGCCTGGACGACGCGTGGGCGGCCGGCGACGCGGCCGCGATCCCGGAGCTCCGGACCGGCCGGCCGAACCCGCCGACCGCGCAGCACGGGCTTCGCGAGGGCAAGCGCCTCGCCAAGAACCTGATCGCCGCGCTCGAAGGACAGCGGCCCGAACCGTTCGACTACCGGGGGATCGGCGCGGTGTGTTCGCTCGGCCGGTACAAGGGCGTCGCGATGATCTTCGGCCTGCGGCTGCGGGGGTTCGCCGCGTGGTTCGCGCACCGCACGTACCACCTGTGGGCGATGCCGACGCTCACGCGGAAGGCGAAGATCGCCGCGGATTGGACGGTGGCGCTGCTGTTCCCCCGCGACCTCGCGCAGCTCGGGTCGTTGCAGAACCCGCGACTGCCGTTCGAACGCGCGGCGGGGGCACGGTCGCCGGACGGGTCGACGAGCACCGGCTCGAAACCGCGTGCGACGAGCTCGCGTTCGAAACGTGCGTCGACTTCGCGTTCGAAGTCGACGAGTACGAAGTCGACGACGTCGCGTTCGAAGCGAGCGGCGAAGCCCGCCGAGCCGGGATCCGAACCTACTGAGCCCGGTTGACCTCGGCCGCGGCTGAGAGCGCGGTGTGGCTGCGTTCGAGGTCGGGGAGTTCGTGCCCCGACGTGAGCTCGTGGACGGCCCAGTTCGTCAGGTCGCGGATCGAGATGATCCCGGCGAGCTCGCCCTCCTGCACGACGGGCAGGTGGCGGATCTTGAGCCGCGCCATGTGATCGGCGGCCTCGGCGATGTCGGTCTTCGGGTCGACGGTGTCGAGGTCCGTCGTCATGCGCTCGGCGACCTTCGTGGTCTTGGGGTCGCCGCCCTCGGCAACGAGGTTCACGAGGTCGCGCTCGGTCACGATGCCGGCGAGCTTGCCGCCCTCGAGGACCACCACGGAGGAGATGCTGTGCTCCCGGAGCACGTTGGCCACGCGTTCGAACGAATCATCGGGCGCGGCGGTCTTCACGTCGGCGTGCATGATGTCCCTGACCTGCATCGTCGGTACCTCCGTCGGGAAGTGGGCACCTAGTCTATCCCGCCGGCGAGCGGGGCTCCCCCCGGGCGTCGATGCGTGGGGGAGCCGGGGCGGCCGAGTCGGCCAGAGAGGCCCGAGGACGTATTCCACATCGTGGAACCGAGTTCCACATAGTGGACATGCCCCGAGCGACTCCGGACCGGGTACCCCGCCTCGTCCTAGTGGTCAGACCGGCCGCTGAAGTTGAACGACGCGACCTTCAGCGCCGGCACCCGGCTCGCCGAGAAGAAGAACTCGCTCGCGAGCTCGGTGTCGCGCCCGATCATCTCTGTCCGGGTCAGCGCTTCGACGATCGACTGCGTGAACCGCAGGTTCTTCACCGGGTGCGCGATCTCGCCGTTCTCGATCAGGAACGTGCCGTCGCGCGTCATGCCCGTGATCGTCGATTCGATCGGGTGGACCACGTTCGTGTAGTGGAACCGCGTGACGAGCAGCCCCCGCTCGGTCCTCGCGATCATCTCCTCGACGCTCGCCTCGCCCGGCTCCATGAACAGGTTCAACGGGAACGGTCCCTCCGGGTTCGGCGGCGGGAGCGCGTGCCCTGTCGTTCTCACCCCGGCCTGCTTCGCGGTCCGGAGGTCGTAGACGCCGCCGAGGAACGTCCCGTCCTTGATCAGATCGACGCGCGACCGCGGCACGCCCTCGAAGTCGAACGGCAGCCCGAGCGTTCCGCGAGCCCTCGCGTCGTCGTAGATCGAGACGTCGCCCGCGGCCACCCGCTGCCCCTCCTTGCCCGAGAAGCACGAGCGCCCCTCGGCGAGCGACCGCCCGCCGAACCCGATCCACGCGAGGAACCCCACGAGCGTCGAAACCGCCGCGGGCTCGAGCACGACGGGATACCGCCCCGCCTCGATGTCCCTCGGCGACTGCGAGTCGACGGCCTTGCTCGCGGCGCGTTTGCCGATCGCGACCGGGTCGACGTCCGACGTCGCGGACTCGAACACCTCGGCGAACCCGTGGCCGCCCTCGCCGCCGCTCACGACGGTGTTGATCGACGCCATCGTCGAGGGCGACCAGCAGAACTGCCCCTCGGTGTTGGCGACCGCCACCTCGCTCGCGATCGTCTCGAACGCTCCCGCGGCCGTGAACCCCTCCGGGCACTGCGCGACGAGGTCGGCGACCCCGTCGGCGCGGAACGCGGGGGTCGCCGAGGCCGTGGCCTCGTCGTACAGGTCGACCCCCGGGACCTCGGCCTGCGGGGCGAGCCCGGGGAACAAAGCATCGGGCGCGACGACATTCGCCATCTCGAGCGCGTGGTCGGCGGCCCGGCGCGCTCCCTCGATCGTGAAGTCGTTCGTCGACGCGACGCCGATCCGGTTCTCCTTGATCACGCGGACGCTCACGCCGGTGTCCTCGCGGTGGGTGCTCTGGTGGATCGAGCTCGAGGCGAACCGCGTGAGCCCGCCCCACTCGTGCATGAACAGAACCTCGACGCCGTCGGCGTCCGGCAGGCTGAGCGCGGCGTCCGCGACGCGGCGCGCCTCGTCGGGTCCGATCATCCCCGGCATCAGCGGCGCACCTGGAACGTCATCCCCTCACCCCGAGCTGCACGTTCCGGAACCGCGCCGGCGACGCGCCGTGCCCGACGCGCGCGACCTGCCCGGGCTGGCCCTTGCCGCAGTTCGGCGTGCCCCAGACGGTCCACTCCTCCCGGCCGCCGACCGCGTCGCATGATCCCCAGAACTCGGTCGTGATCCCGGTGTAGTTCGGATTCCGGTACATCTCGGTGAGCTTGCCGTCCTTGATGCGCCATGCGATCTCGCAGCCGAACTGGAAGTTCACGCGGTGGTCGTCGATCGACCACGACGTGTTCGTGCTCATGAACACGCCGTCCTTCGTATCGCCGAGGATGTCGGCGAGCGACCCCTCGCGCGGCTCGATCGAGATGTTCGTCATGCGGATCAGCGGGTAGTGCGCCCACCCGTCGGCGCGCATCGCGCCCGAGGACGGGAGGCCGAGGACGCTCGCGGTCTCGCGGCTCGAGATGAAGTTCTGGAACACGCCGTCCTCGATGATCGGCATCCGCTGCGCCGGCACCCCCTCGTCGTCCCAGCCGAACGACCCGAGGCCTCCGGAGAGCGTCGCGTCGGCCGTGATCGAGACGAGCGGGCTCGCGTACCGCAGCTTCCCTCGGTCGTCGGGCTTCACGAACGAGGAGCCCGCGTACGCCTCCTCCATCCCGAGCACGCGATCGAGCTCGACGGGGTGCCCGATCGACTCGTGGATCTGGAGCTCGACCTGGCCGGAGTCGATCACGAGCGTCGTGACCTCGCTGGGGCAGTCCTTCGCCGACAGGAGCTCAACCGCTTCGGTCGCGGTGCGCTCGGCCTCCTCGATCAGCCCCAGCCGCTGGATGTGCTCCCACCCCGCCGCCGAGATGTGGCCGCGGAACGAGTTCGGGAACGACCGGCGCTGGAGCTCGCCCTCGGCCGTCGCGGTCGCCTCGATGCCGGCGCCCGACTGGACCGTCGTCTGGTCGATGGCCGTGCCCTCGCTCGTGGCGAGGACGGTCCGGCGGCGGAACAGGTCGATGCCGCCCTCGGCGAACGCCAGCCCCTGCACCGATTGCATCCGCCGGGTCGCCTCCATGAGCAGCGACACCTTCTCCTCGAGCGGGACGTTGAACGGGTCCTCCTGCATCGGCGAGTGCCACGTGCCCGTGGCGGGCTCGACCTCGGCGAGGCGCACCGGCTTCATCGGCAGGCGGGAGGCGGCCGTGGCGATCTCGACGGCGAGCCGCGCGGCGCGGTCGATCTCCTCGGGCTCGCGGCGGGCGGTCGCGGCGAACCCCCAGTAACCGTTCACGAGGACGCGGATGCCGAGACCCTCGGAGGTGGCGCGGTCGATCCCCTCCATCTCCTGGTTCCTGACGGTGAGGGATTCGGTGTCCTCGGCGACGATGCGGCCGTCGGCGTAGTCGGCGCCGGCCGCCATCGCGGCCTCGACCGCCTGCTTCGCGACGTCGAGCATCGGGCTGTCGTCCTTCCTCGATGGGGAGCAGTCAGCGGACGGGCAAGCCTACCCGCAGGCTCAGGCGGCCGTCTCCGCCGCCTCCGGGAACCCGTAGGACTGGGCGACCGAGTCGCACGGGTTCCCGCGGCCGAACTCGAGCCGCAGGTCGGTCACGTCCGAGATCCACCAGAAGACCGTCGCCGAGCCCTCGCCGCCGTGGACCTCGGGGTGGCGGCAGAGGCTGTCGGGCGCGCCCTCGTGATCCGAGAGGAACCCGCGCATCGTCTCCATGCTGACCGAGTCGGGCTCGGTCGAGCCGAGGAGCTCGGCGGCGCGCTCATAGCGGCGGTTCGAATGCGGGACGTAGTCGTGGTCGCCCTCGTAGCGCAGCATGCGTTCGCACACGTAGTGGTTCGTGTGGACGAGGTGCCCGCGCTCGTCGAGCGTCGTGAGCTCGGCGTCGGTGGCCGAGCCCTCGACGTTCACGACCTCGTCCGCGGAAACGAGGACCTGGTTGTAGGAGGAGGCGCGGTCGTGGCGGAGCGCCTCGCCGACCGCGCGTTCCATCGTGGGCTGCCGAAGCATCGAGCGGTACTGGATCATCCGCGGGATGCCGATCCGCTCGTCGAGCGGCGCGAGCTCGTTGCCGGTCATCGTGATCCCGGCGTCGTTCCAGCCGCACGACAGCCACAGGTCGTTCGAGATCGTGAGGACCCGCGGCTCGTCCGGGATCGTCCACTCGATCGCGACGAGCCCCTCCTGGTACGAGCGCGTGACGTCGTTGTTGTGCGCGACGATCACGTGGCCGTCGGCCGTCGCCGGCGGGCCCGCGACGAGGTCTGTGCAACGTCCCTCGAGCCGGCGCGCGTACGGCACATACCAGATCTCCTCGATCACGGTCGCGAACAGCGCGAGGGGGTCGACCTCGGCCGCCTCCGCGGCGCCCTCGACCTCGTCGAGGTACCAGGGGTACGCGGCGCGGGTGACCTCTCGGTAGCGGTCGGCGAGCGCGAGCTGCTCCCGGCGCGTCCGGCCCTCGGGGATCGGCTGGTCCTCGAACGCGGCCGCGCGCGCTAAAGACCTGCCGCGCACGAGGCCGAGCTGCTCGCCGACGTCGCGGTGCGTGCCCGAAAGGCGGAGGAGCGGGATCTCGGGGGGCGTCACGCGGGCATCGTACCCGCCGTGTCAGACCCCCTCCGTACGCTCGACGCGGCCCCGGAGGAGGTGCTGATGACGGCGTTCACGTGGATCGTGGTGGGGTTGGTGCTCGGGCTCGGCATGGGCGCCGCCTTCGTCGTGCTGCGCTGGCAGCCGGAGGGCTCGTCGGAGCGTATGGAGGCCCGGCTTGAGGTCCAGGCGGCCGAGCTGCGTCGGCTCGCCGATTCGGCCGCGGTGCGGGACGGCTCGGCCGAGCAGGTCCGGACGGAGCTGGCGGGCGCGCGGCGCGCGCTCGAGATGCTCGCCGTCCGCGAGGAGGAGCGTCAGGTGCGCGAGCGCGAGTCGTGGGAGGTCGTGCGCCGACTGTCCTCGGTCCTGGCGGGCGGCGGATCGCGGGGTCGCGGGGGCGAGAACGTCCTTCGCGAGCACCTCGCGCAGCTGCCGCCGGGGCTGCTCGTGACGGATCTCCGGGTAAACGGCCGAGTGGTCGAGTTCGGGCTGCTGCTGCCCGACGGGCGGCGCCTGCCGATCGACTCGAAGTGGACGGCGCTCGCCGAGCTCGAGGCGCTCGAGGTCGCGACCGATCCGGACGAGCGCGAGACCCGGGCCCGCGAGGTCGAGCGCCAGGTGACGATCCGCGCACGCGAGGTCGCGCAGTACCTCGATCCGGCGCTCACCGCGCCGGTCGCGGTCGCGGTGGTGCCGGACGCGGCGTACGGGGTGCTGCGGCGGGCGCATGCGGACGCGTTCGCCCGCGGCGTCGTGGTGGTGCCGTACTCGACCGCGATGCCCGTGCTGCTCTTCCTCTACAGCCTGGCGGGACGGTTCGGCGACGCCGGCGACGCGCAGGCGGCGCTCGCCGAGGTGTCGTCGCTGCTCGATGCGATGGAGTCGGTGCTCGAGAACAAGATCGCGAAGGCGGCGACGATGGTGAACAACGGCACGGATGATCTGCGCTCGAACCTCGGCAAGGCGCGAGGCTCGATCGCCCGCGGCCGCACCGCTGTCGCGGTGCCGGGCGACGTCCCGCACCTCGAGGTGATCGCGTCCGAGTAGGCTCGGCGCGTGGACTTCGAGCAGGCGCTCGGCCGCTACGGGTTCGCGCGCAGTACGGGTCGGACCCCACGAGGCGTCGATGTCTTCGTGGCGAGCCCGAACCGCTTCCTCACGTACACCGTGCAGGCGTTCGGTGACGGCAGCGCGCTGTTCTCGTGGGAGTTCGCGGTCGGGGAGTACCTGGCGACGAAGGGCATCCAGTTCGGCTCGGACGAGACGCTGAACCAATTTGCGTTTCCGCGCGAGGACGAGCGTGGGCCCCAGGAGGCCGAGTGGCTCGCCGGATGCATCGAACGGGCCGAGGCGCAGCTAGCTTCCGTTCGGTTCGACGACCCAGAGTAGGGGAACGGAACCAAGCGGCAGGGCGAACCAGCGCCCAGCTCGACGACGAGGAGGATTCCGATGGGACGATTGGTCGTCAACAACGCCATGAGCGTCAACGGCGCGTTCGAGGCGCCGGTGCCGGAGCCCGATGGGTGGTTGGTGCTCGACGCCGACAGCAATCAGGTGTCGCTCGAGCAGTTCCTTTCGGCGGACGCGATGGTCCTGGGGCGCAAGACCTACGAGGGGCTCGCGGCGGTCTGGCCGACACTGGTCGACGCCCCGGGCTTGGGGGTCTTCGCGGATCAGATGAACAGCATGCCGAAGTACGTGGCGTCCCGGACCCTGGCCGCGCCGTTGGAGTGGAACGCGACCCTGTTGGAAGGCGACCTGTCCACGAGCGTTGCCGCCCTCAAGGACAGCCACGACCGAACGCTCGTCGCCGTCGGCGCCGGCGAGCTCACCCAGGCGCTCGTTGACCAGGGGCTGATCGACGAGTTCTGGTTCTGGGTGAGCCCGGCGATCTGGCCGGCCGGCCCGCGGATCTTCGACGGCGTGGGACCGGTACGACTCGAGCTGATCGGCGCGACGACGTTCGGCTCCGGCGTGGTGCGGCTGGCCTACCGGCCGGCCACGTAGAGGCTCAGGACGCGGGCAGCGTCCTCTCGTAGATGTCCCAGCCGCGAACGGCGCGCATCCCGACCCGCTCGTACACGCCGACCGCGCCGGTGGGATTCTCGGAATCGACGTTCAGCATCGCCCGCGACAGGCCGCGTTCGGCGAAAGACGCGGACGAGCTGCGCAGCATCGCCGAGCCGATCCCGCGGCCGCGCCACGGCGCCAGGACGGCGAGCTCGAGTACCCAGCCTCGGTCGCCAGACACGAGTGCCGTCAGCGCGCCACCGGTGTGCCGTCCTCGGTCGCGAGGAGCCAGAGGCCCGGATCGAAGTCGCGGTCCTCGACGTTCCGCGCGCGCCATGCCTCGAACGAGACCTCCGGGTAGCCCCATTCGCCCCGGAAGCCTCGTCGAACAGCGACTTGACCGTCGGCACGTCCCGTTCGGGATCGATCGGAGCGATCTCGATCCCCGCCGGTGGCTCGGCAGCGGCGCGCCACCGTCGAGGGCGACCTCCATGTGACGGAACGACCGAACGCGCTCGAAGCCCCGTGCCCGCAGCATCCCCACTGCCGCGCGGTCCGTGTCGCTGACCGACTGTTGGAGTTGGCCGCCCCAAGGGAGCAGCGTGCGGCCCGTTCGTCGACGAGCTCGAGGAGCAGGGACCCGATCCCGAGGCCGCGATGGTCCGGGTGGACGGCGCCCCAGGCCTCCGCGACCTCCTCGGTCTCACGGCCCACGTTGGCGTGGGCGATCACCGTGCCGTTCGGCGCCTCGACCACCCACGTGTCGTTCGGCATGTCGATCACGCCGCCGGACCACACCAGCCGGACGAAGTCGGCGTCGTAGAAGACCGCGCCGGTCGCGGCGAGATCCTCGGCCGCGAGGGATGTCGGCGACGGCGTCCAGGTCGTCGATCGTGGCGGGGCGGATCGAGTAGCCCTTGGGGAGCCCGGACATGCGGCCCAGGGTACGTGGTCGCGTCCGCGGGACTGGCAGATGATGGCCGGATGAGGACCGTGTCCGCTCCTCCGGGCCCCGGCTGGTCCCGCCTGACCGCGCTCCGGGCGTTCCGCCGCGACCCGATCGGAGTTCTCGAGGAGCTCGTGACCTACGGCGACCTCGTCCGCGTTCGCGTCCCGGGCCGGGACGCGTTCCTCCTCAACCACCCCGATCTGGTTCGGGACGTCTTCGTCACCGACCACCGGGCGTTCCACAAGGGCCCGACGATCCAGGCGGCCAAGATGCTGCTCGGCGACTCGCTGCTCACCAGCGAGGGCGAGCACCACCGGACGCAGCGCCGGCTGATCCAGCCGATGTTCCACCACGACCGCATCGCGTCCTACGCCGACACGATGGTGCGCGGCGCGAACCGCACCGCCGAGGGGTGGCGAGACGGACAGGAGATGGACGTGCACGCGCAGATGTCGGCGCTCACGCTCTCGGTCGTGGGCGAGACGCTGTTCGGGACCGACGTCGACGAGGAGCGGAGCGCAACCGTCCGCCGCGCGCTCACCGACACGCTCGGGATGTTCGACCGCGTGTACTCGCCGCTGTTCCGGCTGCTGACGCGCATGCCGTCGCCCACGATGCGCCGCTTCCGGCGCGTCGAGTCCGACCTGAACGCCGTGATCGCCGAGATGATCGCCGAGCGGCGCGCCACCGGCGCGACCGGCGACGACCTGCTCTCGCTGCTCCTGCGGGCGAGCGAGGACGGCATCGGGATGAGCGACGAGCAGGTGCGCGACGAGGCGCTGACGCTGTTCCTCGCCGGCCACGAGACGACCTCGATCGCCCTCACGTGGACCTGGTGGCTGCTCGCGCGCAACCCGGAGGTCGAGACGAAGCTGCACGACGAGGTGGACGCGCTCGACGGCGAACCGGCGGTGGGGGACCTCCCGCGACTCGCCTACACCCGTGCGGTGCTCGACGAGTCGATCCGGCTCCGGCCGCCCGCGTGGGCGATCGGCCGGAACGCCGTCGCCGACCACCGCGCGGGGGAGTTCACGATCCGGAGCGGCTCGGTGGTGGTCGTCTCGCCATGGTTGCTCCATCACGACGAGCGATGGTGGCCCGACGCCGGTGCGTTCCGCCCTGAGCGGTGGCTCTCGGATCGACCGGAAGGGTCGCGGTTCGCGTACGTCCCGTTCGGCGGCGGGCCGCGGCGGTGCATCGGGGAGCCGTTCGCGCTGATGGAGGGCACGCTCGTGCTCGCCACGATCGCGCGGCGGTGGCGGTTCCGTGCCCTCTCGAACGAGCCGCCCGCGCTCCAGCCGGTGGTCACGCTCCGGCCGCGGGGCGGCCTCCGGCTCGCGGCCCTTCGCCGGGAGGCCGTCTAGACCTTCGAGGCGATGCGCTCGTCCCGCTCCGAGATGAGCCGCAGGTACTCGGCCCGCTCGCGGAAGGTGTCCTGCAGCTGCTGGGCGAGGCGCTCGATGAACTCGTCCCGATAGGTCGAGTCGACGGCGGATGCGACCGCGTAGTACAGGGCGGAGAAGGATGCGACGCCGGCCGCCGTTCGCACGAGCTGCCGCGTGATCTCCAGCTGGTCGCCGAAGAACGGCACGGTGAACAGCGGGAGACCCTTCGTGCCGATCCACTCCAGCCGGATCTCGGGCGTCACGAGCAACGCGCCGAACACCATAAGAACAGCCAGATCGCCAGACCCACGAACGCGATCTGGAGCGCCTGTGCGAGGAAGATCACCAGCGCGACGTTGATGCGCTGGCGACGCTGCAGGGGGACGTCGAGCGCGCTGCCCCGCTCGAGGTCGCGGACGCTGCCGGGGAGCCTGACGACCAGGAAGATCCCCGTGATGAGGGCGAACAGCCCGGCGCCCGCGTAGAACGTGACGTCGCTCGCCTGGCCGAACAGCTGCCAGTACTCGTTCGTGAAGAACGTGACGAGCGAGAAGAACAGCAACAGCGGCAGCGCTCGGACGAGGAGCGTGAGCGAGGCGCCCAACAGCTGCATGAAGCGCGCGACGATCCACCGCAGGATCGAGAACACGCCGAACCCGACGACCAGCCAGACCGCGCCCACAGCAGCAGGTTGACGAGGCCGGTGACGCGCGCGCTCTCGAACTGACCGCCGAAGACGAGCGGCAGTACCACCGGGATCAGGACGAACGCCGTGAGCTCGGGCACGCCGAGCTTGCGCGGCATCGAGAGGAACCGCCGTCCTCGCGCCACGTTCAATAGGCCGACGGCTCCGAGGACGAGGACGACACCCCCACGAACGCGAGGACGTTCCCGATCGCCGACCATTCCAGGTTGATCGCACCCAGGAGCTCGACCACGAGCACGAGCGCGAGCAGAGGGATCGCCCGCGTGAAGATGTCCTCCGTGGCCGAGTAGCCTCGATCAGGAGGGGCAGCCCCGCGCTCCGGAAGCGTCGCTCGAGCTGCCGGATCCGGCGGTCGCGGGCCTGCGGCTCGTCCACGGGCGCTATCGAACCCCCCGGCCGGCGCGGTCGCAAGCGTGCTCGGCGGACCTCCCGGCAGCCGGTACGCTGGTCCGCGTGGGGTTCGCGAGCGCGCTCGTCATCTTCGCCCATCCGGACGACGCCGAGTTTATGTGCGGCGGCACGATCGCGGCCTGGGCGAAGGAGGGGACCGACGTGCACTACTGCGTGGTCACCGACGGCTCCGCCGGCTCGAACGAGCCCGGCGTGACGCGCGAGGGCATGATCCCGATCCGCGAGGCCGAGCAGCGCGCGGCCGCGGAGGTCCTCGGCGTGCGGAGCCTCAGCTTCCTCGGCTTCCGCGACGGGGAGCTCGAGGTGAACCTCGACACCCGGCGGGCCGTGTGCCGGGTCGTCCGCCGCGTGCGCCCCGAGGTGATCGTCGCCCCCGACCCCTCGCAGCTCTGGTTCAGGCGCCGGTACATCAACCACTGGGACCACAAGCAGGCCGGCCTGCTCGCGCTCTGCGCGGTGATGCCCGACGCGCCGAGCCGCCCGCAGTTCCCCGAGCTGCTCGACGAGGGGCTCGAGCCGTTCGAGGTGCCGAACCTCTGGCTGTCGTCCGAGGACGCCGATACCTACGTCGACATCTCGAAGTCGTTCGAGACCAAGCTCGAGGCGCTCGCCAAGCACGTGTCGCAGGGCGTCCAGGACGCCGAGGAGTGGGTGCGCGAGCGCGCCCGCGAGCTCGGCGAGCGAGCCGGCTACGAGCTCGCGGAGGGCTTCAAGGCGTTCGACCTTCGCGACGAGGACGTGGACTGATGGAAGAACCGCACGGCGACGACGAACAGGAGACCTTCGGCCCCGAGCCCGAGGACGAGGACGACATCCGCGCCGACCTCGACGACCTCGGCGGGATGCGGACGATCTTCCAGTCCCAGGGCGTGAAGGGCGTCGTGATCGCCTGCCCGGATTGCGGCGAGAACCACTTCTACGAGTGGGAGTTGCTCCGAGAGAACCTCGAGCACATGCTCAAGACCGGCGAGCCGCGGATGCACGAGCCGGCGTTCGAGGTGCGCGAGAACGAGTACATCCAGTGGGACTACGGCAAGGGCTACATCGACGCACTCACCGACACCGGGCTCGAGCCCGACCACCGCATCGAGGTGACGAGGTGCCCGTGGTGCGAGACGCCGGTCGAGCACCACTTCCTGTTCTGCCCGCGGTGCGGCCGGTCGCTCGCGGCGGTCCGGATCTACAAGGACCTCGTGGATCGCGGGCTCGAGGAGCGCGAGGTCCGCGCGATGCTCGTCCGCGCGGGCTTCGAGCCCTTCTGATCAGCGCCGGGTCTGCGCCTTCTTGGGAGCCGAGGCCGTCGCCTTCCCGGCTGCCGTCGTCTTCTTGCGGGCGGTCGGCTTCTTCTTCGTCGAGCCGCCGTCGCCCGAGGTCGTCGGAGCTGAGCGCGGCCGCTCGAGCACGCACTCGTCGGGGAGCTTGTCGTCCCGCAGCCCCTTGAACGAGGGCGCGCGCATCTTGCGCGTGCTCTTCGTGATCTCGAGGTACTCGACCTCGCAGACCACCTGCGGCTCGACGAACGTCGCGCCCTTCACCTTCGCGAGGTCGGGATCGTCGACCGGCGGGGTCCGCCGCTTCAATGGCTCGAGCCGCTCGAGGATCCTGTCGAGCGTCGCCCGCGTGAACCCCGTGCCGACCTGGCCGACCCACAGCAGCTCGCCGTCGTAGGCACCGACCAGCAGCGCGCCGAACGTCCCCTCGCGTCCACCCTGCCCGGGCGTCCATCCGAGGATCACGCAGTCCTGGGTGTTCGTGAGCTTGATCTTCCGCCAGTCCGGCGGGCGGCGGCCCGGCTGGTACCGCGAACCCAGCCGCTTCGCGACGACGCCCTCGAGCCCGAGCTCCCGCGCCTCCTCGGCGAACCGCTCGCCCTTCTCCTCGATGTGGGGCACGAGCTGGAGCCGGTGGTCGGGCTCGACGATCGTCTCGAGGAGCTCGCGCCGCTGCTCGAGGGCGAGCCCGGTGAGGTCCCGGCCGTCGAGCCACAGCAGGTCGAACGCCACGAGCGCGACCGGGATCTTGCTCGAGATCCGCTTGATCTCCCGCTCGTTCGTGAGGTTCATCCGCTGCTGGAGCGCCTCGAACGAGTTCCTGCCGTCGTCGTCGAACGCCACGATCTCGGCGTCGAGCACCGCGTTCACCTGGTCGACGAGCTCGTGGACCATCCGCAACTCGGGGTACTTGTCCGTGACGTCGCGGCCGTTGCGGGTGACGAGCCGGGTGTAATCCGTGGCCAGCGTCGTGACCGAACGGATCCCGTCGAACTTCGGCTCGAACCACCAGTTCTCGCCGTCGAACGGCTTCCACCCTCCCTCGGCGAGCATCGGCGGGATCGACGGCGGGACGTCGATCAGCGGCGCCTCTTGGTGCGACGCCAGGAAGGCGAGCCAGTCGCTCCGGGTCTTCACGAAGTGGAACTCGAGCCCCGGGTACCGGCGGCCGTGGAGGCGGAAGCTCACCTTCGAGTCGGTCCACTCGATCGGCTCGTACCAGCCGTCGTCGAAGATCCGCACCTCGCCGGCGCCGTAGTGGCCCTCGGGGATCGTCCCCGCGAACTTCCCGTACTCGAGGGGGTGGTCCTCGGTCCGGACCGCGAGCCGCTTGTCCTTCGGCTGGACCGGGAGTCCGCGCGGCACCGCCCACGACGGGAGCGCGCCGTCGCGTTCGAGCCGGACGTCGTAGTGCAGGCGCGTCGCCCGGTGCTTGTGGATCACGAACGAGTTCCCCTCGCCCTCGGCGCCGCCGGGCGGCGGCTCGGTCGTCCCCTCCGCCCCGAACGAGCGTTTCCGCAGGTACTCGGCGAGATTCCGGTCCTTCGACTCCGCGATGACCTTCGCCGACGAGCGTTGCACGCGCATCGCCTTCTCGGCGGAGAGCCCCACGGCCTCGAGCGCGGGGGCCAGGTCCTGCGGCTCGATCCGCACGGGCTCGAACAGGTCGCCGAGTTCGCCGAACCGCCCCCACACGTTGTCGATCCTGAAGTCCTGCGGTGTGAGGCCCGCCTCGACCTCCTCCCAGGTGAGCGGCGTCGACGCCGTCGCGCCGGGCTCGGGCCGGAGCGAGTAGACGGCCGAGATGTTCGCGCCGGTGCGGTTCATGTTGTGGTCGATGAAGACCTTGCCGGTGCGGTTCTCGATCTTCCACGCCATCGTCACGCGGTCGGGATCCGCTCGTTCGATCGTCCGTCCGAGCGTCCCGACGAAGTCGCGCACCTGGTCGTAGGACCAACCGCGCTCGACCGGGACGTAGATCTGCACCCCGGTCGCGCCCGAGGTCTTCGGGTACCCGGTGAGGCCGAGCGCGTTGAGCGCGGCGTGCACGTGGAGCGAGACCGCGAGCACGTCCTCGAAGCTCGCGCCCATCGGGTCGAGGTCGAAGAATAGGTAGTCCGGCGTGCCGACGCTCTCGCAGCGCGAGTGCAGCGGGTGCATCTCGATGCAGCCGAGGTTCGCTACGTACAGGAGCGTCGAGAGGTCGTTCACCATCAGGTAGCCGATCACGCCACCCTTCGCGTCCTCGCTCTCGACGGGACACCGCTCGATCCAGTCCGGCGTGTGCGACGGAGCCGTCTTCTCGTAGAAGAACGGGCCGTCCATCCCGTCGGGCATGCGCTTCATCGTGAGCGGGCGGTCGCGGAGGTGCGGGAGGATCAGCTCGGCGACGTTGAAGTAGTAGGCGATGAGGTCGCCTTTCGTGTAGCCCTCGTCGGGCCAGAAGATCTTGTCGAGGTTCGACAGGCGGAGCTCGCGGCCGTCGGCCTCCATCCACCACGCGTCGCCGCGCTTGTCGACGGGGAGCGGCTCGGGGAACTCGACCGTGAACGCGCGGCCGCCGGTGCTCTTCTTCCTGCGAGGTGGCACCCGGCCAGCGTAGCCGTCAGGCCGGGTTCAGCACTGCGGGGCGCCCTCGGCGATCGGGATCTCGACGTTCTCGAGGAAGAACTGCCCGATGTCGAACCCGAAGCCCTCGACGACGCCCGTGGCGTCGACCTCGACCCCAGTCGGACCGGTCGCGGTGGGGGCGGTCGGACCCGTCTCGATCCCGCCGCCCTGGACCTCGGTCTCGCCGCCGCAGGCGGCGAGGAGCGCCGCAACGACCACGACGAGGACGTGTCGCGCACGCACGGACCCGTTCTCGTATACGGGTTCCCACGCAAGGTCAACCCCGCTCCGGGGCATGTCCCCGGCGGCGATTAGAATCGGGGACTCAGCACGTCGTCTCCATGCCTGACGCAGAAGGAGCGTGCCTATGCCACCCAGGGCGATGTGGAAGGGAGCCATCTCGTTCGGCCTCGTCACGATCCCGGTCGCCGTGTACCCGGCCACGGAGGAGAAGTCTCTGAAGTTCAACCAGCTCCACGACGAGGACCACGGCCGGATCAAATACAAGCGGGTGTGCTCGATCGACGGCGAGGAGGTCGAGTTCGAGCACATCGTGAAGGGTTACGAGGTCGAGAAGGACCGCTACGTCGTCCTCACGGACGACGACTTCGACGCGGTGCCGGTCGAGTCAAGTCGCGCGATCGACATCCAGCAGTTCGTCGAGCTCGAGGAGATTGACCCGATCCTGTTCAAGAAGTCCTACTACCTCGTCCCTGAGGAGACCGGGGCGAAGGCCTACGCGCTCCTGCGCAAAGCGCTCACCGAGGAGGGCAAGGTCGGCATCGCGAAGGTCAGCTTCCGGGACAAGGAGCACCTGTCCGCGCTCCGGTTCAAGGAGGACGTCTTCGTCCTCGAGACGATGTACTGGCCGGACGAGGTCCGCGCCGCCGAGTTCGACACGGTGCCGGCGGACGAGAAGGTCCGCGAGAACGAGGTCGACATGGCCCGCTCGCTGATCGACAACCTCACCGAGCCGTGGAACCCCGAGGCGTTCTCCGACGCCTACCGCGAGGCGCTGCTCGGGATCGTCGAGAAGAAGGTGGCGGGCGAGCCGATCGAGGCGCCGGCCGAGGAGGCGCCCGCGCGGGTCGTCGACCTCATGGAGGCGCTGAAGGCCTCGGTCGCGGCCGCGAAGGAGAAGACGCCGGCGTCGCGAGGTGGGGCGAAGAAGTCGGCCGCGAAGAAGCCGGCCGCCAAGCGATCGACGGCCAAGCGCGCCACCGCCGCGAAGAAGCCGGCGCCGCGGAAGAAGGCCTCCGGCGAGTAGCCGCGCCACCGGCGACGCCGACTGACCTAAGCTGAGCGCTTCGTCCGAGCGAGGGGGCTCCGTGAGGCTCGTCGTCGCGATCGTGAAGCCGCACCGCCTCGACGAGGTCAAGGAGGCGCTGCGCGACGTCGGGGTGGACGGCATGACGATTACCGAGGTCGAGGGGTTCGGCCGGCAGCGCGGCCATACCGAGGTGTACCGCGGGGCCGAGTACCAGGTCGACTTCGTGCCGAAGATCAGGGTCGAGGTCCTCTGTGACGACGACCAGGTGGACGGCATCGTCGAGGCGGTATCCTCGGCCGCCCGGACCGGGAAGATCGGCGACGGCAAGATCTGGGTGACGCCGGTCGAGCGGCTGCGCCGGATCCGGACGGGCGAGATGGGTCCCGACGCCCTCTAGCCGTGGGCGAACGGCCTGCTGAGGTGGGCGCGCCCCGCGCGTCGGTCGCGCGGCTGCTCGAGGATCTCCGCGCGCTCGACCGCGCGTACGCGCTCGGCCACCACGGTCGCTGGTCGGCCGCCCGCCGGGCCGAGATCGTCGACGGGTACCTGCGGGACCTGTTCGGCGACGCGGGGCCCGAGGTGGCGCTCGTCGCGCTCGGCGGCTACGGCCGCGGGATGCTGTCACCCGGCTCCGACGTCGACCTGCTGATCCTGCACGACGGCTCGAAGGCGTCGGGGGTTGGCACTCTCGCCGAACGCCTCCTGTACCCGTTGTGGGACGCGGGGCTGCGCGTAGGCCACGCCGTGCGCACCCCGGCCGAGTGCGTCGAGGCCGCGACCCGGTTGGACGCAGCGACCGCGATGCTCGACGGCCGGCTCCTCGCCGGGAACCGGACCGCGTGGTCCGCGACCCACGCCAGCGTCCTCGAGCCCGAGCGCGCCGATCCCCGCGCCTTCGCCGCCCGCCTGGTCGACGATCGTGAGTCCCGCCGCGAACGGTTCGGATCGGTGTCGTCGCTGCTCGAGCCGGACGTGAAGGAGGGCACGGGCGGACTCCGGGACGCGCAGACGCTCGGATGGCTGGAGCTGGCCATCGGCTCGCCGCTCGAGGAGGCGGGGATCGTGCGCGCGGCCGAGCGGCGGGCGGTCGCCGAGGCCGAGGAGGTCCTCGTCCGCGTCCGGAGTGCGCTCCACCTGGAGGGGGGACGCGGTTCGGACCGGCTCGTCCTCGAGCAGCAGGCGCCGATCGCAGCCGGCATGGGGTTCGTCGACGAGCCGGGTCTGCCCGCGGTCGACGGCCTCATGCGATCGGTGTTCGAGCACGGGCGGCAGCTCGAGCACGTCGTCACGTCCGCGTTCGACCGGTACCTGCGGGGGTCGTCGCCGCTGCCGGAGATCGAGCCGACGCCCGAGGGCATCCTGCGCGCGTTCGTCGCCGTCGTCCGCGAACGCGGGGTGATGCCCGCCGCGGCGCTCGACGCGATGGCGCCCGACGTCGTCCCGGCCGGGGCGCCGTGGACGGTCGAGGTCCGGGACGCGTTCCTCGAGCTGCTGCGCATGGGCCCGGATGCGGCGGGTGCGCTCGAGACACTCGACCGCATCGGCCTGCTCGAGCGGTACCTGCCGGCGTGGGGCGACGTCCGGTGCCGTCCGCAGCGCGATCCGTATCACCGATCGTCCGTGGACGTGCACCTGCTCGAGAGCCTCGCCGGCGCGGCGGCGCTGCTCGACGACCCGGGCGACGATCCGCTCTCGGCGGAGGCGGCCGAGGCGGTCGACGACCGTGACGCCGTCCTGCTCGCCGCGCTCCTGCACGACGTCGGCAAGACGGGGGAGGGTGAGCACGTGACCGTCGGCGTCCGCGTCGCGCGGGAGACGCTCGAGCACGCGGGGGTCGACGGCGCCACCGCCGACCTCGCTCGGTTCCTCGTGGCGGAGCACCTGCTGCTCTCCGACACGGCGACCCGGCGCGATCTCGAGGACGAGGACCTCGTGCAGGGCGTGGCCGCCACGATCGGCGATCGGTCGCGCCTCGGCGCGCTCACCCTGCTCACGATCGCCGACGCGGAGGCCACCGGGCCGCTCGCGTGGACGCCGTGGCGTGCCGCGCTCGTGCGCGAGCTCGTCGGCAAGGTCCGGCGCGTCCTCGAGCGGGGCGACGTCGAACCCGGCACCGCCGAGCGACTGGCCGGGCGCGCCGAGGAGATCCGTCGCGCTCTCGCGGGCGAGGACCCCGACGACGTCGAGCGGTTCCTCGAGCGGATGCCGAGCGGTTACCTGCTGACCGTTCCGCCGGACCGCGTCGCCGCGCACTTCGGGCTCGTCGCACGGCCGCTGGGCGCGCTCGAGGTGCGCACGCTCGCGGCCGAGGGGTCGCGGCCCGGCACCTACGCGCTCGCGGTCGCGGCGGCCGACCGGGCGGGCCTCCTGTCGATGATCGCCGGCGCGCTCACGCTCGCGGGGCTGTCGATCCTCACCGCCCAGGTGTTCACGACCGACGACGGCGTGGCCGTCGACCTGTTCGAGGTCGAGGGCGCGTTCGAGGCGGAGGTGGGGGAGGGGCGGTGGCGCGAGGTCCGCGGCACCCTCCGCCGGGCGATCGAGGGCCGCCTGTCGCTCGACCACGGCGTGCACGAGAAGCGCGCGCACTACCCGGGTCCCCGTCACGACGTTCCGGTCCGCGTGACGGTGGACGACGACGTGTCGGACTTCTTCACCGTGGTCGAGGTCGGCGCCCCGGACCGGCTCGGCCTACTGTTCGACGTCACGCGCACGCTCGCCGAGCTCGAGCTGGACGTGCATCTCGCCAAGGTGGCGACGTACGGCGCGCGCGTCGTCGACGTCTTCTACATCCGGGACGCGCTCGGCCGCAAGGTCGAGGACGCCGACCGCGTCGCCGAGCTCGACGACGCGCTACGCGCCCGGCTCGAGACCTGATCCGCCCGCGGCGGCGGCGGGAGGAGGCCGCGACTCGGAGGGAAGCTCCGGCTCCGACCGCTCATCGTCTCCTGCCTCGAGCAGCGCGCGGAGGCGATCGGCCATCCTCGGGCTCGCGCCGTCGTCCTCGTGCTTGAAGTAGCAGTACACGTCCCTGCCGGCCTCGAGGACCGGCCTGATCCGGTCGGCCCAGCCGCCGAGCTCCTCGTCCGAGTACTCGGTCTTGCGCAGCCGCAGGAACCCGAACGGGTCCCACGACAGGTCGTCGGGTCCGGGGTCGTTCTCGTCGGTCTCGGCGACGCACCAGGCGACGCCCTGCTCGAGCAGCAGGTCGCGAGCCTCGACCCACGACGCGTGGCGGAACTCCATCGCGGCGCGCGGCGCCGGCGGGAGGTAGCCGACGAACGACTCGATCAGCGAACGGTCGTAGTGCAGGCTCGGCGGACACTGGTAGAGGACCGAGCCGAGCCGCTCGCCGAGGACGTTGGAGGCCTGGAGGAAGTCGCGCACGTCGTCGTCGACGTCGGCGAGCCGGCGGAAGTGCGTGATCCGCTGGTTGGCCTTGAGCGTGAACCGGAAGTCCTCCGGCGTGAGCTCGCGCCACGTGGCGAGCGACTTCTCGGTGGGGAAGCGGCGGAACGTGTAGTTGATCTCGACCGACGGGAAGCGGCTCGCGTAGTACGAGAGCATCTCGCGGTTCTTCAGGCCTTCCGGGTAGAAGACCCCGTGCTTCCACTGGTCGTACGAGTAGCCCGACGTCCCCAGGTAGAGCGTTCCCGCCATCTGACAGGATTCTGTCATGGCCGTTGCGGAACAGAAGGGGAGCCTCGGCGAGAGCCGTTCGGCCGTCTCAGCCGCGTGGATCGCGCCGAAGGGCGCCGTCGCCTGGATCGTGGTCGCCCACGGCGCGGGCGCGGGGATGGACCACCCCTTCCTGGTCGGGTTCTGTCGCGCGATGGCCGACGAGGGCATCGGCGCCGCGCGCTTCAACTTCCACTACATGAATGCCGGCCGGCGCTCGCCGGACCCGGAGGCGTCGCTCCGCGCGGCGTGGAACGAGGCGTTCGACGGCGTGACGGCGATGGCCGGCGGCCTCCCGGTCCTCGTCGGGGG
>Ga0075431_100001540_pt1 | contig 21359 bp, 17 predicted proteins | sample RhiMetdeltSRZDD5_FD_75297 | JGI IMG/M metagenome (GOLD analysis project Ga0075431, IMG submission 75297) | Populus rhizosphere microbial communities from Tennessee, USA - Rhizosphere MetaG P. deltoides SRZDD5 | ecosystem: Host-associated > Plants > Roots > Rhizosphere > Soil | place: USA... | reverse complement strand
CGAGATCGACGATGCGTTGCGCGAGCCGGTCGGACATGCGCCGCGACCGTCGCGAACCGACGTCCGATCCATTCGGCTGTGGCGAGCGATCGCCGCGCTCGTGACGCTGATCGCCCTCGCTCTTTCGGCATGGGTGTTCAGGCCGAGTGGGGTCCAACCAGCCAGTCGCGTCGACGTAGCTCTCCCCGAAGGCACGACGCGCGGCGATTACGTGTCGGTGTCTCCGGACGGCCGCAAGGTGATGATCACGGCGGGGCCACCATATGGACTCTGGGTGCGCGATCTTGGGTCGCTTGAATGGCGCCACTTGCCCGGCACCGAAGGTGGACAGAGCCCCTTCTGGTCACCCGACGGTCGATACGTGGCCTTCGTGGTGGGCGCCCAGCTGAAGAAAGTCGACACGACTGGCGGCCCGCCCGAAACACTCTGCACCGTTCCGAGTATCACGGTGGCCTCCGGATCATGGAACCGCGACGGCGTGATCGTCTTCGGAAGTTGGGGCGGCGGCTCCGGTGGGCCGTTATGGCGAGTGTCGCAGGCAGGCGGCACCGCGACCGCCCTGACGGAGGTCAATGTCTCCAAGGGCGAGCTGTACCACACATGGCCGACGTTTCTGGAAGACGGCACACATTTTCTGTATTTCCGTTCGGGACCTGCAGAGACCGCCGGCATCTATGTGGGGTCTCTCGACGCCAAGCCCGCCGATCAATCGCAGACACGGATTCTCGCCAGCCCACTGACGGCGAACTACGCCAACGGGTACCTGTTCTTCATGCGCGCCATGACGATGATGGCGCAGCCGTTTGACCGTCGGCGGCTTCAACTCACGGGTACTGCGGTGGCGATCGCCGACCCGATCCAAACCACGTGGTACGGCACGGAACTGTTCTCGGTCTCGTCCGGCGGCGCGCTGGCGTATGCGACCGCGCCACCGGTCGAAAGCAGTCAGCTGACCTGGGTCAACCGTCAAGGGAAGGCGCTGAGTACGGTCGGACCACCAGGCGCGGACGCTGCGATCAGTCTGTCCCCGGATGACAAGCGCGCGGTGGTTCGTGACGCGGACTACAACGTCCCAGGCGATCTGTGGACCATCGACTTGTCCGACGGTCGACGCACACGTCTGACGTTCCGCCGCGACAACTACTCGCCCGGAGTGTGGTCTCCCGACAGCACACGCATCGCATACGCCGGCGGGAACCTCGGGGATACCTTGTATGTAAAGGCCTCCTCCGGGACTGCGGAAGAGATCGAACTGCTGAAAGAGGCCGGGACGCGGCATTTTGTGACGAGCTGGTCGCGCGACGGCCGTTTCCTGCTCTATCACACCGAGAACGCGCCGAAGACCGGCTATGACGTGTGGGTATTGCCCCTCGAGGGCGAGCGGAAACCAGTCCTGTTGCTGGGCGGTAGCTTCAATGAGTGGGCTGCACAGTTTTCGCCTGACGGGCGTTGGATCGTCTACGTGTCGATGGAAACGGGTGGTGGGGAGCTCTTCGTGCGCCCTTTCACCGTTTCGGAATCGGGCAAGCCGGCCTTTGGTGAGGGAAAGTGGCAGGTATCCAGAGGCGCTGGGAACTGGCCTGTGTGGCGGGCTGATCAGGAAATCCTCTTCAGTGTTGGTCTTCCGTGGGTTGCCGGCAGTCCCGTGATGGCCGTAACTGTGAAAACAAGCCGCACGGCCTTTGAGAGCGGAATTCCCCAGCAGCTGTTCCCGTCCAGTGGGGGCGGCGCCTGGGACGTCACGGCGGATGGGCAACGGTTCCTGACGACTGTGCCGCAAGTGCAGCGCGCAGCAGCTCCCGCGTCGATCAGCGTGATCCTGAACTGGCCCGCGTTGTTGAAGAAGTGACGCGACGGAGATTGTCCTCCCTCGCGGCGGTCGACATGGCCGGGATATCCTCGATGCGACTCTTAATCTGCGGGTTGGTGCGTCATCAGTGTTTTTTGGGTGTCCGTGTTGTCCGTGGCTCTAGTCGATCGGGTGCATCAGCACCTTCAGGGCTGTTCGATCCGTGCACATGCCAAAGGCCGTCCGCCACTCCGAGATCGGGAGCTTGGCAGAGATCAGATCGTTCAGCCGCACTGCACCTTGCGCATAGATCTGCATCATGCGGTCCCAGGTGCGTGCCGTATAGGTAATCGATCCTCGAACGCTCAATTGCTTGTAGAGAATCTGATCGAATGGAACCTGAATCTCCCGGCCGCAGATCGCCACCTGCGTATATCGACCCATCGGCCGCAGCGATTCCAGGCACCCGCGGACGGAGTCCGGGTGCCCGGCGCACTCGAGCGCGACATCCACGCCGGCGCCCCCGGTGAGCGCACGGACGGCGTCGGGCAGACTCTGCTCACCGATGTTGATCACGGCCGCTGCCCCGAATCGTGCCGCGGCCTCGCGGCGAAGGTCGTCGTTCGCTGCGCCCGCGACGATGGTCCTGATGCCCTCGGCGACCAACAACTTGACGCAAAGAAGCCCAATAGGACCGGGACCTGAGACGAGGGCCGTCTCGCCCGGCCGGACGTCGGTGATTTCCTTGACCGCCTGCACGACGGCGGCAAATGGCTCGCTGATCGCCGCTTCCTCGAGTGAAAAGGCGTCGGGAATCCGATAGACCTGGTCGGGACGGACGACGACGTATCGCGTGAAGGCGCCGTTGACGCCGTGCCCCATGCCCCTGCGATCCTTGCAGAAGATGAAGTAGCCCGAGCGGCAGTGTACGCAGGCCCCGCAGGTGACGGCCGTTGCACCGAGGACGGTCACCCGCTCGCCAATCGACACGTCAGTGACGCTCGACCCGACTTCCACCACCGTGCCTGAGAACTCATGTCCGAGGATAACAGGCGGATAGTTGCGGAAGGTGTCGTGCATGACGTGGAGGTCTGTGCCGCAGACGCCGCAGTATGCGACCTCCACTTTCACCTGCGTGTCGCCGCAGCGAGGCTCCTCGACGTCGAGAATGTCCAGGTTGCCGTCACCGGGCGCGTACTTGACCAGCGCCTTCATGCGTCGCGTGACTCAAGCCGGAACGTCGACGAGCTCGGCGGTCCGTTCCGCAGGTTTGATCATGACCGACGATCGGAAGAAGAACAGCACGAGCAGCGTGATCGCGAACGACATCAAGGCGGAGCTGAGCCAGAACATTCTCCAGTCCCGTACGATCGTGCCGCCCGTGTTGGTCGAGAAGTAGTCGAGCACCGCGCCCGACAAGAGCGAGCCGATGAGCATCCCGACCCCGTACGTGACGAACGTGATGAAGCCCTGCGCCGTGCTGCGCAGGTGCTGCGGCGCGACCTGATCCGTGTAGAGCTGGCCGGCGACGAAGAAGAAGTCGTAGCAGAGGCCGTGCACGATGATCGCGATATAGAACATCCACATGCCCGATCCCGGGTCTCCATACGCCAGCAGCGTGTAGCGCAGGGCCCACGCGCTCAGGCCGAGGAGCAGGATCCCGCGCACGGAAAGGAAGCGGAAGAAGAACGGCATGAGCAGCATCATGACGACTTCCGACATCTGCCCGAGCGACATCTTGCCTGCGGCGTTCACGACCCCGACGTCGTTGAGAAAAGAGTTCGTGAACGAGTAATAGAACGTGAGCGGAATGCACGCGAGCACCGAGGCGACGACGAACACCGCAAAGTCCGGCTGCTTCATCATGGCGAGCGCGTCGAGGCCGAGCACGCTGCGGAGCGTCGTCTTCTGCCCCTTCGCGAGCGGCGGCGTGTGCGGCAGCGCCACCAGGCTGTACGCGGCCATCACGAGGCATGCCGCGGCGGCGAGCAGGAACGGCGTCGTGCCCGCCTCCACCCGCATGAACCCGACCACCAGATTGATGGCGATCCATCCCAGCGTGCCCATCGTGCGAATGGGAGGAAAATCACGGCCCGGATCCGCAACCTGCTGCATCGTGATCGAGTTGGTCAGCGCGACCGTCGGGAAGTAGCACAGGCAGAACAGCAGCATCAGGGCGTACACCGCCGGGAACGTGTCGACCCGCGTCACGAGATAGATGCACACGGCGGAGATCGCGTAGAGCACCGTCATCACGCGCTCGGTCGCGAAGAATCGATCTGCGACCAGCCCGACGAAGAACGGCGAGACCAGCGACGCAACCGAAACCGTGCCGAAGACGGCCCCGGCCTGCGTCCCTGAGAAGTGCAGCGTGCTCGTGAGGTAGGTCGTGATCGTGACGTACCAGGACCCCCAGATGACGTACTGGAGGAACATCATGACGCCGAGGCGCGACCTTAGAAAGGACGTCACGTGCAGGCTCCTCAGGCCGTGACCTTGGCCTCGTCGGGGTTTGGAATCAGGATCTCCCGGATCTGCCCGTCGAGCTCATGGCACGCCGCGATGAACTGCCGCAGCGTGCGGCGGGTTGGCGGAAACGCGTCGAACTCCGCAGGCGACAGCCCGTCCTCGGCATAGGCGCGGCGAAAGTCCGCAAATTTCATCAACGATGCGAGCACACCGGCATCGACGGGCACGTCGATGCGCGGGACGACGGGCACGTCACTGGCGTTGAAACGCACCTGCCATTTGTACGGCGGCGAGATCACGACGTTCCCGCCGATGAACTCGCTCCAGTGCATGTGGTTCCGGAACGCCGCCGAGAGCAGCCGGATGCGGTACTGCCGTTCCTCGAAGAGCTGATACGTCTTCTTGAAGACCGCTATCCCCGCCCACTCGAGCACCCCGGGATCGACGCTCGTCTCCGCCTTGTCGGCCACCACTTTCAGCCAGTCGTCCAGGCGGCCGACCATGATCGTGCAGACCGGTCCCATCGACGCGATGTCGAGGCCCTGGCTCTCGCGCCGCCGCAGGCCGCGCTCGACCGCTTCGGCGACCGCGACGCATTGCGGCAGCGAAAAACAGACCGTCGCGTTGATGCTGATGCCCCGGTACGTGCTCTCCTCGATCGCGCGGATGCCCGCTTCGGTGACCGGGATCTTCACGATGATGTTCGGCGCGAGCGCGGCAAACCGCACCGCCTGCCGGACGATGGCCTCGGCATCACGGTAGAAGCGAGGATCGGTCTGCACCGACAGGCGGCCGTTCTTGCCGGCGTGCGCGTCGAAGATCGGCTCCAGCAGACCCGCAGCCTTCGCGGACATCTCCTCCACGATCGTCCACGCGATCTCATGCTCGGTCAGTGCGGGGTTCTGATCGATGAGCTGCTGAATGCGATCGCGCCACAGGTGGAGCTCCTTCTTCAGCACCTCCACGACGATGACGGGGTTGCAGGTCGCGCCGACCGCGCCGTGATCGAGCGAGTACGCCAGCTCCTGCAGCGACGCAGAGTCATTCCACAGGCTCGTGCGCGTGGTCTGCGTCATCTGATGCAACGGGCTCTTGTATGCCGTCACGGTTCCCGTCATGAACGTCCTCCGACCGCTAGGAGCACCGGTTTATAGCATGACTTTCGATAATTACAATAATATTCGGAAATATGACGACATCACGCACTCAAAACCGGTGGAGCCTCAAGCCTCGATTCATGTCTGCAGGGCTCTCCGTTCTGGCGATGACCTGCGCCTTGGAAGTTGCCGCGCAGGACCCGCCGTCCTCGATGCCGACGCTCAAGCGACAGAACACGCCGCAGGCAGTGGTCGACGAGCACCTGGCCGCGATCAATGCGTGCGACTGGCCGCGTCTGATGGCCCAGTATCCGCCGGAGGTCCAGTTCTTCCTCCCCGGCGGTCAAGTGGTCAAGGGCCGCGAAGCGGTTGGAGAGCTGTTCCGCACCTTCGTGAAGCCGGTCAAGGACGGCGGGCTGTGCGGGCTGAAGTTCACCACAGAGCACTCGTTCGCGGTCGGAGGCACGATCAACGTGCAGTGGCGCGGCGACGCGCCGTTTCTTGTCGAGCCGTACCGGGGCGCCGATGCCTACGTCACGAAGGATGGCTTGATGTGGGCGCAAGTGACGACCTTCGATGGAGCGCAGATCAAGAAGAAGTGATCAAGCTCAGCTCAAGATCTCGACGGTGCCGGCGGCCCCGTTGATGCGGAGCCGCTGGCCCGTCTTGACCTTCTGCGTCGCGACCCGTGTGCCCACGACCGCGGGGATGCCGAACTCCCGGGAAACCACGGCGGAGTGGCACAGCGCTCCGCCGGAATCGGTCACGAGGCCCCCGATTTTCGTGAACAGCACCACCCACGATGGGCTCGTCATCTTGCAGACGAGCAGGTCGCCCTTCTGCACCTGATCGAATTGCTCCGGCGAATCGACGACGCGGGCCGTGCCTTCGACCACGCCTGCGGATGCGCCGAGGCCGCGCAAGCTGTCGGCCGGCTGTTTCGCGGCCTCCTTCGAGCGTTCGTAAATCCCGGGCCAGTCCCAGTTGCCTTGCTTGTACGGTTCCTCGTGCAGCGACCAGTGCGTGATCGTGCCGGCCCACAGCCGCGGGCGGACGGCATACGCCGCCTCGCGTTCACGGCGGCGCTCGGCGACGAGGGCTGGAGCGTCGAATGCGGACGGGTTCGCGCTGATCACACGCAGTTCGTGGTATCGCAGGAACATGACGTCGTCCGCCGCCGAGAAGACGCCCGTATCGACGAGCTTGCGCCCAATCGCCATGAGGACGAGCCGCACGCGCGCGTATGTCCCCTGATCCATGTAGAAATGATGGTCGGGGGTCAGCGGCGTCATCTTCAACGCGAGGTCGAGCGACGAGGATAGCTTCTGACGATCGGCCTCCGACGTGGGCTTGGGCACGAGCGACCACATCTCCGCAATCGCCGCGTCGCGGTTTGCGCGAAGCTGGGCCACATCTGTCTCGTAGTCGTAGTCGGAGATTAGATACCCGCGCAGCCCTTCGACGATCGGTGTCGGATTTTCCCGCCAGGTCGGATAGATGTACTCGTGCGCCCACATCGACTTGTTTCCGTACTCGATCTTGTAGGCATCGATGTCATCGAGCAGCGCCCGGCCTTCGTGTGAGGCGCCCAGGGCGCGCATGACGGCATCGGCGGTCTCGTGATCGAACGCGCGGGTCAGCGTCTGGCTCGCCTTGACCTTTTCTTTCAACTTCCACAGATCGCGCACCGAATCCCAGTTGCGGTCCTCGTCCGACACCAGGATGCGCCCGACGAGCGCCTTGCTCTCGCCGATGAGGCCGGTCAGGATGCCTTCGAACGTGATCGACGCCTGGAACTGCGCCAGGTTCAGCATCCAGTGCAGCCGGAAGTGGCGCTCCTGGATGTCGATCGCGTCCTCGAGAAGGATCATCAGCTCCGGCAGCGACGACTCGGCCATCGGGAACGTGTCGAGATATTCGAAGTTGCGCTCGATCTCCGGCAGGTACCGTCGCTTCCACCAGACGAGGAATTTGTCCGCATAGACCGGCATCACCATGTCGTAGTACGCGCCGATCTCGGAAGCCTCCTTCGCATCCCGCGGCACGACGGCGCTGTGGACGTAGCCCTCGATGTTCTTGGCGACCCAGTCCGCACCGAACGGCGCGCCGAAGCGCCGGTACATGTAGTCGCAGGTCAGCCACCACCCTCCGATGTCGAACCACATTGGAGAAATCGGCTGGGGACAGTGAAGATCGTCCAGCCAGAAATGAAGCGTCTTCTCTTCCTCGCTCGCCCAGTGGATGGGGGTCGTCGCGTCGCCAAGAAACTGATCGATCACCCTGTGGCTGTCTGCCATGGAGGGAACTCCCAATGAGAATCCGGCCGGCACATCATAAATTTCGATTTGTGCAATAATATTCGAAATTATTGCTGGATCGCCACAATCATGCAGGACCGCTATACTCACGCCATCTGTTATCGAAGGGATTGCTACTGTGCCTGTGCTTTCTGACCAGACGTCAGGCGAGGCGACATCCTCAGGACGCCGACCGTCCCGAACGCTGACGACCGACCTCTTCGAGCAATTACGGTCCGACATCCTCCACAATCGCCTCGATCCCGGCAGCCGTCTGCGTTTCCGGGAATTGCGTGAGCGATACCAATCGGGTCTAAGCCCGCTGCGTGAAGCTTTGATGCGGCTCGTCGCTGAGGGCCTCGTGCTACTCGAGGATCACAAGGGTTTTCGCGTGGCGCCTGTCTCGCGCGAAGAGATGATCGACATCGCGAACACGCTGCTAGAGCTCGAGGCCATCGCCATTCGCTGGGCGATCGAAAAAGGTGACGATCGCTGGGAAGCTGACATCGTGGCTCGTTTGCACGAGCTCTCCAAGCGCGAGATGTTTGCCCCCGATGGCTCGCTCGATCCGGAGTGGGAAGCGCGCAACGTCGCGTTCCACGAATCGCTCTACGCGGCCTGCGGTTCCCCCTCGTTGAAGCTGGTGTGCCATGTCCTCTACGAACGGCACTCCCGCTATCGCCGGTTGCGGACGCGCCAGCAGGATCCTCATCGCGACGTGGCCAAAGAGCACGAAGCGTTGATGCGCGCGACCATCGGACGCGATGCGGCAACAGCAGCTGACCTGCTGCGCAAGCATCGCGCGGCCACCATGGCCGACGTCATCTCGAAGTGGACCGTGTCGTAGCCTGAGAGCGATGGCAGCTGGGGCAACCCAGTCTGACGCCTGGCATCGTAGTTCTCTAAAATTCATCGAAAATTCAAAGAGTTATCGAAACTTAGGGCGTCGAGTGTGATAAATTCACGCCGAGCTCCAACGCCACCCGCTGGCGTTCGGCGGGTTCTCTATTCCTCGGAGACGCGCGAATGACAATGAGTGCGCCGCGGGAAGTCAATCAGTTCCGCGTCGACGGGAAAGTCGCATTGGTAACCGGCGGCTATGGCGGCATCGGCCAAGCCGTCTGCAACGGGCTCGGGGCAATCGGCGCCCGCGTGGCAGTGGCCGGTCACAATCCCGAGAAGGCCGCCGCATGCGCGGAGGCGCTGCGTCAATGCGGGTACGACGCGGTCGCCGCAACCTTCGACGCGCTCTCGCCGGCGGACGTCGAGCGCATGGTCGACGAAGTGGTCAATCACTTCGGGCGGCTCGACATCCTCGTGGATGCCATCGGCGGACAACAGGAAGAAAGAGCTGGTAGCGTCACCGAAGCGAATTTCGATTACATCGTCGGCGCGAATCTGAAGACCGCGCTCTTCCAGGGTCAGGCCGCGGCCAGGCACATGATCCGTCAGGGCACCGGTGGAAAGCTGGTCTTCTTCGGATCGGTGCGCAGTCAGCTCGGCTTGCGCGGCCGCGGATTCGCCGCCTACTGCGCGGCAAAGGGAGGGTTGGCGATCCTGTGCAAACAGCTTGCGACCGAGTGGGCGGAGCACGGGATCAACGTCAACGTGCTCGCGCCAACGTTCACGCGCACGCCCCAGGCCGAGCGTTGGCTCGACGACCCCGAGTTCTACCGCAATCTCATCGCGCGCATTCCGATGGGACGCATCGCCGAAACCGGAGACATCGTCAGCGCCGTTCAGTTCTTCGTGTCACCGGCGTCGAGCTTCATCACGGGACAAACGCTCTATCTCGATGGCGGGATCACAGCGACGCAGTGACGCGGCCCCGACCGCCGGCCACGTGAGGAGGCTTCTCGATTCATGGCTCGAAGGCTCGTCGATCTGAGTATGCCGGTGCACAACGACATGGTGACCTTCCCGCGCGTCGTGCGGCCGTCCATGGTGATGTATGAAGACTGGCGGCAGTTTGCCATCGGCATCGGCGCCGCCAAACACGGCGTCGACTGGTTGACCGCCAGCTACCTGATTGTGATCGGGGACCACATCGGCACGCACATCGACTCACTGCGCCATCTCAGAGACGATGCGCCTGGTCCTGAGGGGATACCGATCGAGTACTGCTACGGCGACGGCGTGTGCCTGGATTTCCGTCACCTCGAAAAGGGCGCCGGCATCACGCTCAACGACATGAAGACGGCGCTCGCCAAGATCAAATACACGCTCAAACCGCTCGACATCGTCCTCATCCACACTGGGGCCGGTGCGATCCAGGACTCGCAGGCGTATCTGACCGATCAGGTCGGCATGACTGCGGAGGCCACACACTGGATGCTCGATCAAGGCGTGAAGGTCGCCGGCATCGACGCCGTGACGTTCGACCCGCCGGTGTGGGCGATGTTCGAGCGGAAGCAGTTCTGGGAGGCGCACCGCGTCATGCTCCAGCGCGAGTACTACCACCTCGAGAACATGACGAACCTGGAGAAGCTGCCGGCATATGGGTTCACACTCAGTGTGCTGCCGGTCAAATGGGTCAATACGACGGCCGCTCCGGTGCGCGCCGTCGCGATCATCGAGGAGTGATCTATTCCGGCCGAGACGTGCGTGATCGCTCCGTTCGACGGTCTTCCAGCCGAGGCGACGGCCATCGCGGGCGGCAAGGGCGCGAGCCTCGCGCGCCTCGCCGGCGCGGGCCTGCCCGTCCCTCGAGGGTTTGTCGTGTGCGCGGCCGCGTTTCAGTCGTTTCTCGAGCAGCACGGCGCGAGGGATGTCGTGCTCGCGCTGATGGAGAGGCTGGACGTCCACGACACGACTGCACTCAACAGCGTGTCGGATCAGGTCCGCGCGATCATCGTCGGCAGTCCGCTGCCTGAAGAGTTACACGCCGTAATTCGCGGGGCGTACGAGGCCCTGGGTTCCCGGATTCCGGTCGCTGTGCGATCGAGCGCGGTCGGCGAGGACGGCGAGTCCGCCAGTTTTGCCGGGCAGCAGGAGACCTTCCTGAATGTACGGGGCGACGACGCGGTGGCGCGCAACGTGCGGGAGTGCTGGGCATCGTACTTCGCGCCGCGCGCGCTGTTCTATCGCGCGGAGAAAGGCACCCTGTCGGACACGCGCATGGCGGTCGTCGTGCAGGAGATGGTCCTGGCCGACAAGAGCGGCGTGTTGTTCACCGTGGATCCGATCCGGAAACGCCGGGATCACATGGTAATCGAGGCCGTATTCGGGCTTGGAGAAGGAATCGTGTCCGGCATGATCACACCCGATCATTACGTGGTCGACCGGAAGAGTGGGGCCGTGGTGAACGAGCTCATCTCGGTGCAGTCGATCGCGGTTCTGCATGACGTCGACCACGGGGGGACACGGCATGTCGAGCTCTCCGAGGCAGAGGGCGCCGAACGAGTCCTCGGCGTCGAGGAGCTCCAGGAGCTGAGGACCACGGGGCTACGCGTCGAGGCGTTTCTGGGGAGCCCTCAGGATATCGAATGGTCGTTCCGCGGCGGTGAGCTGCTGCTCCTGCAGAGTCGCCCCATCACCACACTTTGAAGCGACGGTGAATGACTGAATCAAGCCTCGTCGAGACCGCGCGCCGGTGGGTAGTTGAAACTTACCCATACAACAGAGACCACTTGGTGTGTGCTCTTGCCTGGTTGGACCGGCTTGCGCCCGGATCGCACGAAGCCGTGCGGTTGGCAACACTGACGCATGACATGGAGCGCGCGTTTCCGGGGCCAGACTCGCCAGAGATGCAGTCGCTGAACGATCCGGTCTACATCAGGCTGCACTCGGAGCGCAGCGCGAAAATCGTCGGAACCTGGCTCCGCGAACACGGCGCATCCGAAGCCCTGGCGCGGCACGTCGAAACGCTAATTCTGGCCCACGAGACCGGCGGCTGGCTCGAGGCCGATATGGTGCAGGCTGCCGACAGCCTGAGCTTCTTCGACACGAACGTCGAGCTCTTTCTGGGTTTCGTGCGCGCGGGCCGGTTTACGGCCGCCGACGTCCGGTGGAAGTTCGAGCATTCCTATCAACGCATTCGTGTGCCGCAGGCCAAGGAGCTGGCGCTGCCACGTTTCGAAGAAGCCGGCGCCAGGCTGGCGAGGCTGGAGCTCGGTTTACCACGGGCGTCGGCCAGACGGCCTCGAGCCAGATGAGACCGTTCTGCTATGCGAGGCCGAATGACCTGAGCGAAGCGTTGAGCTTGCTGGTGGAGCATGGTCCGGACGCCAGAGTACTGGCAGGAGGGACCGACGTGCTGGTTCGGCTTCGGCTCGGCCACATGAAGCCGAGGATCGTCGTCGACGTCAAGCACATCGGGGAGCTGCGGGCCGACATCGTGGAAACCGAAGGGTGTCTCCGAATCGGCGCCCGGGCGGTCATGACCGACATCATCGCCGACCACCGCATCCGGCGTCGCTTCCCCGCCCTTGTCGAAGCCGCCGCGGTCGTCGGATCCGTGCAGATCCGCAATCGGGCCACGTTGGCCGGGAACATCAGCAACGCATCGCCTGCTGCCGACACCGCGCCCGTGCTGCTGGCGTACGGGGCCACGGTCAATGTGATCGCCTCATCCGGACCGCGCCTTGTGCCGGTGCATGAGTTTTTCATCGGACCGGGTCGAACGGTGCTCGGCCCCGGTGAGCTCGTCGAGTCCATCGATCTCCCGATCGCGTCGTACAAGACTGGCGCCGCGTTTGGCCGCGTGACGCGACGACGCGGTGTCGACCTGGCCACGATTAATGTGTGCTGCCTCGTGACGGAGTCCCGACGAGTACGATTCGCCTTCGGCGCGGTGGGACCGCGCCCGTTCGTGGTCGAGGACGACTTGTCCGCCGTAGCTTTAGCGGAGGGGGACATTGGCGCGCTGACTGGGGGAAGCAGCCGCGCGTCGCAGGAGGCCGCACTCGATCGCGTGCTTGCGCAGTCGACCCCCATTTCGGACGTACGGGCCAGTCGAGACTACCGTGTGGCGATGCTGTCGGTGATGAGCCGACGAGCGCTCGACGCCGCCACGGACCGGCTGCGCCTGGCAGGAACGTGACCAGCATGGTGCCAGCTGCCATTCCAATCACGCTCGTCGTCAACGGCCGACAGCACGCGCTCGACGTCAGACCTCACCATACGCTGCTCGAGGCGCTGCGGGATCAGATGGGCCTGACTGGCACGAAAGAGTGCTGCAGTGAAGGGGAATGCGGCGCGTGCACGGTGCTGCTCGACGGACGAGCCGTGACCTCGTGCCTGGTGCTGGCGGTGGAGGCAGCGGGCGCGGAGGTCGTCACGATCGAAGGCCTCGCGGCGGGTGGACGCCTCGACCGGCTCCAGCAGTCGTTCATCGACGCGGGCGCGGTTCAGTGCGGCTTCTGCATCCCAGGCATGATCATGGCTGCCAAGTACCTGCTGATGACCAATCCTCATCCCTCCGTGGACGAGATCCAGAACGGTCTCGCGGGAAATCTCTGCCGGTGCGGCGGCTATAGCCGCATCATCGGCGCCGTGGCGTCGGCTGCGCGATCAGAGCGCTGATGCAGACGACCTGGATCGGCCGCTCGATGGCCCGCGTCGGCGGCGTCGATCGCGTGACAGGGGCCCAGCTTTACGTGGCGGATATCCACGTCGACAACGTGCTGCACGTGAAGCTCGTGCACCTGAACTGCGCCCGTGCGCGAATCGCTGGCATCGATACCGCCGACGCTGCGCGTGTCGAAGGTGTGCGGTGCATCATGACCGCGGCAGACCTTCCCCAGCCTGTACCGCGCTACGGTCCCGTGCACAGAGACCGACCAGTGCTCGCCGTGGGCGAGACGAAGTTTTTCGGCGAGCCGGTCGCCGCGGTCGCCGCCGAGACCGAAGATGCCGCGGCATCGGCCGCCGCGCTGATTACCGTCGATCACGAAGAGCTGCCGGCGGTGCTGAGCGTCGACGCCGCGCTCGATCCCGCGGCGCCCCTGGTCCAGGACCCATCTCTGCGCGCCAACGATCCGCTCGCGCAGACGAACATCCTGCACGAATGGCAGTTCGGCTGGGGTGCCCCGGGAGACGCGCGTGCAGACTGCATCGTCGAGAACGACTATTCGTTCCCGATGGTCACGCACTTTGCGATCGAGCCGCATGGATTCCTGGCCGCGCCGGACCCCGAGGGCGTCACGATCTGGAGTCCGATTCAACACCCCTACGTCCTGCAGCGGGTGGTGGCTTCGGCACTGGACTGGCCGGTCTCGCGCGTGCGCGTGATCGCTCCGGATCCGGGCGGTGGGTTCGGCGGAAAGGGCTGGCCCAAGTTCGAGCCGCTGATGGCCTTTCTGGCGCTCCGCACCGGCCGGCCGGTTCGATTGGTGCTGACCCTGGAAGAGACGTTTCAGCAGGTCCGCCGAACGTCTGCGCGCGCTCACGTGCGAACGGGTTTTGACCTCTCGGGACGCATCGTCTTCCAGGACATCCACGCCGACTTTCTCATCGGTGCGTACGCTGACATCGGCGGCCGGGTCGTCAGCAAGGCCGGGTACGCGGCGTGCGGTCCCTACCGGACACCCCACGCGCGGATCATTGCGCGAGCGGTCCTGTCGCACACCACGCCAAGCACGGCGTTCCGGGGTTTTGGAACGCCGCAAGCGTCCTGGGCCGTCGAGTCTCAGCTCAACGCCGCGGCCATGAGGCTCGGGATCGATCCGGTCGAGATCCGCTTGCGGAACATTCCCGCAAAAGGAGAAGCGTTCATTCCCGGCGATACACCGGCGGACGGCGAGTGGGACAGCGCGCTCCGGCTCGCGGCCCGCGAGATCGGATGGCATGAACCGATGCCCAAGTTGCGCGGGCGCGGTATTTCGCTCGGGCTGAAGAGCTCCGCAACCGCCTCGGCATCGTTCGCGCTCGTACGTCTCCACTACGATGGCAGCGCCTCCGTGCTGTCCGGCACGTCCGACATGGGCCAGGGCGCGAGAACCGTCCTCAAGCAGATCGCGGCTCAGGAACTGGGCATTCCGCCCGAGCGCATCGCAGTCGTGATGGGCGACACGTCCGTCGTGCCATTCGATTCGTCGACGTCGGCCAGCCGTTCGACTGTGTTCATGGGAAACGCCATCGTGAAGGCCTGCCGCGACATCAAGGACACGCTCAAGCGGATGGCGGCGGAGACGTTCGCCGTCGGCGAGGACGCGGTCACGGCCGGGAACGGGTACATCCGCGTCGGCGGCCGTGAGCTCACGTACGAGCAGCTTCTGAAGTCGCACTTTGGTCCGCCTCGCGGAGAGGTCATCGGCATCGGCCAGGAGCGCAATGCGTTCGTCACGGATCACCCGCTCGGGGGCAAGCCTGCCTTCTGGGAGCTGATGTGCGCCGCGGCGGAAGTAGAAGTCGATCCCGACACCGGCATGGTGCAGCTCACCCGGCTGGCGCTCGTCAGCGACGTCGGCAAAGCGCTGAACCCGCAGCAGGTCGAAGCGCAAGACGAAGGCGCGGCCGTGATGGGCCTCGGCCATACGTTCATGGAGCAGCTGCTGCTCGACGAACACGGCCGCATTCGCAATCTCGGCGCGCTCGACTACCGGATCCCCACTATTCAGGACGTTCCGTCATCCCTGCACTCGGTCCTGATCGAGAACGCGGACGGTCCCGGCCCGTACGGCGCCAAGGGCGCCGGAGAAGGTGGAACGCTCGCGATAGCCGCAGCCGTCGGCGCGGCCGTCAATCAGGCCGCCGGCGTGGAAATCCGCGACCTGCCGTTGACGCCAGAACGCGTGTGGCGCGCGATCCACATTCGTACGTAGCGTCCGGCTTTAGCCGGACCAGTTAGCGGCGGCGCAGACTCGAGGTCCGGCTGAAGCCGGACACTACAATATCGAATGCGCTGGCTGCTCCTCGTGACGCTCAGCTTCTCCGCACAATCCGGCGACGAGGCCAGGCGCGCTCAAGCTGTCGAAGCGATAGGGCCGCTCGAGCGTGCCGTGGCCGCGCAGCCAGCGGATGTCGAGAGCCGGCGCAGGCTCGCCGCGGCTTACGCTGCGGCGGGCCGGCGAATCGATGCCGCACGCGAGCTGCGCAACGTGACAGAGCTCGCGCCCGGGCACGCGGGCAACTGGTACGCGCTCGGCCAAGCCTACAACGCGATCAAACAGGAGGCGTTGGGCACGTTCGACGAGCAACCTGAGGACGCGTCGTGGCGGCAACTGCTCGCCGCGGATGCGCTGCTCGCCAGAGGCAAGTGGATCGATGCATTCGCACTTTTCCGGGCGAGCCTCGAGCGGCTGCCGTCGATGGTCAGCATCCACGATTCAATCGCGCAGATCTACGAGCGGACGCGCCATCCGGATTGGGGCGCGCGGGAACGTACCCATGGGACTCTCTCAACCAGCGACTGCGCCAGGCGCGAGGCACTCTGCGAGTTCCGCGCGGGCCGCTATGATTCGGCGCTTCGCGCCTCCTCGTCCCAGTCCGATTCGGAATCGCGGTACTGGCGGGCGCGCGCCGCCACCGAACTCGCCCTGGCCGCATTCACGCGTCTCGAAAAACTTCCAGACTCACCCGAACGGCGAGCCGTGCGCGCGACGTTGGCGCGCAACGAGGAACGCTACACGGATGCGATCGTGGAGCTCAAGGCTGCGCTGACGTTCGCGCCCGGCGATTCGGCGCTGCTCTACGAGCTCGCCTCCGCGTGCTACCTTGCGCGGGATTTCGAGCAGGCGGTCGGCACGTTGTCTCCCTTGCTGCGGACACGTCCAGACGACCCGCGGCTCCTCGAACTGATGGGGTACTCGTTGCTGCAGATGCGGCAGGTTGAAGAAGCCCTGCCGATACTCCAGCGCACGGTCGAACGAAATCCCACCGCCCCGGGACCGCGACTCGCCCTCGGCCGCGCGTACCTCCAGACTGGAGATTTCGCCGCGGCCATTCCGCTCATCGAGGCGCAGATCGCCGGCGATCAGGACGGGAGCCTGCACGTGCAGCTCGCGCGCGCGTACCGTGGCCTCGGAAAACAGGACAAGGCCGCGGAGTTGCTCGAACAGTCGCAGGCGCTCCAACGCGCGGCCGAGCAGCGCGGCAATGCCGCGGCGCAGCGAACCATCACGGCACCGAAGTAATGCTGAATGCTGAATGATGAAGGCTGAAGTGAATGGTGAAGTCAGAAGGAAGAGGTGAACAGGAGGAAGAAGAGGACGAAGGCAAGAACGGAAATAACGGAAACAACGGTCGGCGTTAAGTTGGCTCTCGCAGTCTTCTGCGACTGAGTGAAGATTGCGACGAGTTCGCCGGCTTCTCGGTGTAGGGGAGTTTCCGTGCCCGTCGGTGCCAGGCCAGCACGCCGTACCAGTTCCAGCCAAAACGCCACCTCATCGGACTCCTCGATCACGGTTCCAAGCTTCGCTATGAAATCAGGTTTTGATTTGGCGCGGCACGCGGAACGGTAGTTGGCTGCGGTGCCGGTGCCGGCCCGTAACAGTTGGCCGTGAATGTGACGGCCTTCCAACGTGTTGGGAAGCCGGCGGCCGAACGCGATCACATCCAATGCGAACCGCATGGTCCGCTCGCGCAAATCTCGCTCTTTGCCCATCCACGGTGAGAATGCACGAGCCTTGCCGCGACAGATTGCGTTGAGAATTGGAATGTATCGAGTGGCGACGAGAGGCAGCGTTGCAGAAACTTCATGCATCGTAATCCAACGACTGTGAGATTTCTGCAACGCTTATCGACCTTTACTTCCTCCTTCTGACTTTCCTTCAACATTCAACATTCAGCATTCAGCATTGCCTACTGCTCCCTGACGAGCACCACCTGATTCGCCTTCACATGTTCGAGAATCTGCTGCGCACCGGACGGCCACTGGACCTCCAGGCGATCTATCTCCTGAGCAGCCCCCAATCCAAAATGCAGACCCGCGTGCGAGGAGGACGCATAGCCGACCGCAGTGGTCATTGTCCGGACCTGGTTTCCGACGATCACCCGCGCGCCAATGCCGTCGCGATTGCTTCTGGTGCCGACGAGCCGGACGATGAGCCACGTGTTCTCGGGTTGGCTGTCGTTCTGCCACAATTCCGCCGGCGCGCCGAGCACCAGCACGACGAGATCCAGGCGGCCGTCGCCGTTGAAATCGGCCACGCCGCATCCGCGGTGCGCTGCCGGGGCTCCGCCGAGCCCCGAGGCGGACGTCGCATCACGGAATCGTCCGCGGCCGTCGTTGAGAAACAGGTTGTTGGCTTGCTTGAAGTCGATGGCCTCGAACTCGCTGATGCGATCGTTCACATGCGAGTTCGCGGTGAAGATGTCCTTCCAGCCATCGTTGTCGATGTCCGCGACGATCGAGCACCAGCCTGACGCCTTCACCGTCACTCTCGCCAAACCGCTCGCCTGAGTCGTTTCCGCGAACGCGCCGCCGTGTCCACGCCCTAACTCGTTGTGAAAGAGCGGGAATGTCTCACCCGCGAGCGCGGTCACGTGGATGTCCTCCCATCCATCGTTGTCGTAGTCCTGAAAATCCGTGCCCATGCTCGAGATTGGCTTGCCTGTATCCGTGACGGACACTCCGGCCATGAGCGCAGTCTCGGTGAACGTGCCGTCCCCGTTGTTGCGGAACAGGAAATTGGGAACGGCGTCGTTGGTCACGAACATGTCGAGACGCGAGTCGTGGTCGAAGTCGGCAAAGGCGACGCTCATGCCCTTCCCGACGTGCGCCAGCAGGCCCGCCCGCGCCGACACGTCTTCGAACGTCCCATCGCCGCGGTTTCGATAGAGGCGGTTCGGCAGACCCTTGAAGATTCGCGGGTGGCAGTAGATCCGGATCCGTCGAGCTTCGTCGCCGCAGAAAGGATTCGTCTCCGGCGTCCACTGGACGTAGTTCACAACGAGAAGGTCGAGCCGGCCGTCCTTGTCGTAGTCGAGCCAGCCCGCGGCCACACCCCACTCGCCACTGGCGACGCCTGCTTGCTTCGTCACGTCCTCGAAACTGCCGTTGCCACGATTGCGCAGCAGCTGGTTCTGCCGCACTCCGGCCACGAAGAGGTCGACGTGCCCATCGTTGTCGTAGTCGGCCGCCGCGACGCCCATGGCATAGCCGATGCCTCGCACGCCCGCAGTGGTGGTCACGTCCGTGAAGCGCATCTCCCCGTCGTTGCGATAGAGGCGGTTGGCGTACGCGGAGGAGCTCTTCTCGAGTGACGGCGTCTGCGCACCATTCGTGAAGAAGATGTCGGGACGGCCGTCGCCGTTGTAGTCGAACACCGCAACTCCCCCAGGAACGCTCTCGACGAAATACTTGTCGGGAGAGGGCGAATGCTGGTGGATAAAACGCAGTCCAGCCGCGTCAGCGACATTCCGCAGGCGTACGGCCTGACCGCTCTGCTCGGTTTGACGCGGCGCAAAAACGTTGCCCGATGCGAGAAGGGCGCAGAATGCGGCAAACAGAATGTACGGGCGCACAGGGCATTCTACCGGTCTCACCTTGGCGACCGGTGCGGTAAAGTCTGCAGGACAAACACTGAGGTCCGGCTAAAGCCGGACACCACAAGTAAAGACGCGAGCGAGCGACAGCGAGCGAGCCACGCGATCGGAGCGAGCGGGCGAAGCCGCGAGCGAGAGCGCGTGTAGGGGAGTCCGAGGGGCGAAGCCCCTCGGATAAGACATTAAGAACGGAGAGAGTGCCATGAAATCCATCTTGCTCGTCGCGCGTCCGGTTGTACTGGGACTGGCCGTGGTCGCTATCGCGACTGTGCCGGCACCGAGCGTTGGCACGGCTCAGACGCCCGCGCCTGGGCCGCTAGAAGTGCCGGCGCGAACGCTGCCGGTGCCAACCACCGTCAGCCCAGAGATGCAGGCTCTCATTGGGGCACCGCTCAGTGGAAATTGGAATGTCGTACCGAAATCGGCCGACGAGTGGCAAAAGATCTCAGCGGGCTCGGCTGGGCGAGGGCTTCCGGCGCTTCGAGAGAAGTTCAGCGTCAAGTCGGAGTCAATGACGGTCAACGGGGTGCAGGCGTACCTGGTGACGCCTCAGGTCATCCCTCCTGAGAACCGCAACAGGCTCCTCATACATGTTCATGGCGGCTGCTATGTGCTGAACGGCGGGGAGGCCGGCACGACTGAGGCCATTTACATGGCGGGATTCGGGCGCTTCAAGGTGCTCTCCATCGACTACCGCAGGCCGCCCGACTTCCCGTATCCTGCCGCGCTCGATGATGGCGTCGCGGTGTGGAAGGGAGCCTTGAAGATGGCAGAACCGAAGAACATGGCGATCTTCGGTACGTCAGCCGGCGGCGCCCTCACCTTGTCCATGGTGCTGCGGGCGAAGCAGGAACAGCTGCCGCTGCCGGGCGCCATCGCGTCGGGGACGCCGATGTCGGATCTGACGAAGACTGGCGACTCGTTCCATACCAACTTCATGGTGGATAACGTGCTGGTGGGGAGCGACGGCCGCTGCGATGCGATGGCCAGACTCTATGCAAACGGGCGCGATCTGAAGGACCCGATGCTGTCGCCGGTCTACGGCGACATGAACGGCTTTCCGCCCACGCTCCTGACGACGGGAACGCGCGACCTCCTCCTCAGCAATACCGTTCGCGTGCACCGCAAGCTGCGTCAGGCCCGCGTCGAAGCCGAGCTGCATGTCTACGAGGGCCAGTCGCACGCGCACTACATGCGCAGCAGCACCGCACCCGAGACCAGGGAAGCGTTCGAGGAGATTGCCCGTTTCTTCGACAAGCACCTCGGGAAATAGAACTAAGAACGACGGTCTCTAAGGAGCGGAGCTGAGTGACGCACAGCGTGCACCGTGTCTCGTGGCGTGGAATTGTCCTGTTGTGTGGATTGGTGCTGAACCCCGGGTCCTCATACGCCGGACAGCAGAAGACACCCGGACATTCCATCGGTCAGGTATCGACACACGGCGATTTGATCGTCATCGAATTGGACCGCGCTGCACTCGGGCAACCGAACCTGTTTAATCTCGTCGGCCGCACGCTGCGATTCAGTCCGGCCGGTTCCCGCTACCGTGTGACGACTCAGACATTACAGTGGGAGGCTGACTACGGTGTTGAACTCACCGGTGCTGACGTCAGGCTCCAGCGGTTCACGTTTCCGTTCTCAGGGCAACGGTGGAGTTCGTTTTCCGTGGGGACGACAGGATCTATTCGATTCGGTCCGTCGCCGAAAGAGCGTGATGTCGATGCGTACGGTCGCTTTGACGGCGGAATCGCTTCCGCGATTGGACGATTTGACCGTCTCGCTGACGTCGGTGGAAGGCTGGGTGCGCGTGCGCCAGCCATCAGCGTGTTTCTGAAGCCCAGGATGGCCGGCCCGCATTACATGCGGGAGCTGGCCGATCGCGTCGTTATCACGTGGGAGCTCACCGAACCATTCGGAGGCCTGCTGGATTTCTCCTGGTTTCCCACGACCAATCTGTTTCAGGCGGTCCTGCATCGCGATGGCTCAGTCGAGATGTCGTACAAGACCATGGCGGCGACGGACGGCATCGTCGGGATTTATCCAATCTTATCGACGAGCGAAAGCGTTCAATCCGTACACCTGTCCGGTCTGACCCCGAAGAGCGGTCCGTTCGCTGCTCTGTATGAGGCGTTTCATTACCTGGCGCCGCCGCGACCGCAGGACCTTTCCTGCACCGTCATTCAAGCGCTGGGCGACAAGTTCGATTTTCTCGCCTACTATTCGGATTTCCGCATCGACAGCCAGGAGGCCAGCAGCCCGAGCGATGGGCCGATCGGAGGC
>Ga0075431_100001539_pt1 | contig 21363 bp, 18 predicted proteins | sample RhiMetdeltSRZDD5_FD_75297 | JGI IMG/M metagenome (GOLD analysis project Ga0075431, IMG submission 75297) | Populus rhizosphere microbial communities from Tennessee, USA - Rhizosphere MetaG P. deltoides SRZDD5 | ecosystem: Host-associated > Plants > Roots > Rhizosphere > Soil | place: USA... | reverse complement strand
GTGTTCATGCCGGCCTTGCCGTCGACCTTGGCGACCGAATAGCCGAGCCCCTGCATGCGCTCCTGCAGCTGCTCGACGCTCTTGGCTGGAAGCTGCCTGACGCTGCCCCACGGCGTTTCGAAGTCACCGCCACCGGCGATGCGGTCGGCGAGATTGCCGACGAACAGGGCGTACAGGTCCGACATGTTGTAGCGCTTGATGACAAGAAAGTTCTCCAGCGCCAGGAAGGCAGGGCCGTAGGATCCGGCGGGTGTCAGCAGGAAGGCCTGCGCATCCATGATGTCGGCGGGGAACTCGCGGCCGCGCGTGCGCACCACGCCGAGCTTGATCCACTCGCGCATCGGGCGGGCGTGATCGGCGCCCTCGGCCAGGCAGTTGAGGCTGGCCGGCAGGCGCACCTCGTAGCCCCAGTCCTGACCGGGTATCCAACCCTTGACCTTCAGCTGGTTGGCGGCGGAGGCCAGCGCGTCGCCGACCGAGCCCCAGATGTCCTTGCGGCCGTCGCCGTCGAGGTCGTAGGCGAGGGTGTAGAACTCAGACGGCATGAACTGCGTGAGACCCATGGCGCCGGCCCAGGACGCGTTCATGGTGTCGCGCGTGCGCACCTTGTCCTCGAGCATCTTGAGGGCGTTGAGCAGCTCGGTGCGAAACATGTCCTTGCGGCGGCCGAGCCACGCCTGCGTGGCCAGCACCTGGATGGCATAGTGCGGCGAGCGGTGCGCGCCGAAGGCCGTCTCGCGACCCCAGATGGCCAGCACCACGTGGCGTGGCACGCCGATCATTTGCTCGATCTTGGCGAGCTCTGCGGCGTGCTGCTTCAGCAGGGCGCGGCCCTGCTCGGATAGCCGGGTCAGATGCGAAACGTTGAGATACTCAGCCGGCGTGCGGGTGAACTCGGCCTGGCCCTTGACCTCCTTGGCCTGGCCGGGAAGCACCAGATCAGGGATCGACAGATCCGGCTCGACGCCGCGGAACGCCGTGTCGAAGGTAGCGCGCGACACGCCCATGCCCTGCGCGTCGGGCCACAGCTCGGTGACGAACTGGCGGAAGGCCTCGGTCGATTGGGCGAGCGCGGGCAGCGCCGAGATGGCACTTGCAAGCAGGACTGAGGTGGCCACCAACGGTGCCAACAGCGCCACCCGCCGCCAGCCATGGCAGCGTGGACGCAGCCCGACGGCTTTAGGCTGTGCGACAATCTTGATCACGTAGCCCCCCTTCAGCCTGCCGACCGGTCAGGCCCAGAGTATCTTGTTGAGCATCTTGTTGCGCATCTTGCTGCCGCCGCCCGCGTCCCGCAACGTTCCAGCTGGCTCCCGCATCCGGGACACTAGGCAAGCGCATTGCCGGCCATCAAGCGAATTGTGGGCCAACTTGCGCTCTCCTGCGTGTGGACGGCGCCACCAACGACGGGCGCGCTGGTTAATGCTGCAGTTGCCGCATGGCCGCCGGGCATTATCGCGGCTATGTGCGATGCGATACAATGAAATGTTGTCAATGTTGATCGCCAGCCGGAGCAGAGCTGCATGCCGAGCCAAAGGAACCGCATTCGCAAGGCCGTATTTCCAGTGGCAGGGCTCGGCACACGGTTCCTGCCGGCCACCAAGGCTATGCCCAAAGAGATGCTGACGGTCGTGGACCGGCCCGTCATCCAGCATGTGGTGGACGAGGCGCGCGCTGCCGGCATCGAGCACCTGATCTTCGTCACCGGTCGCAATAAGGCCGTCATCGAGGATCACTTCGACAGCCAGTTCGAGCTCGAGCGCACGCTATCGGAGCGTGGCAAGCAGAAGGAACTCGAGCAGCTGATGCGCGAGCTGCCGGGCGCCGGCCAGACCAGCTTCACGCGTCAGCAGGCGCCGCTGGGTCTCGGCCACGCCGTGTGGTGCGCGCGCGAGATCGTCGGCGAGGAGCCATTTGCCGTACTGCTGCCCGATGTGCTGCACTATGCGCCTGGCAAGTCCTGCCTCGCCCAGATGATCGCTGCCTATGGCGAGCACGGCGGCAATCATATGGCCGTGGCTCCGGTTCCGGACGATCAGACGCATCAGTACGGCATTGTCGGCGTGGCTGATGCCAAGGCCAAGGTCTCGCGCATCTCGCAGATGGTGGAGAAGCCCAAGGCCGGCACGGCGCCGTCCAACCTGCACATCTCCGGCCGCTACATCCTGCAACCCGAGATCTTCGCTATCCTGGAGAACCAGGAGCGCGGTGCCGGCGGCGAGATTCAGCTGACCGACGCCATGCAGACGCTGGCCAAGCAGCAGCCGTTCCATGCCGTGCGCTTCGATGGCACCATCTACGACTGCGGCGCCAAGATCGGCTTCCTGGTTGCCAACATCGCCTACGCGCTGGACAGGGAGGAGTTGGCTGGTCCGCTCAAGGTCGAGCTTGCCAAGCTGTTGGCGACTGGCTAGCCGCACCGAAGCTGACACTCTAGTGTCACGCCTCGGCAGCTAATTTCCTGGCCTCATATTACCCGCCACCGCCCCGCCGTTTTGATGGGCGGAAAAGCCATTGCGTTCCCGGAGATTGCTATGCTTGGCCGCCCAATTCCCAGCGCGCTCTACATCGACTTCAACAACATCGCTGCCAAGATCGTGGGCGGGGGCTTCGGGGATGCGTCAGCGGCCTGGCTGGCATGGCTGGAGGACGGCCAGTTCGACCCCGACAAGCGCAGGCGCACCTTCCTGCAGAAGCGCGTCTACCTGGGCGAGCCGTATCTGCACTTTGCCAAGCCGTTGGAAGCCAACGGCTTCCAGACCATCCCGTCGTCGGCCGACCTGATCATCGCGCTGGACCTGGTGGAGTCGGTGCATGAGCAGCCGGCCATCAAGGAGTACGTGCTGCTGTCCGTCGACAACGACTTCCAGCATCTGCTGGAACGCCTGGGCGAGCGCGGCAAGGTCCGGGTCGCCACCATCGAGCCGGGGGCTCCATGCGCCGCGACGTTTCCGCCGCGAGCCGAGATGGTATTTCCCGTCGGACTGCTGAAGGCGGCTCTGGACTACAAGCGGCCCTTGAGCGCATGGCGGCGGGTGGTCGGCCTTGTGCGGGCGGGCGCGGCCGGCACGCGCCAGCGCTACAAGGGCCTCGTGCAGCGGCTGCGGCATCGCGGCGAGCGACGCTGGATCCGGATAGCTGCCAACCACGTGGCAAAGCTCGCGCACGAGACGCCAGGCCTGCCGCTCGGCAAGGATACGGTGGTGCGGCACCTGTCCAAGCTGATGCCCGATATCACCTCAGGGCGCCTGCGCGGCCGCCGGGCCTATCAGCAATTGCTGAGGGACATGACGGAAATCCGTGACGACCTGCGCCTGTTCGAGTATCCCAACGGCGGCATCGCCATCATGGCCGAGCCACGCGAGCCGACCGGCCGCGAGAAGTCGGACTAGGCCCGGCTGCAGGCCTGGGCGTGGTAGGTGTCGCGTCCACCATCTTTCGTGCGTCGGGGTTTGCCTATCGCGGCCGCCGGTCTAGACTGCCGAGCCGGCCGTCAGGAAGGCCCGGCCCCCAACTCGAGGCGATATGCAAAAAGCAGTGGCGAAGGGAAAGCTGCGTGCCGTGCCCCGCGACGGGTCGACGGCTGTGCAGTCGGCGGCGCGCACCCTGGAGCTGGAAAGCGCGGGCCTGAGCGCGCTCAGGACGGCGCTGGCCGAGCCGCTCGGCCAGGCGTTCGGTGCGGCCGTCGCACTGCTGTCCGGCGCCAGGGGCCGCGTGATCGTGACCGGCATCGGCAAGAGCGGCCATATCGGCCAGAAGCTCGCCGCCACATTCGCCTCCACCGGCACGCCGGCATTTTTCGTGCATCCGAGCGAGGCTAGTCACGGCGATCTTGGCATGATCGCCAAGGACGATGCCATCGTCGCCATTTCGTGGTCGGGCGAGAGCGCGGAGATCGGCAACATCATCACCTATTCGCGCCGCTTCAAGGTGCCGCTGGTGGCGATTACCTCGCGCGCCCAGTCGACGCTCGGCAAGCAGGCGGACGTGGTGCTCGAGCTGCCACGCGTGAAGGAGGCGTGCCCGCACGGCCTGGCGCCGACCACCTCCACCACCATGCAGCTCGCCATCGGCGACTGTCTGGCGATTGCGCTGCTGGAGAGCAAGGGCTTCACGGCGCACGACTTCAAGGTGATCCACCCCGGCGGCTCGCTGGGCGCCAGTCTGCGGTTTGTGGGCGATGTCATGCATACCGGCGATCGCCTGCCTCTGGCCGGCGAGGACGTGGCCATGAGTGCGGCGCTCGTCACCATGACGCACAAGTCGTTCGGCTGCCTCGGGGTGGTCGACGCCAAGGGCAAACTGACCGGCGTCATTACCGACGGCGACCTGCGCCGACACATGGGCGCCGATCTGCTCGGCGCGCGCACCGGCGACATCATGACCCGCAAGCCGAAGGTGGTGTCACCCGACATGCTGGCTTCGGCAGCCTTGGAGATGCTGAACACCTCGCGCATCACGGCGCTGTTCGTGGTCGACAAAGGCAGGCCGGTCGGCATCGTGCACGTGCACGACTTGCTGCGCGCAGGCGTGGCTTAGACCGTTGCCGCGGGCCCCAGGTGTTCCGGGCCGCTGGTGAGCATAAGCTTGAACATCAGTCGCGGGGCGAGGCGACCGTGTTCCAGATGCGGATCGACCCGTCCTGGCCGGCAGACACCAGACGCTGACCGTCAGAGGAAAAGCTGACGGAGCGCACCGCACCGGTGTGGCCGCGCAAGGTGCGCGCGCCGTTGCGGCCACCGCGCATATTCCACAGCTTGACATCGCCATCCTCGCCGGCCGTGGCGAGCAGGCCGCCGTTCGGCGCAAGCGCCAGGGCGGTGACGCGTCCCTGGTGGGCATCGAGCGTACGCTGCACGCGGGAGGACGAGGTGGTCCACAGGCGCACCTTTCCGTCGGCGCCGGCCGTGGCAATGGTCCGTGCGGCGGGCGTGATGTCGAGCGCGACGATGCCCTCGGCGCCGGTTCGCCAGGTGCGCGCCAGGCTGAGACTGTCGGTACGCCACAGGCGGATGTTGCGATCGCGGCCGCCGGTGACGAGCATGCCGCGTGGGCCGGCGAGCGCCATCAGCTGGGCGCCGCTCTCCACGTCATCCCCCAACGGTGCGGGTGTGTTGGGCGAGCGTACGTCAAACAGCGCCACAGCGCCGTCCTGGCTGGCGGCGAAGAAACGGTTGGGATCGCCAGTCAGCGTCAGCGAGGAGATCGGCGCCCGGTGGTGGACAACGGCCAGCTTCTCGGCGCGGTCCAGGTCCCACAGCACGACCGCGCCGCCCTTGTGGCCCGTCAAAGCGCGACGGTCCTCGACGGCAAGCGCGGTGGCAGGCCCCTCGTCGAGCTCGATGGTGCGAACCAGCGCGCCCGAGCCGGTGTTCCAAATCTTGAGCGTGCCATCGCTGCCAGTCGAGACGATCCAGCGGCCCTGGTCGGCGAGGGCAACGGTGTTGACCGCGCCGTTGTGGCCGGTCAGGCGCGGTGCCTGCGTGAGGTCGGCGGACTGGCTCGACACCAGACCGGCGCCCCGGCCCTGGATGTGCGGAACCCTGTCCTGATAGGCAACGGCTAGGGAGGCGATGCCGATGCCGACCAGCAGCTTGAAGGCCAGCGACCGCCACTGGCGCGGTGCGATGGTCCAGGTGCGCATGCGGCGTGGCCGCGGCGGGGCGCGGCTCGCAACCGGCACCGGCAGCTTGGCCTTGGCGGGCGCAGGGGCGGGTTTCGGCTTCTCCGCCGGAGCAGCTTTCGCGGCCTTTGCCGGCGCCGGCTCGTGGCCAGGAATATCGAGCGCGGGTCCGTACCCGAACTTGAACCGAGGGCGCGCCGGCGCCCGCACCTCGACGGGGTCCGGCTCCTTGGCAGCCGGACGCTTCTTGTCCTCGGCGCTGGCTGCCTTCTTGCGCGGAGTGAGCAGGTTCGGCCGGTTCTTCTTCAAAGCCTCGATGAAATCGAGCAGTTGCCCCTGGTTCTGCGGCGCATCGGGGGGCGCCGGCACAAGGCTGAGCGGATCGTCCTCGCGTAGCGCCACCGTCGCCGGCGTCGCCGCAGGTGTCGGCTCGGGGCGCACCTCGATGGTGCGCGGCTTGCGGCCCGGCAGCCCGAGCCGGCCCTTCTCGCGCTTGGCCTCAGGCGTCAGCAGCGCCGTCTTCCACTCGGCAACCGACTGCGGCCGTTCCGTCACCTCCAGGTTGAGCGCCTTGTCGATGGCGGCGAGGAAGCCCGGCCGGTAGGAGCTGAGCGCCGCTTCGCGGGCCGAGATGTAGTCGTCGTTGACCATGCGCGAGGGCGCATCGGGCGGACGCTTGCCGGCAATCGCGTGATAGAGCGTGGCGCCGAGCGCGTAGATGTCGGTCCAGGGTCCCTGCTTGCTGGAGGTGGTGGCGTACTGCTCATAGGGGCTGTAGCCCGGCTTGACGAGGGCGCTGACGGTCTTGGAGTGCGAGGCGATCTCGCCGCGGGCGGAGCCGAAGTCGATCAGCACCGGCGACTTGTCCTGGCGAATGATGATGTTGTCGGGGGCGATGTCGCGGTGCAGGAAGTCGCCCTTGTGCACCATCTCCAGCGCATCGAGCAGCGGTCCCAGGATGGCGTCCAGCTCGGCCTGTCGCGGGGCGCGCTTGAGGCCTTTCAACCAGGACTTGAAGCTGCCGCCCTCCTCGAACTGCAGCACCATGTAACCGGTGTTGTTGGCGCGGAAGTAGCGATACACGCGCACGATGTTTGGATGCACGAAGCGGGCGAGCGTCTGCGCCTCTTCGATGAAACGGTCGAGGCCCCATTTGTAATCGGAGGCGCATTCGCGCGAGCGCGGCGCGGCTTCAATGTCGGAGCTGCGCGCGGCGTAGTCGGCCGGGAAGTATTCCTTGATGGTGACGAGGCGGGCGAGCGCGATCTCTTCGGCGAGGTAGGTGATGCCGAAACCGCCAGCGCCAAGCACACGCTTGATGCGGAAGTCGCTAACCAGCTCCGTCCCGTCCGGCAAAGCCAGCAGGTTCGAACTGGACGCCGGCTTGGGTTGCATCGACTTCCCCATCACGGCTCGCGAGACAAGCTGTCGGGGAACCAATCCCCCCGCATAATCAATAGCCTCCCTGCGCTGTTGGGGCGCCGGCTGCCGCGTCCGCGAAATCGGACGCAAGCACGGAAGGACTCGGGTAATAATGTGGCAAGACGATGGGGTGCGCGTCTAGTACACTTGTGGTTGCGGGAACGCGGGGATAACGGTGCGGCTTCCGCGCCATGTTGTGGCGGTTTGGCCATGTTGCCGCCGTCATACTTGGCCACCGTTCGTCGATTCGGTCTAGGAATGCCGCTTGTAAGGACGCTAGCCGTGCTGCTCACCATGGCCCTGTGGGGTACGTGGGGGTTGACCCCTGCAGCGCTCGCGGCGGGCCCCGAGCAGGTTCCGCCAAGGCCGGCGGTCTCCGTATCTCCTATGCAAACGACGGGCATGCGCGCGCAGCTGGCTGACAACGCGTGGCAGCAGACGGCGATTCTCGCCTGGCGGCAAGCCGTAGGTGTGATCACAGCGGGCTACGAGAAGGCACCGGTGCTGGTTATCATCCTGTCGGCACTGCTGGTGCTGCCGGCGGTGGCGCTCGGGTCCTGGGTGCTGCGGGCGGCAGGACTGCTGGCCAGGGGTAGCAAGCAGCCGCGCACGCTGCCCGCCGAGCCGCTGCCGCAGTCGGATGCCGAAGCCGACGCACCGTCGCGGCCGACCCAGGCGTGGCTTTCGGTCGAGGGAACGGACCCGGGCAGGCACCCGTTTGTCGGCGAAATGATTCGCATCGGCAGCCATCCCGACAATGAGATCTGGCTGACAGAGGCTTCCGTTCACCGCTACCACGCGGTTATCCAGCGCACCGAGGATACCGGTTTCACCATTACCGATCTGAGCGGTCAGGCCGGCAACGGCGTGCGCATCAACGGCACGCGCTGCGCCAGCGCGCCGCTCGCCAGTGGCGATGTCATCGAGCTCGGCAAGGCGCGCATCACGTTTGCCATGTCAGCCAGTTGATGGGCCTCGAGCCCGCGGGAAAAAGGAGAAGCCAATGAAAGACGACAAGAAGGGCTCCAGCGGCAGCGGCCAGCCGGCACAGGGCGCCAGCTCGATACCCAACCGCATCCTGGGATCGCTGCGCGATGCCCTCAATGCGGCCAGCCGCGACGAGCGCTCGGGCGAGATCACGGTCGGCGAGCGCGCGGATGCCGCAGCCAAGGCCGCCGCGGCCGAGCCGGCCAAGGCGGAGCCCACGCCCGCTGCCGCTACGGCCCGGGCCACGGCGACGGCGCGTCCCGAGGTTCCGACTGTGCCGGCGGGCCAGCAGATGAGCGCGGCCGATGCCCTGCGCGAGGCCAAGACCCCGACCCGGGTGCATTTCGAGGCGGAGCCGACCACGCGGGTCGTGCACGGGGCGCCGACCGTTGCCGCGGCCAAGCCCGCAGGTTCGGCTAGCGACGTCGGCAAGACCCAGGTGATCCGCGGCAAGCCCAAGAATGTCAGCGCCGCGTTTCATCAGGACCCGGTGGTGGGCTGGCTGGTGGTGGTGTCGGGGCTGGGGCTCGGCGCCTACCGGCCGATCTTTGAGGGCAACAACCACATCGGCCGCGGCAAGAACCAGCGCATTCCGATCGACTTCGGCGACGACACCATCTCCTCGGAGGAGCAGGCCTATATCCGCTATGATTCGATGGACCGCTCGTTCCTGTTCGTGCCAAACCTGTCCAAGACCAACATCGTCGCCGTCAACGACAAGAAGCCGACCGGAGCGGTCAAGCTGGAGGCCATGGACCTGATTACCATGGGCCGCACCAAGCTTGCGTTCGTGCCGTTCTGCGGCGAAGAGTTCGACTGGTCCGAGCTGGCAGAGCTGAAGGAGTAGAGCGGGGGTGGAATTCCACTTTGCCAGCCGCGCCAGCCAGGGCGCGAGGAGCTATCAGGAAGACGCAGCGGCGGTGCGAACCCTGGTCGGCGACCAGCACACGGCTCCGGCCGGCGCCGAGGGCCGCGCCACCGAGCTGACGGCGGCGCTGGCCGACGGCATGGGCGGCCATGCCGGCGGGGCGCTTGCCAGCGGCACGGCGTGCTCGACCTTCCTGGCCGCCTACGGCTCCTCGTCCGGTGAGGTGCCGCCGCGGCTCGACGAGGCCATGCATCTTGCCAACCAGGCTATTGCCGCTCAGGTGGTGGAGAACCCAGCGTTGAACGGCATGGGCTGCACCCTGATCGGCACCAGCTTCAGCGCGCCTGGCATCGAGTGGGTCAGCGTCGGCGACAGTCCGCTGTTCCTGGTGCGTGGCGGGGAGATTGTGCTGCTCAACGAGGATCACTCGCTGGCGCCGGAGATCGACAAGCTGGCCGCGGCCGGCAAGATCAGCTGGGAGCAGGCCAGGAACGATCCGCGCCGTCACTTCCTGCGGTCGGCGTTGACCGGCACCGAGATCGATCTGGTCGATCGCTCGCACCGGCCGCTGGCGCTGCACGCCGGCGACGTGGTGGTGCTGGCGAGCGACGGCATCCAGACGCTGGAGCACAGCGAGATCCTGCGTGTGGTGAACGCCTATGCGACCGAAGGCCCCGAGGCGATCGCGGAGGGGTTGATCCGCACCGTCGAAGCTGCTCGCGACCCCTATCAGGACAACACCACCGTGGTGGCCGTGCTGGTGCGGTAGCTGGTTGCCAAACCGCATGCCGCGCGCCGGCCGACCCTGTGCCCTTGTGATGGGGCCTGGATGTGCGCCGGCGAGAATGACAGACCTCAGCCCGACTGCCGCAGCGCGCCCAGTACCAGCGCGCGGAAGGCGCGATCGGCAAGGCTTTGGGGACGGTCGAGCCACAGGCGGTCGAGGGCGGCGCGCTCGCGCGGCGAGGGCCGGCGGCCGATGCCGGCCAACGCCGTGCGGACGAGGGAGGCGTAGTGTGCCGATTTCAGCATCTGCAGCGGGCCCAGCAGAGCCTGCTCGATGTCGGTCATGTCCGAACCCAGCGGGAAGACTGGTAGGAGGCCATCACGGCGAGCCGGCGCAAGGGCCTGCTCGATGCGCTTGGCCGTGTTGGCGGTCGCATGCAACGGCACCTCGAATGCGCGCTCGAGCTTGCCGGCACGCTGTGCATCCTGGATCAGCGAGGGCTGAAAGGCGCTGTCGGCTACGCCCAGCATCTCGGCGATGGTATCGCTGTCGCTTTTGCCCTTGAGGTCGGCGATGCCGTATTCGGTGACGATGACATCGCGCAGTGCCCGCGGCACGGTGGCATTGGCATAGCGCCAGACGATATTGGAGACGGCCTTGCGGTTGTGCAGCCGCGTGCTGCGCACGGCGATGATCGAGCGCGCACCGTCCAGCTCGTGCGCCATGGCAACCAGATCGTGCTGGCCACCGGGGCCGCTGACCACGCGGCCGTCTTCCAACTGGTCGGAAGAGACCGCGCCCATCAGCGTCGCCACCATCGCCGTGTTGACGAAGCGGGCGTACTGCCGGTGGGCGCGCTTCAGGGTCGAATCGCCGTGCAGCGTGTTGGTGAAGGAGATGGCCGTCATGGCGATCTCTTCCAGCTCGGCGCGCGGCATCTCGCGCAGCTCGCGGTAGAAGGACCGGTTGCCGACGAAGAAGCCGGCATGCAGGATGGCGCGCCGGCCATCGCGCATGGGGACGCGCCGCTTGAGGATGCCGGCCCGTCGCAGCGCCAGAAAGCCGTCGACCAGCATCTCGGTACAGCCGTACAGGCCGGAAACGAAGGGCGTGACCTCGGCGTCGGCATTGACTGGTGCGCCGAGCCGGGCCACGAGCGACTGGAACTCGTCGTTGCGCATATGGCGGAGAATCAGCGCGTGCGTGAAAGCGTCGGCGAATGAGCCGATGCCGATCTGCAGCGTGCCGCCGTCCGGGATCAGCGTCGCCGCGTGCAGGGCCATGGCATAGTCGTTCAGCGACACCGGCTCCTTGGGCGGGGCGAACAGATCGAAGCTCTGGCCGCCTTCCAGCAGGATATCGAACTGGCTGCGATCGACCTCGGCTTCGCCCGGCATGTACGGCAGGTTGGTATTGACCTCGCCGGCAAATGTCACGGGCTGACCGGTATCGCGCCGCAACTTGACATAGGATGCCACGTCGCGAGTGACGTCGGTGTTGGAGCTGAGACTGAAGCGAGCGCCGTCACCGTGCGGATCGGGCGCAACGAGCTGGGCAAAAGCGTTGGTCCCGACCCGCATCAGGTGCCCGGCGACGTGCGAGTAATTGAGGCTGGTGTAGCTCTGCTGCACGGCGGGATTCGTCAGCCAGGCGCCGGCCTGCAGGAAGAACTCGCGCAGCTCGATGTTGTCGGGCAGCCGGCCCTGGCGCAGCGCCTGCACGTACAGCAGCTCCGGGTAGGTTGGGAACAGCCGGTCGAGCAGGGGGCCGACGAAGCGCCGCTCCAGCTCGGTGCGGGCGGGCGGCCGCGCCAGCGAGATGCCGGTAAAGATCTCGAGCGTGATGCGCTGGTCGGCCTCCGCGAGCCCGTAGAGCGCGTTGAGCAGACGGTTGGGCTTGCCGATGCCGATCGGCACACCCAACAGGATATGCCGGCCGACGCGATCGATGATCGCCTCGGCGCACTTGACCGGATCGTCGGACTGCAGCGGCTTCACAGGCGGCATCCCCGCTCGTGCTCATGCGTCGGCTGCATTCTAAACGATCAGATGGCGCCAGCGCCTTGTACAAAATTGCAGCGGGCGCCTCGCTGAAGACGCCCGCACGCTCGTTATCTCGGCGCTGCGACTCAGGCTGGTTTGGCTTTGGAGGTCTTGACCTTGGAAGCCTTGGCTTTGGGCGCCTTCTTGGCCGCCGTGGCCTTTGTGCACTTGATGTAAAATGCCTTGCGCTCCTTACCGGTCAGCCCCTTGTCGGTGGCCTGCTTCGAGCATTGGGCCGACAGGCTCGTACGGGCCTTCGATGGCGCCTTCGTGTCGGTTTGTGCCATCGCCGTGGTGAACATGAAGGCCAGCGCCAGGGCGCTCACCAATAGTGTCGTCGTTTTCATGAATTGCTCCATGGCTACCAGGGGAGCTGCATGATGCGCAATTTCCAGGTCGACCCCACGCGCCGAACATCATTGTATTGAACGTCGGGTTGCCGCGACCGGGACAATGCAACTCTGTGATCGACGCTGCCGTCCGGCCGGCGTTCAGGCACGACCTTCCGGGGTCGCCAGAGGCAAGCCCAGCGCCACGCGCCGCTTCAGCCAGGGGTTTGGTCGGTAGCGGGGTTCGCCGTAGAAGGCCTGCAGGCGCTGCAGTATGTGCAGGATGCGTCCGGCGCCCAACCGGTCGCCCCATTCGAGCGGCCCGAAGGGGTAGCCCAGACCGAGCTTGGTCGCCTTGTCGATGTCGGCCGGCGTGGCGATCGCCCGCTGCGCCACGCCGCAGCCGATGTTGACGATCATGGCCACCACGCGCTGGGCCACGAACCCGGGGCTGTCGTTGATCACCACCACGCCCTGACCGTCAGCGGCCAGCAAGGCGTGCGCTGCATCGCGCATACTGGGATTGGTGGCCGGCGTGACCATCAGCGTGCGCGGACCCTTCATGCCGAACAGTACGTCGACGGCGACGCTGCGCGTGGGATCGAGCTTCAGGTCGACCGCGGCCGTGGTCAGATCCCAGCCGACCGGGGTGAGGATGATCAGGGCATCCTTGCTCGGCCTGTCACCCTGCTCGATGTCGGCCGCGGCGCGCGCCAGCACGTCGAGCAACGGCGCCTGCAGATCGGCGTGGTGCTCGCTCGACCGTATCCACACGGGCGTCGGGCGCAGCGATGGCACCGGCGGCAGCGCCGGTTCGATCCGCTTGCCGTTTGCGTAGCGATACCAGCCGGCAGCCGTCTTCTGTCCGAGTTCACCTGCGGCCACCCGCTGGGCAGATACAGGAAACGGTGTGAACATCGGCTCGCCATAGAACAGGCTGTAGACCGATTCCATCACGCCGTGCTGGATGTCGATGCCAACCATGTCGGCGAGCGCGAATGGTCCCAGCCGAAAGCCTGGAGCGCCGGTGAGAATGCGATCGATGTCGGCAACGCCGGCGATGTTCTCGGTAAGCAGCCGCTGCGCCTCGGGCACGAATGCGCGGCCGACGTGGTTGACCAGGAACGCGGGGCTGTCGCTACACAACACCGGCTCGCGCGTCATGCGCCGGCCGATGCTCAGCATGGCATCGCGCACCCAGGCTTCGGTCTTGAGGCCCGGGATGATCTCGACAAGCCGCATCAGAGGTACGGGATTGAAAAAATGCATGCCGCCAACGCGCCCCGGCTGCTGGCAGGCGGCGGCAATCGCCGTGATTGGAATCGACGAGGTATTGGAGGCGAGGATGGTGTCGGGGGCGGTGAGGGACTCGAGCTTGGCGAACAGGGCCTGTTTGGCATCGAGGCGCTCAATGATTGCCTCGACGATCAGGTTGGCCTTGCCGAGCTCGGCGAGATCGCGCGCGACCGTGATGCGGGCCAGTGCCGCGTCCGCATCACCTTGCGGCAGCCGGCCTTTCTCGACCTGGCTGACCAGCATTTTGGCGATGTAGTCCCTGGCTGCCTGTGCGGCGCCGGGCTTCTCGTCGTAGGCAACGACGCGCATGCCGCCCTGCGCCGACACCTGCATGATGCCGCGTCCCATCGAGCCGGTGCCGACCACGCCGATCAGCACATCGGGAGCATTGGGATCGAACGGCATGGGTGCCTCCTGGCGGACGCTGGTGTGGGGCCAATGGCTCGATTGACCGGCAAAACTAGGCCGTGTCATGGTCCGGCCGCAACGCCGCGCTTCCCAGGCACGTGTTTTCCCGAATCCGAGTGGGACCCCCCTATCATGCTGAGTGTCCAGGAGGCCATTACCGGCCGGCGCAGCATTCGCGCCTTTCTACCCAAGCCGGTGCCGCGCGAGGTCATCCGCAACATCCTGCGCATCGCCGGCCGGGCCCCGTCCGGCACCAATATTCAGCCCTGGAAGGTGTGGGTGCTGGACGGCAAGGTGCGCGATCAGGTGGTACGCGAGATGAAGGCCGGCTACGACGCGGGCGACGCCGGCCGCCGCGAGTACCACTACGACATGCAGCAGTGGCGCGAGCCCTACCTTGCCCGCCGCCGCGCCTGCGGGTTCGGCCTGTACAATACCATCGGCATCGCGCGCGGGGACAAGGAGCGCATGCGCGCCCAGCAGGGCCGCAACTACCAGTTCTTCGATGCGCCGGTCGGGTTGATTTTTTCGATCGATCGCGACCTGGAGATCGGCTCCTGGGTCGACTACGGCATGTTTTTGCAATCCATCATGATCGCGGCGCGCTCGTTCGGACTGGAGACCTGCCCGCAGGCGGCGCTGTGCTCGCGCCATGAGCTGCTGCAGAAGCGGCTCGGCATTCCGCCCGAGCAGATGGTGGTGTGTGGAATGGCGCTCGGCTATGCCGACCGCGATGCGGTCGTGAACACCTTCGTCACCGAGCGCATGGCGCTCGAGGAGTTCGTAACGTTCGTCGAACAGGCGCAGGGCGACTGAACGCGGTCAACGCCTCGTCCAGAAACGTAAAGGGAGGACGGGATGCTCATGCAAGCACCCGCCCTCCCACGGCAGGCATTCCCTCCTTGCGGGGATGGAGGGAATATCTGCACCTTCCCTTCCGCTTGCCCTTCCGCTTGCCCTTCCGCTTGATCGTCTGTCCGTCACCGGAAGGTATTAGTTCATACAGACTCAAGGCCGCTGATCCTGATGTATTTCGGGACATTCAACCCTCCCATTCTTGGCAAAATTTTCGAGGGCGCCCTAGTGCCAGCCCAATCGCGTACTAGTGTTCCCGCGCGCGATGCCGAGCAGGGGGGCCGCGAGCCGACCTTGGGGGTATGGCAATGGCGGATGGCGCGGTGGCGCGGCCTGAATGGCGGGCGCTTGAAATCGTTCATGAATTAGCTGGTGCGGATGTGTCGGCCGTCAGTCCCCTGGCGGACTGGGATTTTATCGCGGCAACGCGATTTCGCTTCACCAACATCGACGTTCAGTTGCCCACGCTCGGCGTGCCGGCGTTCGGCATCAATTATGGCGCCGACATGCGGCTGGAGCGGACTCTGCGCGGCCGCCAGGTCAGGAGCGCGGCCACTGCCGGGCACTTGTCGATTCTGCCTCCCGACGACAACTCGCGCTGGCTGTTCGACAAGCCCGGCGAAATCATGCTGGTCGTCTTGAACAGGGCCTATCTGGACCGAGCCATCGAAGAAGCCTCCGGCCGTTCACCCAGATCCGTGGATATTCTGCCGCAGTTCGTGATCCGCGACCTGACGATGGAACGCATTTCGCATCAATTGCTTAGCAAGATCGTCAATCCGGTCTTCGACAGCAGGCTGCGCACGGAAAGCCTGGCCCAGGAGCTGGCCGAGCACATCCTGCAAACGCATACCAGTCTCGATCTGCGGCCGCCGAGCAGACCGCACACCATGTCGCCGATCAGACTGAAGCGTGTTGAGGATTTCATCGAGGCCAACCTCGGGCAGGACATGTCGCTGATGGATATCGCCAATGCCGCGGGCATGAGCCTTTTTCACTTTGCCAAAGTCTTCAAGCAGGCGACGCGAAAATCTCCGCATCAGTATCTGACGGAGCGGCGCATGCTGCAGGCGCGATCGCTGCTGCACGACGGCCGCCTGTCGATCGGCGATGTGGCGTGCGCGGTCGGCCTGTCGCAGAACCGCTTCGGCATCGTCTTCAAGCGGCTGCTGGGCATGACACCCAGCAGGTTCCGAGAAGTCCTGAGTTTCTGAGGTCGCCCAGGTCCTTGCGATGCCCAGGTCCTTGCGGTGCCCAGGTCCTTGCGGTGCCCAGGTCCTTGCGACGGCGGAACGAGCCCGGCTGCCTGGTCGTGCGCAGGGCTTGTCGCGACCAGCGCTGCTCGCGCTGGCAAGCGTGGATGGCTCGATCCTCGGCACCAGCCCGAGGATGGCAGGTGTCGCGTCAGTCCGCTTGGCCGCGGCGACGGATGCTGGAGGCGAGATCGAACACGTGATCGCGCCAGCGCAGCATGTAGCGCGCGAAGATGTCCTCCACCGCCTTGTTGCTCGTGCCGGCCTGCTTGCGGCAGCGGTCAAGCGCAGCGCCGGTCCAGGCCGCAACTTCGGGGTCGTTGACCTTGCCGGCGGCGGGATCCTCGTTGACCTGAAGCTCTGCGTGCATCTGCACCCATTTCCCCACGTTGGTTTCGAGGCAACTCTCCAGTGCGCCGCTGCTTGGGAAACGGATTTCTGCAGCCTGCATATTACTGCTCACGAGCATAAGACCCGCAACGAGGGGAAGACACCTTGCACGTAGGATAGGAGGCTTGCCGGCTGCCATGATCACTCATCCTGCTGCTGTGATTGGTGCAGCCGTGCGCGGCCGCGGGGTCGCGCACCATAGGCTGGTGCGAGGCCGAACGCGGTGCGGCGAATGGTCGGTGGTGCCGAGCAGTCACGCCCAACACGTAGGCAGCTTCAGCCCGCCTTGCCTTCGAAGAATTCTTTGACCTTGGCGAAGAAGCCGGACGAGTGGGGCGAGGTCTCGTCCTTGCTTTCACGCTCGAACTCTTCCAGCAGCTCGCGCTGGCGGCGAGTGAGGCTTTTGGGCGTCTCGACATCGACCTGAATGTACATGTCGCCCGTCACCTTGGAGCGCAGCACCGGCATGCCCTTGCCCTTGAGGCGGAACTGCTTGCCGGTCTCGGTGCCCTCCGGGACTTTGACGCGCGTCTTGCCGCCGTCCACGGTCGGCACGTCGATGTGGCCGCCGAGTGCCGCGGTGGTCATGGAAATGGGCACGCGGCAGAAGATATCCGCACCGTCCCGCTGAAAGAATTCGTGCGGCTTCAGCGACAGGAAAATATAGAGGTCGCCGGCTGGACCACCACGCAAACCGGCTTCGCCCTCGCCGGCCAGCCGGATGCGCGTGCCGTCCTCGACGCCAGCTGGAATATTGACCGACAGGTTGCGGTCCTTGACGACGCGGCCGGAGCCCGAGCAGGCGCCGCATGGGTCGTTGATGATTTCGCCGCGCCCCTGGCATGACGGACAGGTGCGCTCGATGGTGAAGAAGCCCTGGCTCGCGCGCACCTTGCCCGAGCCGCTGCAAGTCGGGCAGTTGGAGGGCTGGGTGCCGGGCTTGGCGCCGGAGCCGCTGCAGGAATCGCACGTGACGCTGGTCGGTACGCGGATCTGCGCCGCCTTGCCCTCGTAGGCCTCGGCAAGCGTGATCTCCATGTTGTAGCGCAGGTCGGCGCCGCGCTCGCGGCCCGCGCGCTGCCGGCTGCCGCGCCGGCCGCCCATGAACTCGCCGAATAGGTCGTCGAAGATGTCGGACATGGAGGAGGCGAAGTCAGGCCCGAACCCGTGGCCGCCGCGCCCCTGCCCATCGAAGGCGGCGTGACCGAACTGATCGTAGGCAGCGCGCTTCTGCGGGTCCTTCAAGGCCTCATAGGCCTCGTTCAATTCCTTGAATTTGTGCTCGGCGTTCTTGTCGCCGTGATTGCGGTCGGGATGACAGTCTTTGGCGAGCCGGCGAAATGCCGACTTGATGTCCTGCTCGCTTGCCCCCCTGGAAAGTCCCAAAACCTCGTAGTAGTCGCGTTTGGCCATGAGCCGTACTTCCAATCTCTTGCGTGTCGATCACGCGGGGCGGCCCCATTTCCACCCGCGGACATGACGAGCCCCCGCACCCCCAGAGCGACAGCCTAGGCTGCCGCCGGTCGTGCGAGGGCTGCAATCGTGTCGGTGTCGGTTCCCCAATCGTCGGCTCCCCAACCGAGAAGATCAGGCAGACTTCTTCTTGTCGTCCTTCACTTCCTCAAAGTCCGCGTCGACGACGTTATCACCGCCCGCGCCGCTCGTCTTGTGACCATCGCCGCCGGCGCCGGCATCGCCGCCACCCGCGCCGGGCTGGCCATAGAGAGCCTCGCCGAGCTTCATGGAGGCCTGCGCCAGCGCGGTCGACTTGGCCTTGATGTTGTCGACGCTGTCACCGGCTACGGCCTCTTTCAGCTCGGCAATCGCAGCCTCGATCTTGCTCTTGTCATCGGCCTTCACCTTCTCGCCGAGGTCCTTGATGGCCTTCTCGGTCGAGTGGATCAGAGCGTCAGCGCCGTTCCTGGCCTCGACCAGCTCGCGCTTCTTCTTGTCGTCGTCCTTAAAGCGCTCGGCCTCTTCCGTCATCTTCTTGATCTCGGCGTCGGTCAGACCGCCCGAGGCTTGGATGCGGATCGACTGCTCCTTGCCGGTCGCCTTGTCCTTGGCAGACACGTGCACGATGCCGTTGGCGTCGATGTCGAAGGTGACCTCGACCTGCGGCACGCCGCGTGGCGCTGGCGGGATGCCGACCAGATCGAACTGGCCGAGCAGCTTGTTGTCGGCCGCCATCTCGCGCTCACCCTGAGAGACGCGGATGGTCACCGCGTTCTGTCCGTCCTCGGCCGTGGAGAACACCTGGCTCTTCTTGGTCGGGATGGTGGTGTTGCGGTCGATCAGGCGCGTGAACACGCCGCCCAGCGTCTCAATGCCGAGCGACAGCGGGGTCACGTCGAGCAGCAGCACGTCCTTGACGTCGCCCTTCAGCACGCCGGCCTGGATGGCGGCGCCGACGGCGACCACTTCGTCGGGGTTGACGCCCTTGTGCGGCTCCTTGCCGAACAGCTCCTTGACGATCTGCTGCACCTTCGGCATGCGCGTCATGCCGCCGACCAGGACAACCTCGTGGATGTCGGCAGCCTTCAGGCCCGCATCCTTGATCGCCTGCAGACAGGGACCCTTGGTCCTCTCGATCAGGTCGTCGACCAAGCTTTCCAGCTTGGCGCGCGTGAGCTTCATGGTCAAATGCAGCGGCGACTGCGTCTGCGGGTTCATCGAGATGAACGGCAGGTTGATCTCGGTCTGCTGCGAGGACGACAGCTCGATCTTGGCCTTCTCGGACGCCTCCTTCAGGCGCTGCAGGGCGAGCTTATCGTTCCTGAGGTCGATGCCGTACTCTTTCTTGAATTCGGTAGCCAGATACTCGACCAGGCGCATGTCGAAGTCTTCACCGCCCAGGAAGGTATCGCCGTTGGTGGACTTCACCTCGAACACGCCATCGCCGATCTCCAGAATGGAGATGTCGAACGTGCCGCCGCCGAGGTCGTACACGGCAATCGTGCTGTTGGTCTTCTTCTTATCGAGGCCGTAGGCGAGCGCCGCCGCGGTCGGCTCGTTGATAATGCGCAGCACCTCAAGGCCGGCGATTTTGCCGGCGTCCTTGGTGGCCTGGCGCTGAGCGTCGTTGAAATAGGCAGGAACGGTGATGACAGCCTGCGTGACGGTCTCGCCGAGCTTGGCCTCGGCAGTCTCCTTCATCTTCTGCAGGATGTAGGCGGAAATCTGCGCCGGTGAATACTGCTTGCCATGCGCTTCGACCCAGGCGTCGCCGTTCGGGCCTTTGACGATCTTGTAGGGGACGAGCTTCTTGTCTTTTTCGACCATCGGATCGTCGTAGCGCCGTCCGATCAGGCGCTTGATGGCGAAGAAGGTATTGACGGGGTTGGTTACGCCCTGGCGCTTGGCCGGCAGACCGACAAGGCGTTCGCCGTCCTCGGTAAATGCGACAATGGACGGTGTGGTGTTGGCCCCCTCAGAGTTCTCCAGCACCTTGGGTTTGGTGCCTTCCATGACCGCCACGCACGAATTGGTGGTGCCAAGGTCGATTCCGATGACTTTCGCCATGTCTTCTGGTCCTCTCTTTCGCAGCAGACCGCCCGGACCCGCATGTTCGGCATCCGGCACTCTCAGGGCCCCAAAAAAAGGCCCGCGGGATGCGGTCCCCTAGAGCTTCGTTGCTTGTGCGGCTTATATAGTGGGGCGCATTTGTGGCTGCAACGGGCGCGCTTCAAGGAGGGCCGCGGGCCTGTTGATCGAGGTGGAGCGGCCACGGTAGAGGCGGCTCTGTGGGGATCGGCATGTCCGCGTTGTCCGGATTCCGGCATCTGACGGGGTATTTCGGTGCGCGCGCGCAGGCAGCTCTGCTTGCCGACTTGCAAGCCGTGCTGAAGGCCGCGCCGCTGTTCGTGCCGCGCATGCCGCGTTCCGGAAAGCCTTTCTCAGTGCGCATGAGCAACTGCGGAACGCTCGGCTGGGTGTCGGACCAGGATGGCGGCTACCGCTATCAGCCCACCCATCCCCAAACCGGCGAGCCCTGGCCGGCGATGCCGCAGCGGCTGGTCGATCTGTGGGACGAGGTGGCCGATTTTTCGCACCATCCCGAGGCTTGCTTAATCAATTACTACCCGCGTGGGGCAAGAATGGGATCACACCGCGATGCCGACGAGGCGGATTTCACAGCACCCGTCGTGTCGGTGTCGCTGGGCGACGATGCCGTCTTTCACGTCGGCGGCAGGGCGCGCGCCGACGCAAAGCAGCGCGTCGTGCTGAAGTCGGGCGATGTGGTGGTGCTGGGCGGAGAGGCGCGCCTGGCCTATCACGGCATCGACCGCATCCGGCCTGGCACCTCCTCGCTACTGGCCGAGGGCGGACGCTTCAACCTGACGCTGCGGCGGGTCGGGTAAGTGCCGCGGTGCAGCGCCGTTGGCGAGCTGCAGCCGGCCCCGACACCGCGCACCGCTACAACTTCCGAGCGCGTCAGCCCTTGTTGGGGCGCGAGTTGTTGGCTGCGTCGGGCGTCGCCGCGCCGGCCTCGGTGGCTGGTGCTGGCTTCGGGCCGCCCTTGGCGACGACGACCATGGCCGGACGCAGCACGCGATCCTCGATGGTGTAGCCGGCCTGGAACACCTGCACGACCGTGCCCGCCGGCACGTCGGTGCGCGGCATCTCCATGACGGCCTGATGCAAGTGCGGATTGAACGGCTCGTTGATTGGCGCCATCTTGCGGATGCCGTAGCGCTCCAGCACGTTGAGCAGCTCGCGCTCGGTGAGCGTTACCCCTTCCAGGAAGCTTTTCAGCGCGGAATCCTGCTGCACGGCGTCGGCCGGCACCGCATCGATGGCGCGCTGGAAGTTGTCGCCGACGCCGACGATGTCGCGCGCCAGCCGGGTGATGGCATACTTGGCGGTCTCTTCCTTTTCGCGCTCGCTCCGCTTGCGGATGTTCTCGACCTCGGCATGGGCCCGCAGAAGGCGATCCTTGAGGTCGGCGGCTTCCGTGTTGAGGGCGGCGATGATGTCGTCCAGGCGCTTGCGCGCCTCATGCTGGGGCATGGCGGCTTCGTCTTGGCCGGGCTCGCCTGCGGCCGCCGCGCCGTGCGCCGCAGATGCCGCGCCTTGGGCGCCGTTCTTCGGCTCGGATTTGTCTGGCGGTTTGGTGGCCATTGCTCATCCCGTCATGTGGTTGGTCGCCGCGACCGGTGGAGA
>Ga0075431_100001538_pt1 | contig 21366 bp, 18 predicted proteins | sample RhiMetdeltSRZDD5_FD_75297 | JGI IMG/M metagenome (GOLD analysis project Ga0075431, IMG submission 75297) | Populus rhizosphere microbial communities from Tennessee, USA - Rhizosphere MetaG P. deltoides SRZDD5 | ecosystem: Host-associated > Plants > Roots > Rhizosphere > Soil | place: USA... | reverse complement strand
CTGCATCCAGCGGCCACCATCGCTGGTGAGTGGCTGCATCCAGCGGCCACCATCGTCGGTGAGTGGCTGCATCCAGCGGCCACCATCGTCGGTGAGTGGCTGTAATAAAATCGATGTACCGCCTCGCGCCGGCGGGCCTACGAACCCTGGGAGGAGGCGCCATGTCAAAGGCTCGCCGCTCGTTCTCGCGTTTGCTCGTTCCCCTCGCTCTCGCCCTCGCCGCCTCGCCCGCCTGCCGCCACAACAGCCCCGCCGCTCCGGAAGCGTCGCCGACCCCGGACCTCACGGCCACGCCGCCACTCGTGGGCTGCGGTCTGCCCCCGGGCGGGGGCTCCGGCGAGGATTGCCCGCAGGAATCGCCCACGTTCATGGCCGAGGTCGAGCAGGCCATCGACCTCGCCATCTTCGAGCACCCGGAGATGATCAACACCCAGCGCGCACGCGGCTGCGCGAACTGCTACCAGGTGCTCGACACCCACAACTTCCCCGAGGAGGTCGGGCGGAACCTGGAGAAGCGGGGCCTGTGCACGAAGTACGACGGCGAGGAGCTGGCGGTGAAGAACACGAACCGGTTCAACGACCAGTACGACATCCTGCTCGCCGAGGGCTACATCCGCCGCGAGACGACCGGCGCCTACCGCGCCACCTGCCATCCCGCCTGGTTCTAGGGCATCCCGCGCGGCTATAGTCGGCGCCATGGCCGTGCCCACCGTATCGACCTCGTCGTCCGTCCGGCCGACCCGTCGCATCGCCGGCCTTCTCGAGTGGCCGCAGTACGTGACGGCCGCGGAGCGGCGGTCCCTCGTCGCGGGCGGGCTGGGCTGGATGCTCGACGCGATGGACGTGATGCTCTACTCGCTGGTGCTCGCGCACCTCATGCGCGACCTCGGGATGGGCAAGGCGGAGGGCGGCCTCCTGAACTCGCTCACGCTGCTGGCCTCGGCCATCGGCGGGCTGGCCTTCGGGTTCCTGGCCGACCGCGTCGGCCGCACCCGCGCCCTGATGGCCTCGATCCTCGTGTATTCCGTGGCCAGCGGGGCCTGCGGCCTGTCGCAGACGATCGTGCAGCTCGCGATCTGCCGGTTCATCCTGGGGCTCGGCATGGGCGGCGAGTGGACGACCGGCGCCGCCCTCATCGCCGAGACGTGGCCTCCGGAGCACCGGGCCAAGGCGCTGGGCCTCATGCAGTCCACGTGGGCCATCGGCGAGATGGTCGCGGCGGGCGTGGTGGCCCTGGTGCTGCCGAGCCTCGGCTGGCGCGCGGTGTTCTTCGTGGGCGTCCTTCCCGCGCTGATCGTGTTCTGGATCCGGCGCGACGTGCCCGAGTCCGAGATCTGGCGGCGCCAGAAGGCGGCGCCCTCCGGCGCGAGCGGAGGCGGCCTGCGCATCCTGTGGCGCAAGGACCTGCGCCGCAACGGCCTCGTGGCCACGGCGATGAACGCCTGCGGCATGTTCGGATACTGGGGCCTGTTCACCTGGATTCCCGCCTACCTGTCCCTGCCCGTCGCGGAGGGGGGCCGCGGCCTGGGTCTCATGAAGACCACGACCTGGCTGATCGTGATGGGCGTGGGGAAGTGGCTGGGCTACGCGCTGTTCGGCTTTTTCGCGGACGCGGTGGGGCGGCGGCGCAGTTACGTCGCGTACCTGCTCGTGGCCGCCGGCCTCGTGCCCTTGTACGGCGTCACGCGCGAGCCGGCCTGGCTGCTCGTCCTCGGCCCGCTGGTCGCGTTCTTCGGGACAGGGTTCTTCTCCGGGTTCAGCGCGATCGCCTCGGAGCTGTTCCCGACCGAAGTGCGCGCGACCGCGATGGGCCTCAGCTACAACGTCGGCCGCGGCCTGAGCGCGGCCGCGCCGGCGGTGGTGGGGCTCATCGCCACGCGCGCGGGCTTCGGCGCCGCCTTCCTCGTGCTGGCCGCGGCGTTCCTCGCCGGGGCCCTGCTCGCGCTCCTCCTGCCCGAGACCAAGGGCCGGCCGCTCGAGTAGCGTCGATAATGGCCGTCGGCCCCGAGGAGGACACCATGCCCGCGCCCAGCCCCGCGCCGGACGACGCCGAGAACGTTCCGATCTTCGGCACCTGGCCGCGCATCTACGCCGCCGTGATCCTGTGCGAGCTGGTCAGCATGGCGCTCATCGCGCTGTTCTCCGCCTGGAAATACTGACCGTTGTCCACCCTCGACTGGGCCGTCCTCATCGTCTACCTGGTCGGCATCATCGCCTTCGGGCTCTGGGCCGGCCGCGGCAACGTGAAGATCGACGACTTCTTCCTGGCCGGCCGCCAGATGCGCTGGTGGGCGGTCGGGCTCTCCGTGATGGCGACGCAGATCAGCGCCATCACGTTCATCGGCACGACCGGCCAGGCCTACAACGACGGGATGCGCTTCCTCGTCGTGTACTTCGGCCTGCCCATCGCGATGGTGATCCTCTGCCTGACGCTGGTGCCCTTCTTCTATCGCGCGGGCGTCTTCACGGCCTACGAATACCTGGAGAAGCGCTTCGACGGACGGACGCGCACGCTCACGAGCCTCCTCTTCCTCTGCTCGCGCGGCCTCTCCGTGGGCGTGACCCTCTATGCGCCCTCCCTCGTCCTCTCCGTCATCCTCGGCTGGAGCGAGCCGGCGACGATCCTGCTCATGGGCGGGTCGACCATCGTCTACGTCATGTACGGCGGCAACAAGTCCGTGATCTGGACGGACGTGGCCCAGATGGCCATCATCTGGTTCGGGATTTTCCTCTGCTTCGGCGTGGCCCTCGCGCAGATCCCCGACCCCATCCGCTTCCCGGACGCCCTGGCCCTGGCCCAGGTCACGGGCCGGCTGCGCGTGATGGACACCTCGCCCAGCCTGACCACGCCCTACACCCTCTGGAGCGGCGTGATCGCGGGGACCTTCCTGATGCTGTCGTACTTCGGATGCGACCAGAGCCAGGTCCAGCGCTACCTGTCCGGAAGCTCGCTGGCCCAGAGCCGCCTGTCCCTTCTCTTCAACGCGTTCCTCAAGGTCCCGATGCAGTTCCTGATCCTGCTCACGGGCGTGCTCGTGTTCGTCTTCTACCACTTCCACACGCCGCCCCTGCTCTGGAACCGGGTCGAGCTCGCGAAGCTGGAGCGTCTCGCTCCGCCCGCCGCGCTCGCAGAGGTGAGAGCGCGATTCGAGGCCGCCCAGGAAGGGCGCCGGGTCGCCGCCCAGACCTATGCGCGTACGCGCGCCGAGGCGGACGCCGAGTCGTACCGCCAGGCGAATGTGTCCGTGGATCAGGCGCGGAGGCAGGCCATCAAGCTGCTGGAGGAGACCAGGCCCCCGGAAGCCGCCCCGTCGAGGCTCGTCGCCTGGCTGATGCGCGTCCTCGGGATCAAGGCGCCGGCGTACTCGGACACGAACTACATCTTTCCGACGTACATACTCACGTACCTGCCCCGCGGCCTGGCCGGGCTCGTGATCGCCGTGATCTTCGCGGCCGCGATGTCCACGCTGTCGGGCGAATTCAACTCGCTGGCCACCGCCACCATGGTGGACTTCTACAAGCGCTTCGTCCGCGTCGGGGGCACGGACGCCCATGACCTCTTCGTCTCCCGCGTCCTGACCGCGTTCTGGGGCGCCTTCGCCTGCCTGATCGCGCTGCAGGCGGGCCGCCTGGGTTCCGCGATCGAGGTCGTGAACCGCTTCGGGTCGTATTTCTACGGCTCGATCCTCGGCGTGTTCGGGCTGGCCGTCCTCACGCGCCGCGCTTCCGCCACCGGCGCGTTCTGGGGCCTGCTCGCGGGGATGGCCACGGTGTGGCTCGTCGCGACGTTCACGTCCGTGCACTTCCTCTGGTACAACGTCGTGGGTGCGGTCACCGTGTTCGCGGTGGGGATGATCCTGACCTCGCTGCGCCCGCGGGCGAGGGAGGGCGCATGACCGCGGCCGCCGCCGCGACCCCCGCTCCGGCACAAAGCCGAGTCGGTCCCGACGGCTGGGTGCTCGTGGTCGCTCTCGCCCTGGCCACGCTCCTGCCCCTCTCGGACGCGCTGGGACGGCCGCTGGGCTTCCACATCTCGGGCTCCGCCGCCTACCTGCAGCAGGTCACGCTGTGGCTGACGTTCGTGGGCGGGCTGGTGGCCACCCGCCATCGCACGCACCTCACCCTCTCCACCGCGGAGCTGCTCCAGAGCGACCGCGCGCGCCGCATGGCCGGCCTCCTGGCCGCGTGCGTGGCCGCGGGCGTGCTCGCCGTGCTCGCCTACTCCGGCGTCGAGCTGATCCGCGCGAACCGCGAGCAGGGAAAGATCCTGGGCGCGGGCATCCGGGAATGGGCGAGCGAGTGCGTGATCCCGGTGAGCCTCGCCCTCATGGCCGCCTGGTTCGCCTGGACGGCGCCCTGGGGATGGCGCGGCCGGGCGCTGGCCGTCTTCACGATCGCCGCCGCCTTCTCGATGGGCCTCGTCCCGCCCCCGGACGAGCCCACGCAATGGGCGATCGGCCGCGGCTCGCTGGTATGGCCGGTCGCGACCCTGATCCTGGCCGGAGCGCTCCTGGGCGCGCCCGTGTTCGTGGCCATGGGCGGGCTCGCCCTCCTCTTCTTCTTCAAGGACGGGACGCCGATCGGCGCCGTCTCGGCCGAGGTCTACCGGCTCATCGCCTCCCCGACCATCCCCGCCATCCCGCTCCTGACCACCGCGGGATTCGTGCTCGCGGCGGGACAATCGTCGGCGCGGCTCCTGCGCTGCTTCGAAGCGCTGTTCGGCTGGATGCCGGGCGGGATCGCGATCGTGGTGGCGGTGGCCTGCGCCGCCTTCACGACCGGCACCGGCGGCTCGGGCCTCACCATCATGGCCCTCGGCGGCCTCATGCTGCCCATGCTGGCCAAGGCCGGTTATCCGGAAGGGTTCTCCCTTGGGCTCGTGACCGCGTCCGGCAGCCTTGGCCTGCTGTTCCCGCCGAGCCTGCCCGTGATCCTCTACGCGATCGTGGCCGGCGTCCCCGCGGACGAGCTGTACCTGGCCGGCCTCCTGCCCGGGCTGCTGCTCGTCGCGCTCGCCTGCGCCTACGGCGTGCGCGTGGGCGTGCGCTCGGGGGAACGGCGCGAGGCCTTCTCGCCCTCCGAAGCGTGGCGCGGCGTGTGGGCCGCCAAGTGGGAGCTGAGCCTGCCCGTCCTCGTGATCGCGCTTTTCGCCAGCGGCAAGGTCTCGATCGTGGAGGCCTCGGCCGCGGCCTGCGCGTACGCGGTGGTGGTGGCCTGCTTCGTGACGCGCGACCTCCGCGTCCGGCAGCTTCCGGCGGTGCTGGTGGAGGGAGGCGCGCTGGTGGGCGCGGTCCTCATCCTCCTGAGCGTGGCCCTCGGCCTCACGAGCTACCTGGTGGACGCGCAGCTCCCCGAGCAGTTCCTGGGCTGGGTCCAGACCCACATCCACTCCCAGCTCGTGTTCCTGCTCGTCCTGAACCTGGTGCTGCTCGTCCTCGGCAGCGTGCTCGAGATCTACTCCGCGATCATCATCCTCGTCCCGCTGGTGATCCCCATGGGCCGCGCCTTCGGGGTCGACCCCATCCATCTGGGCGTGATCTTCCTCGCCAACCTCGAGCTGGGCTTCCTGCTGCCCCCGGTGGGGCTCAACCTCTTCCTTTCCGCCGCGCGCTTCGGCAAGCCGCTGCCCTCGCTCTATCGCCACGTCCTGCCCTTCTTGTTGATACTGGGCGCAGGCGTCCTGCTCATCACCTACGTCCCGGACATGTCGCTCGGGATCCTGAAGGTCATGGGAAAGCGCTGACATGCCTCTCCCCGCGCTGCGCCGCACCTTGGAGATGATGCCGTCCCCGGTGCCGGAATCCCCGGGGCTGCTCGTGCGCGATCCCTTCCGGTATGCGGAGTCCGTCCTCATCCTTCCGCCCCCCCTCGTGCCGTGCCTCCTCCTCTTCGACGGACGGCACGACGAGGGCGACCTCCGGGAAGTGCTGGTGCAGCTGACGGGCACGATCGAGGTGGGCGAGCTGATGGAGCATCTCCGGGACACGCTCAGCCGCGGGGGATTCCTGGAGAACGACGTCTTCGAGAGAATCCGCGCCGAGCGCCACCGGTCCTTCGCGGAGGAGTCCGCGCGCGCTCCGCAGCACGCGGGCGCGGCCTATCCCGGCGACGCCGCCGCGCTGCGCGCCCTGCTCGCGCGCTACCTCGAGGAGGCGCCCAGGACGGCCGCTCCGCTCCGCGATGTGGTGGCCATCGCCGCCCCCCACGTCAGCCCGGAAGGGGGCTGGCGCTCGTACGGCGCGGCCTACGGCGCCCTCGAGCCCGGCGCGCGCGACAAGACGTTCGTCATCCTCGGCACGTCGCACTACGGGGCGCCGGAGCGCTTCGGCCTCACCCAGAAGCCGTTCCGGACGCCGCTGGGCCAGACGACGATCGACCACGCGCTCGTGTCGCGCGTGGCGGAGGCGGCGGGTCCCGGCTCCCTGGAGGACTACTGCCACTCGGTGGAGCATTCGATCGAGTTCCAGGTCGTCTTCCTCCAGCACCTCTACGGGCCCGGGGTGCGCGTGGTCCCGATCCTCTGCGGACCGTTCGCCCGGGCGACGCAGGCGGGCCGGCCCGAGGACGACGAGGGCGTGCGGCGCGTGCTCGACGCCCTGCGCGAGATCGCCGACACGAACACTGAACGCCTGGTCTGGATCGCCGGCGTGGACATGGCCCACATCGGCCGTCGCTACGGGGACCGCTTCGTGGCTCGGGCGGAGGAGGGCGCGATGGTGGACGTCGCCGCCCGCGACCGCGAGCGCTGCCGCCGGCTGACCGAAGGGGACGGGGCCGCGTTCTGGTCCCTCGTCCAGCGCGACGATGATCCGCTGCGATGGTGCGGGGCGTCCCCCCTTTACACGCTGATGGCGGCCGTCCGGCCTTCCCGGGGTGCCCTCCTGCACTACGAGCAGTGGAATATCGACGCCCAGAGCGTGGTGAGCTGCGCCGCCCTCGCCTTCAGCCGCTGATCCCGGCGGGCACGTCTCTTGCTACCACACCCGATAGGACCGGCTCGCCCGGTCCGACGGGAGACTTTTATGAAGCTCTGGAAGATCGGCCTCATCGGAAGCGTGATGACGGCGGCGATGGCCGCGGCGACGGGGACGGCGTTTTCCCAGGATCGCCTCCTGCGCGGCGGTGAGCCCATGCGCGGACGCGCGAATGCCCCCGTCACCGTCGTGATGTTCTGCGATTTCCAGTGCCCGAGCTGCGCGGAGGCGGCGCCGATCGTGGATCAGCTCTCCTCGGCCTACCCCAACGAAATGCGCCTCGTGTACCGGCACTACCCGATCGAGCGCACGCACGCCAACGCGGGCCGGGCCGCGGAGGCCTCGATCTGCGCGCTGGAGCAGGGCCGCTTCTGGGACATGTACCACAGCATGCTCGCCAACCAGACCGAGCTCGACCTCAGCGGGCTCATCCGCCAGGCCGGGGATCTGGGAATGGACAGCCCCACGTTCGCGCGCTGCCTGGAATCGGGGCGCCACCGGGCGGACTGGCGGCGTGACCAGACGGACGGCACGGCCCTGGGCGTGTCCGGCACCCCGACCTTCTTCGTGAACGGCACGCTCATCGAGGGCGCCGACCTCAGCCAGCTCGACGGCGCGATCCGGGCCGCCCTGCGCCGGTAGCCGCCCCCGGGCGGCGCTTCGGACGGGCCAGCGGACCTGCTATCTTGGTGGGATGCCAGGAGGGACGATGCTGCGCTCGTTTGGTCTCGCCGTGCTGGCGGCCGCCATGGCCGCGCCGCTGCCTGCCCGTGCCGAAACGCCGGCGAGCCCTCCTCCCTCCGACGTGGTTGCCACGATCGGCGGCGAGCCGCTGACCGCGCGGGACCTCGAGGAAGCGGCGGGCGCTCGCCTGTTCCAGCTCCGCACGCAGCAATACCAGGCCCAGCGTCAGGTCCTCGACGACGAGATCGCGCGCCGCCTCCTGGAGCGCGAGGCGGCGGCGCGGAAGATGACGGTGGCCGAGCTCATCAAGCTGGAGGTCGAGGCCAGGGTCGCGCCGGTCACGGAGGCGGAGCAGAAGGCGTTCTACGAGCAGAACAAGTCGCGCATGGGCGAGATGACGGAGGCGGACGCCCTCAAGCGGATCGAGGCCGGCCTGCGCCAGCAGCGGACGGGCGAGAGGACGGCCGAGTTCATCGGCGGCCTGCGTGCCAAGGCGGACGTGCGCGTGAAGCTCGAGCCCCCGCGCCTGAGCGTGACCGTCGGCGACGACCCCGCGCGCGGCCCCGCCGACGCCCCCGTCACGATCGTCGAGTTCTCCGATTTCCAGTGCCCCTACTGCTCGCGCGCGACCGCGACCCTCAAGAAGCTCGACGCCTCCTACCCGGGCAAGATCCGGGTCGTCTACCGGGACTTCCCGCTCGTGCAGATCCATCCCAACGCCGCGCGGGCGGCGGAGGCCGCCGCCTGTGCCAACGAGCAGGGCAAGTTCTGGCCGATGCACGATGCGATGTTCGAAAACCAGGACAAGCTGGGGGAGGCCGACCTCAAGGCGACGGCGGCCGCGCTCGGCCTGGAGGCCACCGCCTTCAACCAGTGCCTCGATTCGGGCCGCCACACCGCGCAGTGGAAGCTCGACGCCGCGGAGGGGGAAAGCTACGGCGTGTCCTCGACCCCGGCCTTCTTCATCAACGGCCGGATGGTCGTGGGGGCCCAACCCTACGAGGCCTTCGCGCGTGTCGTCGACGAGGAGCTCGCCCGCGCGAGCCAGGGGGGCGCGGGCAAGCCGCCGGTCCGTTAGGGCCGCGCGGACGCGGCGGGCACGAAGAGCGACCGGCCGCCCAGCGTCCGGGTGTCGAGCCCGGCCGCCCGACCGAGGTCGGCCACGCTGTCGGGCAGCACGGCGTCGAACCGCCACTCGTCCTGCCGGCCCCCGGCCGTCGCGAACGCCGCCGCCCACTCGTCCCACCAGGTCAGGGCGCGGCGCGCGAGGGGCTCGACGACGAGGACGCGCACACCGCGCGCCGGAGCCTCCCGCAGCGTGGCCAGGAGGCGCGCCCGCGCTCCGGGGTCGAGCTCGTTGACGGTGAACCCGCTGACGATGGCGGAGGGCGGCGCGGGCAGGGTCGCCGCGGCGGCGTCGCCCTTCTTCGCGGTGCCGCGCAGGCCCAGGCGCGCGAGCGTCCATCGCGTCTCCTCCACCGCCCATCCGCTGCGGTCGATGCCTTCCACGGCGGCGCCCGTTTCCAGCGCCCAGGCCGCGCCGGCGGCCCCCGTCCCGCAGCCCAGATCCACGACCGTGCGCAGCCCCGACGTGGCCTCCAGCGCGCGCACGATCCCGCGGACGAGGAGGAAATGGGCCGGGCCGTAGTAGAGCGCGAAGGCGGCCCGCTTGCCCGCCCCTTCGAGGGCGGCCCCGCCCGCGATCTTCTGGCGGCGCTCGACGTAGAGGGACGACAGCGCCTGCAGTCCCTTGCGGACCTCGGCGAAGGTCAGGTCCCGGCGATGGCGGCGCTCGAGCGCATCCATCCAGGCGGGGAACGGATCGCCCGCCGCCGTCGGGAGGTCAGGCACTCAGCGAGAAGGGAGTGAAGTTCGTGTCGCGGTCGTAGTAGTCCTCGTGCTCCGCGCGCTTGAGCGCGTTCACGATGCGATAGGTCACCGGCGTCATCACCGCCTCCCAGCCCACCTTGAGGAGGTAATTGCTGATCAGCACGCGCACCACCAGCTCGGTGGGCCAGATCCCGACGAAGGCGAGGGGATAGAAGATGAGGGAGTCCACGGCCTCGCCCGCGATGGTGGAGCCGATCGTGCGCATCCAGAGCAGGCGCCCGCTGGTCCGGAGCTTCATCTTGGCCAGGACGAAGGAGTTCGTGAACTCACCGCAGAAGTAGGCCACGAGGGAGGCGAGCACGATCCGCGGCGTCGCGCCGAATACGGTCTGGAACGCGGCCTGATGCTCCCAGCCGGGAGCGGGCGGGAAGGCGAGCACGGCCCAGGTCATGAACGAGGCGAAGATCAGCGCGCCGAACCCCGCCCACACCACCTTGCGCGCGCGCGCGTAACCGTAGACCTCGGTCAGCACGTCGCCGAACACGTAGCTGATGGGGAAGAAGAGGACGCCGGCGCCGAACGTGATGCCCCGCACCTGCGCCACCTTGGAGGCGCCGATGAGGTTCGCGCAGAGGAGCACGGTCACGAACGCGGCCATGACGAGGTCGTAGTAGCGATACGCGCGGCGGGGGCCTGGTGCGGGAGACGCCGGGATCGCGGCCGCGGGAGTGGTCATGGAGCGTGGATCCTAAACCACGGGCGTAGAATTCCCGGCATGCCAGAACCTCAGCTCGCGCGCGAGCCTGAGCTCGGTCGTTTCGAGCCCGCCCAGTTCAAGGCCGCCGACGAAGCGCCCGTGCAGATCGATTGGCAGCCGGGGACGCTCGTTCGCCTGGAGTTCGGGGCGGGCAGCATCGTCGAGAAGATCCCGCCCATCATCGTGACCGGCATCGTCACCGCCGTCGCCGTCTTCGTCGTCATGGGGTGGCTGGAGCTCGGAGGACGATGGCTGTGGGCCTTCCTCGCCGGCGCGGCGGCCCTCGTCGTGAGGACGGGGATCGAGAAGAGCCAGCTCCAGCCGCGTCAGGTGCGGCTGGACTGGCGCACCCGATCGGCGACGTTCCGCACGTCAGGCCTGGATGCGAAGGTCCCCTTCGATCGATTCAAGGAACTGGTCTTGCGCGGCCACGTCGTCCGCCTGCGCAGGGCCGAGGGCGAGGGCATCGTAGGGCACTACTGGTGCGAGCTCATCGCCGCCGCCGAGCACGGCGAGCACACGCTGGCCGTCGGGCGCTGGTTCGACGAGTCCGACCCGGCGTACCGGATGATGGCGCCGATGGCGGCCGAGCTCGCCGCGGCCCTGTCCGTGCCTTGGCGCTGGGAGGACTTCACCCCGCCCGCCAGCGCCATCCTCGAACGCATCTGACGTCCACGCCCCCATCACCGCCGATGGCGAGCGCCGCCGAGCCGGCACTCGACTCTCACGTCGCGGCGGCGCCGGGGGCACGTGTTCCGCTGCTGGCCGTGGCGCCGCTCCTTCTCCTCTCCGGCTTCTGCGCGCTGACCTACCAGGTCGCGTGGACACGGGGCTTCCGGCTCATCTTCGGGGCCTCGACGGCGGCCTCGGCCGCCGTGCTCGCCGCGTTCATGGGGGGCCTCGGGCTGGGTGCCTGGTGGCTGGGACGGCGGACGGATCGTTCCGCGCGCCCCCTCCTTCTCTATGCCGTGCTCGAAGGGCTCGTCGCCGTCTTCGCCGCGGCCAGCCCCGGGCTCATGGCCCTGGCCGGTCGGGCCTACCTCAGCCTGGGGGGCAGCATGGTCCTGGGCAACGGCGTGGCGACCCTCGCGTGCCTCGTCCTGGCCGCGGCCGTCATGCTGCCCGCCACCGTGCTCGCGGGCGGCACTTTCGGCGCGGCCGCGCGCGCGACGGAGAGCGAGTCGGATCCCCGCCGCCGAAGGACGGCGCTGCTGTACGGCGTCAATACGCTGGGCGCCGTGCTCGGCTGTCTCGCCACGACCTTCTTCCTCCTGGAATCGCTCGGCACCCGGGCCACCCTGTGGACGGCGAGCGCCTTGAACCTCGCCGTCGCCCTCGTCGCGGGCGCCCTGTCCGCCCGGCGGCCGGCCTTGCCTCCCTCCAGCGCCGCCCCCGCCGCGGCCACCGGCGTCCGCCCGTCCGTGCCCGCGCGCTTCGTGCTGGCGGCGGCCGCGATTGTCGGCTTCGCGTTCATCCTCATGGAGCTCGTGTGGTATCGGATGCTGGGCCCGATCCTGGGCGGGACCGTCTACACGTTCGGCCTCGTCCTCGCGATGGCCCTGGCCGGGATCGCGCTCGGCGGAATCCTCTACTCCACCGTGCGGCGCCGGACGACGCCGGACCTGCACACGTTCGCGACGACATGCGTGGGCGAAGCGGCGCTGATCGCGCTGCCCTATGTGCTCGGCGATCGGCTGGCCCTGCTCACGATCGCCCTCTTTCCGCCCGCCGGCTCTTCGTTGTGGGCGCACGTGACCGGTTGGTCCGTCATCGCCTTCATCGTCGTCTTCCTCCCCGCCGTTATCGCGGGCGTGCAGTTCCCGCTGCTGATCGCCCTCCTGGGAACGGGACGGCATCAGCTCGGCCGCCACGTGGGGCTCGCCTATGTCTCCAACACCCTGGGCGCGGTCGCGGGCGCGCTCGGCGGCGGTTTCGGACTGCTGCCCCTCTTGTCCGCCCCGGGCTGCTGGCGGACGGTCGCCCTGCTGCTCTGCGGGACGGCGCTCCTGGCCACCTTGCTCGGGCCGGGCGGCACGCGACGCCGGCTGGCGACGCTGGTCACGACGTGTGCGGTGATCTCCGTACTCTTCCTGTCCCGGGGTCCCACCGCCGCCTGGCGGCACAGCGGCATCGGGATCCACGGCATCGAGTCGTTCGGCGTGCGCCCGGGCGCGGGAAAGAACGAGGATCAGGCCTGGCTCAACGCCAGCCGTCGCGCCGTGATCTGGGAGAGGGACGGCATCGAGAGCAGCGTGGCTCTCAGCGCCCAGGACGGGCTGGCCTTCGTGGTGAACGGCAAGATCGACGGCAACGCCCGCCAGGATGCCCCGACCCAGGTCATGGGCGGCCTTCTCGGCGCCCTCCTTCGTCCGGCGCCCACGCGCACCGCTTTCATCGTCGGTCTGGGAACGGGCAGCACGGCCGGGTGGCTGGCCGCCCTGCCCGAGATGCAGCGGACCGACGTGGTGGAGCTCGAGCCGGCCATGGTGCAGGTGGCGCGCGCCTGCGCGCCCGTGAATCGTGACGTGCTCGAAAACCCGCGCGTGCGCGTGCTGATCGGCGACGCGCGGGAAGTGCTGACCACGACTCCCGAGCGCTACGATCTCGTGTTCTCGGAGCCCTCGAACCCCTACCGGGCGGGAATCGCCAGCCTGTTCACCCGCGAGTTCTACCGGTCCGCGGCCGACCGGTTGACTCCGGACGGTGTCTTCCTGCAGTGGCTACAGGCCTACGACATCGACGGGCAGACCGTCGCCACCATCCTGGCCACGCTCGCCGACGTCTTTCCGGAGGTGGAGATCTGGCAGACCCACGATCGCGATCTGCTCCTCGTCGGCTCGAAGGCGCCGGTGGTCCATGACCTCGAGGGCCTGGCCCGGCGCATCGGGCAGGAGCCCTATGCCACCGCCCTGCGCGTGGCCTGGCGCGCCACGGACGTCCACGAGGTGCTTGGCCGCTTCGTGGGCGGCCCCGCCGTCGCGCGCGATCTCCGGCAGCGCGGAGCCGCCCTGAACACGGACGACCTCAACCTCGTCGAGTTCAGCTTCGCGCGCACGGTGAGCAAGGGGCCGTTCGACATCGAGCAGCTGCGCGCCTACGCCGACCGGCTGGGGGCCAGCCGCCTCTCGATGGACGGCGTCGACTGGGAGCGCGTCCGGCGTCATCGCGTGGACGCGTACACGATCATCCACGTGGAGGCTCCCCTGCCCCCAGGACTGCCGGCCGCCGATCAGACGGCGGCGGAGGCGCAGCGACTCCAGGCCCGGGGCGACCTCCTGGGCGCGCTTCGGTCGTTCCAGACCCTGGGCCGCGCTCCGCGCGGACTCATCGAGAGCGCGCTCCTCGCCGAAGGCCTGGCCGAGGCCGGCGACATCCAGGCCAGCGGCCCCATCGCGGAGCTGGCGCGGCTGCAGCCCGCGGAAGCGGACGCCGCGGCCGCGCGGCTCGCCCTGCGCCGGGGGCGGCCGGACGTGGCAGCGGCCGCCCTGGTGTCCGCGTTCTCGCGCTATCGCACCGATCCCTGGCCGGATTCCGCGGCCATGGACCGGGCGCTCGACCTGGCTCTGGAGGTCGTCAGCGAGCGCACCGACACCGCGCTCCCGCTCTTCGAGACCCTGCGCGACCCCTTCGCGGTGCGAGCCCTCGACGAGGCGCGGGTCCATACCCGACTCCGCATCGCCGCGCGGGGCGGCCTGGCCGGCCGATGCGTCGATGCCCTTGCTCCGCTCGAGCCGCACATACCCTGGCGCGCGGACGTCCTCAAGTACCGCGCCGAGTGCTATCGCTCCCGGAATGACCCCCGCGCCGGTGCGGCCGGCGCGGATCTGGCGCGCTTCCTTCGCGACGCCACCGCGGCGGAGGCACCGAAGTAGGCCGATTGAAAGGTCAAGAAGCATTCTCAACCTGAAGTGGTAGAGGAGAAGCGGAGGGGCCCATGGCCGAGACGTTCGACGTCGTCGTCATAGGCACAGGCTCGGCCGCCTCCACGGCGGCCGGAGAGTGCCGAAAGGCGGGCTGGCGGGTCGCGGTGATCGACTCACGACCGTTCGGCGGGACGTGCGCCGTGCGGGGATGCGATCCGAAGAAGGTCCTCGTCGGGGCGGCGGAGGCACGGGAGCGCCTCGAAGACATGAAGGGACGCGGGCTGCACGCCGGCGGCGCGCGGATCGACTGGCCCGAGCTCATGCGGTTCAAGCGGACGTTCACCCTCCCCGTCCCCAAGGCGCGGGAAGACGAGTTCGTCAAGGCGGGGATCGCCGCGTATCACGGCCGTGCCCGGTTCAAGTCGCGTACGACGGTAGGCGTGGGCGAGGTCGTCCTCGAAGGGCGCTACATCGTGATCGCGTCCGGGGCGCGGCCAGCCGACCTCCACATTCCTGGCGCGGAACACGTCCTCACGAGCGAGCAATTCCTCGAGCTCGACGACCTGCCGCCGACCGTCGCGTTCCTCGGGGGTGGTTACATCTCCTTCGAGTTCGCTCACGTCGTCGCCCGTGCGGGCGCGAAGGCCACGATCCTCCACCGCGGGGCGCGGCCCCTCGGCCGGTTCGACCCGGATCTGGTCGAGCTTCTCCTCGAGCGAACGCGAGAGGCCGGGATCACCGTGCACCTGCGGACCGAGGCCAAGTCGATTCATGAGGACGGCCGACGGCTCGTCGTCCGTGCGGCAGGTGAGGCATCCGCCATTCAAGCGGACCTGGTCGTTCATGGCGCGGGGCGTGTCCCTGAGATCGACGATCTGGACTTGGCAGTGGCCGGGGTCGAATCTGGACCTCGCGGCGTCAAGGTGAACGAGTTCCTCCAGAGCGTCTCGAACCCGAACGTCTACGCGGCGGGAGACGCCGCGGACAGTGGCCCGCCATTGACACCGGTCGCGGGAATGGAAGGCGAGATCGTTGCGAGGAACCTCCTCGGGGGAAATCGGCACCGTCCGGACTACTCCGGTGTGGCGAGCGTCGTCTTCAGCGTGCCGCCGCTGGCCGCGGTGGGCCTAGGAGAGGAGGAGGCGCGCGCGGCCGGCTTGAGTATCCGTGTCGTCCATCAAGACACCTCGCGCTGGTATTCCTCGCGGCGCATCGGCGAGACCTGCTCCGGCTTCAAGACGATCGTGGAAGAGCCTTCGGGCGTGCTTCTCGGCGCCCATGTCCTTGGCCATCACGCGGAGGAGCTCGTGAACCTGTTCGCTCTGGCGATCCGAAAGAGGCTGACGGCGGCGGACCTCAAGGCCGTGCCCTACGCGTACCCGACGGTGGGTTCGAACGTCCGATACATGGTCTGATCGAGACGACTCCGAATCGCAGCCGGTGGGAGCCCGAGGCCGTTCAGGGCACTCGGCTCCGCCGACGATGTCTCTCAGCCCAGGGTTCCTATCGCCAGGACGAGTGGCCGGGAGTAGCTGACCCTGTCGCCGAATCTCCGGGCGAACTCGTCCCTTGCCGTCCCAAGGAAGCGTCGCCACTCGGCATCGCCCAGGGCGTGGCGGCCGAACCGTCCACCCGCGCCCAATTCGCGATCGGCAAGATACTCGTCGACCGAACAGTCATGGGCGAGCTCGGCCGACACGGCCCGAGCCGTGGTGAAGCCCGCCTCGAGGAGCGCCGTGCGGACGTTCTCGGGAGACGAGAAGTAGCCCTCCGATGGGACCACGGTATCGGCGGTGCGCTGGGCGGTGTCCGCGCCGACGGCCGCCTCCAGGAGCTGCTTCCATGCCGCGGCACAGGGATCGGTGGACGGCCCCCAGCTCGACGCCGCGAAGGCACCCGGCCTGGCAAGAATGCGAACGACTTCCGTGAGACCGCGATGGTAGTCCGCGAGGTGAGAGAGGACGCAATTCGCGGTCGCCAGATCGAAGCTGGCGTCACGAAAGGGAAGGCGAACGACATCGGCAACGACAAGGCGAAGGTCGGGCAGCCGATGCCTTGCCTTGCTCAACATGGCGAGGGACAGGTCGCACCCGACGATCGTGCGCGGGCTCCGTGCCTTGCCGCCGAGTGCCGAGGCGACCGCGCCGATCCCGGTGCCGAGGTCCAGTAGCCGCGAACCGCCGACCGGCGGCGCCACCGCCAGGAGCTGGCGCGCGACCGCCTCGAAACGAGCAGCCCAGATCCGCTCGTATGCATCCGCAATCGTGTCGTAGGAGCGCCAGTCGGCCATGGCCGCGAAGGTCAGACGGCGGTCGGGAGCGCGACATTCCGGCTGGGAGCCGCCGTGCCCCACCAGCAGTACGTCCACGCTCTCGGGAACCTGGCGAGATAACCCTTCTCGACCTGTTGTATCCGGAAGCCACTCTGCTCGAGGAGGGACGGGACGTCCCGCGTGACGTGACAGCCTTCGAAAAGCCACCGTGTCAGCGGCTCCGAACGCTCCTGCCACCGCCGTACTCGAGGCTCCGGAGAGAGGCCGTGCTCGAAGAAGATCAGCTTGCCCTCCGGCTTGAGCACTCGTTCTACGCCGCGCAGCGCCTCCCGGACCCCGGGAATGGTGCAGAGCGTGAACGTGCTGAGGACGGTATCCACCGAATCGTCATCCAACGGGATGCGTTCGCCCGGAAGGGCGAGGAATTCAATGTCGAGATCCGTGCGGCGGCGCCGCCGCTCGGCCAATCGCACCATCTGCGGATTGGGTTCGAGCGCATAGATCTTGCGGACCTTCGCCGGATCGTAGTGGGCGAAGTTGACGCCGGGGCCCACGCCGATCTCCAGCACCTTGCCTACCGCATCGCGCACGATCCGCTGTCGAACCGCGCGGATGGGCGGGGGATCGCCGAACGCCTCGACGATCCGGGGGTAGACGCGATCACGGTAGAAGGGCATGACTTGAACCCCCGCATTCTCTCCCCGCCCATGACCCGCCTCGGGGAACGGTAGGACGAAGCTTGACACTAATACAAAAGTGATCCATTGATTACTTGATTATGAATCGAGACCGGAAATTCAAGGAGCGGCTCTACGCCCAGTTCGCGCGGCTCGGCAAGGCGCTCAGCAGTCCCAGCCGGCTGGAGATCCTGGAGCTCCTCGCCCAGGGCGAACGGACGGTCGACTCGCTCGCCCAGGAGACCGCGCTGTCTCTCGCCAACGTGTCGCAGCACCTGAAGGCGCTGCGCGCGGCCTGCCTGGTCGAGAGCCGGAAGCAGGGGCTCTTCGTCTGGTATCGCCTCGCCGACCCGATCGTGTTCGAGCTGTCGCGCACCCTCCGTACCGTCGCCGAGAGCCGGCTCGCGGAGTTGGAGCGGATCGTGAGCCAGCAGTTCGTCGACCGTTCCGAGGCCGAGGCGGTCTCGATCAAGGAGCTGTTGCGCCGCGGGCGCTCTGGCGACGTCGTCGTCCTCGATACGCGACCGGCGGGGGAGTACGCGGCCGGCCACATCCCGGGAGCGCTCTCGGTGCCGGTCGACGATCTCGAGAAGCGCCTCAAGGAGCTCCCCCGGAGGAAGTCCTACGTCGCCTACTGCCGGGGTCCCTACTGCATCTACGCGGATCGTGCCGTCGAGATCCTCAAGGCCAGCGGCCGCCGCGCGCAGCGGCTCCGCGAAGGCTTCCCGGATTGGCGGGCGGCCGGCCTGCCCGTGGAGAGGCAGACGGACGCGGGCGCGTGAGCAACCCCATCGAGCCTGAACCCACCACGACCGTCCGGCTCGGCCTCCGCGCCAACCTCGCCCAGTTCTCGCTCCTCGTGCTGGTCAATGCCTTCGTGGGGGCGATGGTGGGTATGGAGCGCAGCATCCTGTCTCCGCTCGCGGAGAGCGAGTTTCACCTTGCCGCGCGGACCGCCATCCTGTCCTTCATCGTCGTCTTCGGCGTCACGAAGGCGCTCACGAACTACCTGGCCGGACGGCTGTCCGATCGCTTCGGGCGCAAGAGCGTCCTGGTCGGCGGTTGGCTGGTGGCCATGCCGGTTCCCTTTCTCCTGATGTGGGCGCCGAGCTGGGCCTGGATCCTTTTCGCCAACGCGCTCCTCGGCGTGAGCCAGGGCCTCACCTGGTCGACGACCGTCATCATGAAGGTGGACCTGGCGGGGCCGAAGAGGCGCGGCCTCGCCATGGGTCTGAATGAGTTCGCGGGCTACCTTGCCCTCGCGGGCGCCGCGCTCCTCACGGGGGCTCTCGCCGCCCGGTACGGATTCCGGCCGGAATCGTTCTATCCAGGAGTCGTGTTCGTCGCGGCCGGGCTCTTCCTCTCCGCAGTCGTCGTCCGCGAAACGGCCGGGCATGCCGCGCACGACTCCAAGCTGCACGGCGGGTTCACCGAGACGCCGACACCGAAGGAAGTCTTCTGGCGGACCAGCCTTTTCGATCGGAACCTCTCGAGCATCAGCCAGGCCGGCCTCGTGAACAACCTCAACGACGGGATGGCGTGGGGACTCTTTCCCTTGATCTTCGCCGCGGCCCACATGACCCTCGGGGAAGTGGGCCAGCTCGCCGCCCTCTATCCGGCAATCTGGGCGGTGGGGCAGCTCTTCACGGGCGCGCTTTCGGATCGTATCGGACGGAAATGGCTGATCGCCGGTGGAATGTGGGTTCAGGCCGCAAGCATCGCCGTCGTGGCGCTCTCCTCGAGCTTTTCGGGATTCGCGATGGGGGCCGTGTTTCTGGGCGTCGGCACGGCAATGGTCTATCCCACGCTCCTGGCCGCGATCGGCGACGTGGCGCAGGCGTCGTGGCGAGGCTCGGCCATTGGCGTCTATCGGCTCTGGCGCGACCTCGGCTACGCGGTCGGCGCGCTTCTCGCGGGCGTGAGCGCCGATGTGCTCGGCCTTCCCGCGGCGATGTGGCTCGTGGCCGCGCTGACCTTCGCGTCGGGCCTGGTCACGGCGTTCCGCATGAGTGAGACGGCCTCACCGACGGATAATGCAGGACGTGAACCGCCAACCCAACAGCCGCGACTGCTTCGTGTGTGGGCTGGAAAGCCCGGTGGGCCTCAAGCTCACCTTCGATGACGACGGCGTCGGCGAAGTCCGCTGCGAGTACGTCATCCGGCCGCAGTTCCAGGGATATCCCGGCATCGCCCACGGCGGCATCGTGGCCGCGATCCTCGACGAGGTCGTGGGACGCGTGGCCCTGATCGGCGACCCCAACCATTTCATGATGACCGTTCGCATGGAGATCACGTACCGCCAACCGGTACCGGTGGAGACGCCGCTCACGATCACGGGCCGGCCGGTGAGGATGGGTGGCCGGCTGGCGCGGGCCGTCGGCGAGGTCCGCTTGCCGGACGGGTCCGTTGCCGTCGAGGCGGAGCTGACGCTCGTCGACGTGCCCGAACGCATGCGCGCCGACGGGGCCCTCGATGCGCTCGGCTGGAAGGTCTATCCCTAGGGGGACCCAGCGTGGACCCAAGTTGATGGGATGGCGCCCCTGACTATTGAAGAGTGGTGGGCGCTGTAGGATTCGAACCTACGACTTCCACCGTGTGAAGGTGGCACTCTACCGCTGAGTTAAGCGCCCAAAGACGAGGCGATCAGTCTAGCTGCCGGCCCCGGCCAGGGTCAAGACCGGACGCACTACCAGGGCGACGGCGAAGGCTGCGGGTACGAGGGGATCGTGCTCTGGTAGCTGTGGATCGAGCAGTACTCGCGGGGCTCCGTGCCCGCGACGAAGGCCTCGGAGATCACCTGCGGGCAGTTGGGCGTGGCGAGCAGGCCCGTTTGCTTGTCGATGTCCACGAAGACGACGTTGGACGGCGGCGGCTGGAACTTCTCGCCGTGCGTTCCCGCCTGGGCCGCCTTCATGAAGTCGACCCACAGGGGGAGGGCCGCCCGCGCGCCGCTCAGGCCGGTGGGCGTGTTGTCGTCGAACCCGATCCAGATCACGCAGAGGAGGTCGGGGGTGAACCCCGCGAACCAGGCGTCGCGCAGGTCGTTGGTGGTGCCCGTCTTGCCCGCGGCGTCGGACATGAAGCCCATGGAGCGCGCGGCGGCGGCGGTGCCGTTGTTCATCACGCTGCGCATCATGTTGACGACGAGAAAGGTCGACTCCGGCCGCGCCACCCGCGGCGGGCTCGGGTAGTGCTGCTCGATCGCCGTCCCCTTCTCGTCCAGGACCTTGAGCACGGTGACGGGAGCGACCTTCAGTCCCATGTTGGCCAGGATGTTGTACGCGGAGGCCATCTCCAGCGGGGTGGCCTCGAACGAGCCCAGCGCGACCGCGGGATAGGGCTGCACGCGGTCGGCCATGCCGAACCGGCGATTCCACAGGTCCGCGATGCGTTCGAAGCCGACCATCTCCGCGACCTTGACCGTCGCGTTGTTGAGGCTGTGCGCGAGAGCGGTCCGCAGGGTCACGTAGCCCTTGTAGTCGTTCTCGTAGTTCTGCGGCGCGTACTCCTGCCGGCCGAAGAGGAACACGGTGGGCGCATCCTCGACCACCGTGGCCGGAGTGATGGGCGGCAGCGCGGGATCGTCGAAGGTCGCCTCGAATGCGGCCAGGTAGACGAACGGCTTGAAGGTGCTGCCCGGCTGGCGCTTGGCGGTGGTGGCGCGGTTGTACTGGCTCTCCGTGTAATCGCGCCCGCCCACGAGGGCCACGATCGCGCCCGTGGAGGGCTCGAGGGCGATGAGCGCGCCCTGGACGGGCGGGTGCGCCTTGCGCCGGACCATCTTGTCGACCCTGGCCAGCCCTTCCCGCAGCACCGTCTGGGCCTGCGACTGCAGGGAGAGATCGAGCGAGGTGTAGACGGCCAGGTTCTGGGTGGCGAGGTCCTTCGCGTCGTAGCGCTCCGAGAGCTGCTGCTTGACGAGGTCCACGAAGTACGGGGCATCCGAGCTGTCCAGGGATGCGCTCTCCACGCGCACGGGCTGCGCGATCGTCGCCTCCGCCGTGGCCGCGTCCACGAAGCCCGCCTCCTGCATGGCGCGCAGCACCTGGTTGCGGCGCTCCGTCGCGCGCTTGGCATGGCGGTACGGGTTGTAGGGATTCGGCGACTGGATCATCCCGGCCAGCAGCGCAGACTCCGCGAGGGTGAGGTTCCCCACGTCCTTGTGGAAATACATCCGCGACGCTTCGCCGATCCCGCTGATGCTGAACGAGCCGACCTGGCCCAGGTAGACCTCGTTGAGGTAGAGCTCGAGGATGTCCTTCTTGTTGGCGCGCCGCTCGAGCACGAAGGCGAGCAGCGCCTCCTGCGC
>Ga0075431_100001528_pt1 | contig 21441 bp, 18 predicted proteins | sample RhiMetdeltSRZDD5_FD_75297 | JGI IMG/M metagenome (GOLD analysis project Ga0075431, IMG submission 75297) | Populus rhizosphere microbial communities from Tennessee, USA - Rhizosphere MetaG P. deltoides SRZDD5 | ecosystem: Host-associated > Plants > Roots > Rhizosphere > Soil | place: USA... | reverse complement strand
AACGGTCTCCTTCGTCGGCCTACGGGGTTAGCTGACGGGCTGGCGCTGAAAGAGCCTGCGCCCCCGCCGCGCCCTTCCGGGTCTGGCGAGTTCGCCCCAAACGTTGGTTCCCCCGCTCTCGAGGCCCCTTAAGCGTTGTCTGGGGCGTCCGAGATTCGGCTTTACCGGTTATCGAGTTGCGGCAGTGTAGGCATTCCTTCGGATTTATGCAAATGGATGCTCACATTCGGCCGCTTCGTGAGAATGTGAGCCATGCCGCGCCTGACGCTCGCGATCGCCACCGTCGCGCTGCTGGTCGGTGTCGACCTGGCGATCGTGGGCGAGTCGCCCGCGGGCGCGCGCGGTACGGCGCCCGCCGAGCTCGGCCCGTGCCCGGAGAAGGTGCGGCCGAAGAAGCTTCGCTGCGGACGGCTCAGCGTGCCGCTCGAGCGGGCCGATCCGGCGCTCGGGTCGATCGCGATCCGGTTCGCCGTCCGGTCCCGCAGGCACCTCGACCGCCCGTCGGCCGGCACGATCTTCGCCGTCGAGGGCGGGCCCGGCTACGGCTCGATCCCCAGCTCCCGGTACTACATCCACATGCTCGGGCGGCTGCTGGACCGCCGCGAGCTGGTGCTCGTCGACATGCGCGGCACAGGGCACTCGCAGGCGATCGACTGTCCCGCCCTGCAGGAGGGCCGCGGCTCGGATGCCCGCGGCGTCGCCCGGTGTGCGCGGGTGCTCGGGCCGACCTTCGGCTCGTACCGGACCTCCGCAGCCGCCGACGACCTCGACGCCGTTCGCGCGGCGCTCGGGGTCGAGCGGATCGACCTCTACGGCGACTCCTACGGCACCTATCTCGCCCAGTCGTACGCCTTCCGCCACGGCGAGACTCTCGACGCCCTGGTGCTCGACAGCGCATACCCGCTGCGCGGCGAGAGCGGCTGGTACCCGAGCCTGATCCGGACCGGCATCCGCTCGCTGGCGATCGCCTGTCGCCGGCGGCCGTTTCACTGCCATGGGAACGCCGGTGCCCGCTTGCGGCGGGTCGTGCGCGCGCTGCGCGACACGCGGCGCGGGGCGGGGCCGCTGCTCAACGCGATCGGGTCCGGCGGCTACGAGCCACCGCTTCGCAACTACACGAAGATCAACACGGTGATCTCCCGCTACCTCGCGGGCGACCGGCGACCGTACGTCCGGCTCACCCGCGCCTACGACCAGGGCTACGGCCACTACCGCTACTACTCGCGCGGCGACGAGCTCGCGGTCAGCTGCAACGACTATCCGATGCTCTGGGACAAGGCGGCCTCCGAGCGCGAGCGCGAGCGGCAACTCGAGGCCGCCGTGCGCACCTATCCCAAGGGCGCCTTCCGGCCCTTCACCCCGCGCGAGGTCGCGTTCGGGTCGTTCTCGGTCTATCGCGAGTGCCGCCGCTGGCCGCAGCCGACCGAGCTCTACGAGCCGCCGGCGCCGCCCGGTGGCGAGGCGCCCGCCGTCCCGACGCTCGTCATCGAGGGCGAGCTCGACAACGTCACGAGCGTGGCCGAGGCGCGCATGGTGGCGGCCGACTTCCCCGACTCCCGGCTGCGCGTCGTCCGGAGCGCAGGGCACGTCCCGTCGCTCTACGGTGGGCGCTACCCGGCGCGCGACTGGGTACGCGAGTTCCTGCGGCGCCACGGCTGACGACCGGCGACCGGCCCGCGATCGCGGATCGGTATGACTTGAGGTTGTGAGCGCCGACCCGCAACCCGTCCTGGTGGCCGTCGACGAGGAACCCGAGGTCCTCGAACGGATCGGCTGCGAGCTGCGCCGGCGCTACGGCGACGAGTACCGGATCGTCTGTGACTCCTCCAGCGAGGGCGCCCTGGCCGAGCTCGAGGCGATGCGCGCGAACGGCGATGCCGTCGCGCTGGTTCTCGTCGACGTCGACATGGCCGAGCAGGCGGATTCGGAGATCCTCGACCTCGTGCGGCGCCTGCACCCGCACGCGAAGCGGGCGCTGTTGATCGACTGGGGCGACTGGGGCAAACCCGAGATCGCCGAATCGATCCTGAACGCGGTGGCGACCGGCCGGGCCGACTACTACGTGTTGAGGCCGGTGCGGGTGCGCGACGAGCAGTTTCACCGGATCGTCTCGGAGTTCCTTCACGAGTGGGCGCGCCTGCATTCCGCCGACGCGTTCGAGCTCGCGGTGGTCGCCGATCCGGCTTCGCCGCGCACGCACGAGCTGCGGGACCTGCTGCGACGCAGCGGTGTCCCGCACGGCTTCGTCAGCGCCGACTCGCCGCAGGGCCGGGAGCTCTGCGAGGAGGCCGACGTCGAGCCCGGCTCGCTGCCGCTGGTGCGCATGCACGACGGGCGCGTGCTCCACAATCCCCGCAACGAAGAGCTCGTCAGGGCGTTCGGGGTCTCCACGGGCGAACCGGACGCGGAGGACTTCGACCTGATGATCGTCGGCGCCGGCCCGGCCGGGCTCTCGGCGGCGGTCTACGCCTCGTCCGAGGGATTGCGGACTCTGGTGATCGAGCGCGACACGATCGGTGGGCAGGCCGGCTCCAGCTCGCTGATCCGCAACTACCTCGGCTTCTCACGCGGCGTCGCCGGGTCGGAGCTCGCCCAGCGCGCGTACCAGCAGGCGTGGGTCTTCGGTACCCGGTTCGCGATCAGCCGCGAGGCCGAGTCGCTCGAAGTGGGCGAGCCGCCGTACCGGATCAGCTGCGACGCCGGCCACATCGCCACGGGTCGCGCGATTCTGCTCGCCACGGGCGCGTCGTACCAGCGGATCGGGATCCCCGCGCTCGAGGAGCTGATCGGCGCCGGCGTCTACTACGGCGCGTCCACGGTCGAGGGGCTCGGGCTGGGAAGCGAGAAGGCGTACGTAGTCGGCGGCGGGAACTCCGCCGGACAGGCGGCCCTGCACCTGGCCCGATCGGCGGAGCACGTGCGGCTCGTCGTCCGCGGTGCGGCGCTGACGGAGGACATGTCGGCGTACCTGTGCAGGACGATCTCGAACACCCCGAACATCGAGGTGATGCTGGAGACCGAGGTCGTGGGCGGTGGCGGAGACGCCCGGCTGGAGTGGCTGGAGCTGCGCGACAACCGGACCGACGAGACGCATCGACTGCCGGCCATCGCCGTCTTCATCCTCATTGGCGCCCGGCCGCACACCGACTGGCTCCCGGACGCCGTCGCCCTCGATCCCGGCGGACACGTGCTCACCGGAGCCGACGTGCTCACCGGAGACAACGACGCGCGCTGGCCGCTCCAGCGGCCGCCGCTGAACTACGAGACGAGTGTGCCCGGCGTGTTCGCCGTCGGCGACACCCGCCATGGCGCCGTCAAGCGGGTCGCCTCCGCGGTCGGCGAGGCCTCGGTCGCGATCTCCGACGTGCACCAGTGGCTCGCCACGGCCGCCCAGCAGCCGGCGGTACGGGTGCGATAGCCGACGTAGCCCGCGCCGTTGTGCGTCAGGCGGGCGCCGCGCTGCGCTCCCGCTCCGCGGCTGCGGCCTCGACGAGCTGCTGGTAGCGGACCTGCTGGCCGGCCGCGCCCCAGTTTCCGTCGGGCACCTCGCGGATTACGGTCCATACGCGCAGGCCCTCGCCTTCGGGCAGGCCGGCCGCCCGGAGCACGGCCTGGTTGAACGAGTCCATCAGCACGCCCTTGCGGCGGTCCGAGAGCGCGCCCTCCGGGACCGTCACCTGGATGCGGAAGCGCGGCTCGCCGCCCGGTCGCCCACCGACCGCAAGCGTCTCGGGCTCGATCTCGTTGGCATAGACCCAGGTGATCGAACGGAAGAACTCGGTGTCCGGAGCCTGCTCCGCCGCGAGCATCTTCGTCGCAAGCTCCTCGAGAAGCTCCTCGCGTGCGTCGGCGGCGATCGCCCCCTTGGGATAGGTCAGTTCGAGCATCGGCATGTGGTCGGCCTCCGATCGCGTTGCGTGCTGGCTGCCGCAGCATACGCCCGGCCGAAAGCCGGCCCGGCGCGCGACCGCCGCTCAGCCCACCGTTGCGGTGGCCGGCGCCGTCTCGCCGGACGGGGGCGGGGCCGCGTCGGGGCCGGCCGCCTCGGGCCGCTCGTCCGGGAGCCGGAGCCGCTTCAGCATCAGGGCGTTGACGGCGACGATGAAGCTCGAGCCGGACATCGACAGCGCCGCGATCTCGGGCCGGAGCACGAGCCCGAGGGACGGCTCGAACACCCCGGCGGCGATCGGCAGGGCGATCGAGTTGTAGCCGATCGCCCAGCCGAGGTTCTGGCGCATCTTGCGCAACGTCCCGCGCCCGATCACGAGCGCGGTCGCGACGTCGAGGGGGTCGGAGCGCATCAGCACGACGTCCGCGGTCTCGATCGCAACGTCGGTTCCGGCGCCGATCGCGATGCCGAGGTCGGCCTGGGCTAGGGCCGGGGCGTCGTTGACGCCGTCGCCGACCATGGCCACCTTGCGCCCGTCGGCCTGAAGCTCGGCGATCTTGGCCGCCTTGTCGCCGGGCAGGACCTCCGCGATCACGGTGTCGATGCCGAGCCGCTCGGCGATGCGCTCGGCGGTGGCGCGGTTGTCGCCGGTCAGCATCACCACCTCGACGCCCTGCTCGTGGAGCGCACGGACCGCGGCGGCCGCGGTCTCTCGGGGGGCGTCGGCGATCCCGAACAGCCCGGCCGCCTGCCCGTCGACCTCCGCGAGTACCGGTGTCCGCCCGCCCGCCGCCAGCGCCCGACGGCGATCGGCGAGCGGCCCGAGATCCACGCCTCTGCTCTCCATCAGCCGGCGGCTGCCGACCGCCACCTTGCGACCGTCCACGCGAGCCACGGCTCCCCGGCCCGGGATGTTCTGGAACTCCTGGGCCGCGTCCTCGGGAACGTCGTCGCGCTCGGCGCGGCGGACGATCGCCGCGGCCAGCGGATGCTCCGACGAGCGCTCGACCGCGGCGACCAGCCCCAGGAGCTCGCGCTCGTCGAATCCGTTGACGACGAAGTCCGTCACCTCGGGCTCGCCCTTGGTCAGCGTCCCGGTCTTGTCCATGACCACGACCTCGATCCGTGCGGCGGTCTCCAGCGCGATCGCGCTCTTGAACAGCACCCCGCGCCTGGCGCCGAGGCCGGTCCCGACCATGATCGCCGTCGGGGTGGCAAGGCCGAGGGCGTCGGGACAGGTGATCACGACCACCGTGATCGCGAACAGGATCGCGTCCGAAGCCGGGCGATCGCTGAAGATCATCCACGCCGCGAACGTCGCGGCACCGCCGACGAGGGCGACGAGCACGAGCCAGAAGGCGGCTCGGTCGGCGAGCTTCTGTCCGGGAGCCTTGGAGTTCTGGGCCTCCTGGACGAGCTTCACGATCTGGGCGAGCGCGGTGTCCGATCCCACCTTCGTCGCGCGCACGCGCAGGGTCCCGTTGACGTTGATCGTCGCCCCGATGACCTCAGAGCCGGCGTCCTTGTGCACAGGCAGGCTCTCGCCCGTGACCATCGACTCGTCGACGTCGCTCTCGCCCTCCTCGACGGTGCCGTCAACGGCGATCTTCGCGCCGGGCCGCGCGAGCAGCAGGTCGTCGACCCTCACCTCGGACGTCGGGATCTCGACCGTCTCGCCCCCGCGGATCACCAGCGCCTTCGGCGGGGCGAGGTCGAGGAGGGTCCGGATCGCGTCGTTGGCCCCGCCGCGAGCCCGCATCTCGAACCAATGGCCGAGCAGGACGAAAGAGGCCAGGACCGTCGCGGCCTCGTAGAACACCTCGCCGCCGCCCGTCAGGGTGATCACCGCGGAGTAAAGCCAGCCGGCGCCGACGGCGACGGCGACCAGGACCATCATGTCCAGGGTGCGCGCGCGCAGGGCGCGGACGGCGCCGGTGAAGAAGATCGCGCACGAGTAGAAGATCACCGGCAGGCTGAGAATCAGCGTGAAGACGTCCTCGCGCAGCCCGAACGGGACGGCGGCGTCGAAGCCGAAGACGTCGCGGCCGATCGGCGACCACAGGACGATCGGGATCGAGAACGCGACCGCGACGAGAAAGCGGTTGCGCATGTCGTTGGCCATGTCCGCCATCGACATCCCGTCGTGTCCCTCGTGGCCCGCGGTTCCGCCGGAGGGCTCCGGCGCGCCGGGCTCGAGCATCGGATCGCAGAGGTGCTCCGGGACCGACTGGCCGGCGCAGTGATAGCCGCAGTCCTCGACCCAGTCGCGCAGGTCCTCGAGCGAGGTCTCGGCGGGGTCGTAGGTGACCGTGGCGGTCTGGCTGACCGGGTTGGCCTCCACTTCGACTACGCCGGGCCTGCGGGCGATCGCGGACTCGACCACGGCCTTCTCCGAGGCGCGCAGCATGCCGCCGGCCTCGATCACGGCCATGGACCGTTCGCCCGCGGGGCTCACGCCGGACCCGCCCCTAGCGGCTGCGGATCAGCCGGCCGACCGCCCCCATCATCTCGTGTGTCATCTCGTCGCGGTTCTCCTTCGTCGCGCCGATGACGCAGTGACGGGTGTGGTCGTCGAGCAGGGCGAGCGACACCTTGTCGAGCGCCGCCTGGATCGCGGAGACCTGGGTCAGGATGTCGATGCAGTAGCGGTCCTCCTCGACCATGCGCTCGAGCCCACCGACCTGGCCCGAGATTCGATGGAGCCGGTTCAGCAGCTCGTCCTTGTTGTCGATGTAGCCCGGGTTGGTGTTCTTGGCCATGGGACTCCTCAGTTCTGAGCGGGGTTTGCGGTTGTCGTCGGTTCGCGAGCGTCGGGTGCTCGGCGGTCGAGCGCCGGCGCGTCGGTGGGTGAGTTGTGCTCCGGCTTGAACGCGCGCAGGCGCAGCGAGTTGGTGACCACGAAGACGCTCGAAACGGCCATCGCGGCGCCGGCCACCAGCGGGTTGAGGTAGCCGGTGACCGCGAGCGGCAGGGCGGCCACGTTGTAGGCGAAGGCCCAGAAGAGGTTGCCCTTGATCGTCGCCAGCGTCCTGCGGGAGAGGCGGATGGCGTCGGCGGCCGCGCGCAGGTCGCCGGAGACCAACGTCAGGTCCGAGGCCTCGATCGCGACGTCTGTGCCGGTGCCGATGGCGAGCCCGAGGTCCGCCTGGGCGAGCGCCGGCGCGTCGTTGACGCCGTCGCCGACCATCGCGACGACCCGGCCCTCGGCCTGCAGGCGCTCGACCACCGCGGCCTTGTCGGAGGGGAGGACGTCTGCGATCACCTCCGCGATTCCGGCCGCGGCCGCGACGGCCTCGGCGGTGGCCCGGTTGTCGCCGGTCAGGAGGACCGGGCGCAGGCCGAGCTCGCGCAGACGCGCGACCGCCTCGGCCGACGTGGGCTTGATGGTGTCGGCGACCACGAGGATCGCCTGGACCCGGCCGTCCCATCCCGCCGCGATCGGCGTCCGACCGAGGCGCTCGGCATCGCGCAGCGCGTCGGCGAGCCGGTCGGGCAGGTCGAAGCGCCAATCCTCGAGCAGCGAGCGCCGCCCGGCGACGACGAGGTGGCCTTCGACCATGCCCTCGACGCCGAGGCCATCGTGGCTCTGAAAGCCGTCGAGCGCCGCCAGCTCCCCGACGCGCTCCGTCGCCGCCGCGGCGATCGCGCGGCCGATCGGGTGCTCCGATGCGTTCTCCAACGCGCCGATCAGGCGCAGCGCGGTCGGCTCGTCGACGCCATCGGCCGTGACGACGTCGTACAGGCTCATGTTTCCCGTGGTCACGGTGCCGGTCTTGTCGAGGACGATCGTGTCGATCCGTCGCGTCGACTCGAGGACCTCCGGGCCCTTGATCAGCAAGCCGAGCTGCGCGCCGCGACCTGTACCGACGAGGAGCGCGGTCGGCGTCGCGAGGCCGAGCGCGCAGGGGCAGGCGATGATCAGCACCGCGACGGCGGCCGTGAACGCGTACGCGGTGCTCACGTCGGCGCCGAGCCAGAAGCCCAGCGTCGCGGTCGCGAGGGCGATGACGATCGGGACGAAGATCCCTGAGATGCGATCGGCCAGGCGCTGTACGGGCGCCTTGCCGGACTGCGCCTCGGTCACCAGCTTCGCGATCTGCGCCAGGGCCGTGTCCGCGCCGACCCGGGTGGCCCGAACGACCAGCCGGCCCCCGGAGTTGATCGTCGCCCCGGTGACCGCGTCGCCGGGCCCGACCTCGACCGGCACCGATTCGCCCGTGAGCAGCGAGTTGTCGACGGCCGAGCGGCCCCCGACGACCTCGCCGTCGGTCGCGATCTTCTCGCCGGGTCGTACCGCGAACAGCTGGCCGACCTTAAGATCGTCGATCGCGATCAGGCGCTCGGATCCGTCCTCGTCGACGACCGAGACCTCCTTGGCGCCGAGCTCGAGCAGCGCCCGCAGCGCGCCCCCGGCGCGCCGCTTGGCGCGGGCCTCGAAGTAGCGCCCGGCGAGGATGAAGGTGGTCACCACCGCGGCGACCTCGAAGTAGATCTCCTCGGTTCCGGCGCCCTGCTCGGGGATCAGCTGAAAGCTCATCCGCATGTCGGGCTCGCCCGCCCCGAGGAAGAAGAGGGCGACCACCGACCAGATGAAGGCGGTCAGCGTGCCGAGCGAGATCAGCGTGTCCATCGACGCCTGGCCGTGGCGCAGCTTCTGCCAGGCGGTCCGATGGAACGGCCACCCGGCCCAGAGCACGACCGGAGTCGCGAGCTGCAGGCTCAACCACTGCCAGTAGTCGAACTGGAACGCGGGCACCATCGCGAACAGCAGGATCGGGATCGAGAGGACCCCGGCCACGATCAGGCGGGTGCGAAGGTCGCGCAGCTCGCGTTCCGCGGGGTCGCCCTCCGCCGGGCCCGATGGGGTCGACGGCGTGCCGGGGGGCGGAGGCAGCTCGGCCTCGTATCCGGCGTCCTCGACGGCGCCGAGCAGCTGCTCCGGCTGGACGGCGTCGGGGTCGTAGCTGACGGAGGCCCGCTCGGTGGCGAAGTTCACGGTGGCATCGACGCCGTCCAGCCTGTTCAGATTGCGCTCGATCCGGCTCGCGCAGGAGGCGCACGTCATTCCCTGGACGGGCAGATCCAGCCTGGTGGTCTCAGTGGGCGCCATGCGATGCCTCCCCCGTGACCGCGCTCGACCCGGTCACTTCCCGCGTGAAGGCGGCGGTGCGGACCTCGCCCGCGTGCTTGAACTGCAGGAAGAGCCGGTACCGCCCGGCGCTCGGATACTCGACCTGGAACGAGATCGGTCCCCGGCCGCCCGGCTTGCCCTCGGGGTGTGTGTGCAGGAAGGCCTGGTCGTGCTCGCGCAGAGCGACGAGATGACCGTCGGCGCCGAGGTAGGGCTCGACCGAGCGAAGCTGGCGCCCGTTGCGGGTGATGGTGAAGTGCACCCGGCCGGCGTCCTCTCCGTGCGAGGGCGCGTCCACGGCGACCTCGTATCCGTCGCCGGCGTCGGCGGTGCCGGCCACCGGCGGCAGCGGCTCGGGATCGAAGTCTCCGGGCACGAAGAGGTCGGTGCCGAGGGTCAGCGACCTGCCGGCGGCGGCGAAGTCGGCGAAGACGCGATGGACACCGGGGAGACGAGCGTCGAGCTCGACCGTCCAGGTGCCGTCGGGGAGCTGCTCGGGATGGAGGTGCTGGAAGCCCTCGAAGTCCCGCCGGACCACGATCAGGTGCATGCGCCGCTCGTGCTCGACCTCGAAGTCGCTAACGGTCTCCCCGTCGGGTCCGACGATGCGGAACGCGTACTCGGCGCTCGGCCCGGAGGCGACCGAGGTACGGGCCGGCACGAGGCGATAGCCGGCGTCGGCGACCGCGAGGCCGGGGAGGTCGCCGGCGGTGGCGCCGGCCGACGACTCGTGGCCGTCCATCGCCTCCGATGCGGAATCGTGGCCGCGGTCCGGCTCGTCGATGGACGGGTCCAGCTTCGCCCCGGCGAGGGTCGCGGCCGCGAAGATCACAGCCAGGACCACGGCGAAACCCCCGATTCGGGCTGCCGCGCTTATCCGGTCGAACTGGGGCCCGCGGGTCTCGGTCATCCGGCAGCACCATATCATACCCCTAGGGGGTAGTGGTAGCCGGCAGCAGACTTCAGACGCTCGCGAACTGCATCGAGTCGCACGTTCGCCGTGACTGTCAGGGCCAAACGTGCGGCTCGGCTAATCGCCGAGAACGACGAGCGGCCGGTTACCGCGGGATGCGGTAGGTGAGATGGGTGACGAGGTCGTTGCTGCGCTGTGAGACGAGCTCGAGGTCGACGCCGGCGACGCCGTCGAAGAGGCGCTCGCCGGCACCGAGGATCGCGGGAACGACGTGGAGCCGCAGCTCGTCGAGCAGCCCGGCCGCCAGGTACTCGTTGACCGTGGTGGGACCGCCGGCGATCGCGACAGTGCCATCGCCGGCCGCCTCACGCGCTTGGGCGAGCGCGGACTCGATGCCGTCGTTGACGAACGTGAAGGTTGTCCCGCCCTCCATCTCGAGCGGCTCGCGAGGACGGTGGGCCAGGACGAAGACGGGAGCGTGATAGGGCGGCTCGTCTCCCCACCACCCCTTCCAGTCGAGATCCCAATCGCCCCTGTCGGGCCCGAACATGTTGCGGCCCATGATGTACGCGCCGGCCGCGGTGATCGCCTCGATCTCGGCGGCGTTCTCCTCCGCCCGGTCGAACATCCACGCGTGCAGGCGCTGCCCGTCGTCCCCGACCCCGTCCCCGAAGGGCGCATCCGCGCGCTGGTTGGGACCGGCGGCGTAGCCGTCGAGGCAGATCGATATGTCGCAGGTCACGTCAGGCATCGAGGCCAGGGATCTCGCGGTTCGACCAGTACGGGTCGGTGAAAGGGTAGTCCCCGGTCACCCAGCGCCGCAGCCCGTCGTGGAGCTTCTCGTAGTAGCCCGCCCCGTAGGCCCGGGCGGTCACCCACCAGCTGACGTCGACGTCGTGGTGGACGAGCGACTCGCTGAGCTCCGTGCGTCGGCCCATCGGATAGAGGTAGGCGCAGCCGAGGTAGCCGGCATCGGAGTCGCGTACGACGTATGAGAACGAGAACCCCTCGCGGAACTCGCACTCGTGCCAGACCAGGTCGACGTAGTTGAACTCGGGGGTGACCGACTCCTCCGGCCAGCCGCCGCCGCGCGTGCGGCGGATCAGCTCGAGGCTCGCGTTGATCCCGCGCACGTCGTCGTCGAGGTCCTCGCGGCCGAGGACGGTCGCCACGATGTCCTCGTGGGTGAGCCGCCGCGGCGGGTCGAATCCCTCGGGGAGCACGAGCTTCTTGACGAACTCCCGCACCGCGCGGATCCTCACACGGATCCGGTCCCGGCGGCGTCCCGGACGTCGCGCCACTCGCTCGCGAGCAGGCCGAGGATCGCCGAGTCCGACACGTCACCGGCGACGATCCAGCGCTCGCGCAGGAGGCCCTCCCGCCGGAAGCCCAGGCGCTCGAGCGAGCGGAGCGACGCCGCGTTGTCCGGGTGGGTGTCGGCCTCCAGGCGGTGCAGGCCGAGGTCCTCGAATGCGAAGTCGATCGCCCGTCGCTGCGCCTCGCCGGCGAACCCGCGCCCCCAGTGCTCGCGACCGAGGATGTAGCCGAGCTCGGCTCGCGGTTGCGACCCGTCGGCGATCAGCGTCACCGTCCCGAGCAGCCGTCCGACCTCCTTGTGCTCGATCCCCCACTGGAGGATCTCCCGGCGCTCGAACGCCGAGAGGATGCGCTCGATCATCGCCTCGGTCTGCGCACGGTCAGTGTGCGGCGGGTGGCTCCAGTAGCGCATGACCTCCGGATCGGAGAAGACCCCGTGGAGCGCGTCGGCGTCGGCGAGCTCGAGCGCGCGCAGGCGCAGGCGCTCGGTCTCGAGGACCGGCATGGCGTCGAGGTGAGCGAAGGGGGTAGTCAAAGGGCCTCTCTGCTCGCGATCGCGTGTAGTCGACTTGCGCTACGCGGCGGCCTCGGCCTCGGCGGGCCGGCGCAGGGGCAGCAACAGCCAGGCCGTGGCGATCGTCCCCGCGGCGGCGACGACGGCGCTCGCGATCAACGCATGGTGGAGGCCGTCGACGTAGGACTGGAGGTCGCCGCCTAGCGCCGCGTCGGCAGGCACCAGCGTCCCGAGCGCCGCGATCCCGACCGCGACCCCGGTCTGGCGGAAGGTGTCGTTGGAGCCCGCCGCGAGGCCGCTCTGCTCGGGCGGCAGCGCATTGAGGGCGAGCTCGCTCCCCGTCGGATTGAAGAGGCCCGTGCCGATGCTGGTCACCAGCAGGCCCGGGAGCAGCACGGTCCACGAGGAGTCGACCCCGGCGAACAGCATCAGCGCGAGGCCGGCCGAGACGAGGGCCAGCCCGATGCTGGCGATCTTCGCCGGCGAGGCGTTCGCGCCCAGCTGCGCGGTCATCCCCGAGACGACGAACACGAGGAAGGTACCCGGCAGATAGACGAGGCCGGTCTGGATCGGCGACATGCCGAGCACCGTCTGCAGATACAGGGTCAGGTAGAGGAACACCGCGAAGAACGACGCCGCGATCGCGAAGACCGCGATCTGCGCGCCCGCGAACCGCCGCTGGCGCATCAGCCGCAGCGGCAGCATCGGCTCGCGAGAACGCTCCTCGATGATCACGAAAGCGATCAGCAGCGCCACCGCCCCGGCCAGGGCGGCGACGATCTCGGTGCTGCCCCAACCCTCCTCGTTGCCGCGCAGCAACGCCAGCACCAGCAGGAAGAGCCCGCCGATCAGCGTCAGCTGCCCCGGCACGTCGATCCGCCGCGGTGTCGGGTCGCGACCCTCGGCTACCGCGCGGTAGGTGATCCAGAGGACGACCGCTCCGATCGGCAGGTTCACGAGGAAGATGGCCCGCCAGCCGAAGAGCTCGGTGAGCCCCCCGCCGATGAACGGCCCGAGAGCGAACGATGCGCCGATCGCCGCACCGTACGCGGCCAGCGCCCTGACGCGGCTCTCGCGGTCCGGGGTGACCTGGGAGATCAGCGCGAGCGCGGTCGCGAACATCAGTGACGCTCCGAGTCCCTGAATCGCCCGGGAGCCGACCAGAACCTCGATTCCCCCCGCCGTCCCGCAGAGCGCCGAGCTCGCCGTGAAGATCGAGAGGCCGATGATGAACAGCTTGCGGCGACCGAGCCGGTCGGCGATCGCGCCGGCGGTGAGCACCGTCGCGGCGAGGGGGATCGTGTAGGCGTCGATCACCCACTGCAGCCCGCTGAGGCCCGTGTCGAGGCCGCTGGCGATATCCGACAGCGCCGTGTTGATGACGCTGATGTCGAGCATCAGCATCGCGGTCGCCAGACACGCGGCGACGACCGTCACGGTGGTGTTCGAGTGCTCGGGTCGGTCGATCCGGGGAGTATCCCCGATGCGTGCGACCGCCCCCGAACCGACGCCGCAGCGACTATCCGCAGCCGGTGTTGTTGCCGCAGCTCGAGCACGTGTAGCACGAGCCCGTGCGCTGCATCATCCCGCCGCACTGCTCGCAGGCGGGGCCGAGGTCGCCGCCCGTGATCCGGGCGGGGACGACCGGCGGCGTGTCGGTCAGCGCCGCCGCGGCCGGTCGCGGCGGGGCCGGCGGTTCCGCGGAACCGCCGCCGTTGCCGTGCCCGTTGCCGCCGTTCGCGGGTGCCGGGCCCTCGTCGGCGAACAGCGACTGCTGGGCCTCCTTGCGCGCCCGCACCTCCGGCGTGAGGATGCCGAGGTCCTCGAGCTCGTCGAGGTCGTCGATGAAGCGGCTGCCCAGCCAGCGCATGATGTAGTCGGGCATCGACTTCGCGAACGGGATCTCGGGGTTGTTCGTGATCCCCTCGGGGTCGAAGCGCATGTAGCTGAACTTCCTCACGAAGGTCTCGAGCGGCACCCCGTACTGCAGGCCGATCGAGATCGCGGTCGCGAATGCATTCAGCATCCCGCGCAGCGTCGAGCCCTCCTTGCCGATGTCGGTGAGGAAGATCTCGCCGATCGTCCCGTCCTCGTACTTGCCCGCGGTGATGTAGCCCTCGTGGCCGGCGATCGAGAACTTGTGGGTGATCGACTCGCGCTCGCGCGGCATCTTGCGGCGCACCGGGGCCGGCTCGGCTGGCCCCTCGGCCTTATCCTTGGCGTCGGTGCGCAGCGCCTGCGCCGTCTTCGAGCCGTCGCGGTAGATCGCCAGCGCCTTCAGCCCGTGCTTGTGGCCCTGGATGTAGGCGTCGGCGATGTCTTCGACGGTCGCGGTCTGCGGAAGGTTGACCGTCTTCGAGATCGCGCCGGAGAGGAAGGGCTGCGCCGCGGCCATCATCTCGATGTGGCCCATGTGCGAGATCGCCCGCTCGCCCACGGCGACGTCGAATACAGGCAGGTGCTCGTCGCGTAGCCCCGGCGCGCCGATGATCGTGCCCTTGTCGTTGATGTAGGCCTCGATCTGCTCGATCTCGGTCGGCGAGTAGCCCAGCGTCTCGAGCGCCATCGGGACGGTCTGGTTGACGATGGTCATCTGGCCGCCGCCGACCAGCTCCTTGAACTTTACGAGCGAGAAGTCGGGCTCGATCCCGGTCGTGTCGCAATCCATCAGGAAGCTGATCGTTCCGGTGGGGGCGAGCACCGTTGCCTGCGCGTTGCGGTAGCCGTGCGCCTCGCCGAGCTCGACCGCCTCGTCCCAGCTTCGACGAGCGGCCTCGAGCAGCTCACCCTTGATCCCGTCGCCGTCGATCCGATAGGCGGCGTCGCGGTGCATCCGCATCACCTTGTTGTGCGGCTCGCGGTTGCGCTCGTACTCGTCGTACGGCCCGACGGCCGCCGCGATCTCCGCGGACTTACGGTATCCGCGACCCGTCATCAGCGCGGTGATCGCGGCAGCGATGTTGCGCCCCTCGTCGGAGTCGTAGGGGACGCCGTCGGACATCAGGAGCGCGCCGAGGTTCGCGTAGCCGAGCCCGAGCTGGCGGAAGGCGCGCGCGTTGCGGCCGATCTCCTCGGTCGGATAGCTCGACGGGCCGACGATGATCTCCTGGGCCCAGAGGACGATGTCGACCGCGTGCTCGAAGTCGGCCGCGTCGAACGAGCCGTCGGCACGGCGGAACCTCATCAGGTTGAGCGACGCGAGGTTGCAGGCCGAGTCGTCGACGTGCATGTACTCCGAGCACGGGTTCGAGGCGTTGATGCGCCCCGACTCCGGGCACGTGTGCCAGCGGTTGATCGTCGTGTCGTACTGCACCCCGGGATCGGCGCACTGCCACGCGGCGTCGGCGACTTGGTGCATCAGCTCACGGGCCCGCATCGTCTTCGTGGACGAGCCGTCGCGACGAGCGAGCAGGTCCCAGTCCGCGTCGGCCTCGACCGCCGCCATGAACTCGTCGGTCACCCGGACCGAGTTGTTCGCGTTCTGGTACTGGATCGACGCGAATGCCTCGGAGTCGAGCCGCATGTCGAAGCCGGCGTCACGGAGCGCCGCTGCCTTCTTCTCCTCGTCGGCCTTGCACCAGATGAACCGCTCGATGTCGGGATGGTCGACGTCGAGGACGACCATCTTCGCCGCGCGGCGGGTCTTGCCGCCCGACTTGATCGTGCCCGCCCAGGCGTCGGCGCCGCGCATGAAGCTGACCGGGCCGGAGGCGAGCCCACCCTTGGAGAGGTGCTCGACCGATCCGCGGATGTTGGAGAGGTTGATGCCCGAGCCGGAGCCGCCGCGGAAGATCATCCCCTCCTTGGTGTTCCAGTCGAGGATCGACTCGATCGTGTCCTCGACGCTGAGGATGAAGCAGGCGGAGCACTGCGGGCGCTCCTCGAAGCCGACGTTGAACCACACCGGGCTGTTGAAGGCGGCCTTCTGGTGCAGCAGGATGTGGGCGAGCTCGGCCTCGAACGCATCAGCGTCCTCGTCGGTGGCGAAGTAGCCGCCGTCCCGGCCCCAGCCCGCGATCGTCCCGGCGACGCGGGAGATCATCTGGCGGACGGAGCTCTCGCGCTCGTCGGATCCGAGCCGGCCGCGGAAGTATTTCTGGGCGACGATGTTGGTGGCGTTCTGCGACCAGGACTTCGGGAACTCGACCCCGCGCTGCTCGAAGGCGGGGTTGTCGGGGTCGCCGATCACGGCGTCGCGAAGCTCCCACTCGACCTCGTCGAAGGGGTGGACGCCCGGGGTGGTGTGCCGCCGGTCGCAGGTCAGTCCCCCCTGACCGAGATTTGCAGTGTTTGCAGCGCTTTTCGACATCCTCTATCTCCTGTTCCGGGGACTGATCGCACCCTGCTCACCGGTTTGAGCGGGTAACGATGCACTCTCGCGCGCGGCTCGGACAGAACCCTCCGACGCCGCCGCCGCAAAATCCGCGTTCGGCGCCGGCAGCGTCCCGAGGAACTGCAGGTAGGCGCCGTAGTCCAGGTCGCGGAGGCCGAGCAGGCAGAGCTCGCCGATCCGCTCCGCCGACAGCTCGCCGCCGCCGGTCTCGATCGCCAGCTCGACCCGGTCGACCAGGGCCTCGACGTCGGTGGCGCTCACCTGGCGCTTGTGGGTCGCGCGCAGCAGGGCCGCGCGCAGCTTCGTCCGATCGAAGCGCTGGCGCTCGCCGTCGCGCTTGCGGACGAACAGCGGCTCGCGCTGGCGGCGCTCGTACGTCGTGAAGCGATGGCCGCAGCTCGCGCACTCGCGGCGCCGCCGGGTGGCGGCCCCGTCGTCGGCGCGGCGGCTCTCGAGCACGCGCGTCGGGCGATCGCAGCGGGGACAATCCATGGCGACCTATTCTACTAGCAGTGGCGTTTTCCTACCTCAATTGAACGCTAGATATAGCGTTAGCGTGCTGAGCGGTTGCGGCGATCGCGCCGCCGCCGTAGGCTCGGCGAACAGCCCGCGACGAGGAGGTTCAGATGACCGAGCAGGCAGGCGCCGAAACCGGGATCGACCACGTCACAGCCCACCTCGACCAGCTCGGGATCGCCTACGAGGTCGTCGAGCACCCGCGCGGCCTGACCGCGGCGGCCGAGGCTCGCGCCGCCGGCGTGACCCCTGAGAATGCCGCGAAAGCCGTCGTGCTCCGCGATGCCGACGGCTTCCGGCTCGCGGTCGTCCCCGCCTCCGAGCGCGTCGACCTGCACAAGCTGCGCGAGTTGCTCGGGGCCGGCAAGGACCTGCGGCTCGCCAGCGAGCAGGAGCTGGAGGCGGAGTTCCCCGGCTTCGAGCTCGGCGCGATTCCGCCGCTCGGCGAGATGCTGCCGGCCGCGGAGATCATCGACCGGCGGATCCTCGCCCACGAGCGCGTCCTGTGCAACGGGGGCGACCACGAGCACTCGGTGCTGCTCGACCCGCGCGAGATCGTCCACGCGAGCTCTGCGGTCGAGGCCGACATCTGCGAGGACGGATAGGCGGCTGGAAGTGGCCGAGCGCTTCCGCTCCCGCCAGGCGCGAGCGGGATAGACTGCCGCGCCGGATGGACCTCAGGCTCGAGTTGATCCCGGTCCCGGTCTCCGACGTCGAGCGCGCGAAGGCGTTCTATTCCGGGCCGGCTGGTTTCGCCCTCGACAACGACGTGACGGTGAAGGAGGGCCTGCGATTCATCCAGCTGACCCCGCCGGGCTCGGGGTGCTCGATCTCGATCGGGGAGGGCATCACGGAGATGGAGCCGGGCTCGCTGGAGGGGCTTCAGCTCGTCGTCGAAGACATCGAGGCAGCCCGGGAGGAGCTCTCGGGGCGCGGCGTCGAGGTCTCGGAGATCCAGGACTTCCCCTGGGGCCGGTTCGTCTTCTTCAGCGACCCGGACGGGAACGGCTGGGCCGTGCAGCAGATCCCCGACTATGGCGAAGGGCGGACCGAGCCCGAGGGCAGCTAGCTCGCGGGCGAGCCGGCGCACCCCCTTGGCTACCCTCGCCGCAGATGTTTGAAGGGCTGCCGAGATGACTCCGCGAGAGCGGTTCAACGAGCGACGCGACGCGGCGCTCGAGGCGATGGGCGAGCGCCGCGACTCGGCGTTCGAGCGAGTGGCCGAGGCTCGCGACGCCGCCACGGAGCGGATGTCCGACGCGCGCGACGCGGCCACGGAGCGGATGGCCGACGCGCGCGACGCGGCCGCCGAGCGAGTCGCCGACGCGAAGGCCGCCGCGGCCGAGCAGATCGCGAAGGTCAAGCCCCGGCTTCGTGGCGTCACCCACGAGTACGCGTTCTTCGTCTCCCTGGTGCTCGGCGCCGTCCTGATCGTGCTCGCGAAGGGATTCGAGGCCAGGGTGGCGATCGCCGTCTATGCCGTCAGCCTCTCGGCGCTGTTCGGTGTCAGCGCGCTCTATCACCGGGTGCAGTGGGAGCGGCCGGCCGTGCGGCGCTGGATGCGCCGCTTGGACCACACGATGATCTTCCTGCTGATCGCCGGCACCGTGACGCCGTTCGCGCTGCTGGTGATGGACGGCCCGCTGGCGACCGCGCTGCTGATTGCCGTCTGGGCGGGCGCGCTGGCCGGCACGGTGGTCGAGCTCATCTGGATCGATGCGCCGAAGTGGATCTCGGCGATCGTCTACGTCGCCGTCGGGCTGATCGGCGCGATCGGGTTCCCGGCGATCGTCGCCGAGGCCGGGATCGTCGCCGGGCTCTTGATCGCGGCCGGCGGCGCCCTGTATGCCACCGGGGCGATCATCTACGCGGCGCAGCGCCCGAACCCGAGCCCCGCGGTATTCGGCTACCACGAGGTCTTCCACGCGCTGGTCATCGCCGCCGCCGCGGCTCACTTCGCCGCGATCGCGCTCTTCGCGCTTCCGGCCTGATCAGCTTCTGATCGTTAGCGGCGCACGACCAGCCCGGCGCGGGCGGTGTCGGCGGTGTCGCCCAGTCGCGCTTCCAGGCGGAGCTTGTATTGGCCCGGCTTGCCGGGTGCGCGCAGGTCCAGCTCGCCGTCGCCCGCGCGGGCATCGCGTGCGGCCCGGTCGAGGGTGTGGCCCCGCCTGCCGATCTCGGCCTCGAGGTGGGCATCGCGCTCGAGCTCGTAGGCCAGCTCGACCCGCTCGCGCATGGGGCGCAGGCGCACGTCGGTGATCTTCACGCGCGGCTCGGTCGGCCGGACCACGATCCACTCGTTTCCGTCGGCCCGGCCGTCGTGGCGCCCGGCGTCGAACGGGAAGTTGTTGTCGTTGGCGACCAGCAGGCGCCCGCGATCGAGCGGCAGGATGCTCTCGACGCTGCGGAGCAGGAACGAGAACGGGTCGCCGAGGCCGCGGTCGCCCGGCTCCGCCGGCGCGGCGACGCCGTCGCGGTTGCGCAGCGCGAGCAAGTCGACGAGTTCGCGCTTGTCGACGAACTCGTCGTCGGAGGGCCCGTCGAGCTCGTCCGCGCGCGACAGCTCGACCTCGTAGACGCGCTTGAAGACGGCCCCGGTCCCCTCGAAGTCGTCGCGTTCCATGACCAGCAGGCGGCGGCCGTCGAGCGCCTTCGCGTCGGCGACCAACCAGGCCGGGTCCTCGGTGCGGTAGGCCCAGCGGCGGCCCGTGAACCGGCCGGAGTCGAGATCGAGCTCGTAGACGTATCGCCGGCGCTGGTCGCGGTCGGCGAGCAGCGCGCCCTCCAGGAAGACGAACGCCCGGCTGCCGGTCGGCGACGGCGCGGCGGCCTCGAACCCCTTGCTGCGATCCAGGGTCGGGCTCTCGCCCGCCAGGGTCGGATTCTGCGGCGACCGCACGCCCTCGAGCGCGACCGGCGCATCGAGCAGGCGGCCCGATTGGTCGAAGTGGAGCATCCAAGGTCCGAACTCGTCGCCGATCCAGAACGTCCCGTCGCGGGCCTCGAGGATCGACTCCGGGTCGACGTCGAAGCCGGTGAGCAGACGGTCGGGGCGGACGAGCGGGTACGGGAACTTGCCGTCCGGATCGCCGAGCTGCACGAAGCCGTCGACCGTCGCCCCGCCGGTCCCGCCCCCGGGCGGGTCGAGCTCGGGCCGCACGCGGTAGATCCGCAGCAGCCAGTCGGCGGAGCGCTCCTGTAGCCCGTAGCCGTTGTCGGGCAGCGCCCACCAGACGCCCGGCCCCGCCCGCAGGATGCCCGAGAAGCCCTGCACGGGCTGTGTCGCGAACGGAACTGCAAAGCCGTTGATCGGTCCCGGACCGAGCGCCGCACCGGACTCCGGGCCGGGCGCGGTCGTGTCCGCGGGCAGCACTGCCCGCGCTTCGAGCCGCCCCGTCAGCTCCGCCGCGGAGGCGCCGGCGCCCAGCGCCAGCGTCGCGACCGCCGCTCCCAGCCAAAGGCCTGCGCGCCACCGCGGTCTCATGCTGCGTGGAGAGTACCGGCGAATCTCCGCGGGGCCCAACGCAGTAGGTTCGCGGGGTGGAGAAGGAGAGGGCCTCGACCGCTCTCGGCCGCGACCCGGTCGGTTCGGCCGCGGCGGGCCTGCACCCGGATCTGCGAGTCGGGATCGTCGGCGCCGGATTCATCGGCCGCGTGCACGCACGGTCCGCGCGACTCGCGGGAGCCCGGCTGGTCGGCGTCGCCTCCTCGACGCCCGACAGCGCCGCCGCCGCGGCCCGCGAGCTGGGCATCGCGCACGGGTTCGCCACCGCCGAGGAGCTGGTCGCCTCCGATGACATCGACGTCGTCCACGTCTGCGCCCCCAACCATCTGCACCTGCCGCTCGCGCGCGCTGCGCTCGAGTCCGGCAAGCATGTGGTCTGCGAGAAGCCGGTAGCGCTCGATGCCGCCGGGGCGGGCGAGCTGGTCAGGGTCGCGCGCACGACGCAGCTGGTGGCCACGGTTCCCTTCGTCTACCGCTACTACCCCACCGTGCGCGAAGCCCGGGCCCGAGCGCGGGCCGGGTCGCTCGGTGAGCTGCGGCTCCTGCACGGCGGCTATCTGCAGGACTGGCTGCTGGCGCCCTCCGACGACAACTGGCGCGTCGACGCGGAGCTCGGCGGGCCGTCGCGCGCGTTCGCCGACATCGGCTCGCACTGGTGCGACCTGATCGAGTTCGTCTCCGGCCAGCGGATAGTCGCCCTGGCGGCGCGGACCGCCGTCGCCCACCCCGAGCGGATGCGAACCGAGGGACGCTCGTTCTCGCGCGGCGACGGCGACGGCGCCCCGCGCGCGGTGAAGACCGAGGACATCGCCATTCTGATGTTCGAGACCGACGCGGGGATCGTCGGCTCGGCCGTGATCTCCCAGGTCTCGGCCGGACGCAAGAACCGCCTCTGGTTCGAGGTCAGCGGCACCGAGGCCGGGGTCGGGTTCGACCAGGAGCGGCCGGAGACGCTCTGGGTCGGCCGGCGCTCGAGCTCCGAGCGGATCCCGCGCGACCTCGAGACCCTCGCCCCCGAGGCGGCCGCCTACGTGACCCTGCCGGGTGGCCATCCCCAGGGATACGCGGACTGCTTCGACGCCTTCGTCGGCGAGACCTACGCGGCGATCGCCGGCGAGGCACCGGCCGACGGCCTGCCGGTCCTCGAGGACGGGCTGCGGGCGACGCGGATCACCGAGGCGGTCCTCGAGTCGGCCCGAAGCCGCGGCTGGGTCGAGGTGCCGGGATGAGACTCGCGGCTGCCTCCCAGACCGGAGTCGCCGCCGCCTAGCGGTGCTTGACGCCCTCCTCGGCGAAGCCCGCCAGTCGCGGCTCGGTGATCGC
>Ga0075431_100001525_pt1 | contig 21470 bp, 17 predicted proteins | sample RhiMetdeltSRZDD5_FD_75297 | JGI IMG/M metagenome (GOLD analysis project Ga0075431, IMG submission 75297) | Populus rhizosphere microbial communities from Tennessee, USA - Rhizosphere MetaG P. deltoides SRZDD5 | ecosystem: Host-associated > Plants > Roots > Rhizosphere > Soil | place: USA... | reverse complement strand
ACTGCACGCTGGAGCGTTACCTCGAGCGCGACGAATCGGCGACGCTCCGCCTCACCATCCCCGACGGCAAGCGCGTGAAGGTCAAAGAGGGGAAGGGCTGCCACCAGTGCCGGGGCACCGGCTACCTCGGACGCACCGGCATCTTCGAAGTGCTCACCGTCGACGAGGCGATCAAGGAGCTGATCCTCAAAGGCGCCGACTCTCCTCTCATCAAGCGCGAGGCGGCGCGCCACGGCATGCGCACGCTGCGGCAGTCGGCGCTGCGCAAGCTCTCCGAGGGCGTCACCACCGTGGAAGAGGTGCTGCGCGTGACGGGTCTCGCGTGAGCGCGCCTCGGGTCGCCGCGGTCGGCCTCGCCCTGGCGCTGGTCGCCGCCATCGCCGGCGCTGCCGCCGACTGGCACGGCCAGGGTCGCGCGAGCGGCGTCGTCGAGGACGTCGACGGCAAGCCGGTCCCCGGCGCGAAGGTCACTCTCCGGCTGGCGAGCGACGCGTCGGCAGGCCCACCCGTGGCGACCACCGACGAGCGCGGCCGGTGGTCGGTGCTCGGCCTCGCCGGAGACCGCTGGCGCCTGAGCGTCGAGGCGGACGGCTTCATCCGTGGGGAAGGTGCGATCACCGTCCCGGAGTCGGGCCCCGGCGCCAACGTCGACCTGCAGCTGCGGCCGCTCGAAGAGGTGACCCCGGCGGGGCCCGAGAATCCGCAGGCGGTCTTCCTGTGGATCGAGAAAGGCAACTCCCTGCTGGCGCAGAATCACCCTGCCGAGGCACGCGCCGAATACGAAAAGGCGCTCTCGTTCCTGCCGCGCGAGCAGAAGCCGGACGTCCTCCAGGCGGTGGCTCGCACGTGGTTCCTCGAGGGGAAGCCCGAGCAGGCCGTCGGTGCCGCGAAGGAAGGGCTGCGCATCGCCCCCGACCACGAGGTCCTCCGCAAGGTCCTCGGCGTGCTCCTCGAGGACCTGGGGCGACCAGCCGAGGCGGAGTCGTTCCTCGCGTCGCTCGCCACGGGCACCACACCCGTCGCGGAGAGCGACGAAGACGCCGAACGGGGTGAGCTGCCACCCGAGATCGCCGCCGCCCTCGCCGCCAAGCCCGAAGCCCCCGTGGCTGGCAGGCGCGGCCGCTACAAGGTGGCCTTCGCCGAGCGCTCGCCCTGGAGCACGTCCGACGAGATGCTCCGTCGCGCCGGCAAGCCGTCGCGCGAGGAGATGATCCGGCTCGCCCCGCGGGCGCTTGCCTACGAGCTGCCGAAGGAGAGCTTCCAGGTGATCGTCCCCGACGGCGAGCCGCCGGCCGCGGGCTGGGGGCTCCTGGTCTGGATCAGCCCCGGGCTCTACGGCGGCGCCGGGCGCCCCGAGACGCTGGCGACCCTGGCCCGCCATCACCTCATCTGGGTCGGCGCCAACGCGTCGGGGAACGACCGCAACCGGTGGGACCGCTGGGGTCTCGCGCTCGACGCCGCCTGGCACCTGCAGAAGCTCTACGCCGTCGACCCGTCCCGCATCTACGTCGCGGGCTACTCGGGCGGCGGCCGCGCGGCGAGCGCGCTCACCATGCTCTACCCGGACGTCTTCCGCGCCGGCCTCATGGTGATGGGGATCGACTGGTATCGCGACCTGCCGGTGCCCGACCATCCGGGCACGCACTGGCCGGCGCCCTTCTCCAGGCCGCCGCGCGACCTCTTCAAGCTGGCCAGGGAGCGCAGCCGCTTCGTCCTGCTCACCGGCGAGCGCGACTTCAACCGCGTCCAGACGCGAGTCGTGCGGGACGAGCTGGCGGACGACGGCTTCCGCGCCGTCACCTACCTCGAGGTGCCGGCGATGAGCCACTACGACCCCGTGCCCGCGGAGTGGCTCGAGAAGGCGTACAGCGCGCTCGACGGCGCCGCGAGCGGTGCGGCCACCGGCCGCTAGTCATCGGCGGCCCATCCCGAACGTGCGCGCCGATCGACCCAGCCGCACCGCGCTCCAGGTGGCACAGGCGGTCGCCTATCTCGCCGCCGACGCGCGGGTCGGAGCGCTCCTTCCACCGGGGCTCGCGGCGACCAACGAGCGGCTGCTGCTCGCCTCGGGCCTGATCAGCCCGCGACGGCTCCACAGCTTCACCCGCCCCGGATTCCGCCGCCTCCGCGACTGGCTCGACTCGCTCGGCGCTCACGGCCAGCTCTTGCACGTGGGCCTTCGCAAGCGGCTGGTGTACGACCTGGCCGCGGCGGCGATCGCCGCCGGGTGCCGCCAGCTCCTGGTGGTCGGCGGCGGGCTCGACACGCTGGCCTGGCGTCTCGCCACCGAGCACGCCGGTGTCTCCTGCTTCGAGATCGACCATCCGGCGAGCCAGGCACGCAAGCGCGCGGCGCTCGTCGCCCTGGGGCCGTTGCCGCCGAACCTCCACCTCGTCCCCGTGGACCTCGCGGCCGGCGGCCTCGCCGGCGCGCTGGCGGCGCCGTCGTGGGATTCCGGCGCACGAACATTCGCCGTTGCCGAGGCAGTGCTCATGTACCTGCCCCGCGAGGCCGTGGAACGCACATTCCGCGAGCTCCATGCGGCCAGCGGTGCGGGGAGCGAGCTCCTCTTTTCCTACCTCCGGCGCAACGCCCGCGGTGGGCTCTTGCTCGGCAAGCGACCTCGCCTCGCCGCGCTGGCGCTCGCCATGGGCGGCGAGCCGCTGCGCTGGGCGGTCGGCGAGGGAGAGCTCGCGGCGGTGCTCGCCGCCGCCGGCTGGAGCCTCGCGGTCGAGGCCTTCGACCTGCGCGCCCGCTACGTGGAGCCCGCCGGCCTCGGCGACAGGCCGCTCGCCGACATCGAGCTCTTCGCGCTCGCGCGGCGGGACTGAATCACTCGCGTGCGGTCACGCTCGCGGGTCGCTGCCAGGGGCGCTTGATGAGCAGCACCAGGGCGGTGAGCCCGAGCCCGGCCACCACCAGGGCGCCGAGCAGCGGCGCCACGAGCGAGATCCCCGAGAGCACGATCGAGCCGGCCGCCTCGCCGGTCGACACCACGTGGTTGCCGATCCCCGCCGTCGCCCAGCTCGAGACGTGGCGTGCCAGCGTGGTGGCGCCCTGTACGGCCGCCGCGGCGCCGCCGCCGGCGATGACGGCCAGCGTCCAGCGCATCATCGGGTCGACGTCCTGGACCACCGAGGCGGTGATGACCACGCCGGCGACCACCGCCGCCGGGCCGGCGATCAGGTCGAGCATGTTGTCGATCCAGGGCACGTAGTAGGCGAGGATCTCGAGCACAGTCGCCACGGCGAAGATGACGAGGGCGGGCTTGGTGCCGATCCAGTGGAACCCGCCGGCGAGCGTCAGGTGGCCGCTCATCGCCGCCACGCTGGTGACGAGCAGCGGCACGAAGACGCGGAAACCACAGGCGGCCGCCAGCCCGACGCCGAGGCAGATGGAGAGCAGCGTGTCGAAGTCCATGGCTACACGTCTCCCTTCACTTGAGAATACGCCTCCAGGCGGCGTTCTATTCCTGAGGGCGTCGCGATCGCCGCCGCGCATGGGCCGCGCCGTCGCGGGAAGGCGGCACATGGCGTGGAACCCCTCGGCCTCACGCGCCGCCGAGACGCTCGCCACCCATGAGCGGGACCGCTGGTCACTCAAGGGGCACGCCCACCGCACGGGTAGAATGCCCACACCCCACAATGGTCGGAGAGACACTCCTCCACTACCAGGTGCTCTCCAAGCTCGGCGAAGGAGGGATGGGCGAGGTCTACCTCGCCGTCGACACCAAGCTCGAGCGGCAGGTAGCGCTCAAGGTGCTGCCGCAGGGGATGGCGACCAACCCGCGTCGCTGGGAGCGCTTCGTCCGCGAGGCGCGGGCGGTGGCCGCCCTCAACCACCCCAACATCGTCACCATCTTCGCCGTCGAGGAGGCCGGCGGGCGCCACTTCTTCGCCATGGAGCTCGTCGAGGGCGACACGCTCGAGCGCGCCATCCCCCGCGAGGGCATGGAGCTCGACCGTTTCTTCGCCGTCGCCGCGCCGATGCTCGACGCCCTGGCAACCGCACACCGCCAGGGGATCCTCCACCGCGACCTGAAGCCGGAAAACGTCATGCTCTCGCGCGACGGCCGCGTCAAGATCCTCGACTTCGGCGTCGCCAAGACGATCGCCGCCCACCAGAAGACCGACGTGGCCGGCGAGGCCGCACAGCGGGGCATCACCGAGGAAGGCGCCGTCCTCGGCACGGCGCGCTACATGTCGCCGGAGCAGGCTCGCGGCGAGGCGGTCGACCAGCGGTCGGACCTCTTCTCGCTGGGGATCATCTTCTTCGAGATGGCGACGGGCTCGTACCCGTTCCGCGGTCGGTCGACGGTCGAGATCCTCTCCTCGATCCTCCGCGACGAAGCGCCTTTCGTGAACACGCTGCGGCGCACGCTGCCGCGCGCGCTCGGCGTCGTCGTCAACCGCCTCCTGCAGAAGCACCCCAACCTGCGCTACGCGTCGGCCGAGGAGGTCTGGCGCGACCTCGCCGCCATCCAGGGGCAGCTCGTGGCGACTCCCGCGAGCCAGCCACAGACGATCACCGTCGAGCAGCCGACGGCTCGTGCGCGAGGAGGCGAGCGACGTACAGGTACGCGATCCGGGACGAGCGGCGCCGTCGTCGCGTCCCTGGCCGTTCTGCCGCTCACCGACCTCGGCGGCGGTCCCGACTACTTCGTCGAAGGACTCACCGAGGAGTTGATCACCGCGCTCGCCAAGGTGTCGACCTTGCGGGTGATCTCACGCCAGTCCGTGATGCGCTATCGCGGCTCGGACAAGCTGCTGCCCGAGATCGCCCGCGAGCTCGGCGTCGATCACGTCCTCGAGGGCTCGGTCATGCGCGCCGGGGATCGCGTGCGCATCTCCGTGCAGCTGGTTCGCGCCGAGCCGGAGCAGCACCTGTGGGCCGAACGGTACGAACGCGACATCGGAGACGTCTTGGCGGTGCAGAGCGAGGTCGCCCGCGCGGTCATGGCGGAGATCCAGGGCAAGCTCACTACGGGTGACGAGGCACGCTTCGCACCGGGGACCCCCGTGTCGCCGGCGGTGCTGGAGGCATACCTGAAGGGCCGGCACTACTGGAACAAGCGAACGGTGGACAACCTGCAGAAAGCGGTCACCTGCTTCCAGGAGGCCATCGACGCCGACCCGACACACGCGCCGTCCTACTCGGGCCTAGCCGACGCGCTCGCGATCCTGGGCCAGCTGAGGCCCGCCTTCGGCATCGCGGCGCGGGCCAAGGGTGCCGCACGAAAGGCCCTCGAGATCGACCCTGGGCTTGCCGACGCTCACGTGTCGCTCGGCTTCGTAAGCTACTTCTACGACTGGGAGTGGGCCCAGGCGGAAGCCGAGCTTCGGCGAGGTATCGAGCTCGCACCGAACAACGCCAACGCGCACCACTGGTATTGGTCGCTGCTCTTGGTGACCGGACGACCAGATCAGGCACTCCGGGAGATCCGCCGCGCCGTCCAGCTCGACCCGCTGTCTCCGGTCATCGCAACCAACCATGCGGTGCACTTCTGGTTCCAGCGCGACTACAACCGCGCATTGACCGAGCTCGGCAAGGCGCTCGAGCTCGAGCCCACCTTCTTCTCGAGCAACCTCGCGCTCTGGCGAGTCCGCGAGCTCCGCGGAGAGCACGACGCCGCCGCGACCGCTCTGGGTACCGCCTTGCGTTCGGCGGGCCATGGAGACGTGGCGGCGACCCTGGAGCAGACCCAGGCAACCCACGGGGCAGGTCTGCCAGGTTACGAAGCTGCGATGCGGGCGACTGCCGACTTGCTCGTCGCGCAAGGTACATCCCGCGTGCCGCTCGAGGCTGTCGCGTGGATGTATCTGGCGTGCGGGCAGCGCAGCCGCGCGCTCGAGCTGGTCGAAGAAGCCTTCGAGAAGCGCCGGCCTGGGATGGTGTGGCTGGCGGCACCGGATTGGGACCCGTTGGCCTCCGAGCCTCGCTTCCGCGAGCTGATCGAGCTCGTCGGCCTGTCCCCGCAGGCGGGGCAGCAGAACGCGCCCTAGCGCCTTACGACCTGCGGGGACGGACCTGGGGCACCACCGCCGGCGGCCACGGCTGGCAGGCTGGCTGGCCCTCAGACGAACATGACGATGCAGCCAGGAGGGGCGTCTTCGCCGAGGTGCGTGCGAATCTTGTCCGCGTCACCCGTCTTCAAGACGTCTTTCTCCTCGCTCGACAGCCCCGCCTCGTCCATCACCTTGTCGGGCTCGTCACGATAGCGCTCGTAGAGCCCGCGGTCGGTCGACATCTTCACGATCAGGTCGATCGCCTTCTTCTTCGAGGACCCGCTCGCGCTCGCACCCTGCGTGGCAGCGGGCTTCCTGCGTGCGGGCTTCTTGGGTGCGGGCGCCGGAGGTGCGGGCGCCTCTGCGGGTGCTGTCTTGGCGGGCGCCTTCTTGGTCGGAGCCCTCTTCTTGACGGCCTTCCTCGCCGGAGCTTTCTTGGCCGGAGCCTTCTTCGCTGGAGCCTTCCTCTTCGCCGGGGCCTTCTTCCTCGCTGGGGTCTTCTTCGCCGGGGTCTTCTTCGCGGAGGCCTTCTTCTTCGCTGCCCCCTTCCTCTTGGCGGGTGCCGCCTTCCGCTTGGCTGCTCCCTTCTTCGCGGCCTTCTTCTTGGATGACTTCTTCGACGCCTTCTTCATCGCCATGCCCTCTCCTTCCTGATCTGAATTCGGACGATGCACAAGGGTAAGCCCGCTCGCAGTGCAAGGTCAACCATCTGTTAGCATCCCGCGCCTTCCAACCCATGACCAAGGTCCCAACCAAGACCAAGCTCCGGACTGGAGCCAAGCTCCGGACTGGAACCAGGCTCCGGACTGGAACCCAGCGCGGCTCGCTCACCGTGGTCGGCACCGGCTTCCTCGTCGCGGGCCAGGTGACCCCGGAGTCCCTGTCGGCCATCCGCGCCGCGGATCGCTTCTTCTTCCTGGTCGCGGAGCCGGCGACGCGTCTCTGGCTGGAGGCGCAGCACTCGAAGGCGGAGTCCCTTCACGACGTGCTCTGGGAGGGACGGCCGCGGCACGAGGCGTACGAGGAGATCGTCCAGCGCATCCTCGCCGCCGTGCGCGGGGGAGGTGTCGTCTGTGCCGCGTTCTACGGTCACCCCGGCGTCTTCGTGCTGCCCTCTCACGAGGCCGTCCGGCGCGCACGAGCCGAGGGGTTCACGGCCACGATGCTGCCCGGCGTCTCCGCCGAGGACTGTCTCTTCGCCGACCTCGAGATCGACCCGGCGGTCGACGGGTGCCAGAGCTTCGAGGCTACCGATCTCCTGGTCCGCGAGCGCGTCTTCGACCCGCGCAGCGGTTTGATGCTCTGGCAGATCGGCGCCCTGGGCGTCACTACGTACCACGTTCGGGACCTGTGGAACGCCGGCGGCCTCGATCTGCTCGTGGAGACGCTGGCCCGCCACTACCCGCTCACACATCCGGTGGTCCTGTACGAGAACATGCACTACCCGGTGTGCGACCCGCTCATCCAGCACACCACGCTGGAGCGCTTGCCGGCGGCCATCATCAACACCCACACCACGCTCTGGGTGCCGCCGCTCGCCAAGGCCCCGGTCGACGAGGCGATGCTCCAACGCCTGCGCTCCGCGGTGGGGCCTGCGTGACCGCGCGCGGTCTCACCGTCGTCGGGACAGGCTACGCCGTAGCAGGTCACGTGACCCCGCAGACTCGATATTGCATCGAGTCCGCCGACCGTTGTTTCTTTCTCGTCAGCGACCCGGCAACGGCCGCCTGGCTGAAGACCGTCAACCCGCGCACCGAGTCGCTGGCCGACTGTTATCGCGCCGGAGAGCCTGGGCTCGAGGCGGTCGAGCGAATGGTGGCGCGGATCCTCGACTCCGTGCGCGCCGGACACGACACCTGTGCGGCGTTCTACGGCCACCCGACGATTTACGTGGCTCCCGGGCTCGAGAGTGTGCGCCGGGCGCGGCTGGAGGGATTCTCGGCGAGGGTCCTGCCCGCGATCTCCTTCGAGGACTGCCTGATCGCCGACCTCGGGATCGACCCGGCCACGTCGGGGCGGCTGATGTACGAGGCCAATGACTTTCTCATCCGGCCGCGCACCTTCGATACGAGAGCGGCTCTCGTGCTCCTGCAGGTCGGTGCCATTGGGCTCACCGACTTCACGCTGGGCGACCAGCCCAACCGGGCCGGCCTCCGCGTGCTCGCCGAGGTGTTGTCGCGGCACTATGCGCCGGACCACGGCGTGGCTCTCTACAAGATCTCGCAGCTTCCGATCTTCGACCCGCAGATCGACTGGATGTCGCTCGCCGAGCTCGCCGACGCGGAGCTATCCGTCGAATCGACGCTGTTCGTGTCGCCGCTGCCACGCCGACCCGTCGACCCGGACATCCTCGCGCGCCTGCAGCAGCTCGCCGAGCCCGCGGCGGCTGACGCGCCCGCCGGCCGTTAGCCCGAGAGGCCCTCGATCGCCGCCACCTCGGCGGCGCTGAGCTCGAATCCGTCGGCCGCGAGGTCTTTGCGCATGTGGCGGGGGTCGGTCGTTCCCGTCAGGCAGACCATCCCCACCTGCTGCGCGAAGCGGAAGACGACCTGCGCCGGCGTGGCTCCCATCGTCGCGGCGACCCGTCGCAGCTCGGCGCTCGCCAGCTCGGCGCGGTTGGCGGTAAGCAGCGAGAACCCCTGGTAGACGACACCCTCCGCCGCGCACACCGCGCGGACCTCGCGGTCCCAGCCGAGCCGCGCGAAGCAGCGGTTCTGCACGAAGGCGGGCCGCACCTCGGCGAGCGCGCAGAGCGCCGCGAGCTGTGGCGCGTCGACGTTGCTCACGCCGACGAGACGCGTCTTCCCATCGCGCTGGAGCTCCTCCATCACCCGCCAGACCGCTACGTCCGAGCGCGCGAGCCCGGCCGCCGTGCGCGGTCCGTGGAGCAGGTAGCTGTCGATGCGGTCGACTCCCAGGTGCTCGAGCGAGCTCGCGAACGACTGGCGCACCTGCGTCGCCACGTCAGCGCGCGGATCGTAGGGCAACCTCGAGTCCTGGCCCTCGACGTACGTGAACTTCGTCTGCAGGAAGAGCGCCTCGCGAGTCACGTCCCCGCGGGCGATCGCGGCGCGCAGAGCCGCACCCACGCCGGCCTCGTGGTAATGCCGGCGCTGGTTTGCCGTGTCGATGCCGCGGAAGCCGGCCGCCAGTGCCCCTCCCACGAGGCCCTCGGTCCGTTCCTCCTTCCACGCGGTGCCGTAGAGCCAGCGCGGCGTCTCCACGCCCTGTACGGAGATCGAGGTCATCGGCGGGCGCATCGTAGCGTGCCACCGCCTCCTCTGGGACAATGCCGCGCATGCCCGAATCCGCCGCGACTCCCCCGCTGGTCGTCGACCTCGTCGACGGCACCTACGAGCTCTTCCGTCACTTCTATGCGCCGCGTGCCGCCGGCGGGCCGTCGCCTCAGCCGGGCGACCGTGCCGCCGTGCGCGGCGTCGTCGGCACGGTGCTGCGCATGCTCGAGGAGGGCGCGACACACGTCGGCGTCGCCACCGACCACGTCATCGAGTCGTTCCGCAACGACCTCTGGCCCGGCTACAAGACCGGCGACGGCATCGACCCCGCCCTCTGGGACCAGTTCCACCCTCTCGAGGAGGCGCTCGAGGCGATGGGAGTCGTCACCTGGGCGATGGTGGAGTTCGAGGCCGACGACGCGCTCGCAGCGGCCGCCGCGCTCGCCGACGCCGATCCCCGCGTGCGCCAGGTGCGCATCTGGACGCCGGACAAGGACCTGGCGCAGAGCGTGCGCGGGGATCGCGTCGTGCAGGTCGACCGCCGCACGGGAGCGGTGCGCGACGAGGCGGGCGTCGTCGCCAAGTTCGGCGTGCCGCCGTCGAGCATCCCCGATTGGTTGGCGCTCGTCGGCGACAGCGCCGACGGCTACCCGGGCATCCCGGGATGGGGCGCCAAGTCCGCGGCGGCGGTACTGGCGCGTTACGGGGCCATCGAGCGCATCCCCGCCCGCGCGCTCGACTGGCAGCTCACCGTGCGGGGCGCGCTCGGCCTCGCCACCACCCTCGCCGAGCAGCGCGAGCACGCGGCGCTCTTCAAGGTCCTCGCGACGCTCCGCACCGATGCCCCGGTGGCGCGCGACGTCGGTGCGATGGAGTGGAAGGGCCCGCAGCCGCGTTTCGGCGACGTCGCCCGCGCGATCGGCGCCGAGGGTCTCGCCGGGCGAGCCGAGGTGGCGGCGCGGGCGAGAGCTTCGACCAGCGCACCTGCGCCCTCATGACGCGGCGCTCGCCGACCGTCCCAGAATGCCGCGCAACCTCTCACCGCGATACGACGGGAGCCGGATGGTGCACAGTGCGTACCCCAAGCGGCACCGCGAATGCCTCGACCTTGCGACCTCCTCGAGGTGTGTCGCTGCTCCATTCCCCGGTGTTGCCGATCTCGAATCCGGCGACAAAGATCATCGCGTCGGAGATCCAGAGGTCGAGCTGTTCGTTCACCTCGTGGTCGGCGGCGTAGACGAGACCCTGGCTGTCGGCGGTGAACCGGATCTGGTCCGGGTCGACGTCGAGAATCGAGGAGGCCGGCGTGGCGTGCACGCGCTGCGGCCCCGCGCTGCCGTCGGTGCGCACCCGCATGAGGTCGAACCGCTCGTTCACCACCTCGTCGGCGCGGTAGGCGGTCCAGCGGCCGTCCGGCGAGACGACGATCCGTGTCGCATCGGCGTCGGCGTGCGCGAACTCGGACGAGAGGAGCTCCGGCGTCGAGCCGAGCTCGAGATCGAGACGATAGACGGCGATGCGATCTGCGATGCCGAGGTCGGCGCAGACCACGATGGCGGAGAAGTCGGGCGGGCCGCCCGAGCCGCAGCTCGATCGGTAGCCCACACCGGCTGGCAGCTCGTCGAAGAGCGGGTATGGGTCGTCCGCGGCGTCGAGGGTCTGCAGGAAGAGCTCGGCCTTGTCGGCGGCGCGAAGATTGGAGACCATCAGGACGAGCGGATCGGGGTTTCCGGGGCCGCTCTGCGGCAAGGGCGCGGCCAATCCAACGAGGCGTCCGCTGGGGAGGATCCCGTGCAGCCGTTGGGCGGCGGTGAACGGTCCGACGATCGGCACCGAGTAGGCTTGGTAGACGTCGTCGGTCAGGTCGTCGGCGACATAGACGGCGTGCTCGCCGAAGCTCGAATAGCTATCGACGTCGCCGCTCGCCACGAGGGCCGTGTTCAACCGAACAGCAGCGCTCGCCGGCCCCGCGAGCGGCACGCTCCAGAGCTCGAGCTGCCCGTCGACGGCGCTGTCGGCGCGGAAGAGCACCCGTCCTGCCGGGAGGTTCACTCGCCAGTTGTCGACGTCGCCGAAGGCCGGCAAGTCGGGGGACAGCAGCACCGCCGCGGACGGCGGGCCCGAGATCGGCGCGCTCCACAGCTCCTCGACGCCGTCGAAGCGCGCATCGGCGCGGTAGACCACGCGGGTGCCGTCCTCGGTCGGCTCGAACCCCGTCACCTGGCCGCCGGCGACGAGATCGCCACTCACCCGCACGGGCGAGGAGGAGCCGTTCGCCGGAACGCGCCAGAGCTGTCGCTGTCCGCCAACGGGGGAGTATCTGAAGAGAACGGTGTCGCCGAGGATCCGAACGTCGAACCCGCTCGGGTCGTCGCTTCCGGCGGGGTGGAGTCGCACCGGCTCCGCCCCGCCATCGACTGGCGCGGACCAGAGCCCGTGGGCGCCTGTCATGAAACGGGTGAACACGACGCGCTGGCCGTCCGGCGTCAGCTGGTAGCTTCCCACCTCGAATCCGGGCGCCATCTCGCCGCTCACCTTCACCGCGTCAGACGGATCGCCATCCACTGGGACGCTCCAGAGCTCGGCCAGCTGGGACGTCTCCTGATCGATCCGGAACACGACGTACCGGCTGTCTGAGGTGAACGCGGCGTTGGTCAAGCCGGGCGTGTGCGAGCCGGGTGGGCGGGGCGCCGAAAGGCGACGCGTGTCGCCGCCGAAGCGCGAGGCGACGTAGAGGTCGAACACGTCGTCGACGTCGCCGTCGAACCAGAAGCCCACCCAGCGCCCGTCGGGCGAGAGAAACGGCCTCGAGTTCTCTTCGAGGGAGAGGTCGCTGAACGTTTCGCCGGCCGGTGTGAGCTTGTGGACGCGAAGGTCCGCCGGCTGGGCGGCGAGCGGGGCAATCGAGAGGAGAAGCAGGGCGAGGAAGAGCGGCGCGACGACGAGCAGGCCGAGCGCGGAACCCCGCGCGGCGCGCGGGAGACCATGGAGAAGATGCAGGGTGGGCATCGAGCGGTTCCTCCGTTCACGAGCAGGAAGTTGAGAATCGGGAATGCGTGACACGGAGCTCGGGTACCGGAGCTCGCGACCCGCCGTCAGAAGCCGGGCCAGCCGCCGGCGGAGCCGCGCTCGAAGCCGTCCGAGAAGATCTGCGCGTTGCTAGTGCGCACCACCGCCATCTCGCCTTCCTGACCCGAGCCTCCCCCGGCGTAGCCGACCGCGACGAGGCGCCCGCCCATCGTCGCGACCGCGTTGGCCGCGTCCCGGGCGTTCGGCGCCGCGTCGAACTCGATGTATTTCAAGCCGTTGTCGTCGAACGTCGAGTCGAGAACGCCGCCCCTCGTCAGGCGAACGAGAAAGAACCCTCCCTCGTTGGCTCCGATGTCGTTGATCGAGCCGACCGCGAGCAACTTGCCGTCGCTCTGGAAGGTGAGGTCGAAGATCGAGGTTCCGTCCTCGAAATCGAGGTCGATCTGGCCGTCTCCGGAGAACGACGTGTCGAGGACGCCCGCGGAGGTGAAGACGGCCACTCGCCCCCCTTCCGGCCAGATGCCGAGTCCGCAGCCGACCGCGATCCGTCCCGTGGAGGCGTCGAGCGTGAGCGCCCGGGGCTCGGGGATTGCGAATGGTCCGGCGATTCCGTCACCGCCGCCGAAGCTGCCGTCGAAGTTGCCCGCAGGGGTGAGGCGGGCGAGGTAGGCATCGCCGGAATTCAGGCCGAGGACGACGATCCGTCCGCTCTCGTCGACGGCGACAGAGAGGGGCGTCGAGTGCGCTTCGTTTGCCCACCGGAACGTCTGCCAGCCGTCGCCGGAGAAGGAGAGGTCCGGGCCGCCGTCGGCGAGGCGCCGGGCTACCCACACCCACCGTTCGCCGTCGTTGGGGCACTGATCGCAGTAGCCCGCGAAGACCGATCTGCCGTCATCCAGGAGGAAGGCGGCGCGCGTCTCGACCTCGCCCCACCCGCTCGGCACCTCGCGGATCACCAGCAGCCCGTTGTCGTCGAACGTGTCGTCGAGCCCGCCGTTGGGTCCGAGCCGCGCGAGCATCGGCACCTCGAAGTCGATCCCCGCCTCGGCCTCGCCGGCGAGGTAGGTGCGATCGCTTCCATCGCGGCGCATGTCGAGGAGATCGTCGGTCGTCGCCATGGTTTCGTCGCCCGCATGCACGACCTGGAAGACGAAAGACCAGACGATCTCGGGCGAGCCGTCGGCCTCGAGCTTCGCTACCGCCCACCCGTCCTCCCCCGTGCCGTTCACGCTGCCGCCCACCAGCAGCTCGCCGTCGGCGAGCGGCTCGAGCACCGTCGCCCACGCGTGCGCCGACGCCCAGGCAAGGGTGAACGCGCCGCCGTCGAATGTGGGGTCGAGGTCGCCGTCGTCGGCCTGCAGGGGGAGGGCGAGCGGCAGCGCGAGCAAGGCCGCGGCGTAGGCGACGGCCAAGCGGGGGAGACGGGCGGGGGTGGGCATAGGCGATTCCTCCGTTCAAGAGCAAGAACGAGGAAAGCGGGAAATGGATGACATCCGCCGCGCCCGTGCAAAGATCGCCACCCGCGATGAGCGACCCCGAATCCCCCGTCGAGCGCCGGGCGCGCTGGTTCGCGGACCTCGTCGACCTCGACGACGCGGCGCGCGCCGAGGCGCTGGCCGACCTGGCGTGCCAGGACGCCACGCTCGCCGCCGACGTCGGGCGGATGCTGACGATCGACCGTCAGGCGAGCGGCCTGCTCGAAGGACTGCGTGGCGAGGTCGCCGCCGCGGCGGAGCGGCTGCTCGAGGACGGCACGGCGGCGTCACCACCGGAGCGGCTGGGCCCGTGGCTGCTGGGGGAGCACCTGGGCGCCGGCGGCATGGGCGAGGTGTGGGCGGCGCAGCGCGTCGAGGGCGGCTTCACCCAGAGCGCGGCGGTCAAGCTGGTGCGGGCGGGGATGGCACGCCGCGAGGTGGTGCAGCGCTTCGCCGTCGAGCGCCAGCTGCTGGCGCGCCTCGACCACCCGGCGATCGCCAAGCTGCTCGACGGCGGCGTCGCCCCCGACGGCCGCCCCTGGTTCGCCATGGAGCGCGTCGACGGCCTGCCGATCACCCGCTTCGCCGCCGAGCGCGGGCTGGAGCTCGAGGCGCGCATCCGGCTCTTCCTTGCCGTCGGCGAGGCGGTGGAATTCGCCCACCGCTCGCTGGTCGTCCACCGCGACCTCAAGCCGTCGAACATCTTCGTCACCCCGGCTGGGCAGCCCAAGCTGCTCGACTTCGGCCTCGCCAAGCTGCTCGAGCCGAGCACCAGCGCGGCGAGCGGCGACTCCACCCGCACCGACTTCCGCGCTCTCACCCCCGCCTACGCGGCGCCCGAGCAGATCCTCGGCACGCCGATCACCACCGTGGCGGACGTCTACTCGCTGGGGGTGATCCTCTACGAGCTGTTGACCGGAGAGCTGCCGCACCGGCGCCGCGGCCCCTCGCCCACCACCATGGTCGAGGACGTCGAGCACGAGACCATCGAGCGCCCCTCGTCGCGGCTGCGGCGGCTGGCGGCGGGCGCAGAGCCGCTCCGGCACGAGCTGGCGCGGCGCGCCCGCCGCCTGGAAGGCGACCTCGACACCATCCTGCTCAAGGCGCTCGCTCGCGAGCCCGAGCGGCGCTATGCCTCGGTGGCGGCGCTCGCCGCCGACCTCCTGGCCCACCTCGATGGCCGACCGATCGCCGCCCGTCCCGACACCCTGGGCTACCGCCTGGGAAAGTTCGTCCGCCGCCACCGAGTCGGCGTGGCGGCGGCGGGCGTGGTGCTGGTCGCCCTCGTGGGAGGCCTGACGGTGTCGATCCGCCAGACCGCCCGCGCCAACGCCGCGGCGGCGGCGGCCCGCGCGGAGGCACGCCGCGCCGAGCGCGTGAAGGGGTTCCTGGTCTCGGTTTTCGAGCAGGCCGATCCCACACGCACCGAGGGCGCCGACATGCCGGCGCGGCGGGTGCTCGCCGAGGGTGCGGTCCGCCTGCGCACCGAGCTGCGCGAAGAGCCTGCGGTGCGGGCCGAGCTCTACGACGCGGTAGCCCGCATCCAGTCGAGCCTCGGCCTCCTCGACGAGAGCCTGGCCACCGCGATGACGGCGGCGACCGAGCGGGCGCGCCTCTTCGGTCCGCACTCACTCGAGCACGCGCGCAGCTTGACGACGGTGGCGGGGGCGCTGTTCGCTCAGGGCAAGCTCGACGCCGCGGCAGCGCGGTACACCCTGGCCACCGGGATCTTCGAAGGGGCCGGAGACACCAACTCGACCGACTACGCGCGCGCCCTCGCCGGGCGCGGCCAGGTGCGCATGCTGCGCGGCGACCTCCACGGCGCGCGCGCCGACGCGAAGCAGGCGCACGCCCTCTTGGCGGCGGCCCTCGGCCCGGACAACGCAGAGACGCTGGAGCAGCACTCCGCCCTGGCGGTGATCGAGACCGAGGCGGGCACCTTCGCCGAGGCGGCGGTGATCTTCCGCCAGATCCTGGCGCGCCTCGAGCGCACCGAGGGGCCGGACTCGGCGCGCTCGCTGGCCGTGTTGCTCGACCTGGCGACCGCGCTCGACACCGCCGGCCAGAGCGCGGAAGCACTGCCGATGTTCGAGCGGGTGGTCGCCGGCCGCCGCAAGGTGTACGGCCAGGGGCACCCCGCGGTGGCCGACGCGCTCGTGATCACCAGCCTGCGGCTCTCCCGGGCCGGTCGCGCGGAGGATGCGCTGCGCGGGCTCGCCGAGGCGCGCGCCACCTACGTGCCGCTCGACCACCCCGAGCTGGGCTCGGTCGACAATTTCACCGGCCTCGCGCTCGCCGACCTCGGACGCTTTGCAGAGGCCGAAAGCGCCTTCGAGCGCGCCGGGGCGCGATTCGCCAAGGACGGGGGTGCCGAGAACGTGCTCGCCGCCACGGCGCTCGGCAGCGAGGCCTACGTGGTGAGCGAGCAGGGGCGCGTCGCCGAGGCGGTGGAGATGTTCGAAAGCGCCGGCAGGCAGCTCCGTGCGCTGGGCCAGTTCGACAACCCACGTGTGCTCCGCATGCGCATCAACTGGGCGGGAGCGCTGCGCCGTGCGGGTCGGCTGGCCGAGGCGCGGCAGGGCGTTGACGCCGCGCTCGCGGTGGCCCACGAGAAACTGGGCGACGACCACCCGCGGATCGCCGACGGCGAGGTCGAGCTGGCGCGGCTCGACCTCGATGAGCACGGTGCCGCCGCCGCCGAGAGTGCGCGCGCTCATCTGGTGAAGGCGGAGGCGATCGCCGCCAAGAAGCCGCCGAGCCCGGCCTTCAGCCGCAACCTCGCTGCCGCCAGGGCGGAGCTGGCGCGGGCCGCTCACTGAGCCGGCCCGCACGTCTATCGTCGTCGGGCTACCCGATGCGCTTGGCGAACCCCTCCGAGATGAAGCGGTACGAGCGCCAGAAGCACAGCGACTACGGTTCGGGGCTCGCGAGCTCGAGGTGCAGCAAGGCGCGGGCCGCTCGCCAATCGCGCTGGACGGTGCGGCGGGAGACGTCGGTCGCCTCGGCGATCTCGGAGAAAGTGAGGCCGCCGAAGAAGTGCCATTCGACCGTCTGCGCCAGACGGGGGGCCTCGCTCTCGAGGCGCGAGAGCGCGTTGTCCAGGGCGAGGAGGTCCTCGACCGGCGTCGCGGCCGCGGGCGCGGCGACGGAGATCGCGTCGAGGTCGATGTCCGCCTGGCCGCCGCCGCGTTTCGAAGCCTTGCGCCCCTTGACGTCGTCGATCACGATCTGGCGCATAGCGCGCGAGGCGACGGCGAAGAAGTGGGTGCGGTCGGCGTAGGGGAGGTCCCCCCGTTTGGCGATGCGCAGGAAAGCGTCGTGCACCAGCGAAGTCGCCGACGGCCCGGCGTTGCGCGCCCCGAGCACGTGGCGTCCGGCGAGGGCGCGCAGATCGGCGTAGACGATCTCGAAGAGCTTTCCCGGAGCTTCGGCGTCGCCCTTGCGCGCCGCGACGAGCAAACGGGTGACATCGCCTGCTTCGGTGGAAGGCCCAACGGAGGGGTCGTGGTCGGACACGTGGCAGGGCATTGTAGCTCCCGGCCGACGGATCGGTACCGGCACGCGCGGCATGGCACAGTCGAGGCATCGCAGGGCCCCGGGGACGAGAGCCGACGTGCGATAGCGTCGGGCGGCTTTGCGGATCGTCGATCTACCCTTCGGGACCACCGACTGGGAGGCGCTTCCCTCGACGGAGCACCCCGGAGCGCGAGGCCTCGCGCGATGGCGGACCCGACAGTTCGGCGAGCTGCGTGTGCGGCTCGTCGACTACTCGCCAGGCTACGTCGCCGATCACTGGTGCTCGAAGGGGCACATCCTCTTCTGCGTCGCAGGCGACCTGCGCACCGAGCTGGCCGACGGCCGGGTCTTCGAGCTCGGCCCGGGGATGAGCTATCAGGTCGCCGACGACGCCGAGCCGCACCGCTCGTCGACGGTGCACGGCGCGCGGCTCTTCATCGTCGACTGAGCGGCTGCGGCGCGGCCGGCACCGGCGCGCTCAGCGCCAGACGGCGAGCAACACCGCGGCGAGCACGAACGAGACGAGGTTGTAACCGGAGTTGAGGAGCCAGAGCGGCTTCGGCGTCTGCGAGAAGATCGCCGTGGCGAAGCTCGTCGGCGCTGCGAAACCGAGCCAGCAGAGGACTCCCACCGCCGCTGCCCGACCGAGCGTCAGCGGCGGAAAATGGTTGAGCACGACGGCCAGCGCCCACGCGCTGACCAGCCCGCTCACGAAGGCGAGCCCATAGAGCACGGGCATCGACGAGCCGGCGGCGCCCGCCCTGAGCTGCTCCTCGGTCTTGCCCATGAGCGCCATCCATCTCTTCGCGAAGAGCACCGGCGAGTACCAGAGCCCGCCGAGTACGAAGATCAACACTCCCGCCACGAGAACGGCAAGGTAGTTCACGACCGGCAGCGCCATCGCTTCCCCTCCTCTTGGTTGCTGGCGATCATGGCATGGGCGGAGCCGCGAGTCACAACTGGCGTGGGCCGCGCCGGGACCGCCCGCGAGCGCATCTCGATCGCCAAGGCCCGCTCGTCACGTCAGGGTCTGACCCGCAAAGCGGCTCAGGCGCTGACCCTCCGCGCCGCCTGCAGCATCCTGCCATCCATTGCAGTAGCAAGATTTGCGAGCCGACCCGTGGGTGGCATGCAGATTGTTGAACACCACCCACATTGCCCTGTCCTTTCCCACCATTCCCAGGAGGTCCGAGGATGAGAACTCTCGTGTTGCGGCTCGCCGTCTGCCTCGCGTTGCTCGCTGCCGTTGGGGCCGTCGCGTCGGCGAAGGAAACCCCCACGGCTGACCGCTTCCCGGTCAAGAGCGTCAACCAGATCGGATCGTTCCTCCCCGAGCGGCTCGACCTGGTCGCCATCAACGCCGAAGACGCGCGCCGCGACCGGCAGGGGCTGCCGCCCCGCTTCGCCATCCCGGAGCGCGTGTCGATCACTCCCGCCACGGGCGGCACCTGGGAGCGGCTCGCCGACGGGCAGTGGCTCTGGCGGCTGCGGGTGATCGGCCGCGAGGGGACCACCAACCTCAACCTCGGCTTCGGGCGCTTCAAGCTCACTCCCAACGCCCGTCTGCTCCTCTACTCGACCGACGGCCAGCAGTCGCTCCCCGCGTTCACGGCCGCCGACAACGAGTTGCACCACCAGCTCTGGACGCCGGTGATCGTCACCGACGACCTCGTCGTCGAGCTGACCGTGCCGGCCCGCGAGCGCTCCAAGGTCGAGCTCGAGATCACCTCGGTCAACCAGGGCTACCGCGGCTTCGGCACCGACCTGCTCGAGAAGTCCGGGAGCTGCAACCTCGACGTCGAGTGCCTCCCCGCCGGCGACACCTGGCGCGAGGAGATGCGCGCCGTGGCTGTGATCTCGACCGGCGGCTCGACCTTCTGCACCGGGTCGCTGCTCAACGACACCGCCGGCGACCGGAAGATGTACTTCATCACCGCCAACCACTGCAGCATCACCTCGTCCAACGCTCCTTCCCTCGTCGCCTACTGGAACTACCAGAACTCCTTCTGCCGCGCCCCCGGCAGCGCCGCCAGCGGACAGGCCGGCGACGGCACCCTCACGCAGTTCCACACCGGCTCGTTCTTCCGTTCGAGCAGCGCCGCCTCGGACTTCACGCTCGTCGAGCTCGACGACCCGCCGGTGACCGCGTACAACCACTACTGGGCCGGCTGGGACCGCTCGACCGGCAACCCGACCTGCAGCGCCGCGAGCCCCTGCGTCGCCCTGCACCACCCGTCGACCGACGAGAAGCGCATCACCTACGTCACCACCAACATGGCGACGACGAGCTACAACACGCCGTCGTCCCCCGGTGACGGGACCCACCTCTGGGCTCACTGGGCCACCGATCCTCCGGGTCCGTACACCGTGCCCGGCGTCACCGAACCCGGATCGTCGGGGTCACCGCTCTACAACTCCTCCGGCCGCTTCGTCGGCCAGCTCCACGGCGGTCCCTCGTCCTGCGGCGCGACCGGCGACAACCTCTCCGACTACTACGGCCGCTTCAGCGTCTCCTGGACGGGCGGCGGCAGCAACAGCACCCGTCTCTCCAACTGGCTCGACACGGGCGGCACCGGCGCGACGACGATCGCCGGCCTCGACACCGGCGGTGGTGGTTGCACGCCGCCGGCGGCGCCCACCGGCCTTTCCGCATCCGCCTCCTCGTCCTCGCAGATCAACCTCTCGTGGAGCGCCTCCTCGGGCGCCACGTCGTACACCGTGCTGCGCTCGACGACGAGCGGCGGTCCCTACAGCTCGGTCGGCACCTCGGGCACGACGTCGTTCTCGAACACCGGCCTCTCCTGCAACACCACCTACTTCTACGTGGCGACCGCCTCCAACGGCACCTGCAGCTCCGGCAACTCGACGCAGGCGCAGGCGACGACCTCCGCCTGCACCGGCAACGTGCTGCAGAACGGCGTGCCGGTGACCGGCATCTCGGGTGCCACCGGCAGCCAGCAGCTCTGGACCATGACCGTGCCCGCGGGCGCCTCGAACCTGCAGTTCCAGACCTCCGGCGGCAGCGGTGACGCCGACCTCTACGTGCGCTTCGGCAGCGCCCCCACCCTCTCCGCCTACGACTGCCGTCCCTACACCGGCGGCAACGCGGAGACCTGCACCTTCGCCTCGCCCGCCGCGGGCACGTGGCACGTCATGCTCAACGGCTACGCCGCGTATTCGGGCGTCTCGCTCACCGGCAGCTATTCGACGGGCGGCGGCGGCTGCACCGCGGTCGCCGAGACCGAGCCCAACAACACCCGCACCGCGCCGCAGGCGATCTCGGGGACCTGCAGCCAGATCTCCGGCACCTTCCTCAACGACACGGCGACGGGGCAGGAGGACTTCTTCCGCCTGAGCCTGCCGGCGGGGAAGACGGTGACGGCGCTGCTCAACGGCCTCACCGTCGACTACGACGTCTACATCTACAACTCGACCACCGGCAGCGCCGTGGCGCAGTCGACCGCCGGCGGCACGACGGCCGATCAGGCGGCGTGGGCCAACACGGGGGCGGCGGCGGTGAACGTGTACGTGCGCGTCTTCCGCTACTCGTCGACGCGGACGACGTATCAGCTGAAGGTGAGCTACTAGGAACGCGGCTCCTCGGCGAGACGCCGAGGCCCACCTTCGAGCCGGCGAGCCCGGCGGGAGCCCCTCCCGTCGGGCTCGTTTTGCGTCCAGTCCGCGAAAGTACCGGGCGAGTCCGTCCACTGGACCAAGAGCCCGGTATCCGATGGTTTCCTCACGAGAAGATGCAGCGTCGCGGAGCAGCCTCCCTGCTCGAGCCAGGAGGGCCACGAGCCGCGATTCAGTCCGCTCCCGAAGCCGGTGCTACGATCGCCTCCTAATCCAGGCCTCGCACCCGAAAGCGGTCCGACAACTCCCGACGATCACCTGTGTCCGGGTTTCCGCATCGTCTCGAGTCTCCTGGGGCAGGTGTCCGCTCGATTGGGCCCCGCTAGTGGTCCGGGGCGAGAATCGTGCGGCTTGGCGGATGTGCATTGCCCTGGCTCTCGTCACGACCGCGGCAGACTGTCGGGTCAGGCGCGAGGCCGACTCGTGGCCGCCGACGTATTCGGAGGCGGCGAGAGATCTCCTCCGACTCTCGCGCCCCCCTCGCGATTGGTGGCTGTCTGTGGAGCCGATCGATGGCGTCCACCCGATCGACGTCACTCCATCGAGAACGAGGCTTCGGCTGGCGAGCAGGATCG
>Ga0075431_100001523_pt1 | contig 21481 bp, 21 predicted proteins | sample RhiMetdeltSRZDD5_FD_75297 | JGI IMG/M metagenome (GOLD analysis project Ga0075431, IMG submission 75297) | Populus rhizosphere microbial communities from Tennessee, USA - Rhizosphere MetaG P. deltoides SRZDD5 | ecosystem: Host-associated > Plants > Roots > Rhizosphere > Soil | place: USA... | reverse complement strand
CGGTTGCGGCTGGCCCGGGGGCCGGTCTCCTCGACCACCCGGCCGGAGTCGATGGCGGCCTGCACGCTGGCGACCACCAGGCGCACCCCGAGCTCGGCGACCCGCTGGTCGCGGAACTCCATGACCTCGGGGAAGTTGTGGCCGGTGTCGACGTGCATGACGGGGAACGGCAGGCGCGCCGGGGCGAACGCCTTGACCGCGACGTGCAGCATCACCGCCGAGTCCTTGCCGCCGGAGAACAGCAGCACGGGCCGCTCGAACTCAGCGGCCACCTCGCGGATGATGTGGATCGCCTCGGCTTCGAGCGCCTGCAGGTGGCTGAGCTCGTAGATGACGGGGGGAGGCATGAGCGCTCCAGGTTAAAAGCCGACCACAGTGGTCAGCAATCCGAATCAGAGGTCGGCCGTCACGGAGGGTGTACTAGAACTGCCCGGATGGCCATTGCTCCCGAGGACCACGCGCTCGCCGCCGAGCTGGCCACCGAGGCCGGCGAGCTGTTAGTCGCCCTGCGGGCCCGCAACGAGGACATGGCCCGCTGGCGGCTCGGCGACACCGGCGACTGGGAGGCCCACAAGCTCCTGGTGTCACGGCTCGCGGCCGAGCGGCCCGACGACGCCGTGCTGTCGGAGGAGGGCGTCGAGGACCCGGCCCGACTCCGGGCCGCGCGGGTCTGGATCGTCGATCCGCTCGACGGCACCCGCGAGTTCTCCGAGATCCCCCGCACCGACTGGGCGGTGCACGTCGCCCTGGTCATCGCCGGTGCGCCAGCTGCAGGCGCGGTGGCGCTGCCGGCCCGGGGGATGACCCTCGCGAGCTGGCCGGCGCCCGTGCTGCCACCGCCGGTCGAGGGGCCGCCCCGGATGGTGGTCAGCCGCAGCCGCCCGCCCCATCAGGCCGAGATGGTCGCGGGGGCACTGGGAGCGCGGCGGATCCCGCTGGGCTCGGCCGGGGCCAAGGCCATGGCTGTGGTCCTCGGCGACGCCGACATCTACGTGCACGCCGGCGGCCAGTACGAGTGGGACTCGGCGGCGCCGGTCGCGGTCGCCCAGGCGGCCGGGCTGCACACGTCCCGGCTCGACGGCTCGCCGCTCGTCTACAACCGCGTCGACCCCTACCTCCCCGACCTGCTCATCTGCCGCCCCGAGCTGGCCGACCCCATCCTCCGCCTGACTGCCCGCTGAGCGGCGCGCAAGACTGCCGGGCATGGCATCGGCTCCGGCCCCCACGGACCTCGCCCGCGGCGCGTACAGCGACAACCCGCCCTGGACCATCGACGACCCCGAAACGCTGCCGTGGCGCCAGGGCCTCGCCTCCGAGCGGGCCCGGGTCAAGGCCCAGGTCCCCGAGCTGACGAAGCCGAGCCGCTGGCCCCCGGGCCTCCGGGTGATCACCGTGGCCCGCCACCTGGTCCCGGCCGTCGGGCTGTGGGCGCTGCTCGACCGGCGCAAGGGCGACAGCGCCAGCAAGACCGGCATCTCCCGTCGCCTGCGGGAAGCCGCCGAGAAGCTCGGCCCCACCTACATCAAGCTCGGCCAGATCATCTCGTCGGGTGAGGGCATCTTCCCGGCCGAGCTGACCGACGAGTTCAAGAAGTGCCGCGACCAGGTGCCGGCCGAGCCGTTCGCGGTGGTGCGCCGGATCATCGAGGAGGACTTCGACCGGCCGCTCGACCAGGTGTTCCGCTGGGTCGACCGGACGCCGCTGGCCGCCGCGTCGATCGCCCAGGTCCACGCCGCCACCCTCCGCACCGGCGAGCGGGTGGTGGTCAAGGTCCAGCGCCCGACCGTCGCCACGCTGGTTCACGACGACCTCCGGGTCCTCGCCTGGATCGCCCCGCACCTGGTCGGCCGCATCCCGATCTCGGCGCTCGCCAACCCGCCCGCGCTCGTCGAGCTGTTCGCCGAGATCATCTCCGAAGAGCTCGACTTCCGGCTCGAGGCCGAGAACATGCTGGATGTCGCCGCGATGTTCGCCGCCCTCGACCAGCGCCACTACGTCATCCCCCGCCCCCACCCGTCGCTGGTCACCAAGCGCGTCCTGGTCATGGAGCGGCTCGACGGCTTCGCCTTCGACGACGTGGCCGGCATGAAGGACGCCGGCGTCGACACCGAAGCGGTGGTCCGGGCCGGCATGATCGGCTCGATCGAGGGCGCCCTGCTGCACGGCATCTTCCACGGCGACCTGCACGGCGGCAACCTGTTCGTCCAGCCCGACGGCCGGACCGCGCTGCTCGACTTCGGCATCACCGGACGGCTCGACGAGAACCGCCGCCTGGCGCTCTTGCGGCTGATGATGGGCAGCGCCGGCAACGACCTCATGGCCCAGCTCGCCGCGTTCCGGGACCTCGGCGGCCTGCCCGAGGACGTCGACCTCGACGAGGTCGTCCGGGAGCTGCAGCTCGACCAGCCCGTCGTCGACCCGACCACGCTCACCGGCGAGGAGCTGACCGGCGAGATGCAGCGGGTCATCAAGGCTCTGCTCGGCCTGGGCTTCAAGTTCCCGAAGGAGCTCATGCTCTTCGTGAAGAACATGGTCTTCCTCGACGCGGCCATCGCCCGGCTGGCGCCCGACCTCGACATCTTCCGGCAGATGACCGAGATGTCGCTGTACTTCGCCACCCGCCACGGCGACCGCATCACCGCCGAGGTTGGCATCGACCCCCGTCAGGTGGAGGTCGACCTCACCGGGGTGAAGGCCAGCTTCGGGCTCGAGGCCGACGCCGAGGGCCTGACCCACCGGGACATCCAGGCCCGCCGAGCGACGATGCGCGAGAACCTCGCCGCGTCCCGCAAGCGGCGAGGCTCCCGCAAGTAGCTCAGACCGCAGCCGGTTGGCCGGTCGGCACGACCGTCAGCTCCGAGATGTTCACGTGGGACGGCAGGGCCAGGGCAGCCACCACCGCGCTGGCGATGTCCCGGGGCTCCAGGGCCGGGATCTCCTTGAACCCGGCCGCCAGGTCCTCGGCCACGCCGTCGAGGATCTCGGTCTCCACCGCGCCCGGCCGCACGTTCAGGGTGCGGATGCCCTGGGGCGAGAGGTCGAGCCGCAGGTCATGGGTCAGCTTGGTGACGGCCGCCTTGCTCGCCCCGTAGAGCGCGAACGCCGGGAACGACAGGGCGTCGACCACCGACGAGATCACCACGAGGTCGGCGGCCCGGCCCTGCGCCGCCGCGGCGGCGAGGTGCGGGATCGTCGCTGCGACAGTCGCCACCACGCCGGAGATGTTGACGTCGATCTGGTGCTGCCAGTCGTCGAGGCGGATGTCGTCGAGCGGGCTGCCGTGGGCGACACCGGCGTTGGCGACCACCAGGTCCGGCACACCCAGCTCCTGGACGACGTGGTCGACGGCGGCGCCCAGTGACGTCGGGTCGGTGACGTCGGCGGCGACGGGGGTGATCCCGGCGCCGAGCTCGGCGACGCGCTCGGTCCGGCGGGCGAGGCCGGCGACCTGCGCGCCGCCGTCGGCCAGCGAGCGGGCGATGGCAGCGCCGATGCCGCTCGAGGCGCCGGTGACGATGGCTACTCGGTCTTGGAAGGGGGATTCGGTCATGGCTTCGCATCCTCGGGCCGTTCCGGCGCAGCAGACAGGCCACGTCGTGCGTGGTACTCGCAGGGACAGGCTGGTCCGCTCCGCAGCCGGCACACTGGGTCGATGGATTCCGGTGCCCCTGCGCTCGGAGCGTTCCTCCGAGCCCGACGTGAACGGGTCGATCCCTCGGACCTCGGGTTCCCGGCCAACGCCCGGCGCCGCACCCCGGGCCTCCGCCGGGAAGAGGTCGCCAGCCTCGCCGGCGTCAGCGTCGAGTACCTGACCCGGCTGGAGCAGGGGCGCTCGTCCCGCCCGTCGCCCGAGGTGCTCGATGCCCTCGCCCGGGCGCTGCGCCTCGACCGCAACGCCCACCGGCACCTGCGGATCCTGGCCGGCGTCGCACCGCCGCCCCCGCCGCCCCAGACGTCCAGCGGAGTGCGCGAGTCGTTGATCGCGACCGTCGCGGCGCTGGCGCCGAAGGCCGCCTACCTGGTGAGCCCGACGCTCGACATCCTGGCGTCGACCCCGGCGGCGCGGGTCGTGTTCGGCCCGGTGTGCGAGCACCCGGAGCCGAACTTCCTCCGGTGGTTCTTCCTCGACGCCCGGTCGCCCGAGCGGCACCCCCGGTGGGCCGACGATGCCGCCTCCGCCGTGGCCGTGCTGCGCATGGCCGACCGCCCGGACTCCCAGGACGAGCGGTTCGACGCCCTGGTCGCCGAGCTCAGCGCCGGCAGCGCGGAGTTCCGCCGACTGTGGGCCGGACACGAGGTCCGGCCCTGCATGTCGGGGTTCAAGGTCCTCCGCCACCCCGAGGTCGGGGAGTTCTCGCTGGCGTACGACTCGTTCGCCTCACTCGACCAAGCGGCGACGTTGATCCTGTTGCGACCCGCCGGCGACGAGCGCTCGCAGACTGCCTACGAGCTGCTCACCACCGTGGCGCTGGACTTCAGCGCTGCGGAGCCGCGGTGAAGCCGGCCTCTGCGTCGGCGGCGGTGACGTCCTTGTGGAAGCGCTTGTGCACCCAGTGGCGCTCGCCCAGCAGGTTGATCTGACCCCAGACGCCTGACACCGGGCCGAGCTGGGTGGCTCGGGGAATGGTGCCGACGAGTGACTTGGGCTTGGCGCCCCCCGTGAGCTTGCTGCCCTCCAGCACGTAGATGCCGTCCTGCGTGACGGCCACGAGCCGGTACTTGATCCAGAAAATCGTGAGGTAGGTGAGGAGGAAGAACCAGGGGCTCGGCCCGGTCTGGCAGACGAACACCTGCCGTACTTGACTCCCCTGGGGCAGGAAGGGCGCCGCGCGCTCCGCCAGCTTGTCCCGCAATGCCATGTGACCGCTCTCCTTGGTTGCCTGTCCGGTCGTTTCGACAGTACGCCGGTTGACGCCCAGTCGGATGCACCCTCAGGACGCGGTTCCCGCAACCCTCCCGCGGTCGCTCGGCAGCCAGTAGTAGACGATGAGGAAGGCGTAGAAGGCCAGACCGGCAGCGGGGAGGGCGAGGCCGATGAGGGCGCCGACCGCGTAGAGGGCGGGTCCCCGCCGGAACCTCTGGCCGATGGCGCTCACCTCGGCGGGGGTGATGTGGTCGCCCATGAGCCGGTGGCCGCGGCCGGCCCACCACCAGATTGCGTTGAAGAAGAGGCCGCCGACGACCAGCGTGAGGCCGTAGACCGCGACGGCGATGCGGAGGCCGTCGCCGTCGTGGAGCGACCGGGCCAGCACCGACGTGACGAACGGCAACAGCACGACGTCGAGCAGCAGCAGGGTGTTGAGGAACAGCAGCGGCCGGTCGAGCCCGCGGATGTGCTCGAACATCGTGTGGTGGTTGGCCCAGACCAGCCCGATCAGCAGGAAGCTGACGGTGTAGGCCAGGTACGAGGGCCAGAGGTGCAAGAGCTCCCGCCCGAGGTGCGCCGTGTCCTCCGGCGCCCTGAGGTCCAGCACCAACAACGTGATGGCCACCGCAAAGACCCCATCGCTGAAGGCACTCAACCTCCCCGTATCCACCCCCGGACCCTACGCCCCCACCCCCCTCCCTCCGAGGTTTCCCACCCTCCCGCGCCCAGGCCGTTCTCGACGCCCCGCCGAGACGACGCAAGCCATGCCCACCCGGTACGGCCCGAGGCCGGCCCCGACGACAGCGCCCCGCAGAGCAACACGAGTCGGCCGCCAGGCCGACGCCATTTTCCTTAGGCATCGGGTTAGTAGTCATGGAAACAGTTGCCATGTAGAGTTTTGGGCATGAAGCGGGAGCACTTTCCGACGACGGGGTCGCTGGTCTGGCATCTCGCCACGAGGTGGCGGGCGGTGGTGGACCGTGAGGTTGCGCCGTTCGGGTTGACCCACGCCCAGTACTCGGCGCTGGCCTCGCTGCGGTCGATGACGAGCGGCGGCGCCACCCCGACGCAGCGGGAGCTGGCCGAGTTCACCGGCCTCGGCCCGATCTACGTGTCGAAGCTCGTCCGCACCCTGGAGCAGAACGACTTCGTCACGCGGACCCCGCACCCGACCGACGCCCGGGCCGTGCAGCTCACGCTCACGCCCCACGGCACCGAGGTCATCGACCGGGCCGTGCCGGTCGTACGGGCGCTCGACCGCCGGCTCACCGCCCCCCTCGGCGGGCCCGGCAGCCCGGCGATCCAGGCGCTCACCGAGAGCCTCACCACCCTCCTCGAAGCGACAGGACAAGGAGACACAGCATGAGCACCCCCCTTCCTCCCCGGCTCACCCGCGACATCGGCGTCGCCGAGCGGACGCTGCGGGCCATCCTCAACCACCACATCACCGCCGCCGGCCTGACCTTCACCGAGTGGGTCGACCTGACCCTCCTCACCAGCGAAGGCCCCCAGACCGACGACGAGCTCGTGGCCACCCAGGTCGCCGGCCAGGTCGGACCGGCCGACGAGATCCGGGAGGGGCTCGACCGTTTGCTGGTCAACGGGCTCGTCGCCCGCGACGACGCCGGCCAACTGACGGTCACCACCGCCGGGCACGACGTGTTCGGGCCCCTGCGTGAGCAGGTCGGCGCGGTCAGCGCCCGGGTCAACGGAGGCCTGCCGGCGGACGACGTCGAGGCCGCGCTGCGGATCCTCGACGAGGTCATCGCCCGGGCGGCGAAGATCGTCGCCGAGCTCGAGGCGGCCTAGAACAACCGTAGGACGTTCGACTCGATGCCTCGCAGAGCGTCGTAGTCGACCTCGACGCACGCGATGGAGCGGTCGGTGGCGAGCACCTTGGCCTGGGGCTTGATCTGCTGGGCCACGAAGACGCCGCGCACCGGCCGCAACATCGGGTCCCGTTCGAGGAACTCGAGGTACCGGGTCAGCTGCTCGACCCCGTCGATCTCGCCCCGCCGCTTCACCTCGATGGCGACGGCGTGGCCCTCCGAGTCCCGGCACAGCAGGTCGACCGGCCCGATGTCGGTCGGGTACTCGCGGCGCACCAGCCGCAGCCCCGGCGCGATGGCCTCGGGGGTGGCGGCCAGCAGCTCCTGCAGGTGGGCTTCGACCCCGTCCTTCTGCAGGCCGGGGTCGACGCCCATCTCGTAGGTCTCGTCGGAGACGACCTCGTGCAGCGTGATCGTGAGCGCCTCGCCCTTCGGGTTGCGCACGACCCAGGTCAGCTCGCCGTCGCTGTTCGAGTACTCCCGGGTGACGCACGGGGCGGTCATCCAGTTGAGCGGCTTGTAGGCGCCACCGTCCGCGTGGATGGCCACGCAACCGTCGGACTTCACCATCAGCAACCGGACCGCCGACGGCAGGTGGGCGGTGAGCCTGCCTGCGTAGTCGACGGTGCACCTCGCAACGACCAACCGCATCGGTCCGACCGTAGCGCCGGGCCTGCGCGACCCCGGGTTACCGCCGGGTCATTCGTCGTAGCCGAACATGTTGGCGTTCGGCCGGGCCTGGTTGACCAGGTCGAGGACCGCCTGGCCCAGGGTCTCGGGGTCGTCGTCGGGCCCCTCGATGGTCGGCCCGCGGTGCCAGCCCTCGGAGACCGACAGCATCCGGCCCGACACGTCGAACACCCGGCCGGTGACGCTGGCCGACAGCGGGCTGGCCAGCCAGCAGACCACCGGGGCGATGTGGCGGGGCGACATCGTCTCCTTCACCTCGTCCGACGCCTGGCCCATGCCGAGGTCCTCGGTCATCCGGGTCAGGGCCGCGGGGGCGATGGCGTTGACCGTGACCCCGTAGCGCGCCAGCTCCTTGGCGGCGATGATCGTGAACGCCGCGATGCCGGCCTTGGCGGCGCCGTAGTTGGTCTGGCCGACGTTGCCGTAGATGCCCGACGGCGACGACGTGTTGATGATCCGAGCGTCGACCTCGTCACCGGCCTTGGACCGCTCGCGCCAGTGGTTGGCGGCGAAGTGCGACGGGCCGAACGTGCCCTTGAGGTGGACCTGGATGACCGCGTCCCACTCGGCCTCGGTCATGTTCACCAGCATGCGGTCCCGCAGGATGCCGGCGTTGTTGATCAGCACGTCGAGCCGGCCGAACGCGTCGACGGCGGTGCCGATGAGGGTCTCCGCGCCCTTGAAGCTGCTGATGTCCTCGGTGTGGGCGACCGCCTCGCCGCCGAGCGCCTTGATCTCCTCGACCACCTGCTGGGCCGGCCCGGCGTCAGCGCCGGTGCCATCGGCGGTCCCGCCCAGGTCGTTGACCACGATCTTCGCGCCCTGCTCCGCCAGGAGGAGCGCGTGCTCACGGCCGATCCCCCGGCCGGCGCCGGTGACGACCGCCACCCGTCCCTCGCAGATACCCATGGTTCCCCCTTCGGTCGAGGACGAAAATCCGGACGGACGGTAGCGGGAGACGCGGATCCGTCGCACAAACGACGCGCAACCGTCACCTGAGGTGGTTGGGAACGCGAGAGCCCCACGTGGCAGGGTTGTTGGCTTCTTATCCCCCAGGGCAGACCATCGAGAACGGCATGACCGACTCCAACGAGCCCGAGAATACGCAGCAGCCGGGCTGGCTCACCGGCATGGCCGACGCGGCCTCCGACCCCTCGTCGGACGAAGCTGCCGATCCCGCGGCCGACGAACCGGCCGTCACCCGGCAGATGCCCGCGGTCGACGCGCCCCCGCCGGACGACGTCGAGCCGCCCGCCGCGGCCAGCGAGGCGCCCGAGCCCCCCGCCGCGGCCGAACCGGCAGCCGCGACCGAGCCTCTCGCAGAAGAGTCGTTGTCGCTCGACCCGGCCGACCCCGACCTGGGCACGGCCGCTTCGGGCGAGGAGCCGGCGGTCACCCAGCAGATGTTGGCCGTCGACGCTCCGCCCCCGCCCGACGGTCTCGAGGCCCCGGCGTCGACCAGCAGCGCGGTGCCGCCGCCGTTCCCGAACCCCAGTGAACCGGCGGCCCCGCTCGCCGGGCCGAACGGGCCGCCCGACCTACCGCCCCCGCCCGTCGGACCGATCGGGCCCAACGTGGCGCCGCCGCTCCCGAACCCCAGTGCGCCCCCGGGCCCGCTCGCCGGGCCGACCGGGCCGAACGGGGCGAACGGGTCCGAGATGCCGCCGCCCATCGGGCCCATCCCGACCTCGGTCGACCCGACGCTGGGGCAGGGGCCGCCACTCCCGCCGCCCTCCACGGTCGAGCCCACCGTCTACGAAGCACCCACCATGGCGACGGCCACCAGCTCCGACAGCTGGGCCCCACCCAAGGGCAAGGGCGGCGCCTACCGTCAGGACGAGCCCGGTGAGGCCCCCACCCAGGTCGAGGCCCCCGTCGGCGTGCCGTACGGCCCCGGCGGCGCCCCCAGCGGCGACTCGTTCCGCCACCGCCCCTCCGCCGAGCGCCCGGCCGTAGCCGGCACCGGCGGCCCCGGTGGGTTCAAGACCCCCGCGTTCCTCCAAGGCCGCGACCCCAAGCGCGTCGCGGTCATCGCCGCGCCCATCGCCGTCATCGTCCTGCTGCTCGTCGCCTGGGGCGTCGACACGGCCAGCAGCTCCGGCAAGGTGGGGCGCAACGTCGAGCTGGCCGGCCGCTCGATCTCCGGCGTCAGCGAGGACGAGCTGCCGGACATCGTCGCCGAGGTCGCCAAGGACATGGCTGCCCGCAAGGTGACCATCACGTCGCCGAGCCGACAGGCGTTCGCCGGCAACTCGGGCACCGGCCGCGCACAGACCTACACCACCACGGTCGGGGCGCTCGGCGTGTCCGTCGACCAGAAGGCGACCATCGAGGCGGCCATGGACGCCGGCGGGGGCGGCTCCCCGCTCACATGGCTCGGCTCGTTCTTCTCGACGCGCGAGGCACCGGTCGAGCTCACGGTCGACGACGCCAAGCTCAACGAGGCGCTCAAGCAGCTCGAGGGGGCCGACCGCACCCAGCCGGTCGAGCCCAAGATGCAGCTCGCCGGCAGCGGCTTCACGGTGGTGCCCGGCAAGGCCGGGGTCGGCGTCGATCCCCGGAAGCTGTCCGAGGCCCTGGAGGACGCCGCCCGCGAGGAGCCGACCGGGGCCATCAAGCTCACCGCCGTGCGCGAAGAGGTCGAGCCCACCTTCGCCGACGACCAGGTCCAGGCGCTGGCCGACCGGGCCAACGACCTCACCGCCAAGGGCCTCAAGCTGAAGGCCGACGGCCACACGTCCGAGGTGCCCGCCCAGACCCTGCGGGGCTGGCTGAGCCAGACCGCCAAGGACGGGAAGCTCGACCTGGCGTTCAACAAGGAGGCGGCCGAGAAGGCGCTGCCGATGCTGCTCGGTGGCGTCACCGAGAAGCCCAAGAACGCCACGGTGACCCTGCAGAACGGCGCGCCGGTGGTCGTTCCCGGCGAGAACGGCGTCACCTGCTGCGGCGCCAACGCCGGCGACAAGGTCTGGCAGGCACTCAAGGCCAAGACGCCCGAGGTCCAGCTCGAGGCCAAGGTCACCGAGCCCGAGTTCACCACCGAAGAGGTCAAGGCCTGGGGCATCAAGCAGGCAATCGGCGGCAACCGCGGCTACCGGCTCGGCTCCGAGATCAACGGCGGCGTGGCCCCGGGCTTCACCACCTACTTCATCAAGCCGGGTGAGCCGCGGAACAAGAACATCATGCGGATCGCCGACGAGGTGCGCGGTGCGGTCATCCCGCCCGGCGGTGACTTCTCGATCAACGACTACGTCGGCCAGCGGAGCTACGCCGACGGCTACGTCGACGCCGGCGCCATCCGTGAGGGTCGGCACGTCCAAGAGGTCGGCGGCGGCATCTCGCAGTTCTCCACGACCACGCTCAACGCCGCCTACTTCGCGGGGCTCGACATCGTCGAGTCCCAGGCGCACTCCGAGTGGTTCAGCCGCTATCCCCCCGGGCGGGAGGCCACCATGGGCTTCCCCCATCCCGACCTCAAGCTCCACAACAACACGCCCTACGGCGTCATGATCTGGACCTCGTACACGCCGAGCACCATCACGGTCACCTTCTACTCGACCCAGTACGCCAGGTCCGAGCAGACCGGGAAGTCGGAGTCGATGAACGGCGTCTGCCGGGTCGTCGTCACGACCAGGACCCGCACCTACCCCGACGGCAAGTCGGAGAAGGACAACCTCAAGGCCACCTACCGGCCCGAGGGCAAGCTCTGCAACGGCCAACCGGTTCCGGGCGAGGAAGAACCGCCCCACGGGTGACGGACGTCGTCGTGGTCGGGGGCGGCCCGGCCGGGAGCGCTGCGGCGATCACGCTGGCTCGTGCCGGCGTCGACGTCACGGTCGTGGACAAGGCGCGGTTCCCGCGTGACAAGACCTGCGGCGACGGCCTGACCGCCGGCGCGCTGCGGATGGTCGAGGCGCTCGGGCTCGACCCCGCGACCATCCCGTCGTGGCAGCACGTCGACGACGTGGTGGTGCGGTCGCCGTCCGGGCGCGAGGTGGTCTTCCCCCTGCCCCGGGGTCAGGGCAGCTACGCCGTGGTGGCCCGGCGCACGGAGTTGGACGCCGCGCTGCTGGACCTGGCGCGGGACGCCGGGGCCAAGGTCCTCGACGGCCATGCCTGCACCGGCGTCGAGGAGCACGCCGACAGCGTCATGGTCGAGGTGGCCGACGTCGGCACCATCGAGGCCCGGTGGGTCGTGGCGGCCGACGGCATGTGGTCGCCGGTGCGGAAGTTCCTCGGGCTGGCGACCCCCGGCTACCGGGGCGAGTTCCACGCCTTCCGCCAGTACTTCACCAACGTCGGGCCGCGGGCCGCCGAGGAGCTGTTCGTCTGGTTCGAGCCCGACCTGCTGCCCGGCTACGCCTGGTCGTTCCCGATGGCCGGCGGTGGCGCCAACGTCGGGTTCGGCATCAAGCGGGGCGGCAAGGTCGGCATCCAGGAGATGGCCGCGGTGTGGCGGGACCTGCTCGACCGGCCTCACATCCGAGCCGTGCTCGGGCCCGACGCCACGCCGGAGGACGTGCACAAGGCGTGGCCCATCCCCGCCAACATCGCCGACGTCGAGCTGACCGGCCGGCGCACGCTGTTCGTGGGCGACGCGGCGACCGCCACCGACCCGATGACCGGCGAGGGCATCGGCCAGGCGCTGCTCACGGGGCAGCTGGCGGCCGAGGCGATCCTGGCGGGGGCCCCGGGCTCGCCCGCAGCCGTTACGGCGGCCTACCAGACGGCCGCACGCCGGGCGCTGGTCGCCGACCATCGGATGTCGCTGCTCCTCCTCCGGGCACTGCGGCACCGCAAGGGCGCCCGCTTCGCGGTGCGCCTCGCCGGGATGTCGAACTTGACCCGGCACAACTTCGCCCGGTGGCTGTTCGAGGACTACCCGCGGGCGATCGTGCTGACGCCCCGGCGCTGGCACCGCCGGATGCTCGCCGGACCGGGCGCCTACCGGGGCTCGGAGAGATCGAGTTCCAGCTAGCACCCAATCCGCCGACATCGGCCGGGCTGGGCGTCCTAGTCTTACGGAGAGGCACGCGCCCGACACCAAGCGTCGTCGGGTGCCATCGAGCGGAAGGACAGGCCCCCCATGTCCCTCGACGTTTCGCCGGCCCTCCTTCGGCGGGCCGAGGCAGGCACAGTCGACGACGCCGAGTTCGTCTACGCCGTGCGGCAGTCGCTCCCCTACGCCTACGACCTCGTCGCCGGCCTGGTGGCCGAGCTCGCCGCCGGCGATGCGCCGTTCGCCGACAACCAGGTCCCGCCGCCGTCCGAGGCCGAGCGGAGCCAGCTGCTGCGGGCGCTCGCCAGCGACGCCATCCGCGGCAGCCTGGAGCGCCACTTCGGGGTGCGCCTGGCGTTCCAGAACTGCCACCGCGTGGCCGCCTTCCGGCTGGCCGCCGTCGAGACCGACAGCTACGAGCGGTTCACGTCGATCCGCGCCCAGCTGCTCAACCAATCGCCGCTGCTGCGGGACTGCTAGTTCCGGGCGGCGCACTGTCGACCGGCGCATTCCAACCCCCCGGGGTGCGCCGGTCACTCTCCTGCGGGAGCCCGGCGGCCCGATCTTGACCGCGAAATCTTGACCGCGCGGTCAAGATCGGGCCAGCATCCTCGCATGCTGCGCACGCGCCTCACCGACACCCTCCAGATCGAGCATCCCGTCATGCTCGCCGGCATGGGCGGCGTGTCCTACCACGACTTGGCGGCGGCGGTCTCGGGCGCCGGCGGCTTCGGCTGCCTGGGTGCGTCGACCATGTCGCACGAGCAGATGAACGCCGAGATCGCGGCCGTCCGGGCCGCCACCGACAAGCCGTTCGGCGTCGACCTGCTGACCGCCATGCCCGGCAACCTCATCGCCCAGGTCGAGGACGTCATCAAGGGCGGGGCCACCGCCTTCGTTGCCGGGCTGGGCGTGCCCCGGGACGTCATCGAGCTGTGCCACGAGCACGGCGTCATCGTCGTCAACATGTGCGGCAAGGTGCGCCACGCCATCGACGCAGTGGCAGCGGGATGCGACATCGTGGTCGCCCAGGGCACCGAAGCCGGCGGCCACACGGGCCAGGTCGCCACGATGGCGCTGGTGCCCCAGGTGGTCGACGCCGTCGGCGACAAGGTGCCGGTGGTCGCCGCCGGCGGCATCTTCGACGGCCGGGGCCTGGCTGCAGCGCTGACCCTCGGCGCCGACGGCGTGTGGGTGGGCACCCGGTTCATCGCCACCCCGGAGGCCCGCAGCGTGGCCGGCTACAAGGACACGCTGCTGGCCACCAAGGAGGACGGGACCATCGTCACCCGTGCCTACACCGGCAAGACGTGCCGGGTCGTCGCCAACGACTACACCCGCACCTACGAGAACGGCGAGCGCGAGACCCAGCCGTTCCCGGCGCAGTTCGTGGTGTCGCTGCAGGACGGGGCCAACCACCTGGGCGGCGACCAGGACACGGTCGACGTCGACCCCGCCATCGAGTTCATGCCGGCCGGCCAGGGCGTCGGCGCGATCCACGAGCTGGTCCCGGCGGCGACGCTGGTCCACCAGTTCGTCGAAGAAGCCGAACGGGCGCTGGGCGCGTACGCCCGCTAGCGGGCTACTTCTTGAACTTCTTGCCCAGGCCGCGGCGGTAGCGCAGCCGGAGGGTGCGGCCGAGCAGCTTGGAGAACCAGCCGGGCGCCGGGTACCAGAACGGCTCGCGCTTGAGGGCGACCCGGCTGGCCAGGATCGACTTGGTGTTGCTGAACGCCCGGAGCCCGTCGACGCCGTGCACCCGGCCGATGCCCGAGTCCTTGACGCCTCCGAACGGCAGGCTGCCGACGGCGTAGTTGACCAGGCAGTCGTTGATGCAGACGTTGCCGGCCTGGATCTGGCCGCCCAGCTCCTCGGCCCGGCCGGCATCCCCCGACCAGACCGAGCTGTTGAGGCCGTAGGACGAGTCGTTGGCCAGCCGGAGCGCGTCGGCGTCGTCCTTGAACGGCATGATCGGCAGGACCGGCCCGAAGGTCTCCTCCCGCATGACGTCCATGGTGTGGTCGACGTCGACCAGCACGGTCGGCTCGAACCAGAGGCCGGGCTGGTCGACCCGATGGCCTCCGACCAGTGCCCTGGCCCCCTTGGCGACGGCGTCGTCGACGTGGCGCTCGACGATGTCGACCTGGGGGGCGAACGTCATCGACCCGAAGTCGTGGCCGGCGCCGACGCCCTGACGCAGCGCCTTGGTCTTGTCGACGACCAGGTCGACGAAGCGGTCGTACACCGAATCCTGCACGTAGACCCGCTCGACGGCGATGCAGGTCTGACCCGAGTTGGTGAACGCACCCCACACCGCGCCGCTGGCGGCCCGCTCGAGGTTGGCGTCGTCGCACACGATCATGGGGTCCTTGCCGCCCAGCTCCAGGACCACCGGGGTGAGGTTCTCGGCCGCGGCCTGCATGACCAGCTTGCCGGTGCGGACCGAGCCGGTGAACGCCACCTTCTGGACGCCGCTGCGGACGAGCGCGTCGCCGGTCTGGCCCCGGCCGGTGACGACCTGGACGAGGTCGGGATGCTCGCCGGCGTCGCTGCGGGCGTCGGCGAAGAGCTTGCCCACCTCCAGGCCGACCAGTGGCGTGACCTCGGAGGGCTTGAGGACGACGCTGTCGCCGGCGAGGACCGCGCTGACGGTCGCTGTCATGGCCAGCGTGAGGGGGTAGTTCCACGGAGAGATGACGCCGACGACACCCATCGGCTCGTAGACGATCCAGGCCTTCTTGTGGGGCAGCATCGCGCCCGCGGGGACCCGCTGGGGCCGCAGTGCCTTGGCGCCGTGCTTGCGGTAGTACTCGATGAGCTCGCAGGTGGCCATCAGCTCGGCGAGGACCGCCTCCTGCTCGAGCTTGCCGGTCTCCTTGCAGATGACGTCGACGACCTGGTCCTGCCGGTCGAGCAGCAGGTCGCGCACCGCGAGCACGTGGTCGAGCCGGTCGCCGAAGGGCAGCTTGCTCCAGTTCACGTAGGCCGCACGGGCGCGATCGACGGCGGCCTGGACATCCTCGACGCCGTGCTCGGGGATCTCGGCGGTGACCTCGCCTGTTCGGGGGTCCCGCGTCTCGAAGGTGGCGGTGGCTGTGTCGCTCATGCTTCCCCTCCCAGGCTTCCGGCGGCTTGCGGATCGACGCTAGCGACCGGAACCCGGTTACCGAGAACCGCCCTGTTCGTGAACCCCGCTAGAACAGGCCGGTGGACCTCCACGGGTGGCTCGTCGGGCTGGGCGTCGCGGCCGTCGTAGTCGCCGCGAGCTGGGTGGTCCTCATCGTGGCGGCGCGGCGGCTGCCGGCCGGGCCGCTGCGGGAGCTGGCGGCCTTCCTGCCGGCGTGCGTCACGGCGGCCCGCCGGTTGCGGCGCGATCCGCGGGTACCCCGGCGGGCCAAGGTCGTGGTCGCGCTGGCGGGGCTGTGGGTGCTGTCGCCGATCGACCTGATCCCCGAGTTCCTCCCGGTGATCGGCCCGCTGGACGACGTCGTGGTCGTCGCCCTCGCGTTCCGCTACGCCGCCCGCCGGGTCCCCCGCGACGTCGTCCTCGACGCCTGGCCCGCCGACCCAACCCTGTTGGAGCGCCTCCTCGGCCCCGCCGACCGCCCGCGGCGCGACTGGGGTGACGTGGCCGGGCGGACGCGGGGCGCATTTCGGGACGACCGCACGACGCTGACGGCTGCCGGTGTGGCGTTCTACGCGTTCCTGTCGCTGGTGCCCGCGCTCGCGGCCTCGGTGTCGGTCTACGGACTGTTCGTCGACCCCGAGAAGGTCGACACGCACGTCCGTCGGACGTTCGCCGTCCTGCCGGACGACGCGCAGGAGCTGCTCGTGTCGCAGCTGTCGCGCATCGTCGACCGGTCGTCGGGCGCCCTCGGCCTGTCGTTCGTCGTCGCCGTGCTGGTGGCGCTGTGGTCGGCGTCGAAAGGTGCGGCCCACCTCATCGACGCGATCGGTGACGCGTACGGCCAGGAGCGGCGCCGTGGGTTCGTCCACCGCCGGGCGGTGGCGGCGGCCTGCACGCTCGGCGCCCTGGCCGTCGCCGCTGTGGCCGCCACGGCGCTGGCCGCGCTCCCCGATCGCGTCCAGGCCGGGCCGGCCCGTTGGCTCGTCTACATCAGCGTCTGGATCGGCCTCGCCCTCGCCGCCCTGGTAGGGCTGGCGGCCCTCTACCGGTTGGGCGCCGGCGACGAGCCCCAATGGTCGTGGCTCGCGCCCGGCTCGACCCTGGCGCTGGCGCTCATCGTGCTGGTCACGGTGGGCCTGCACGTGTACGTCGCCAACTTCGGCTCCTACGACGCGACCTACGGCGCGCTCGCGGGGGTCGTCATCCTCCTGCTCTGGCTCCACTTCGTCGCGCTGATCGTCATCGTCGGCGCGCAGGTCAACGCGGCGACTGTTTCGGCTACCTCGGGGCGTACGCGATGAGTCGACCGTCCTCGGTGCCGACGAACAGCTTGCCGAGGCTGATGGCCGGGGCGCCGGTGATCGACGACCCGAGTGCCTCGGACCACGACGCCGAGCAGGTCGCGACACCGCAGCCGTCGGCCGCGAACGCCTGCAGCGTCCCGTCGTCCGCCCCGGTGAAGACGACGCCCCCGGCGACCGCCGGTTGCACCGTGAGCGCGCTGCCGGTTGGCGTCGACCACCGGGCGGCGCAGGTCGCGGCACCACAGCCATCGGCGTCGAACACCACCAGCGCGCCCGAAGCCGTCGGCACGAACAGCGAGCCCTGCGCCAGCGCCGGCGGCTCCGCCACCGCCGAGCCGGTGCTCCCACTCCACCGCACTGCACCGGTGGCAGTGTCGATCGCATAGACCGTGCCGACGTCGCTGACGGTGTAGGCGGTGGCCTCGTCGCTGCTCAGCACCGGCGGCGTGGCGCCCGTGCCGTCGAGCAGTGGCACCCACAGGGGGCAGGCGTAGTACGGCTCGCCGGCGGGACCGCAGGTCGACGTCGCGCCTGTCGCCCGAAAGGCCCGGAGCCCGTTGCCCAGGGTCCCCGCGCCTGGCGCGTTCGACAGCAGTCCGCTGCCTGCGTAGAAGAGCTGCGTCGTCCCCAGCGTGATGCCATTCGGCTGCGGTGCCTGCCCGACGGTGAGCTGCCACAGGGTGCCCGACCAGTCGGCCGCACCGCTGGTCAGGTTCGCGACCCTCACCTCGCCCGTGAGCACGAGGCCAAAGAACACGTTGACGCCTGCTGCCCGATCGCCCCGCACCGACAGGCCCCTGCCCAAGAACCCCGGACCGGGCACGCCGTCACCGGTGGCTGCGCTGTCCCAGCTCGTCGTCCAGCCATATCTGTCGTTCCCGTGGGTGTAGGCGACGAGGTCGCCGGCGGCAACGGCGTCGGGGTCGTTGCCGAGGGTGGACGGCTCGCGGTCATCGAGCCAACGGCCGGGCTGGTCCACGCCTCAATCCGAGGCGGCCGGGCAAGCGGCTACGCGTCCTCCATCCACTGCTTGAGCTGGCCGACCAGAGCAGGGATGTCGGTGGCGACCGGCGTGAGGTTCATGACCGTCACGCCGGCCTCCTTGTGGGCGGCGAGGCGCTCGCGGATGTAGCCCTCGGGGCCGCAGAGCGTGGTCGCCTCGACCAGCTCGGCGGGCACCGCCCGGGCGGCCTCGTCCTTCTTGCCGTCGAGGTAGAGGTCCTGGACCTCCTTGGCCTCGGCCTCGTAGCCGTAGCGGCAGGCGAGGTCGTTGTAGAAGTTCCGGCCCCGGGCGCCCATGCCTCCGATGTACAGGGCGAGCAGCGGGCGGGCCAGGTCGCGCAGCATCGCCGCGTCCTCGCCGACCGCGACCATGCCGGAGATGGCGATGTCGAGCGGGCCGAGGTCGGGCGAGCGCTTCGCCGCCCCCGCCGCCAGGTCGTCGCCCCAGACGTCCTTGGCCTTTGCCGGGTCGAAGAAGGCCGGCAGCCAGCCGTCGGCCACCTCGGCGGTCATCGCCACGTTCTTCGGGCCCAGCGCGGCGACGTAGATGGGGATGCGCTCCCGGACCGGCCGGGTGATGAGCTTCAGCGGCTTGCCCAGGCCGGTGCCCTGCCCGTCGGGCAGCGGCAGGTGGTACGCCTGGCCGTCGTAGCTGACCCGCTCGCGGCGCCAGACCGCCCGGCAGATGTCGACGATCTCCCGGGTGCGCTGCAGTGGCTTGTCGTAGACGATGCCGTGCCAGCCCTCGATGACCTGCGGGCCCGAGGCCCCGAGGCCGAGGACGCAGCGGCCGTCGGACAGGGCGTCGACACCGGCGGCCGTCATCGCCAGCAGCGTGGGCGTCCGGGTGTAGATCGGCAGGATCCCGGCGGCGATCTCGACCCGCTCGGTGATGGCGGCGAGGTAGCCCATGAAGCTCACGCCGTCGAAGCCGTAGGCCTCGGCGACCCAGACCATGTCCAGGCCGGCGCTCTCCAGGTCAGCCGTCTGGCGGGCGGCCTCCTTGAACCCACCCGCGTAACTCAGCGGCATCCCGAGCTTCATGAGGTCCCCCTTGGGGTGGTCGTACGTGCCCGCCCCGACAGTTCACGCAGCGCTCAGGCGATCGCGGGCACGGCGCGATCGCTCGAGCAGGTGTCCGGGGACCGAGACCCCGTTCACGACCTTCGCCTCACCGGCGGCCTCGGCGACCGCCTCCCCGCTCTCGCCGTTGGTCTCGGCGAGCGCGGTGCTGGCGCCGGCCTCCCGCAGCTCGAGCGCCAGCTCGTACTCCTTCGGCCGGCTGAGGTGGCTGCCGTCGATGGAGCCGAGGTCGTAGCCGTTGTCGAAGGCGACCCGGTAGCGAGTCCACGTGAACCCGTCGACCAGCAGGACCTGGCCCTCGGTGCCCTGGGGGACACCCGGCAGGTCGTCCAGGGTGCGCACTCGTTCGTTGCGCCGGAACTCGGTCGCGACGGTCTTCGACATCGCCGTGCATCCTGCCAAACGCGGCGAGGTCCTCGCGAATCCCCGGTGGCGTTTTCAGATCTTTCGCTACGCTAATTAGCAGAGCTAAGTAATGGATCAGGACGAACGACTCGAAGCAGCGGCCCGGCTCCGGCTGGCGACCGCCCGACTGGCCCGCCGCCTCCGGCAGCAGGCCGGCAGCGGGCTGTCCCCGTCGCAGCAGTCCGTGCTCGCCACCATCGAGGGCCACGGCCCGCTCACGCTGGGGCAACTCGCCAAGATCGAGCAGGTCGCGCCGCCGACCATCACCCGGGTCGTCGGCAAGCTGGAGGACGACCGCCTGGTGCGGCGGCTCGTCGACGCCAGCGATCGGCGGGTAGCACGGGTCGAGATCACGGCCGACGGGCGTCGCCGCCTCGCCCACACCCGCCAGCGCCGCAACGCCTGGCTGGCGCAGCAGCTCGACGCCGTCGACACCACGGTCCTCGCTGACGTCGACGCAGCCATCCGGGTGCTGGAGGCCCTCACCATGGACCACGAGCCGGCCGACCCGGTCAACGGTGGCCGGACGTGACCCGGCTGAAGCTGGAAGCCGGCACCACCTTCCGATCGCTCCGCAACCGCAACTTCCGCCTCTTCTTCACGGGCCAGTTCATCAGCCAGACCGGCACGTGGTTCGAGATGATCGGCATCACGTGGCTGATGCTGCAGCTGACCGGCTCGGGCGTGGCCCTGGGCATGGTCACCGTCGCCCGGTTCGGGCCGCTGCTGATCCTCGGCCCGTGGGGCGGTGTCCTCTCCGACCGCCTCGACCGCCATCGCCTGATGCTCGCCACGCAGGCCTGCTTCGCCAGCCTGGCCGCGGTCGAGGCAGTGCTGGTGGTCACCGACCACGCCGGCGAGGCCGCCCTCTACGCCATCACCACGGTCTTCGGCGTGCTCACCGCCATGGACAGCCCCGCCCGCCGGGCGTTGGTGGTCGAGCTGGTCGGCGAGGACGACGTCGCCAACGCGGTCGGCCTCAACAGCGCGCTCATGACCGCCGCCCGCACCATCGGGCCGGCGCTGGCCGGCCTGATGATCGCCGGTCCCGGCATCAAGTGGTGCTTCGTGGTCAACGCCATCAGCTACCTGTTCGTGATCAGCGCCCTGCTGCGGATGGACCGGTCCACGTTCCGGTCCTCGCCCCGGGTGGTCAAGGCCAAGGGCCAGCTGGTCGAGGGGTTCCGCTACGTCTGGCGCACGCCGGCGCTGATGTTCCCGCTGCTGCTCGCGACCGTCATCGGCACGCTGGCGTTCAACTACCAGGTCACGCTGCCGCTGCTGGCCGAGCGCGACCTCCAGGGCTCGGCCGGCACGTTCACGCTGCTGTACTCGGTGATGAGCCTGGGCTCGGTGGCCGGGGCGTTGGTGGTCGCCCGCCAGCACCGGATCGGCCTGCGGTTCCTGCTGATCGGCGGGACCGGCATGGCGATCTTCACCGGGGCGCTGACGTTCGCCCCGACCACGGCGCTGGCGCTCGCCTCGGTGCTGCCCCTGGGGTTCAGCTCGTTCATGGTCATCTCGGGGAGCCAGGCCATGGCCCAGGTCGAGGCCGATCCCGCCATGCGGGGCCGGGTGCTCGCCCTGTTCAGCATGGTGTTCCTGGGCTCGACCCCGGTCGGCGGCCCGATCGTCGGCTGGATCAGCCAGTCGTTCAGCCCGCGGGCAGGTCTCGCCGTCGGCGGCATCGCCACCGCCCTGGTGGTGGCGTGGGTGGCCCGGGCGTCACGGCGTCGGCACGAGGTTGGTGTAGAGGACGAAGTTGGGGCCGAAGCGGGCCACCTCGACGAGCTGCTGGTTGGTGCCGGTCACCCCGGGAACGGGGAAGGCCGGCAGGGTGCGGGGCAGCTGGGTGAAGACGCCCTGGATGCCGCCGCGCACCGTCGAGGCAACGGTGCCGGCGTTGAGCTTTCTGGGGTTGTAGGTGACGGTGACCGTGGTGGCGGCCGGGTCGGGCAGGGCCACGTCGAACCCGAGGTTGCCGCCGGCGCGCTGCTTCAGCTCGACGAGCGTGTCGACGTCGAGGACGACCTCGAGCTTGGTGAGCCCGTCGGCCTCGCCGACGAAGGTCATGCGGTAGCCCCGGAAGGCCAGCTCGCCGAACGCTGCGGCGCCGCTTGTGTCGGGCCGCAGGACCGGGGCGATCTCGGGGCGTAGGCGCAGCCGGGTTGGCCC
>Ga0075431_100001520_pt1 | contig 21495 bp, 18 predicted proteins | sample RhiMetdeltSRZDD5_FD_75297 | JGI IMG/M metagenome (GOLD analysis project Ga0075431, IMG submission 75297) | Populus rhizosphere microbial communities from Tennessee, USA - Rhizosphere MetaG P. deltoides SRZDD5 | ecosystem: Host-associated > Plants > Roots > Rhizosphere > Soil | place: USA... | reverse complement strand
AGCTCGCCGATCTCGTCGAGAAACAGCGTCCCGCCGTCGGCCATCTCCAGCAGTCCGGTCTTGTTCTCGGTGGCTCCGTTGAATGCCCCGCGGACGTGCCCGAACATTTCGCTTTCGAAGAGCTCGCCCACCTCGGAACAGTTCACGGTGACGAACCGCTTGTCGGAGCGCGGTCCGAGCTGGTGCAGCGCGCGGGCCACGAGCTCTTTGCCCGTGCCGGATTCGCCAGTGACGAGCGCGGTGCGCACGTGCGGGCCGAGGCGGCGAATCGTCGCGAAGAGGTCGAGCATCACCGGCGCGCGGCCGACCATACCGAGGAATTCCAGATGTCGCGCCAGGTCGGTTTCGAGTGAAAGCACGCTCCGGCGGCGCTCCGATTCGTCCCGGACGCTGTTGAGGAGCCGCTCGAGGCGATTGAAGTCAATCGGTTTGCTCAGATAGTCGATGGCGCCAAGCTTGATGGCCTCGACGGCGGTCTCCACAGAGGCATAGCTGGTCATCAGCACGACCTGGCAATGCGGATCGGTGTCACGGATGGCGTAGAGGACGTCGAGGCCCTCAACGTCCGGCATCCGGAGGTCGACCATCACCAGGTCCGCGCGATGCGTACGCAGTTGGGCGATAGCCTGGCGTCCGCCAGCGCAGGGGATCACCTCGAAACCCGCACGCTGGGCGAACCGCCCAACCAGATCCACGGTGCCAGACTCGTCATCCACGAGGAGCACTACAGGCCGATACGCTGTCATACGGATGGTTATCTCCCTCGCAAAGGCTCACGATCCGCACACGAGAGCCGGATCCGCACTCGGTGTCGCAAGAGACACGCCGCAAGCTCCGCTGTTGGGAGCTACACGCGATCTGTTTGTGTTTTCAGCTATTTCCTGCGCCGATTGGATCCCGGTGGGAGCAGAAAGGCGTGTGCGCGTTCCGCCGATGAAACGCACGGACGTTTCACGAATGAAACATCGTGACAGGGCCTAGCCGTTGATGGCGTGTTTCTTCATCAGCCGCCACATCGTCGTGCGGCTCACCTGCAGCTCCTTCGCCGCTGCGGTGATCTCGCCGCGGTGACGGGTGAGCGTCGCGACGATCATGTCGCGCTCGGCGCGGTCGCGAGCGGCGGCCACCGTGCCTTCGCTCGGCGGCGCCGCCGGGACCGACGCCAGCAACTCCTCCGGCAGGTCGCCGACTTCGATCGATGCCGATCGCGCGGTGGCTACAGCGCGCTGGATGATGTGTTCGAGTTGCCGCACGTTACCTGGAAAGCTGTAACCCGTGAGCACCTCCAGGGCTGCCGGTGAGCAATCGGTCATTCCGCTCCCCCGCCCGTATCGCGCCAGAAAGTGCTCGACCAGCAGCGCGACGTCGCCGGGCCGATCGCGCAACGGCGGCAGGTGCACGTGGTGCAGGTTCAGCCGGTAGTAGAGATCCTCGCGGAAGTCCCCCGCATCGACCGCGGCTCGCAGATCGACATTCGTCGCTGCCACGAAACGGACGTCGACGGTCCGGCTCTCGTTCTCGCCAATCCGCCTGACCTCTCCCGACTCCAGCGCGCGCAGCAGCTTTGCCTGCAGCGGCCTGGACATCGCGCCGATCTCGTCGAGGAACAGCGTGCCGCCCGTAGCGTGCTCAATCAGTCCCTGACGTGCGCCGGCGGCACCGGTAAACGCCCCGCGTGCGTGGCCGAAGAGCTCCGTTTCCAGCAGCGATTCCGCGACTGCCGCGCAGTTCAGCGCAACGAACGTCCGCGACGAGCGGGCGCTCTGTGCGTGAATCGCGCGCGCCGCGATCTCCTTCCCCGTTCCGGTCTCGCCCGTGATCAGCACCGTCCCGGGCGCGGCCGCCGCGCGGCGGATCACGTCCTTGATCTTCAGCATGGCGGGGCTGTCGCCGATCAGTCCCTCGAGCGATCCGTCCGCTGGCAGCTGCCGCTGAAGAAGCTGCACCTGCCGCGCGAGTTGCCGACGCTCGACCCCCGAGCGCACGCGCATCAGGAGCTCGTCACGGAAGAACGGTTTCTGTACGAAGTCCACGGCGCCGAGCTTCATCGCTTCGACGGCGGTGTCGACGGTGCCGAAGCCGGTCATCACGATGAATGCGGAATCGACCCGGACATCCCTGAGCTTGCGGAGCACTTCGATCCCCGATATGCCCGGCATGCGCATGTCCGACAGGATCACGTCGAATGCGCCATCGCGCGCCAGTTCGAACGCCGCTTCTCCTGTCTCCGCCGTGCGCACGGTGTAGCCCGCCTGCGCCAGCGTCCGGCTCATGCTGTCGCGTACACCCGGATCGTCATCTACTACGAGAACTCGCGACACGTAACTCCTGTTCGACCGTCAAGGGTCAATTCCGCACGCCCGACCTGAGCCGCCTCCGCCAAGGCTACGGCGAGTCCCCGCCGTAGCGCTTCGCGCGAAGACGGAAGGTCGGGCCTATATTTGATCGTGCTGGGACCGAAACACAGGATATGCAAGTTCTGCGTACCCTGAGTATCGCCTCACTTCTCCTCGGCACGCTCGCGTGCGCGGCCGGGCATGACGTTTCGCTGCCTGGCGGTCGTCCCTCGCTCTCCCGCGATCTGAGGGTGAGGACGACTGACAAAGGCTGGACCGTGATTCGCATGGTGCCGGTGGAGGACTACGTTCAGGCCACCACCCTCAGCGAGTTCGCGCCGGCCGCTGCCGAGACGTCACTGGTCGAACGTATGCTCGAGGTCCAGTCGATTATCAGCCGGACGTTCGCGTTGACGAACCGCGGACGTCACGGCGCCGATGGCTTCGACCTCTGCTCGAGCACGCACTGTCAGATCTACGAGCCCGGACGGCTGAAGACCTCCCGCTGGCGCGGCGAGGCGGAAACCGCGCTGTCGAAGACGCGAGGCGCCGTGCTTTTCTACGAGTCCCAGCCCGCAGAGGTGGTGTTCCATTCCGACTGCGGCGGCCACACCGCAGCCGCCGAGGACGTCTGGGGAGGCAGCGGCCGCCGCTACCTGGTGGCGCGTCCGGATGGCGAGGCCGGTCACCTCAAATGGGACTACTCCACGACCATCGCGCAAGCACGCACCGCCCTGAACAAAGATGCGCGCACCAGCGTCGGCCAGCGGCTCGACGCCATCGAGGTCGAGAAACGCGACAAGTCGGGACGGGCGCTCAACGTCCGCATCCGCGGCTCGCGCGACGTCTCGGTCAGTGGCGAGGATCTGCGGCGCGTGCTCACCCAGGCCTTCGGCGAGCGGACGATTCGCAGCACGCTGTTCGACGTCCGGCGCAGCGGCGACAAGCTCCTCTTCACGGGACGGGGCTTCGGTCACGGCGTCGGCCTCTGCCAGGCCGGCGCTCTCGCCCGCCTGCGCAAGGGCGAGAGCCCGGAGGCGGTTCTCAAGTACTACTTTCCTGGCGCCCGCCTGAGCCGCCTTAACTAATCGATCCGATTTCCGATTAGCTAGTCATCGCATAAACAACAACGTTGACCGCGAAGCGCGTATTGTCCTCGCGCTGGAATCGTTTGTTACGCCAGTCGTAATCCCACTCGCACCCGTAATCCTTGTTGCTGTAGAGCACGCCGATCCGCCCTTTGTGGACGACCGCGCGCAGGTAGTCGTGCACGATCTCGTCCCCCCAGCCGTTCAACTCGTGCGACGTGGTCGGCGGCCCGTCGTCGAAGGTGAAGAAGCTGCGGTAGATCTGGTGGCGCGCGGGGATCTTCGGCATCGAACCAGCCGCGGCGAAGATCGTCTTCATCTCCTGCTCGAAGCTGCGCGCGAAGAGCCCGTTCACGTCGTGGTTGCAGTCGTCCGCAAAGAGCAATCCCCCACTCTCGGCGAAGGCACGCAGACTGTCGCGCTCGCCGGCGCTGAAGCGCACGAGCTTGTGCCCTGTCATGAAAAGGAACGGAAACGACATCAGCTCGTCTGACGACGCCGTGATCACGATTTCTTCCGGGTAGACCGGGATCGTCGTGTACTCCAGAACCGAATTGAGCACGTTTGCCGCAACCTTCGGGTTATAGTCCCAGTCTCCTGACTCGTAGCGCAGGCGGGCGAAGACGAATTCGGACGCGCGGGGCTGCATGGGTCAGATGACGACTCGCGAAAAAGTCCTTAAAACCTGCTCGTAAGACATTCTGTCGAAACAGTTTACTGCGTCAAGACAAGACGGCCTTCGGAAATCGGGATCAGACCTCGCGATGGCGGCGCCGGTATAATAGGCTCGGCTGGTAAACGATTGAGGCGGTGGGGCGTAATCTGATGACAGGAGCTCAGGCCGCGGCGAGTCCCGCAAGGGAAGCCGACAGCGCTACGGCTTCGGCAGTCAAAGCCTTCCAGGCTGACGGCCGGCACGCGGAAGCGCGTGAGCGGTATGCCGAGCTCGTCGCGCGTCATCAGCGGCGGGCGGGCCGGATCGCGTTCCACTACCTGCGCGACTCGGCCGAGGTGGACGAAGCGGTGCAGGACGCCTTCGTCAGGGCGTACTCGCATCTCTCGACGTTCCGCGAAGAGCTCCCGTTCGAAGTCTGGTTCACGCGCATCCTGATCAATGGATGCCTCGATCGGATCAAGGCTCGGACGCGACGCGAACGCTGGCTGGTGGCGATGCCGGAGTCGCCGCATGCCAACACGGATTTCGCCGAGCGGGTGGCTGGAAGCGGGCCCTCGCCCGAGGATCAGTTGTTATCGCGCGAGCGCCGCCAGCGGCTCGCGACCGCGCTGGCGAAGTTGCCGGAACGGCAACGATCGGTGTTCATGTTGAGTCACTACGAAGGCTGCACGTCACGCGAGGTCAGCGCCCTCACGGGGCTCAACGAATCGACGGTACGTGTGCATCTGTTCCGGGCCATTCGCAGGCTGCGAACGCTGCTCGCACCCGAAGCGGCCCGGGAGTCCTCCGGATCTGCTGCGGGAGAAAAGCGCCGTGTCAATCCTTGACCGCATGACTTCTCACTGGGCCTCAACCCGGCACCTGACCGACGACGTGCTGGCCGAGATCTGGACGTCGGCAGTCGCGGACGGACGCACGGCCTCGCACCCGCACCTCAGCGCCTGTTCGGAGTGCCGCTACCGCTACGCCGACTTCACGCGGTTCCTGGACGAGATCAAAGACGACGCGTACGCCGAGGTGGATCAGGTGATGTCGGCGGAACGGCTCGCAGCGCAGCAGACGCAAATCCTCCGCCGGCTCGAGGCGCTCGAGCGGCCCGCCCGCGTCATCGCGTTCCCGAAGGCCACCCGGCCGGCCATTTCGCCGAGCCGCGCCGGCCAGCGCTGGGTTGCGACGGCGGCGGCGGCCGGACTCCTGATTGGTGTGGCGGCTGGTCAGTTCGTCGACTTCCGCCGCGCGTTCGCGCCGGCCCACCGCTCGGCTGGCTCCTTCGTCGCGGACAGCGCACCGGTGCGGCCCGGCAACGTGACGCCCGTGAGCATCATCGGTCCGATCGACGAGGCGTTCATCTACGGCGACACGGAATTGTCCGCCCGCAGCGTGCGCGACAGCTCCCTGCGCGCCCTTGACGACTTCACGCCGCGCGCGCGAGATTTCGACCGGTAAACTGATTTCGTGTCATCTCCACAGCCCCTGATTTTCCGCAAGGGCCTCGACATGAAGGAGGCCGTCGCGGGAGAGCTCGCCGCCGCCTATCACAGCTCGCTTGTCGACGAGGTCCGCAGCAACGACTTTCGGAGGGACAGCGGCCGCCTGACGGTGCACCTCGCCCGCGAGTTCGGTTTCTGTTACGGCGTCGATCGCGCGGTCGACTATGCCTACCAGGCGCGCCGGCGATTCCCGCATCAGAACGTCTACCTGACCGGCGAGATCATTCACAACCCGCATGTGAACGATCGCTTGCGCGCGTCGGGAATCCGATTCCTGAGCGATCCCGGCGAGAGCTGGGAGCATCTCGGCAAAGACGACGTGGTGATCCTGCCGGCGTTCGGCGTCACGGTCGGCGACATGGCGCACCTCGCCGACCAGGGCTGCACGCTCGTGGATACGACCTGCGGATCGGTGCTGAACGTCTGGAAGAACGTCGTGCGCTACGCGCAGGACGGGTTCACCGCCATCATCCACGGCAAGGTCAAGCACGAGGAAACGCGGGCCACGGCGTCCCAGGCGCTCAAGTACCCCAACGGGCGCTACGTGGTCGTGCTCGACCGGCAGGAGGCGCAGATCGTCTGCGACTACATCCGCGACGGTGGCGATCGGGAGGCCTTTCTGACGAAGTTCACCGACGCCGTGTCGCCGGGCTTCGACCCGGATCTCGACCTCCAGTGCGTCGGTTGCGCTAACCAGACGACGATGCTGATGTCCGAGTCGCTGGAGATCGGCGAGATGATCGGCGCGGCGATGAAGGACCGCTACGGTGAAGCGGACCTGAGTACCCATTTTCGCGCCTTCGACACGATCTGCAGCGCCACGCAGGAGCGCCAGGACGCGATTACGGCGCTGCTCGGCGAGCACACGCTCGATGTGATGGTCGTCGTGGGTGGGTACAACAGCAGCAATACCTGCAATCTCGCCCGCATCTGCGCAGAACGGGTGCGGACGTTCCACATCGCCGATCCCGAGTGCCTGGTGTCGGCCGACGAGGTGCACCACCGGCCTGTCGGCATGCCGTCAACGACCGCCAACCGCGAGGCCGTGACCCGGGGATGGCTGCCCTCAGGCGGCCGTGTCGTGGTCGGTTTGACAGCCGGAGCTTCCACGCCTAATAACATCGTGGGCCAGGTGATCGAGAAGCTGGAGCTGTTCGCCAATCCGGGGTCCGGTTCAGGCTCGGGCGCGTAGTCCCGACAGTCTGGAACATCCGGACGTGTTCCGCTCTTGCTAGCAAAGCGATTGCCAGCCACAATTAGCTGACAACACACGGTTTACACCGAGTCCGTGCGTCTGAGCGCGCTCCCGACCGGCTCATCCGCAGTAAACAACTGCTGGTGTGGGGTCGTAATAGGCCATGTACTTACGCCTGGAGAATTGAACGACAATGCGAAGGCAACTGACGTGGATTCTTGTATCGGCGGCTATCGTCATTCCGTCGGCGCTGGTTGCCTACCAGGCTCAGCCTGAGAAACCGGCGCAGCAGCGCGACTCTCGCCAGCAGGACGACCCGCAGCGCCGAAAGTGGTGGCTGAATCCCGACGACCGCAAGGAGCTGGGCCTCAGCGACGACCAGTCGAGTCAGATCGACAAGATTTTCGAGTCCACGATGCCGTCGCAGCGCGCGAAATGGCGCGAGTTCGAGCGTTTGGAAGACGACCTGATGAAGACGTTCAAGGAGAGCACCCTGGACATGGTGACCTTCACGCAGAAGGTGACGCAGGTCGAGAAGATGCGCGCCGAGCTGGCGACGACGCGAACCACGATGCTCTACCGCATGCGGCAGGTTCTGACGTTGCAACAGCGTCCGAAGCTCGAAGCCCTGCTGAAAGCGCGCTCCGAGGCGCGGCGCAGACAGTCCGACAAGTCGGACCATCGCTGAGCCGTGTGCCCGTGACATACTGTCTGGTTCCCTGATCATCGACCGTCCACTCTTGGGAGGCACTTCGTGAGTAAGACCGCATCAACCCGTATTGCGGCCGTTCTTTCCATCGCACTGGCAGCGCCCGCCGCTGCCCAGCAACAGCAAACGCCGCCACCGTCGCCGGAGCACGTGAAAGCCCTGATCCAGCAGGCGATGACGCAAACGCAGAGCGCGCCGGAAGGCGTCCAGGTCCAGCCGGCCATCCAGGGCGCAGCGGTGAACCTGACGGCAGACGAAGCGGTGGCGCGCGCGCTGGACCGCAACCTTACGCTCGCGTCGCAGCGGTTGACCCCGCGCACGTTCGACTACTCCATCGCCGCCACGCGCGCGGCGTACCGGCCGCTGCTGACGTCGACGGTCAGCAACAACTCGCAGACGCAACTGCCCTCCACGAGCGTGGAAGGTGGCCTGGTCGTCAACACGGACACGCAGGTGTGGAACTCCGGTGTCCAGCAGAGCGTGCCATGGGGCGGCGGCAACTACTCGGTCACGTTCAACAACAACCGCGACTTCTCGACGCGAAACACGGGCTTGTTCAATCCGACGTTCGGCTCGACGTTCCGTATCCAGTACAACCAGCCGATCCTCCAGAATTTCAAGATCGACAACACGCGCACGCAGCTCCAGACGCAGACCATCCAGCAGCAGATCGCGGATCTCGATCTGCGGGCGACGGTGGCGAGCACCGTCGCGGAGGTGCGCAACGCGTACTGGGAGCTGGTCTTTGCGTACCAGGCCGTCGACGCGGCGCAGCGCTCGCTGGAACTGGCGGCGAAGCTGGTCGCCGATAACAAGATGCGCGTGGAAATCGGCACGATGGCGCCGATCGACGTCGTGCAGGCCCAGGCGGAGGAAGCGACCCGGCGGCAGCAGCTCGTCAACACCCAGGCCATTCTGCGTAACAGCGAACTGGCGCTGAAGCGGCTGATTGTCGGCGGCACGGACGACGAACTGTGGACGGCAACCATCAATCCTGTGGATCGCCCGTCGCCACAGCCCGAACCGATCAACCTGGAAAGTGCGGTCAGCAACGCGCTGCAGAACCGCACGGACCTGGCCACGAGCCGGAAGAACATCGAAACCACGAACGTCACACTGCGCAGCTTCAAGAATCAGGCGCTGCCGGGGCTGAACCTCGTGGGCATCTACCAGCTCGTCGGCCGCGGCGGGACGACCATCCCTCGCGAGCCGCTGGATCCGATCATTCCCGGCGGGTACTGGGATGCCCTGGGGAACATCGGCGCCTTCGACGCGCCGACGTGGACGGTGCGCGTCGACTTCACGTATCCCCTCGGCCAGAGCTCGGCGGAAGCCAACGTCGCGCGGCAGCAGATCATCCTGCAGCAGAACCAGACGGAGGTGAAAACGACGGAGCTGCAGATCGCCACCGAGGTCACCGGCGCGGCGCTCGCCGTGACCAACGCGCTCGAGTCGCTGCAGGCCGCCCAGGCGTCGCGCGAGCTGTCGGAGCGGCGGCTCGAGGCGGCGCAGAGCAAGTTCGATGTCGGCATGGCGACCAACTTCGAGGTCGTCCAGGCGCAGCGCGATCTGAACGACGCGCAAAACAGCGAACTGCGCCAGCTCCTCAACTATCGCCGCGCGCTCGTCGACTTCGAGCGCGTGCAGGTCAGCCCGCGGTAATGCATCGAGACGGACTGGTGAGCAATGCGTAAAGGGGTCCTCGTTGTCATCGTCGCCGTGCTCGCCCTCGGGGGCATGGTCGTCTACAACCGTTCTGCGGGGCCCGCGGGTGCGTCGAACGGCACGGGCGGCGGCGGCCGGTCTGGCGGGCCTGGCGGCGGCCGCGGCAACGTCAGGCCACCGATGCCGGTGGAATTCGCGACGGTCAAGCGCGCTCCGATGTCGGAGCAGATCGTGGTCGTAGGCAATCTGATCGGCGAGGCGACCGTCGAGGTCGCGCCGCGCGTAAACGGGCGGCTGCAGGTGGTCAACGTCAAGCTCGGGGACCCGGTCAGCAAAGGCCAGATCATCGCGCGCGTCGAGGACCGTGAAATCCAGGAACAGGTCCGGCAGGCGGAGGCGTCCTATCAGGTGTCGCAGGCGTCGATTCGTCAGCGCGAGGCAGATCTGAAGCTGGCCAAGACGAACCTCGATCGCTCGCGCAGTCTCTTCGAGCGCCAGCTGCTGCCGCAGCAGACCTTCGACGACACCGAGGCACGGTACCAGGCGGCGCTCGCCCAGGTCGATCTCGCGAAAGCCCAGTTCGAACAGGCCAAGGCCAGGCTCGACGAGCTCAAGATTACGCTGTCGAACACAATCATCGTCTCGCCGGTCGACGGGTTCGTCGGCAAGCGACTCCTCGATCCGGGCGCCTTTGCCAGCACCGCCGTACCGGTCGTCTCGGTAGTAGACATCAGCCGCGTGCGCATGGTCGCCAACCTCGTCGAGCGCGACGTCCGGCGCGTGCCGACCGGCACCGGCGCCAATGTCGAGGTCGACGCGTTCCCCGGCGAGAAATTCAGGGGCCGCGTGAGCAGGATCGCGCCAGTCTTCGATCCCGCGACGCGCACCGCTGAAATCGAAATCGAGGTGCCGAACGCCGGCTTTCGGCTGAAGCCGGGCATGTATGCACGCGTGCAGCTGACGGTCGACCAGCGGGCGGACGCGCTCACGGTCCCGCGGAGCGCGCTCGTGGCTGTCGACGGCAAGAACGGCGTCTTCGTCGCCGTGAAGCCGGAGGGAGCCCAGCCAGCCGCGCGCGGGAACGAGTCGGGCGGCATGACGGCCCGCTTCCTTCCCGTCGAGACCGGCATCCGCGACGGCGAGGCCATCGAAATCACCTCCGGCCTGCGCGATGGCGCGGAGGTCATCACGACCGGCGCAGGTGGCCTGAAAGATGGCGACCGGATCGTTCCGGCAAACACCCAGCAGCAGCAACGAGGCGGCGGCCGCGGAGGTGAGAACTCCGGGCAGCAGCCGCCACGGCAGGAGAGCACGCGATGAGCATCCCCCGCACGGCAATCGAACGCCCCGTCACGATGTTCATGATCTGCGGGGTGATCATGCTGCTCGGGCTGATGTCGCTCGCCCGGCTGCCGGTCGATCTGATGCCCGACGTTTCCTACCCGAGCCTGACGGTTCGCGTGGGCTATCCGGGTGTCGGACCGCTCGAGATGGAAGAGCTCGTCACGCGCCCGATCGAGCAGGCCGTGAGCGCCACGAGCGGCGTGGAGCGGCTCGAATCGACCTCGGCGGAAGGGTCGAGCCGCGTGACGCTGAACTTCGCCTGGGGCACCGACCTGAACGAAGCGGCCGATGACGTGCGCAACCGCCTGGATCGCGTCCGCGGACGGCTGCCGGAAGAAGCCGAGGCCCCGGTCATGTTCAAGTTCGACGCGAACGCCCAGCCGATCATGGGCATCGGCGTCGAGGGGAACTTCGACCGCGTGACGCTGCGCGAGATCGCGGAGAACGATCTGTCGCCGCGCCTCGAGCGGGTGCCCGGCGTGGCATCGGTCAGCGTGGAAGGCGGCCTCCGCCGCCAGATTCACGTCGAGCTCTCGAAGGAAAAGATTACCGCGCTCGAGCTCCCCGTGAACCGGATCATCCAGCTGCTCCGCTCGGAGAACCAGAACGTTCCGCTCGGCGAGATCGACGAAGGCGACCGCACGTATCTCCTGCGCAGCCAGGGGCAGTTCGAAAACCTCGATCAGATTCGCGACCTCGTGGTCATGACGCGCACCGGTGTTCCGGTGTACCTGAAAGACATCGCCAAGGTCAGCGACGCGACCGAGGATTTCCGCTCGTTCACACGGATCAACGGCAACCCGGGGGTCCGCCTGCGCGTCACGAAGCAGTCCGGCCAGAACACCGTCGCCATTGCCGATGCGGTGCGTGTCGAGGTCGCCCGGATCAACAACGAGATCCCCGGCCTGCGGCTGCAGGTGCTCGACGACAGCTCGGTTTTCATCAAGCGTTCGATCGCGTCGGTGCAGGAAGCGGCGGTGCTCGGCGCGGGGCTGGTCATCCTGATCATCTTCGTGTTCCTCCGCAACATCCGCTCGACGCTGATCATCTGCACGTCGATTCCGATCTCGATCATCGGCACGTTCGCGCTGCTCTACTTCGGCGGCTTCACGCTCAATACGCTCACGTTCGGCGGTCTGGCGCTCGGCGTCGGGATGATCGTCGATGCCGCCATCGTCGTGCTGGAGAACACGTTCCGGCACATGGAGATGGGCAAGTCGCGAATGCAAGCGTCGATCGAGGGCAGCGAGGAGGTCTGGTCGGCCATTCTCGCCTCCACGTTGACCCACATCGCCGTGTTCGTGCCCCTGCTCTTCCTGACCGGCGTGTCCAGCATCCTCTTCAAGCAGCTGGCGTACGTCGTCATGTTCTCGTTGTCGATGTCGCTGTTCGTGGCGGTGACGATCGTGCCTGTCCTCTGCTCGCGGCTGTTGAAGCTCCCGGTGCCCGTCGAACAGCGCAAGGGCCTCAGCGGCCACCTGTTCACCATCAGCGAACGCTGGCTGGACCGGCTGGACGATTTCTACACGCGGGTCCTGCACTCTTCGCTTGCGCATCGGCCGACGGTCCTCGGCGTGGGCACGGGTCTCGTCGTCCTGGCGGTGTTGATCCTTCCGACGATTGGCGTCGAGCTGATGCCGCAAGCTGACGAAGGCGAGGTCAGTGTCACCGCCGAACTTCCGGTCGGCACGCGGATCGAACGCGGGCACGATGTCGCGCTGCGGCTGGAGTCGCTGCTCAACGAATACGTGCCTGAGAAGGAAGTGCTGATCACCAGCGGCGGTGGCGGCGGCTTCATGGGCGGCGGCGGCAACCGTGTCAATGCGACGCTCCGGCTGGTCAACAAACACGAGCGGCAGCGAACCAGCGAAGAAATCGCGCGCGATCTCAATCGTCAGCTCGGCGGCGTCATCCCCGGCGTCATCATCAGCACCCGGGCGTCAGGCGGCAACCAGCAGATGAACCGCATGATGGGCGGCGGAGACAGCCGCCTCTCGCTCGAAATTCGCGGGGACGACCTGCAGACGGCGCGCGACATCTCGACGGCGGCGAAGAACCTGATGGACAAGGTCCCGGCCGTGCGCAACGCGCGGATCAGCCGCGAAGAGGGACGTCCCGAGCTGGCGATCGACGTCGACCGCCCCAAGGCTGCCCTGCTCGGCCTGTCGGTGACCAACGTCGCCGACAGCATCCGCACGAACGTTGCCGGCACACAGGCCGCGTTCTTCCGTCAGCACGGCAACGAATATCCGATCATCGTGCGGTTGCGCGAAGAGGATCGTGAGCGTGTCGAAGACATCAACGACGTGCTGATCAATGCTCCGAGCGGACAGGTGATGCAGGCCAAGAACCTGCTCCGGCTGCGCAACCAGTCAGGTCCGACCGAGATCCAGCGCAAGAACCAGGAGCGCATCCTCCGCGTGTCTGCCGAGCCGGAAGTCGCGCTGAGCGAGGCGGTCAAGGCGGTCGACGAGCTCATGGAGCCCGTGCGGAACATCTCGGACAAGTTCTCGGTCGGCTTCGGCGCGGAGGTCGAGCAGCAGGAAGAGGCGTTCCGTCAGCTCCAGGTGATGCTGATCCTTGCCGTCGTGCTCGTCTACGCAGTCATGGCGTCGCAGTACGAGTCGCTGCGCGACCCGTTCATCATCATGTTCTCGGTGCCGCTGGCGGCCATCGGCGTGGTGGCCGCGCTCAAGCTCACGAACACGACATTCAGCATGCAGGCCTACATCGGCGTCATCATGCTGGCGGGCATCGTCGTAAGTAACGCCATTCTGCTCGTGGACTACACGAACGTCCTTCGCCGCCGCGACGGCATGCCGCTTCGCGACGCCGTGGAGCGGGCCGGCAGGACCCGTCTGCGGCCGATCGTGATGACGACCCTGACCACGATCCTGGGCCTGGTGCCGATGGCGTTGGCCCTCGGTGAAGGCTCCGAGCTGCAAGCACCGCTCGCGCGTGTGGTCATCGGCGGCCTGACGGCCTCGACGCTCATCACGCTGGTGTTCGTGCCGACGGTCTACACGCTTTTCGAGGAAGGGTTCAAAGGCTTGCGCTCGGGCGAGCCGAAGCATTCATAGCGGCATGACAATGAAAAAACTGATTCTTCTTTTGCTGGTGATTGTCGGTGTCGGCGCGGGTGCCGGCGCCTACTACATGCGTCGCAGCGGCCCCGAGCCGAGCGCGATGACCATGCCGGTGACGCGCGGCGATGTCGTGGACCTCGTCCAGGCGACGGGCGCACTCGAGGCGGTCACCACGGTCGACGTCGGCACGCAGGTGTCGGGGCTCGTCCAGGACATGTATGCCGACTTCAACCAGATCGTGAAGAAGGGACAGGTCATCGCGCGCCTGGATCCGTCGCTGATTCAGACGCAGATCGAGCAGCGCCGTGCAAGCGTCGTCCGCGCCGAGGCTGACGTCGAGCGGCTCAAGGTGGGCATCACCGACGCGGAGCGCAAGTTCGCGCAGGCCAAAGCCATGTGGGACAAGCAGCTGATCCCGCGCGATCAGCTCGAGACGGCGGAGATCAATGTCAAGACGCTCGAAGCGCAGATCAAGTCTTCCGAGGCGGGACTGACACAGGCGAAAGCCGACCTCAACGCGCAACAGGTCAACCTCAATCACACCGTGATTCTGTCGCCAATCGACGGCATCGTGATTTCACGCAGCGTCGATCCCGGCCAGACCGTGGCGGCGAGCATGAACGCGCCGGTCCTCTACCAGATTGCCGCGGACCTGACGAAGATGCAGGTGCTCGCAAACATCGACGAGGCGGACGTCGGCCGCATGCGGCCTGGCCAGCACGTCACATTCCGTGTCGACGCCTACCCCACCGACCGTTTCATCGGAACCGTCGAACAGGTGCGGCTGCAGCCGACGGTCGTTCAGAACGTCGTTGTGTACTCGACGGTGATCGCGGTGCCGAATTTGGAGCTGAAGCTCAAGCCCGGCATGACAGCGCAAGTCGAGATCGAGATTGCACGGCGCAGCAACGTGCTTCGCGTTCCGGCAGCAGCGCTGCGTTTCCGGCCGACCGAGGAAATGTTCATCGCGCTCAACCAGCCGATGCCTCAGGAACTGCAGCGCGGCGGCGGTGGCCGTGGCATGGCACCAGGGGGACGCGGCCGCGGTGACTCAGCGAACGCCGCTCCTCAGGGCGGCGCGCCAGGACAGGGTCAGGGCGCCGGGGCATCCGCTCAACCGCCCTCCGCACCGGCTGCGCAGGCGGCGGCCGGGACCGACGGCAATCGAGGGCAGAGCGCTGAGGCCCGCGGTGGCGGCGACCGCGCTGAAGGCAATCAGAATGGCGGCTCGCGCCGCGGCGGATTCGATCCGAACATGAGCCCGGAGGAGCGTCAGCGCCGGATGCAGGAACGCATGGCGAACATGACTCCCGAGGAGCGCGAGCGCTGGCAGGCGCGCATGCGCGAAGGCGGCGCCAATCGCGAGGGTGGCGGGGGACGCGGCGGTCAGACCAACGCGCAGCAGCAAGGCGCCGGGCGTCGCGACATGAGCCGGGGAATTGCCGGCGGCGTCACCGGCGGCTCCGCCGTCACGAGCGGGGCGTCAACCATCGACTCACTGTTCGCGCCGCTGCCAACCGTCGAAACGAGCGGCCGCGTCTGGCTGTTCACCAACAAGCAGCTGAAGCCGATCCGGGTACGCACCGGCGTCTCCGACGGCACGTTCTCTGAACTGCTCGACGGCGAGCTGCAGGAAGGCCAGGAAGTCGTCGTCAACCTGACGACCGGCCTCGAACAGCAGCAGCGCCCCGGACAGCAAGGCAGCCAGAACCCCCTGATGGGTCCCCAGCGCGGCGGCAACAACAACCAGCGCGGCGGACCCGGCGGCGGGGGGCCTGGGGGCGGCGGGCGGGGGCGGTAGGTATCTAAGTGCGCAAGTGCGCAGGTGCGCAGGTGCGCAAGTGCCCGGGTGCGAAAGTGCGCGTTGCGACCTGTGCTGAGCTGGTCAGATGAACCTTTCGGGCGCGTAGCCTCGAGCACCGCTGTATAGGCGACTCGTAGCACCTGCGCACTCGCGCACCTGCGCACTTACGCTCTTAGGCACTTCCGCACATGCGCACTCGCGCACGTGCGCACTTGGACAACTGTAACGATATGCCAGTCCTTTCAGTTCGCGACCTCGTCAAGACCTACCACGTCGGTGAGGTCGTCGTCCGTGCGCTTCGCGGGGCGAACATGGATGTCGAGGCGGGCGAGTTCGTCGCGGTCACCGGACCCTCAGGCTCCGGGAAGTCCACGTTGATGCACATCCTCGGCTGTCTCGATCGGCCGACGAGCGGACAGTACTTCCTCGACGGGAAGGATGTCTCGCGGATGTCCAAGGACGACCTCGCGGCGGTTCGCAACAAGAAGATCGGGTTCGTGTTCCAGGGCTTCAATCTGCTCTCGCGGACGACGGCGCTTGACAACGTGGAGCTTCCGTTGCTCTACAACGGCGGCAGCAAAATGAAGACGGCCGAGCGGCACAAGCGTGCCATGGCTGCCCTCACCGCTGTGGGCCTTGGCGAGCGGGCTCACCATTACCCGAACCAGTTGTCAGGCGGTCAGCAACAGCGTGTCGCGATCGCCCGGTCCCTGATCAACGAGCCATCGATCATCCTGGCTGACGAGCCGACCGGCAACCTCGATACGCGCACGAGCATCGAGGTCATGGGGATCTTTCAGCGGCTCAACAAAGAGCGGAACATCACGATCATCCTGATCACGCACGAGATGGATATCGCGGAGTATGGCACCCGCCTGGTTCGTTTCCGTGACGGCCGAATCCAGGTCGATCAGAAGATCGCCAGGCGGCGCAACGCCGAGCAGGAGCTTGCCGCTCTACCGCCGCCCGAAGATCTCGATGAGGCGCCCGTCCCGGCCGATCCCGCGCCAGCAGAACACGGCGGCACCGCCTGAGAGCCGGAGGGCCGGCCGGAGAATCCAGATGTCCATAATCATGACCTTTCGGATCGCGCTGAAGGCGCTGAACCGCAACAAGATGCGCACGATTCTGACGATGCTCGGCATGATCATCGGTGTCGGCGCCGTCATCACCATGGTGGCGCTCGGCCGCGGGGCGCAGTCGACGATTGAAGAACAGGTGAAGTCGGCCGGCACCAACATGATCAACATCAACGCCGGCAACTTCTCTCAGGGCGGTGTGCGTCAGGGCCAGGGCATGTCCAACACGCTCATGCCGGAGGATGCCGAGGCGGTGCGCTCGATTCCGGGGGTCCAGTACGTCGCCGCCGGCGCAAACAGCCGCGGCCAGATCATCGCCGGCAACCAGAACTGGAACACGCGCGTCGAGGGTACGGACGTCGACTTCCCCAGCATCCGCAACTGGCAACCCAAGTACGGTTCGTTTTTCTCGACACAGGACGTCCGTGCCGCCACGAAGGTCGCGGTCCTGGGATCGGTGGTCTCCGATACGCTCTTCGGGCCTGATGTCGACCCGACGGGCCAGATGATCCGGATCCGTAATCAGCCGTTCAAGGTCCTCGGCGTGATGTCGTCGAAGGGACAGTCGGCAATGGGCCAGGACCAGGACGACGTCGTGTTCACGCCGTACACGACGGTGCAGAAGAAACTGCAGGGACAGCAGCACATCAACAACATCACGGTGTCAGCAGCGACGGCCGACACCGCTCCGGTCGCCGAGGCGATCCGCGAGACGCTCCGCATCCGTCACAAGCTCGTGGCGGGCGATCCCGACGACTTCATGGTCCGTACGCTCGAGGACATGGCGGCGGTCAGAACCGAAACCACGCGGACGATGACCACGCTGCTCGCGGCAATCGCCGGCGTGTCGTTGATCGTCGGCGGCATCGGGATCATGAACATCATGCTGGTGTCGGTCACCGAGCGGACACGCGAGATCGGGCTGCGCATGGCGATCGGCGCACGCGGCCGCGACGTGCTGCTGCAGTTCCTGGTCGAAGCGATCGTCATCAGCCTCTTCGGCGGCCTTCTCGGCATCGGCCTCGGATTCGCGCTCTCGGAAACGCTCGAGCGAACGCTGGAGTGGCCGACATCCATCCCGACGAACGCGATCGGGATGGCCTTCGGATTCGCGGCGGCTACGGGCGTCTTCTTCGGCTTCTACCCGGCCCGCAAGGCAGCTCGGCTGGACCCCATCGAGGCGCTTCGCTTTGAGTAGTTTCGGAGGGTGCAAGGGCGCAAGTGCGCAAAGTGCGCCAGTGCGCAGGTGCTTCAAAGTGCGCGAGTGCGCCCGTACTTGCGCACTCGCGCACCAGCGCACTTGCGCACTTGGTTCCCGGGTATGCTGGACGGGAGTGTTGATATGTGCAACGGCGTGCAGATAGTCTTTCGCTGTTATCGTCGTGACGGGAAATAGACGGGGTTGGTCAGTCTCATTATTCAAAGGAGCACACGCATGAAGCGGGCAAGAGTTGCAGTAATCGCGGCGGCGGTCCTCGCGGTGGCGACCGTGGCGTTCGCGCAGAAGCCGGACTTCTCCGGCACGTGGACGCTCGATCCCGAGGCCAGTGGCGCTCCGCCAGCCGGCACCGGTGGCGGCGGCGGTGGTGGCGGCCAGCGAGGCGGCGGCGGTCCGATGACCGTCAAGCAGACGGCTGACACGCTCACCATCGAGCGTCAGGGACAGGGTGGCGCGATGACCACCGCCTATAAGCTCGACGGCAGCGAGACCGACATCACCATGGGTCAGATGACGGCCAAAGCATCCGCGAAGTGGGATGGCAACAAGCTCGTCATCACGACCAAGTCGGAGCGCGGTGAGCAGACCCAGACCTGGTCGCTGGCTGGTGGCGTCCTCACGATCGAGGGCACTGGCGGTCGTGGACCAACGAAGCGCGTTTACAAGAAGAGCACGTAAGCAGACATCTGTAGGCCCGACCTTAAGGTCGGGCCTACAGGTTCACAGGGTCGCGGTTTTGGGTTTACAGGGTTACCGGCTTTCGTCCCGCAGCAAACGTCTCAGTAACTCCCCCACCTTCAGCCCCGTCACCGGATCGCGGAGATCCGGCGCCACCTCGGCCATCGGACCAAGCACGAAGAAGCGTTCCCGGAAGCGTGGGTGCGGGAGCTGCAGCCCGGGCTCATCGATCACCTCATCACCGACCATCAATAGATCGAGATCGAGGGTTCGCGGTGCGCCCGCGTACAGGCGTTCACGCCCCCGCTCGCGTTCGATTTCCAGCAGCAGGTCGAGCAGCTCGCGGGCGTCGAGCGTCGTGTCGCCGACGAGGACTGCGTTCAGGTAGTTCGGCTGATCGGCCGCATCGGGCACGCCCTCGGGCTCGGTTTCGACCAGGTCGGACAGGGTGAGAGCTGAGATGACGGTGGCGAGACGTTCGGCGGCGAACAGGATGGCAGCGCGGCGATCGCCGAGGTTGCTGCCCAGGGCGATCGCGACTCGGCGCGAAGGCAGGCCTACTCCACCCAGCGCGTCGGCAGCACGACACCCGGCGTTCCGGCGCCGTCCGCACGGCGGCCGAGAAGGTCGGTGCGCCCGGCCAGCGCCTGGTCGAAGAAGCGCTTGTGCTCGAGTGTCTCGCCGAGGATGACGTTGAGCATCGTCCTGTGTCGCGCGTGGTTCAGATGATCGATGCGAGGACGCCAGCGCGTGACGAAGTCAGCCGCGCCCTGGCGATCGTCGCCAATCACTTTCGACTGAGCTGCATCTCCCTTGCCCTCAACCTTCAGCTCGGGGTCGGACACGTCATCTGGCGTCCCGCCCAAATCGAGAATGGCATCCCTGACCCAGGCGACGTGCATGTCCTCCCGCGCGATGATGTACTGGTAGGTGTTGTTGAAATCGTAGTTGCCGACGTAGCGCGCAGCTGCTACGTGGCGTTTGAACATGCCCAGCTTCTCGCGGTGGAATTCCTTGATGAGGTCGAGCAGTTCCTTGGCTTTCACGAGCTCTGTTTTTCCTTGCAGGTGATGCAGACACGAGTCCACGGAATCGCGTTCAGGCGCGCCGGCGCGATCGGCTCACCGCAATCGCGGCAGACACCGTATGTGCCCTTTTCCATCCGGTAGAGCGCCTCTTCGATGGCCTGAAGGATCTTCGCGTCCGTCTGTTTCAGCTTGAGCTGAATGTGGACTTCGTTGTTGCCACTTGCCTGATCGGCCAGGTCGCCCTGGCGCGAGTTGTTTTCCATCGTGGTCTGGAGCGGCTTTACGCCGCCGCCCGACGACAGTATCTCGCCCCGCTTCCGCAGAAGCGCTTCCTTGTACGGGGATTGTTCCATGGCTTGCTTCTCCATAGGCGCCTCGCTTGCCTCCCCCGGCAAAACCTCATCTTAGCAGGGATGGCGCGCGGCGGTCCACGGTGACCCGGTCGCCGATGGAGATGCGCATGAGGTCCTCGCCCACTTCGAGCGGCCCCTTCCAGGTCCGGCGTGTCGGTCCAATCAGGTCCGTCGCCGTGGCCGGCGACGGCACGATGTGCGAGTACACGGCGAGCCGTGGGGAGGCGGCGGTGAAGATGCGGCCGGCCTCTTCGGGTGTCGTGTGGTGGGCAATGATGCGCTCGACGGTGGCCAGGTCCTTCACCTGGGTCCGCGCGCGCTCGACCTCCGGGCTGACGACCTCGTGAATCAGGACGTCTGCGCCCCGCGATGCCGCAATCACCGCATCCGAATAGCGGGTGTCGCCCGAGAACACGACCGAGCGCTGGCGGTAGTCGACCCGATACCCATACGCGGGCACCACCGGAGCGTGATCGACAGCAAAGGCCGTCACGCGCACGCCATTGCGCTCCAGGACCACGCCCGGCTGGACCTCACGCGCCTCCAGCTTTACGCCGTCGGGAGACAATCGCTCGTCGACGTCACGCCGCATGCGAACGTCGAATGCGTACGCGCGCTCGAGGCCGGCGCCCAGCTCGTTCGTGCCCGGCGGGCCCAGGACCTGGAGCGGTGTCGGACGTCCGAAGATCCAGCCCGTCAGCCAGAGATCCGGCAACCCGACGACATGATCCGAATGCAGGTGCGTCAGCAAGACACTGGTGATGCCGGACAACATCGCGCCGCCGCCGATCTCGAACAACCGGATCGTGTTCCCGCGGCCAGCATCGACAAGCAGCCGTTCCGAACCAGCCTCGACGAGAATCGACGGCCCGAACCGATCGGGCGCCGGCCGCGGATTGCCGGTCCCGAGCAGGGTCACGGTGATGTCGGACTTCGATGGAGTCTGGGGTTGGGCCGACAGGAATGGCGCTGATAGAGAATATGAAAGCGCTGTCGCTACAACTCCCAAAAGCCACAGAGCTGATCGGTTGAGATCTCCTTGGGAGTTGGGAGGTGGAGGTTGGGACTTCACGTTTGTCGCCATCGCTAACGATCGCCGCCGATCAGGTCGCCCAGGCCGCCGAGCATGCCGCCCAGGTCGCGCTTCACTTCGTCGCGATCGCCACGGTAAGCCGCGTGAATGCGATCGGCCAGGCGCGAGAACGGCAGCGTCTGCAGCCAGACACGGCCAGGACCGGCGAGCTGCGCGAAGAACAGTCCTTCGCCGCCGAACAATGACGTCTTGACGCCCCCCACGCGCACGATGTCGTAGTCGACCGTCGGATCGAACGCCACCAGGCAACCCGTATCGACCTTCATCCGCTCGCCCGCCGCGAGTTGCATCGGCACGATCGTGCCTCCGCTGTGGAAGAACAGCCTGCCCGTGCCTTCGATCTTCTGGAGGATGAACCCTTCACCACCGAAGAACCCTGCGCCAATGCGCTTCGTGAACGCGATGCTGATGTCGATGTCGCCCTGCGCGCAGAGGAACGCATCCTTCTGACACAGCAACGGCTGCCCATGCAGATCGAGCGCGACGATCTTCCCCGGATACGGCCCCGCGAAGGCGACACGGCCAGGCCCGCTGGTGGCACGAAAGTGCGTGATGAAGAAGCTCTCCCCCGCGAGGAATTTCCGCTTCAGCCCGCCGAGGAACCCGCCCTCCATCTTCGCGTCCATCTCGATCGAGTCGGTCATGTACATCA
>Ga0075431_100001515_pt1 | contig 21530 bp, 18 predicted proteins | sample RhiMetdeltSRZDD5_FD_75297 | JGI IMG/M metagenome (GOLD analysis project Ga0075431, IMG submission 75297) | Populus rhizosphere microbial communities from Tennessee, USA - Rhizosphere MetaG P. deltoides SRZDD5 | ecosystem: Host-associated > Plants > Roots > Rhizosphere > Soil | place: USA... | reverse complement strand
TTGTCGGCCAGCTTGTCGGCGCTGCCCGAGTCGGAGTCGTCGTCACCGCAGCCGGTGCTGGCCAGACCTAGGACACCGATCGCCGCCGCGACCGTGAACCTTCTGATGTTCTCCCGCATCCCTCCATGCTGGCCGAACCGGCGTCGCCGGGGCGACTACGACGAGGCCTCAGCGGCCGCGGCGCTGAGGGTGGCGAAGGTCCCGGCGTCGAACGCGACGAGGCGGGCGACGTCGATCGGGCCGTCGAACGCCCGCAACGTCGTGACCGCCACCTCGGCTGCCGCGGCGGGTGGGTAGCGGTAGAGACCGGTCGAGATCGCCGGGAACGCCACCGAGCGGGCACCGACCTCCACCGCGATATCCAGCGACCGGCGGTAGCACGACGCCAGCAACTCCGGCTCCCCGTCCCGACCGCCCCGCCAGACCGGCCCGACCGTGTGGATTACCCAGCGGGCCGGCAACCGGTAGCCGCTCGTTGCCTTGGCGTCACCGGTCGCGCAACCGCCGAGGCCACGGCACTCCTCCAGCAGCTCACGGCCGGCCGCCCGATGGATGGCCCCGTCGACGCCCCCGCCACCGAGCAGCGACGCGTTGGCGGCGTTCACGATCGCATCGACCTGCTGCTTCGTGATGTCACCCTGGACCACTTCGATCTGCATGCCGCCAATCATCGCCGGCTCAACGCCCGCTCAACGTCGGCTCATCGCCTCGTTGACGGCCGATGAGTTCCGCCCCGCGCCCCGGTCCAACGTGTAGAGAACGAGACCTTCCCCAAGGAGCAACCACCATGCCTGCACGAGAGTCAACCCCCGCCGGTTCCCCCTGCTGGATCGACCTGCTCACATCGGACACCGACGCCAGCCGCGCCTTCTACACCCAGCTCTTCGGCTGGACCGCAGAAGAGCCTGACGAGGAGTACGGCGGCTACTTCAGCTTCTCCCAGGACGGCGCCTTGCTGGCCGGGTGCATGGCTCAGCGCGAGGACCCGGGCGGGGGGATGCCCGACGCCTGGTCCGTCTACCTGTGCGTCGACGATGCGGCCAAGACCGTGGACGCCGTGACCGAGGCCGGCGGGCAGGTCTTCGTGCCGCTGATGCCGATCGGCGACGTCGGCACCATGGCCTTCCTGTCCGACCCGACCGGCGCCCCCATCGGCATCTGGCAGCCGGGCGAGCACAAGGGCTTCGGCGTCGTCGGCGAGCCCAACACGCCGGCCTGGTTCGAGCTCCACACCCGGGACTACGACACGGCCGTCGGCTTCTATCGCGACGTGTTCGGCTGGGACGCAGTCACCGCCCAGGACACACCCGACTTCCGGTACACCACCCTTCATGAGGGCGAGGCCGCCGAGGCCGGGATCATGGACTCGTCCAAGTTCCTGCCGGAGGGCGTGCCGTCGCACTGGCGGGTGTACTTCGCCGTCGAGGACGTCGATGTGGCGCTGGCGAAGGCGGTCGAGCTCGGTGGGGCCGTGCTCCAGCCGGCCGAGGACACCCCGTATGGTCGCCTCGCTGTCGCCACCGACACGACCGGGGCGCAGTTCTCGCTGATGGGCCCGAACAACGACGCATAGTCAGCGGCCCACTCGTCGCCGCAGTCGTCGGGTCTTTTCGGCCCACCGACTGCGGCGACGCCGCGTCTGCTGTGCTGAGATAGGGCGATGCGGGCCGGGGACCAGGGGAGTCAGGGGGATCGGGGGCAGCCGCCGCGACCGGGCTGGATGAAGGACCCGTCGGCGCCCAAGACCCCGGAGAAGCCACCCAAGCGACGCCGCCGCGGGCGCCAGGAGCGGCCCGCGCCCCAGTGGCTGCCCGGCAAGGGCGCGATCCCGCTGCCACCCGAGCCGCCGGACCCGCTGCCGCCTGCGGACGCCGAGCCGGGGCCGGTCGAGCCGTTCCCCGAGGTGATCCAGGCCCGGACGCCTCGCCGGGTCGAGCGCTGGCCGGGCGCCGACGTCAAGCCTCGCCCGGCCCTGCCCGCGCCCCACCTGCAGGCCCGCCCGCTGGCCCCGCCGACCGCGCTGACCCGCCTGCCTCCGTCGCCCCTCCCGTCGGTTTCCGGGCCTGCCGGGGCACCCGATCCCAACCTTCCGCCCCCGATGCCGATGCCGGGCGACGCCCCCGCCACGGCGGTGCCGCCGATGGCGATGCCGTCGACGTCAGGGGTCTCGTCGACGGGGCCGGAGGCCGGCGATGACGCTGCGACCTCGCTGGCCGACCTGCCGCCCCCGCCACCGGGGTCGGCCCGACCCGGATCCCGCACCCCGCCGCCCGCCTGGGGCCAGCCGACCACCAGGCACCCGGTTTCCCCACCGTCCCCCTCGAACCCCGATGCCCCGACCCCCTACGCTGCGCCGGAATCACCGGCGCCCAGAAGTCCTGCGGCCGTGCCAAGGCCGCCAGAGGGTCGTACCTCGCTGCCGCCGATCGTCGGGCCGGGCCCGTCGGCGATCGCGGGGTCGGGACCGTCGAAGCCGGCGCCTCCGACGGGCTATGTCGAGCCAAGGCCGCCGGAAAGTCATACCTCGCCGCCGCCTCCGAGGGTCGGGCCGGGGCCATCGAAGCCAGCGGCTCCGTCGGGCTATACCGAGGCGGGGGTGACGGGGCAGCCGGTCGGCCCGCCGCCTCCGATGGTCGGGTCGGGGCCGTCGACGTCGACGGCTCCGTCGGGTCTTGCCAAGCCGGGGCAGCCGGTCGGCCCGTCGGACATCGCCGGGCCGGGGCCGTCGAAGCCGGCGGGTCCGTCGGGCTATGTCGAGCCGAGGCCGCCGGAGGGTCGTACTGCGCCGCCGCCTCCGAACGTCGGGCCGGGGGCGTCGAAGCCGGCGGGTCCGTCGGGTTCTGCCGAGGCGGGGGTGGCGGGGCAGCCGATCGGCCTGTCGGCGATGGCTGGGTCGGGGGCGTCGAAGGCCGAGGCGTCGTCGGGATCAGTCGATGACGGGGTGGATCATCCCGACGATCCGGCGGCCGGGGCGTCGGTGTTCGTGGAGCCGATGGCGGTGCCGGACGCCGGGATCGACGTCGGCGGCGAGGCGGCGGAGCTGCCCAGCATCGTGCCCGGCATGGCGGCCAGGGGGGCGGCTGTCGACGCGGGCGAACATGACGACGACGAGCTTGCGGCCACTACCGAGATGGACGTCGTTGCGGCGGGGGTCGAGGTCGATCGGCAGGGTGAGGCACCGGCAGCGGCCGAGGCGAGGCACTTCGCCGGCGGCGGGGCATTTGCGCCGCGGGACCTTTCCTCCGACGAAAACGACGATGACGGAGGGTTGCCGCCGCTGCTGACGCGGGGCGTTCTGGCGTTGCTCGGGCTCGTTCTCATTGCCGCGCTCGGGGCGGTGGTGGCGGCGATCGTGCTGCCGAAGGACGACGGGGACAAGGCCGAGGCCGGCGACGGGCAGCCTGCCAGCCAGCTCTCGCCGAGCACGTCGACAACCGAGGCGCCGTCGACCACGGCCGCAACCACCACGACCGTGGCGCCCACGACCACGGCGGCGCCAACCACCGTGCCGCCGACCGCACCGCCCACGACCAAGCCCCAGCCCACCACCACCGCCACGCCGCCGCCGGTCGTCGACGGCTTCGACGTCGACATCCAGCGTCGTGGCTGTGACCGGGGGGCATCCCCGGCGACGTTCCACTGGCAGACCTCCGGGGCCACGACCGTGACCCTTGGCCGGATCGGCGGCCAGGCCCAGACGGTCGACCACGACGGGTCGTTCCAGACCTGCGTGTCGGACCTAGGCGAGTCCTGGCGCCTCAGTGTGAGCGGACCCGGGGGCACGGTCACCCGGGACCTCCGAGCCGCGCCGTACTTCTGACGGCTCACGCTCGCCACCGAGCAACCTGGCCGACACCGCGCCGACGACCAGGGCGCCGACCAGCCACACGGCCACCACGGTGACGCCGCGGCCGAGGCCGGCGCCCGAGCCGTCGAAGAAGGCGACGCTCCGCATGGCGTCGACCAGGTAGCGCAGGGGGTGCCACGCCGACACGAACTGGAAGAAGCCCGGGATCGCTTGGTACGGGTAGATGCCGAGCGCCGCCGGCACCCCGAAGATGGTCGTGAACAGCACGCCGAGCAGCTCGCCGGCGATGCCGAACCACGTCAGGAACACCAGCGACACCAGGGCGATGGCGACCGCCCCGAGCACACCCAGCCCATAGGCCTTCCAGGCGGACGACACGTCCATGCCGAAGATCCACAGCGCCGTGCCCACCGCGCAGACCCCACCCAACGCCGCGGCGACCACGGTCGGCACGGCCTTGGCGGCCCACAGGCGGAACGGCGAGAGCGCGGTGTCCAAGCCCCCCGGCCGGAAGTCGACGACCCGCCCGAAGAGCTCCAGCCGCTCGCCGCCCCGCAGCAGGTCGATCCCGATGCCGACGATGCTGGCCGCCAGGAACCCGGTCAGCGTGATCATGACCGACAGGTAGAACGGCGCCAGCCCCCGCCCCGACTTCGCGGGCAGCGACACCACCGCCTCCGTCGTCGCCGTCACCGGCTGGCCCACCACGGCGGCGTCGGCAGGGCTGAGCTGGGGGTGCGACTTGGCGAGCAGCCCGACCAGCTGGCCCTGCACCGTCTTGTTGGTCTCGAGGACGGTTGCCGCGCTCAGCTTGTCGAACACCGACGGCTGGAACAGGCCACTGCCCTCGTTCTGGAGGATCAGCAGCTGCGCCGACGATGCGCCGGTCGGCTGGGTGGCGATGCCGGCGATGTCCTTCGAGAAGTCGGGCGGCACGACGATCACGCCCCACAGGTCGTTGTCCCGCAGCTTCCGCTCGGCGGCCTCCTGGGTCTTCAGAACCTGCCAGTCGACCTTCCCCTCGCCGCTGGCGACGACCTGCTTCTCGACTTGGTCACCGGCGTCGAGCTTCGTCGTGCCGACGGTGACGCCGGTGTCGGCGTTCACGAACCCGATCGGCGCGTTCTCCAGATGGCCCTCCGGGTCGAGCAGGCCGCCGATGTAGCTCGACACCATCAGCGCTCCCATGAGCGCGGCCCCGAGGACGGCAACCCAGGTCAGGGGATGGCGAAGCCAGGTGGGCGAGGAGCTGGACATCCTCGGAGTCTGGCTGTGAAGCCACAGAAAGTGGTGGAACTGGCTACGCGACTGCCTGGGCGAACTGCGCCTGGTAGAGGCGGGCGTAGGCGCCGTCGGCGGCGACCAGTTCGTCGTGCGTGCCCTGCTCGACCACGCGGCCGGCCTCCATGACCAGGATGAGGTCGGCGTCCCGGATGGTCGACAGGCGGTGGGCGATGACGAACGCGGTCCGACCCTGGCGCAGGCGTCCCATGGCCTGCTGGATGAGCAGCTCGGTCCGGGTGTCGACCGAGCTGGTGGCCTCGTCGAGGATGAGGATGGCCGGCTGGGCCAGGAACGCCCGGGCGATGGTGATGAGCTGGCGCTCGCCCGCGCTGACGTTGGCGCCCTCGTCGCCGAGCACGGTCTCGTAACCGTCGGGCAGCGTCCGCACGAAGTGGTCGACGTGGGTGGCCATGGCCGCCTCGACGATCTGCTCCCGGGTGGCGCCCTTGGAGCCGTAGGCGATGTTGTCGGCGATGGTCCCGTCGAACAGCCAGGCGTCTTGCAGCACCATGCCGGTCTTGGACCGCAGGTCGTCGCGGGTGAGCGTGGCGATGTCGACGCCGTCGACGGTGATGCGGCCCTCGTCGACCTCGTAGAACCGCATGAGCAGGTTGACCAGCGTGGTCTTGCCGGCGCCGGTCGGCCCGACGATGGCCACCGTCTCGCCCGGGTTGACGCATAGCGACAGGTGGTCGATGAGCGGACGGTCCGGCTCGTAGCGGAACGACACGTTGTCGAACTGGACCCGGCCCCGGACGTCGGGGATGGTGACCGGTTCGGCCGGGTCGGCCGACTGCTCGTCGGCGTCGAGCAGCGCGAAGACCCGCTCGGCCGAGGCGACGCCCGACTGCAGCAGGTTGGCCATGCTCGCCACCTGGGTCATGGGCTGGCCGAACTGGCGGGAGTACTGGATGAACGCCTGCACCGCGCCCAACGTGATGGCGCCCGACGCCACCTGCAGACCACCGGCCACCGCGATGAGCACGTAGTTGAGGTTGCTGACGAACATCATCGCCGGCTGGATGGTGCCCGACATGAACTGGGCCCGGAAGCTGGCCTCGTACAGGGTGTCGTTGTGGGACTCGAAGGTCTCGACGGCCTCGCCCTGGCGGCCGAACACCTTGACGAGCGCATGGCCCGTGTACATCTCCTCGATGTGGCCGTTGAGGGCGCCGGTGGTTCCCCACTGCTTGATGAACTGCGGCTTGGCCCGCTTGCCGATCTGCGACGCGAGCGTCATCGACAGCGGCACGGTCAGCACCGCCACCATGGCCAGCAGCGGCGAGATGAGGAACATCATCGCCAGCACACCCACGATGGTCAGCACCGAGATCATCAGCTGGCTGAGCGTCTGCTGCAGGGTCTGCGACAGGTTGTCGATGTCGTTGGTGACCCGGCTGAGGACCTCGCCCCGGGGTTGGCGGTCGAAGTAGCTGAGCGGCAGCCGGGCGAGCTTGGCCTGCGACTGCTCCCGCAGGCGGCGCATGGCCCGCTGCACGACGGAGTTGGTGAGCCGGGCCTGGCAGAAGCTCAGGAAGGCGCCGACCAGGTAGACCCCCAGCACCACCAGCAGGACGTGGCCGACCTTCGTGAAGTCGACGCCCTGGCCGGGGGTGAGGTCGATGTGGCTGATCAGGTCGGCCAGCCGGTCGTTGCCCGAGTCGCGGACACTGGCGACCGCCTCGGCCTTGGTGGTGCCGGCCGGGAACCGCTCGCTGATGACCCCGGAGAAGATGAGGTCGGTGGCCCGGCCCAGCAGCCGGGGGGCGGTGACCATGAGCGACACGGCGCCGACGGCCAGCAGCAGCGCCAGGACGATGAACGGCCGCTCGGGCCGCATGGTCCGCAGCAGGCGCCGCGCCGAGCCCTTGAAGTCGACCGGCTTCTCGACCGGGATGCCGCCCGCGAAGGGCATGCGGACGCTGCGGGTGTCGCCGACCGGCGCCGGCCCCCGGGCGGCGGAGGGCCGCTCGCCGTTGGCCGTAGCCGTAGCCTTCGCCGGAACGGGGTCGGTGGCCGGGGTCGCGCCCGAGGCCGAGGTCGGGTTCATCGCCGGCGCGTCCGAGCCGTCGCCGCTGCCGTTCCCGTTGCCGCCCGGCCCGATCGCCGGGTTCTGGCCGGTGCCGTTCCCGTTCCCGTCGGCCATGGCTATGCCGCCGCCTCTTGCTCGGTCAGCTGGGACAGGACGATCTCGCGGTAGGTGGAGCAGTCGGCCATCAGCTCGTCATGGGTGCCGGTGCCGACGACGCGGCCCTGGTCGAGGACCACGATGCGCTCGGCCCGGCGGATGGTGCTGACCCGCTGGGCGACGATGACGACCGCGGCGTCGCGCACCTCGCCGGCCAGCGCAGCCCGGAGCGCCGCGTCGGTGGCGTAGTCGAGCGCCGAGAACGAATCGTCGAACAGGTACACCTTCGGCTCGTGGACCAGCGCCCGGGCGATGGCGAGCCGCTGGCGCTGGCCGCCGGACACGTTGGTGCCGCCCTGGGAGATGGGGGAGTCGAGCCCCTCGGGCATGGCCTCGACGAACGACCGGGCCTGGGCGATCTCGAGGGCCCGCCACAGCTCGTCGTCGGTGGCGTCCGGCCGGCCGTAGCGCAGGTTCGACGCCACGGTGCCGGAGAACAGGTAGGGCCGCTGGGGCACGAGCCCGACCGCCCGGGCGAGCACGTCCGGGTCGAGGTCGCACACGTCGGTGCCGTCGACCAGCACCTGGCCCGCGGTGACGTCGAACAGCCGCGGCACCAGGTTGATCAGCGTCGACTTGCCGCTACCGGTGCTGCCCACGATGGCGGTGGTCTCGCCCGGGTTGGCGACCAGGTTGATGTTGCACAGCACCGGCTGCTCGGCGCCGGGGTAGCGGAACTCGACGTCGCGCAGCTCGACGCTCCCGCGCACCCCGTCGAGCGCGATCGGGGCGGTCGGCGGCCGGATCGTCGGCTCGGTGTCGAGCACCTCCTGGATGCGCTCGGCGCACACCTCGGCCCGGGGCGCCATCATCAGCATGAACGTGGCGACCATGACCGACATCAGGTTCTGCATGAGGTAGCTGAGGAAGGCGCTGAGCCCGCCGACCTCCATGGCGCCGCTGTCGATGCGGTGGCCGCCGAACCAGACGATGCCGACGAAGGTCAGGTTGAAGGCCAGCATGACCGTCGGGAACAGCAGAGCGGTGAGCTTGGCGACCTTCAGCGACACGTCGTAGAGGTCGTCGTTGGCCTCGGCGAAGCGCTCCTTCTCCTGCCGGTCGCGGACGAAGGCCCGGACCACCCGCACGCCGGAGATCTGCTCGCGCAGCACCTGGTTGACGTGGTCGAGGCGGTCCTGCATGGCCCGGAACAGCGGCCGCAGCCTGGTGACCATGAAGGCGACGAACACGCCCATGACCGGCACCATGAGCACCAGCAGCCCCGACAGGGGCACGTCCTGGCGCAGCGCCATGATGATGGCCCCGACGCTCATGATCGGCGCCGCGACCAGCATGGTGAACGCCATGACCGACAGCATCTGCACCTGCTGGACGTCGTTGGTGGTGCGGGTGATGAGCGACGGCGTGCCGAACCGGGTGACCTCGTAGGTCGAGAACGTCTGCACCCGGGCGAACAGCCGGCTGCGGATGTCGCGACCCACGGCCATGGCGGTGCGGGACCCGAAGTAGACGGCAATGACCGACGCGATGACCTGGACCACCGTGACGCCGAGCATCATCCCGCCGATGTGGAGGATCTTGCTGCTGTCGCCCTGGGCGACGCCGTCGTCGATGATCTCGGCGTTCAAGGTCGGCAGGTAGAGCATGGCCAGCGACTGGATGAACTGCAGGCCGACGACCAGCGCGAGCGTGCTCCAGTAGGGCTTCAGTTGTGCGCGCAGGAGCCGCGTCAGCACGGCTGCTCCTGTCCGACCTCGCGCATGGCTCCTCCTGCTGCTGCTCCTGGTCCCGACCACCCCAGCTGCGTACGGTGTACTCTAGGGGTGCGTACACCGTACTCGGATCTGCGTACGCTGTACAACGCCTTTGTTACGGTGATCCCAGGCGGCACACGAGGAGCCAGTCGATGGCGTCCAACAACCGAGCTGAACCTCAGCCCGAGACCCAAGCCTCAGTTAACTCAGAGGGTGTGACAATTTGGGAGCGGGTCGAGCGGCAGCACACCCAACCCACCCGCACGCTCGACTACGGGCAGATCGCCGACGCCGCGATCACCATCGCCGACGCCCACGGCCTCGAGGCCGTGTCGATGCGTCGCCTCGCCAACGTCCTCGGCGTCGCCACCATGGGCCTCTACCGCTACGTGTCCAGCAAGGACGACATCCTCTGGCTCATGGTCGACGCGGCCGTGGGCGACGTCGAGGCGCTCGAGGCCGACCCCGGTGACTGGCGCAAGGTCGTGCGCCAGTACGCCGAGATCCAGCGGGCCGCCCTCGGCCGCCACCCTTGGATGTTCGAGGCCGGCGTCCGCATCGCCCTCCACCTCACGCCCAACCGCATGGCGCTCACCGAGCGCACGCTCGCGGCGCTCGACGACATCGGCCTCGACATCGACGACCAGTTCGGCATCCTGCTCACGATCGGCGCCTACGTCTGGGGCACGGCCGGCGGCGAGATGGCGATGAGCCAGCTCATGCGGTCGAAGGGCTGGGAGACCCGGGACGAGCTGCGGCACGCCTACGGCCGCCAGATGAGCTGGCTCATCGGCACCGGTCGGTACCCCAGCTTCCAGCGCTACATCAGCCAGGCGAAGCGCAAGGACGACGCCGACTGGCGCTTCGAGTTCGGCCTCGACTGCATCCTCGACGGCATCGCGGCCCGCCTCGGCATCTGAAGAGGCCGCCACCACATCACCCGCCCCGGGTGGGTCGCGGCCCCCGCCGCTGGTCGTAGCGTCGCCGAGGCCATGAGCGAGCTCACGGTCGACGCCCCGAGCCCGGATGCGCCGCCCACCCCGGAGACCGGCGCCCGCCTGCACGTCGTCATCGCCGCCCTCATGCTGTCGTTGCTGCTGGCGGCGCTGGACTCGACGATCGTGGCGACGGCGTTGCCGACGATCGTCGGCGACCTCGGCGGGCTCGACCAGTACTCGTGGGTCGTCACCGCCTACCTGCTGACGTTCACCGTGTCGACACCGCTCTACGGCAAGCTCGGCGACCTCTACGGGCGCAAGCGGCTGTTCCAGGCGGCGATCGTCATCTTCCTCGTGGGCTCGGCGCTCAGCGGCCAGAGCCGCAACATGACCGAGCTCATCATCTTCCGGGGCCTGCAGGGCATCGGCGGCGGCGGGCTCATGGTCGGGGCCCAGGCCATCATCGGCGACGTCGTGTCGCCCCGGGAGCGGGGCCGCTACCAGGGCTACTTCGGGGCGGTGTTCGGGCTCGCCAGCGTGGCCGGGCCGCTGGTCGGCGGGTTCCTCACCGACAACGTCGACTGGCGCTGGGTGTTCTACGTCAACATCCCGATCGGGATCATCGCCCTGATCGCCGTGGGCATCGCGCTCGACACCCCGGTCCAGCGGGTGCACCACACCATCGACTACCTGGGCAGCGCCCTCATGGCGGCGGGCGTCAGCTGCCTGATCCTCATCACCACCTGGGGCGGCAACGACTACGCCTGGGGCTCGCCGCAGATCGTCGGCCTGGCCATCGGTGCGGTGGTCATGCTCGGGCTCTTCCTGCTGGTCGAGACCCGGGCCCCCGAGCCGCTGGTGCCGCTGCACCTCTTCGCCAACTCGGTGTTCGTGGTGTCGTGCATCATCGCCCTCGCGGTCGGCGCGGCGCTCTACGGCGCCACCACCTACCTCCCGCAGTACCAGCAGGTGGTGCAGGGCGAGTCGGCCACCAGCTCGGGCCTGCAGCTGATCCCGCTGATGGCCGGCGTGGTGCTCTCGTCGCTCATCGTCGGCCAGCTCATCAGCCGGACCGGGCGCTACAAGCTCTATCCCATCGCCGGCACCGCGGTGATGGCGGTGTCGCTGCTGCTGATGTCGGGAGTCGGGGTCGGCACCAGCCGGTTCGAGCTGGCCGCCTACATGGCGATGCTGGGCGTCGGCATCGGCATGGTCATGCAGATGCTCGTGCTGGTGGCGCAGAACTCGGTGCAGATGCGCGACCTCGGGACGGCGACGTCGCTGTCGTCGTTCGCCCGCTCGATCGGCGGTTCGTTCGGCGTGGCACTGCTGGGGTCGATCTTCAACACGGCGTTCGCCAACAACCAGGCCGACGCCGGTCTCGAGGCGTTCACCGGCGACCCGACCCAGCTCACCCAGCTGCCGGCGAACGTCCGCGGCCCCTACCTGCTCGCCTACGCCGACGCGCTCGACACCGTGTTTCTGGCCGCAGTGCCGCTGGCCCTGGGCGCCTTCGTGTTCGCCCTGTTCCTGAAGGAGGTGCCGCTGCGGAGCACCGCCGCGGCCGACGCCGACAAGATCGCCGGGGCCAGCGCCAGCTTCGGCCTGGCACCGCTGGGCACGGCCGGCGTGATGGAGGAGATCACCGTCCGGGTGCGGGCCGCCCGCGCCGCGCTGGCCCGGGTCGACGAGTTGGCCCCGGGTCACACCGTCACCGCCGAGCAGGTCGAGGACCTCCGGAAGCTCTTCGAGGACCGGATCGACTACCTCGACGAGGCGAGCGGCAGGGTCCGGGAGCGGGCCGAGGAGGTGTCGCCCGAGCGCTGGAAGGTCCTCGTCGAGCTGCTCCAGGTCGAGCGGCGGGCGCTGGCCGACTCGTCGGTGACTAGGGAGGGCCCGGCCGGCGCCCGGCGCGAGGCCGCCGCCCGCATCGCCGCGGCCCAGGCCGCGTTGCACCACCTCGGCGCCCTGGCGGCGGCCGGCAAGGTGACGACCGACAGCGCGACCGCGCTGCGCGAGCTGTTCGAGGGCCGCATCACCCGGGTCCACGAGCTGGCCGAGGCCGAGCTGGCGGCGCCCCCGGCCCAGAGCCTGACCCCGGCCGGCTGGTCGCTGGTGCTCGACGTCCTGGCCACCGAGCGCCACGAGCTGGCGCTCTACGAGGCGTCGGGCGAGCTCGACCCGGCGACGAGCCAGCGGGCCCGCCGCCACCTCGAGAAGGAGACGACGCTGGTCAGCGGCTAGGAGGCCGAGCCGAGGCGGTTGCCCACCCAGGTGAGGAGCCATGTCACAGCCACGAACCCGACGGCGATGCCGACGCAGTTGCCCGCGACGTGCGCGTAGCCGTAGTCGCGAGGGTCGATGAAGGGATAGGGGTACCAATCGACGATCGGCCCCCTGATCAGCGTGTAAGGCAGGTACAACAGCGGGAAGGCCAGCCAGACCAGCGTCCGGGGGAACCGCAGCCGTACCCGAGGCGGCTCGAACAGCCAGTCGAGCACCATGACCACCGGCATGATCTTGTGCAGGACGGTGTTCGAGAAGTCGGGCGTCGAGACGTCGACGTCGGACAGCAACAGGTCGTACACGATCCCGGTGATCGCCATGTAGAGCACCGCAGCGCCCCGCACCATCTGCCAGCGCTCGTCGGTGTCGGCGTCGGCCCGCACGCGGAGCACCCCGACCGCCAGGACCACGGCGGCGATGCAGTTGCTCAGGACCGTGAAGTAGCTGAAGAAGTTCGTCCACGAGAAGGTCGACGGCCGCTTCCAGATGATGTAGCCGAACGCGACGAGGATCAGCGCCGACCCGGTCAACCGGTAGGCGCGCACGAAGGTCGCTCGGCGCATGGTCCGATGATGGCCGTCGTTTCACCCAGAGCGGGTGATGCTCACGGAGGGTGCGATGGCCAGGCTGCCGTGATGATCGCTTTGGAGGCGTGGACGGGATCGTCAGCCATGACTTGCCGATCCTGGCGCCGGCCGGCACCTCGGGACACCCCGTGTCCGAAGGCGCCCATCCCCGGCCCGGCCCTCGGCCGGCGCGCCTCCTACTCCTGACTTCGACATCTGACGGGTCGCCCGCCATGTCCTCGGACGGGCGGCCCGTCGATCGAGTCGGCTGGTGTGCGCCACCGCCAGGGCAGCGCACCGGCCGGCTCACCTTCTCCCGGGGAACCCTTCACCCAGGTGGGGTGACGTTCCGGCCAGGGGTCCGTCCGTACGGTCCGTCCATGCTCGGCCCCACCATCGGCGACCTGCTGCCCGCGGCGGTCGGCGTCGCGCTGAGCCCGCTGCCGATCGTCGCCGTGATCCTGATGCTGGCGACCCCGCAGGGCCGGACCAACGGCGCAGCGTTCGCCGTCGGCTGGGTCCTCGGCCTGGTCGTGGTGCTGGTCCTGGTGGTGGCGCTGGCCGGCGGCGCCGACAGCAACGGCAGCACCCGCACCGGCGTCGACTGGCTGAAGCTGCTTCTGGGCGTCCTGCTGGTGGGCGTCGCCTGGAAGCAGTGGCAGAGCCGGCCGCACGACGGTGAGACCCCTGAGCTGCCCAAGTGGATGGCGACCCTGCAGGACTTCGACCCGCTCCGGTCGTTCGCCGTCGGCGCGGCGCTGGCCGCGGTGAACCCCAAGAACCTGGCGCTGGCCGTGGCCGGCGGGGCCACCATCGCCCAGGCGGGGCTGTCGGCCGGCAGCGACGCGGTGGCGATCCTCGTGTTCGTGGCGATCGCCTCGGTCACGATCGTGGCTCCGGTCGTCGCATACCTCGCGCTGGGCGAGAAGGCCGCCGACACCCTCGACCACCTGCGCGCCTGGATGGCGGCCAACAACGCCACGATCATGACGGTCGTCTGCGTCGTCCTCGCCGCCAAGCTGATCGGCGCCGGCCTCGGCGGGCTGACGGACTGAGCGGAGGCGACGCGCGGTGGCCGACGCCGACGCAACGCCTGCGAGCCCGACCGACCCGCACGAGCCGCCCGAGCCGCACGAGCCGCCCGGCAAGCTGGCCCGGGCCAGGACCCGGGTGGTCGAGGCGGCCGAAGCCACCAAGCAGCGAGCCGAGGCGATGCGCTCGCGCTCCAGCGCGGTCGACGCCGCCTTCGCCACCCACGAGCGCGACCGGCGGGTGGTCGGCGGCGTGCTCGCGGGCGCCATCGCCTTCCGGCTGTTCGTCTACCTGCTGCCGCTGTTCCTGGCGGTGGTCACGACGCTCGGCGTCCTCGTCGGGCTCAACGAGGACAGCACCGACGAGCTCGGCGAACAGCTCGGGCTGAGCAAGTCGATCGTCAAGTCGGTGGCGACCGCGGCCGAGGACTCGAACCGCAGCCTCTGGATCCTGATGCCGCTGACGCTCTGGGCCGTCTACAGCGGCGGCCTCGGGGCGGCCAAGGTGCTGCACGCCGTGCACCGGGTGGCGTGGGACCGCCCGGTCGAGCGGTTGCGGCGAGGCTGGCTGGCGTCGCTGGTCACGTTCGGCATGGCGCTCGTGGGCGGGGGCACGGCCGCCGGGCTGCAGGCACTGCGCCACCAGTCGGAGGGCATCGGGCTCGGCTTCGTCGCAGCCGAGATCGCCGTGCTGGTCGCCGTGTGGGTGGTGGCCAGCCTGCTGCTGCCGCACGACCCGGCTGCCGGGTGGCGGGCGATGCTGCCGGGCGCGCTGCTCGTCGGCGTCGGCTACTGGGCCCTCCACGTGTTCAGCGCCTACTTCCTGGCGCACCGCATCGCCAACGCGTCCGAGCTCTACGGATCCCTCGGTGTGGCGGCGGCCCTGCTGGCCTGGCTGTTCATCCTGGGCCGCCTCATGGTCGCCTCGGCCATGCTCAACGCGACGCTGTGGGAGCGGCGCCGATGACTGCGCTGAGGCCTCCCGACGTCCGGGCCTGGTGGCGCCGCATCCGCCCGGCTCGAGGCGAGCTGCGCGGCGACATCGTGGCCGGCGTCCCTGGCGCGGTTGCCGCGATCCCGGGCGGCATGGCGAACGGGTTGCTGGCCAACGTCAGCCCCGTCCACGGCTTGTACGCGGCGTTCGCCGGTCCCGTCGTCGGGGGGCTGACCTCGAGCACGAAGCTGATGGTCATCACCACCACCTCGGCGGCGGCGCTCGCGGCCGGCGCCGCGGTGGAGGGGACGCCGCCGGACGACCGGGCCGAGGCCCTCGCCCTGCTCACCCTCCTCGCCGGCATCGCGATGCTCGCGGCCGGGCTGGCGAAGCTCGGCCGCACCACCCGGTTCGTGTCGCACTCGGTGATGCTGGGGTTCCTCACCGGGATCGCGGTCAACATCGTGTGCAGCCAGCTTCCCGACCTGGTCGGGGCCCAGGCGGACGGCGACTACCCCCTCGCCAAGGCGGTTCAGGTCCTCGCCCACCCCTCCCGCATCGAGGTGGCCTCGCTGCTGGTCGGCCTGGCCGCGCTCGTGCTCCTCGTCGGGCTGGCCCGTACGCCGCTGCGGTCGTTCGGTGCGCTGGTGGCGCTGGCCGTGCCGACGTTGGCCGTCGTCGGGTTCGGCCTCGACGGCGTCGCGACCGTCGCCGACATCGGTCCGGTCCCGACCGGCCTGCCGGTCCCCGCGCTGCCGCAGCTCTCGCTGCTGCGCTTCGACCTGGTGACCGGGGCGCTGGCGGTCGCAGCGATCATCCTGGTCCAGGCGGCCGGTGTCGCGGAGTGGTCGCCCAACCGTGACGGCACCCGGTCCGACGCCGACGTCGACTTCGATGCCCATGGCGCCGCCAACGTGGCCACGGGACTGCTGGCCGGCATGCCCGTCGGCGGGTCGGTGGGGCAGACCGCGGTGAACGTGGCGGCGGGCGCCCGCACCCGCTGGGCGGTCGTCTGCTCGGGCCTGTGGGTCGGCGTCGTGCTGGTCGCGCTGTCCGGGCTGGTCGGGCGGGTCGCGATGCCGACGCTCGCCGCAGTGCTGATCGTCGCGGCGGTCGGGTCGCTGCGCCCGGCCGAGGTGGTCACTGTCCTGCGGACCGGGCAGATCTCGCAGATCGCCATGGTCACCACCTTCCTGGCGACGCTGTTCCTCGCCGTGCCGGTGGCGGTGGGTATCGGCGTGGCGCTGTCGCTGCTGCTCCAGCTCAACCGGGAGGCGCTCGACCTCGCCGTCGTGCGGTTGGTGCCGGCGGACGACGAGGAGGGCCCCGGCTGGGTGGAGCGGCCGGCCCCGGACCGGCTGCCCAGCGGCGAGGCCGTCGTCCTCGACGTCTACGGCAGCCTCTTCTACGCCGGCGCCCGCACCCTGCAGGCCCGGCTGCCCGAGGTCGGCGCCGCCGAGGCGCCGGTGGTGGTGCTGCGGCTGCGGGGTCGCACGTCGCTCGGGGCGACGTCGCAGGTCGTGCTCAACGACTACGCCACGGAGCTGGCGGGCCGGGGCGGGCGCCTCTACTTGAGCGGGATCGACGATGCGCTGGCGACCCAGATCCGCCAGAGCCGCCGGCTCGACCTGGGTGGTCCGGTCCGGATCTTCCCGGCGAGCCCCCGCATCGGGGCATCGACGGCCGCGGCGTACGAGGCCGCCGAGGCCTGGGAGGTTCGGGCTGGTCGAACCACCCATGAGGGGTGAAGCGAGGCCCCGGCGCCGGTCGGATGCTGAGCGCCATGTCCGCTCGAGCGCATGCTGCCCACGGTCCGGTCGAGATGATGCTCATCGGGTTCCCGGAGAACCGCTTCGACGGTTCGATCCTGCCCGCCCTCGGGACCTTGTCCGACAACGGCACGGTGAAGGTCATCGACCTCGTGATGGTCAGCAAGGACGCCGACGGCAACGTCACGACGATGGAGATCGCCGACATGGCCGAGGAGCAGGCCGCCGCCTTCGACGACCTCGACGGTGAGATCGGCGAGCTGTTCAGCGACGAGGACCTGGTGATCGCGGGCGAGCAGCTGCCGCCGAACAGCTCGGCCGCGCTGGTCCTGTGGGAGGACACGTGGGCGTCCGCCCTGAGCGCAGCCATCTCCGATGCCGGGGGCGCGGTGCTGATGCACGACCGCATCCCGCCCGACGTCGTCGCCGACGCCTACTCGGCGGCCCTCGACTCCTAGGAGGCACCGTGATGCTCGTACGACGCGGAGTCCGCCGGGTCGGCCGCCCCGGGGTGCTCGCCACCGCAGACGATGCCCAACCCGCGCCGCCCCCGAGCGACGACGGCCTGGCGGAGCTCCAGCAGCTTGCCCAGATGCACACCCAGGGCCTGCTGACCGACGACGAGTTCGCGGCGGCGAAGGCGAAGCTCCTCGGCCTCTGACATCCACCCCGGTTGGGTGATGGAGAGCACGATCGGGCGGTCGAGCCTTGGGGCGGGCGAGGCACGACCCAAGGAGACGACCCCGGCATGGGAACACTGACCGTCTGGAAGTTCCAGGACCCCGAAGGCGCCACGAAGGCGGTGGACATCCTCGAGGGCCTGCAGAAGCAGGAGCTAATCAAGGTCCAGGACGCGGCCACCGTGACCTGGCCCGAGGGCGCCAAGAAGCCCAAGACCCGCCAGCTCGCCAGCCTGACGGGCGCCGGCGCCCTCGGCGGTGCGTTCTGGGGCCTGCTCTTCGGCCTGCTGTTCTTCATCCCGCTGATCGGCATGGCCGTCGGGGCCGCGGTCGGTGCGCTGAGCGGCTCGCTGGCCGACGTCGGCATCGACGACGACTTCATCGCCAGCATCCGCTCGAAGGTCACGCCGGGGACCTCGGCGCTGTTCGCGCTGACCAGTGACGCCGTCATCGACAAGGTGCACGACGCCTTCGCCGGCATGGACGCCGAGCTGGTCAGCACCAACCTGTCGGCCGACGAGGAGGCTCGTCTCCGCGAGGTCTTCGAAGAGGCCTGATCCCTTCCATGCATCACATTGGTGTCTACGGGGAATAGCGGACCCGCTCCCGGAGAGGGATTAGGTGGTGGGGGACTGGAGGTCCTCGTCAGATGCGCCACGGGCAGGTCCCCGTAGGCACCAAGGGATGTGTACCGCGCTTGTCGCCGCTGCTCATCCCTCGACCCAGGCTCGAAGAACGGCTCGCTGATCACCAGCGCACGCCGGTCACCCTGGTCTGTGCCCCTCCGGGCGCGGGCAAGACCACCCTTCTGGTCACCGCGCTCAGCTCCCCCCACGTGACCCCGCCGGTCACCTGGTTGTGCCTCGACGAGCGGGACAACGATCCCGGCCGTTTCCTCGCGCTGCTGCACTCGGCCGTGTCCGCCGGTGACGAGCCCGCGCTCGAGCCGTCGCCGCTGCTGCCCCCGCTCGACGCCCTCGACGAGCTGCTCGGCGACCTCGCCGGCGACGAAGCCGCGCGGCACGTCCTCGTCCTCGACGACCTGCACGTGCTGCGGGCGCCGGCGGCGTTGGAGCTGCTGGCGTACCTGCTGCGCCACGCCCCCGACACCCTGGACCTCGTGCTGGCGAGCCGGGCCGACCCGCCGGTCGGCCTGCAGGGCCTCCGGCTCGACGGCCGCCTGACCGAGATCCGCAACGCCGAGCTGGCCTTCAGCCTGGCCGAGACCGCCGAGCTGCTGCGGCTCCACGACATCTCGCTGGCCAGCGACGAGGTCGCGGCGTTGCGCGACCGCACCGCCGGCTGGGTCGCCGGGCTGCGCTTGGCCGCAGTCGCCCTACAGGGCGAGCGCGACCCCGGTCGCTTCGTCCGCAGCGCCAGCCGCACCGAGGCCGTCGTGTCCGACTACCTGCTGCGCGAGGTCCTGGTCCGCCAGGACGAGCAGATGCAGTGGTTCCTGCTGCGCACGAGCGTCGCCGACCGCCTGACCCCCGAGCTGGCCGCCCTGCTGGCCGGCGACGACGGCGCGGCCGCGCACCTGGCCGAGCTGGAGCGCAGCGGCATCGTGGTCGCCGACCACGAGGACGACCGCTGGTACCGCTACCACGCCCTGTTCGGCGCGCTGCTGCGGGCCCGGCTGGTCCGCCACGACCCCGACCTGGCCCGGGAGCTGCACGGCCGCGCCGCCCAGTGGTGCCTGGAGCACGACCTGCCCGCCGACGCCGAGGCCCACGCCCAGGCGGCGTGCGACTGGGACGTGCTCGGCGAGCTGGTCACCTGGCGGTGGATCGACGCCACGCTCCAGGGCCTGGCCGTCGACGGCGGTCTGCTGCCCGCGGACCTCGACCCGGCCGTCGTCGCGGCGTCGCCCGGCCTCGCACTCGTGGCGGCCGCCGACGCCTGCCGGCGCCTGAACCGGGACGAGGCCGAGCTCTACCGGGGCGCGCTCGACGAGCTACCCGCGGCCTCCGTCGACCAGGAGCGGCGGGTCCTCGACGCCGTCTTCGGGATGACGTTCGGGGCCGGTACCGATGGGGACGACCGGGCCGCCGTGGCGGCCGCCGCGCTGCGGGACACGCCGGTCGACGACCCGTCGGGCCCCGGCCTGCGCCGCTTCGGGGCACTGTGCGAGGCCTACCTGGCGCTCGACGCCGGCGACCTCGACGCAGCCCGCGCCGTGCTGGCCGACCTGGCCGAGCGGGGTGACACCTGCTGGGTCACCGCCGAGGCAGCCGCGCTCCTGGCCCTGCTGCAGGCCGCGGCCGGCCACTACCAGCAGGCCCTGCCGCTGGTCGACGCCGTGCTGTCCGGTGAGCGGGGCGGTGCGTCGGCCCAGGCCGGGCTGGTCGCCCGGCTGGCGTCGGTGCTGAGCCTTGCCCAGCGGGGCGAGCAACGCAGCGCCACCGAGACCCTCGGCGACGCCGGGGTCAGCGCCGGCACGGTCACCGCCCGGCCGGTCCGGCTGGTCGAGCAGGTCGTGCGGGCCGGGGTCGGCGGCGTGCCGGGTCGCCCGGTGCTGCTCGACCCGGGGGCCTTGACCCACCCGCTGGCCGAACAGGCCCTGCTCGCCCTCGGGGTGCTCGAAGCGGTGACCGCCGATGGCCGCAAGGTGGCGCTCGGCGGGCCGGGTGAGCAGGCGCTGGTCGACGCCCGGGGCCGCCTGGCCGTCGACGAGCCCGCGGCCGCCGACCGCACGGTCGGCCCGTGGCTGGTCGACCTGGCCCCGCAGTCGGTCGCCCACCCTCGTACCGCGGTCGAGGCGGCGGCCATGGCCGCCGTGGCGTGCACCGCCCGCAACGACCACGACACGGCCCGCCGGCACCTCGGCGACGCCCTCGACCTGATGGCGGCCACCGGGGCGGTGGCGCCGCTGCTGCAGCACAACGCCCGGGTGGTGCCGCTGCTGCAACGGCACCTCTCGGACCTCGGCGAGCGCATGGGCGTGGCGCTCGAGCTGCTCGACCGCGCCCGCCCCACCGGCGCCGGTGAGCTGGTCGAGCCGCTGACCGACCGTGAGCTCGAGGTGCTCATCCACCTGCCGACGCTCATGTCCAACGCCGAGATCGCCGCCGATCTCTACCTGTCGGTCAACACCGTCAAGACCCACCTCAAGGCCGTGTACCGCAAGCTTGGCGTCGACAGCCGACGCCAGGCGGTGGTGCGGGGCCGCGAGCTGGAACTGATCTAGTGCCCCGTCAGGCGTTGCCTGACTGGGCGCTCACCCCCGTGGAGGGGTGTCAATCGGGGACTCGGCGGAGCTCGACGAGCTCCAGGCCGAGGGCCTCGATCCGGCGGAGCAGCCCGTGCAGCGCGGCCTGGTCGACGACCGGGCCGTGCAGCAGGGTCTCGACCGGCTCGCGGTCGGGGACCAGGCCGAAGTGCTCGAACTGGCTGAGGAGCGTGGGGCTCAGGCGCCCGCGCAACCTGAGCTCGTAGGTGTCGGTCATGGGTGGTTTCCGTCGAGTCGTCGCGATCTTTGGGCGGCAGCATGGGCTGCGACCTGGGCTTTGTCGTCACCCAAGGGGGGTGACAGCCCACGCTTCGAAGGATCACCCGCGACGGGGGATGGGCCTCGCCCCCGCGACTGGGGATAGTCCCGTCGAGGCGAGGTCCCCTGCCGCACCCTCGCCCTGGAGGAACCATCATGCGAAACATCGCGAAGATCGCCGCGATCGGAGGCGCCGCAGTCGGTGCCGCGCTTGTCGCCAAGAAGATGAAACAGAATCGGGACGCCCGCAAGAACGGGTCCCTGCCGAGCAGCCTGGATCGGTCCGACCGGACCGAGCCGCTGTACGACCAGGCCAACGAGACGGCCTGACGATCAGCAACGCGTTGGACCGCTGTCCGCCCGCCCGGAACCCCCGGCGCGCGGCGGACAGCGTCAGTTTTCGATCAGTTGTGGAGTGGACCGAATCGTGATGTTGGCTGACCCTGCGGTGCTGGGGACCGCGACCGACGAGCTGTACCGAGCCTTCGCCGACTACCCACGGCCCCCGTGGTTCGAAGGCTGCGCCTGCTGCTGGGCGGGGACCCCGACCGACCGGGGTGTCGTCGCCGTGACGGCCCCGGGCGGCGACCGCGAGCTCCGCACGCTGACGGCCGAGGAGCTGGAGGAGCTGGCGATCCAGCTGCCCCACCTCGGCGGGACGATCGAGGTCTACAAGCACTACCTGCCCCGGCTCCTCGAGCTCGCGGCCGCCAATGCATTCGACCATCCCGAGCTCGAGATCATCGGCTGCAACCTCAACTACGCCAACCTCTGGACCGGTTGGCCGGCGCCCGAGGCGGGGGCGATCCGCGGGTTCCTGCACGCCTACTGGCAGGACCAGCTC
>Ga0075431_100001505_pt1 | contig 21604 bp, 23 predicted proteins | sample RhiMetdeltSRZDD5_FD_75297 | JGI IMG/M metagenome (GOLD analysis project Ga0075431, IMG submission 75297) | Populus rhizosphere microbial communities from Tennessee, USA - Rhizosphere MetaG P. deltoides SRZDD5 | ecosystem: Host-associated > Plants > Roots > Rhizosphere > Soil | place: USA... | reverse complement strand
TTGCCCTCGAAGCGGTTGGTCGCCGCATCTCGGGCGAGGTAGTAGAACCCGCCCGGCTGCAACAGTGGCGTATACAGCACCGGATTGATCACACCGATCAACACACCACCGGCAATGCTCGTCGAGGCGACATCGCCGATCAGCTGGTTGTACTGCGTGCTGAAGGTCGATTGCTCGGTGAGGAACGGGGCGCTGCCCGGCGCGAGCGACCCCAGCACGCCGCTCATCGCTGCAGGCAACACATCCTCGTCGCCGAGATGCACGATCAGGAACGTCGGGCGCACCTCCTGCGCCACCTGGACCTGCGTGCGCGAACCAATGAACAGGGAATCGAATGCTGCGAAGTTTCCGGTGGCGACGACGAGTGCTTCGCCCACTGGCGTCAGCGGAACGGCAGCAAGCTGTCCAGTCGTCGCTGCAGGCAGCGCGCCCGCCCGCGAACAGTTCCCCGTGGGATTCGATGGCGCGAGCGGTGTCGTCATCGGAGCCGGACAGCCAACGCCCGCCAGTTCGGGAATCGCAAATGGCGCACCCGCCATCGTCGCCAATAGCGCGCCGTAAGTCTGCCTCTGCGTCGCCGCGCTGATGCCGGAGGATTGATACCCGGCTGCAGTCGATCCACCGAGCACCAGCATCTTCGTGAACTGCGTGCCGCCCGTTGGCGGCGGAGGAGCACTGGGTGGAGGCGCGCTGGGCGGAGGCGCACTGCTCACGCCAGGCGAACCTCCTCCTCCCCCTCCTCCCCCGCAACCGCCTGCCGCGGCGATGCTCAGAATCAGCGCCAACAGGCGCGTACTTGTCGTGGTCCGATCCGGCTCTTGCAGCATTCGCATCGCTCCGCACGCGTGGTGTGACGATGCAAGACTGCACCGACGCCGCTTACGGATCGCTTACGTGACGTGTGGAGCTATTCCGAGCTCCACTGCTGACAGCAGCGTCTTGGCGGGCCAGAACGCCATCCCAACTTCCATGATGCGAGCGGGGGTCAACACGCAGCTCTATACGCCCAGCCGACATCGCGGTGACGTGAGACGAATCGATCGACGGCGACAGATCCGTGGTAAGGCCGCCCCTTACAGTCACGAGGATCGTCAAAATGGACCAACGTATCCTGGTTCTCAGCGCTGCGATTGTTCTTGGTTCGCTTTCCCGAAATGCCCTACCCGCCGAACCAGCGCCGCCTCCACCAGATCCGACACCAGTGGCGCCCACTCCGGAACCAGACAGCGCAGCGCCTGAGGAGACTTCCGAAGGCGCTTTCGTCTCAGACGAAGATCGACTCGACGGCGATCACCTCAAGCTGCGAGTGAACATCTACGGCTTCGAGGCGATCGATGGACCGGAAAAAGGGGTCCCGAAGTGCGCACCGAAAGGATCGAAAGTTGTCGTCGCGGCACACGTCGATGACAACGTACTGGTCCGGGTGAAGCTTTCGAAGACTGCGCTCGATGCAAAGGCGGACGCCGCCATCCAGAAGGCCGCTGTTGCTCGCCGCGACGCGGCTATCGCAAGAGAGGCAGCAACCAAGGCGAAGCAGCAAGCTGACAAGGCAGCTGCGGCGCTCAAATCCAGTACCGCTGCAAGCGACGTGGCGGCCGCCACGAGCGCAGCAGCCGAAGCAGCGAACGCTGCAGTTCGCGCGGCGAGTGAAGCGCAGGCGAATGCGGCAGCAGCCGTGCCCGAGGTGGAAAAAGCATTGAAGGCCGGACAGGAAAAAACCAAGGTACCCAAGCAGCCCGGGATGTTTGCCACCGAAGAAGCTGCGAGCTTGTCGGCAATGGCCGCCTGCCTGAGCGCGGGGATGGTGAACGACTACACTGCCTACAAGATCAAAGTCGCTGAGTTGGCAGAGCATCCCTACCGCCGCACTGGCGTGATGTTCGGCGCGCTCGTCGTGCCCTTCAAGTTTCACATGGGCGGAGACAACAAGCTGTCGGCGTCTTCGACTATTGCGCCGTATGTAGGATTCCGTGGTCCGGCGCCCTTCGGCTTGACGTTTGCTCCCATCGTGTCCGCGGGTCTGGGATTGGTTCCAGTGAACGATGCAGCGACCGGTGAAACGGAAACCAAGTCTGCGTTCTCAGTCGCAGTGGGCGTGCTGCTGACTCACAGCAAGAACGACAAGTTCAATGCAGGCGTTCTGTTCGGCAAGGATTTCCTCAGCAAGGGTGATCGGGCTGGAGACGACACCGTCGACAAGGTGTGGTTCTCCATCTACGCGGGCTACAAACTATAGCGCTGCACAGCGCAGCGTCTCACCTACGGCGGCAGCGGCTACGGGATCAGAGCCGGACACGTAGTCGCGCCACGTCCAGTCGACTGCGATGTCCGGCTCGAGGTTGCGCACACCGATATCCAAGTACAGATACTCCTTCTCGGCGGGAGTCAGCGGGGCGTCCGAGTAGTGATGCAAGCGGTCCGCATAGTGCATGGCGATGCCCGAGTTCGGCAGCATTACGTTGCCGCCCTCGGACCAGTAGTCGGGTCGGTCGCCCGGGTGTGCGCCCACAAGGATGGCCTTGCTCTTGGCGCGCAGCCACGCGGCCGGAGTGATCCCGGCGGAAAAGGTGCTGGAGGCGACCAGCACTGCGATTGCCCCGGGCTCGCTGCGCAGCCGCGATCGCGCTAGCTCCTCCATGAAAGGTCTCGCCTTCTGCAGATCGCCGCCCGTATTGAAACGCAGATCCAGCACCAGCTTGCGTGGCGGCTGCGACGCGATTGCCGCCAGCAGTCGCTCACCGAAAGCACGCACGGTTTCCTGTCCCGGTGCGTCGGCGGCACGGCTGTAACGGACATACAGCACATCGCCGTCGCATCGCGCGTAGAGGTAGTGCAGCTCGGGCGAAGTCAGGGCGCGAGGCAGAGCTCGTGATGTCAGCACGTGAGTCCAGCCGGATGCCGCAGGATGTTGCGGAGAAAGGAACCACCAGCTTTCTTCCGGTCCAGTGCGAGGGTCGAGAGGTTCGGCACTGAGCCGTACCGAGCGCGACGTCGCGTCCTTTTCAACCGAGAACTCGGCAACATCACCGTCGAGCAGCTCAACGCTGAGCAGAGCATCGGGACTGGTGAGCGTGTAGGTCGACATGTAGTCCGACCAGCCACTGTTGCCGGCGTAGAGCGGGCGCACCTTCTGGAAGACCTGCTCGACGGGAACGTCTTGGATGCGCGTGATCCTGCCGCCGACCAACGGTGTGCCCTGCCCCCTCGCAGCAACGACATACCATCCATCGGAGAACTTCCAGATGCGGATGGGATAGCGACGCCAGTAACTCCGATTTCTCAGCAAATAGGCGCGCGTGTGAGCGTTGTCAGAGAGGGCTGCCGCGCGAGCCAGGCTGGCGACGATCTGCTGATCGGTGAGTTGATCGACGCGCGTGCGCGTACGTTCGATTTCGCTGGATGCCGCCTGTCTTGCCTCTGTGGAATAGCTGCGATCCTTCTGGAGGAAGACATCGCGGGCAACGGTCAGGTCTTCCTGCCACGCGGACGTGCGGTCCTTCGCGCGAACGTCACCTGATGTCGTCAGTACGCTGGCGGCGAACAGGGCTAAGAATCCAGCCTTCAGCTGGAAGAGCGAGCTCGATCGGTGCATACGCTTGAGACGCGCGGCACCCGCGAGGGGTTTAGGTGATCCACAACTGGCGCCACCCTTCGTGGCCCAGCCTGCGCAACGTCTCCTTGTTCATGCTGCCGATGCGGTCGATGTGCGGAAAATTCGCGACCGCACGTGCGACGCTCGCCTCGCGCAGCAGGTGGAGCATCGGGTAGGGAGAGCGGTTGGAGTAGTTCTCGATGTCCTGCGCGTCGCTGCCAGCGAATTGATACTGCGGGTGAAAGCTCGCCACCTGCAGTTCGCCCTCGAATCCCAGCTCTGCTACCGCGGCATCGCAGGCGCCGAGAAAATCGTTGTATTCGAGAAAGTCAGTTAGTACGTGAGGATGAATGAGCAGCGTCGTCTCGCATTTCAGCGGCTCTGCATCCTGCAGCGCCCGCAGTTCGTGAGACAGGTCTTCGAGCAGTCCCACGCCGGAGCGTTGCGCACTGACGCAGTAGCGCACGCGATCGTGCAGGTGCGGGACCGCAGCGAACGGGCATAACTGGAGGCCGATAACGGCTCTTTCGAGCCACTTTCGAGTAGCTGCGATGACTTGATCGGGGTGCTCGGCGGCGTCCGAATCCGCGTTCAAGGTGGCTGCGGATCAGCGGGAGGCTTCCTGCGTTCAGCGAGCTCGCGCTCCTTCGCTTCGTTTTTCTTCTTCTGCTGTTCTTCCCGGCGCTTCTTTTCCTGCTTGTAGTTCGGTGGTCTCGGCATTGATTCTTCCTGTAGAGGGAGGACTGGGGCGGGCCGCCAGGGCCCGGTCCGAGGCAGTCTAATACGCGTGGGCCCTACCCGGGTGAGAATCTCGCGCTGGCGAAGGCTGCGGCGAGCGCGCTCAGGCAGGCAGTGCGCATGCTCGTCGCTGCAGCGATCGAGAGCCTACCTCGAGCGCCACCGCGATGAGCTTCGCGTCATCGGCTATCTGAAGTAATCGCTGCCGCAGGCACGGCCGCTACGCCTTCAGGAACGCGAGTATGTCCTTGCTCACGCGTTCTCGTTCCGTGACCAGCAGTCCGTGTGTGGCACCCTGATATTCGATGAGCTGCGCGTGCTTGATGGCCGCCGCGGCACGTCGTGCCGTGAGCTCGAACGGCACCGGCTTGTCGGCGCTGCCGTGCAGGATGAGTGTCGGCATCGTCACCGCCGCAAGATCCGGCAAGAAATCCTCCTTGCCGAACGCATCCACGGAGTTGATGAGCGCAAGCAGCCCCGCTTGCATGCCCATTTGCCAGGACCAGTCGAGCACGGCCTGCGACACGGGATGGGTACTCTTGGCGCTGGTCTCGACGTCGTAGAAAACGTCCTTGAGCAACCCCGCCAGGAACGTCGGGCGATCCTTGCGCAGGCTGTCCTTGAGTCCATCGAAGAAAGCCGGATCGACTCCATTTGGGTTGCCTTTGCTCTTGGCGAGCCCGGGCACCACTGTTGCGACGAGCCCGGCCTTGATCACGTTCTTGCTGCCGTGCCGGCAGAGGTAGCGAACGATTTCTCCGCCCCCCATCGAAAAACCGATGAGCGTGGTGTCCTTGACGCCAGTGGCCTGGATGACCTCCGCCAGGTCGTCAGCGTAGGTGTTGTAGTCATAGCCGTTCGCCGGCTGGCTGGAACGGCCGAAGCCGCGGCGGTCGTAGGAAATGACGCGGTAGTTCGCGTCGGTGAGCGCGATTGCGTGCTGCTCCCAGCAATCCGAAGACAGCGGCCACGCATGCGTGAGAATGACTGGCCGACCGCTGCCCCAATCCCTTACGAAGAGCTCGGTGCCATCCTTGAGCTTGACCACTCCGGTGACGTTACGTGTGCGGCTCGGCGAAGGAGCAGCGTGCGTGGCAACGGCGGCAACAGTCGCCGCGGCGGCTGCCGATCCGATAAAGGTACGACGATTGGTCATGTCGAGGCTCCAACTTGATTTCGGAGTCGCGACGGTAGAGTTTGACGCTACGTCAAGGTCAAGCGAGAGACGTCCATGAGCGCAGATCTTCTAACACGTCGTGCTGCATTGATCGGAGCGGCCGCGCTCCTGGCCCCGCTCACTCCGGACATCCTGGTCGCCGCACCGAATACCTCGCGAGGCAAGACGAACCTGATCAGGCTCGACGGGAACGAGAATCCCTATGGCCCTTCCCCGGCTGCTCGTCGGGCGATTCTCGCGAGTGTCAGCGAGGCGCCGCGTTATGCGGAGGCAACGATCGAGACATTGACGAATCAGCTCGCCGCGCACGAGGGCGTCGCGCCCTCCCAGATTGTGATCGGCGCGGGCTCCGGTGAACTGCTCAAGATGGCCGGTCTCCTGGCGGTGGGTACTTCCGGCGCCGAGGTTGTCGCCTCACGACCGACCTATGAAGAGCTGCCGGTATTCGCCCAGACACTTGGCCTGAAAGTGCACTGGGTCGCACCGGACGCCGACCATCGGCACGATCTTTCGGCCATGCGTGGAGCTATCACGGAGCTCACGCGACTGGTCTACGTCTGCAACCCTAACAACCCGACCGGAACCGCGGTCACGCGCAATGCGCTCGAGGCGTTCATCCGGTCGGTTCCGGCCAGTTGCACTGTGATCGTCGACGAGGCTTACATGGATCTCGTCGATCAACCGGGGGTCGCAACCGTCGCAGCGCTCGTCAAGGACGTCCCCAATGTGGTCGTACTGCGAACGTTCTCGAAGCTCCATGGACTTGCAGGACTTCGCATCGGTTACGCAATAGCTCCGGCGGAGCTCGCGCAACGCCTCGCCGCGCTTTCACTCACCTGGCCGAACACCACGGGACTTTCGGCTGCGATCGCGAGCTTCAACGATCACGCCTTTCTGAAGACGACGCGCGCTGCACTGACCGGCGACCGCGCGAAAGTGCATGCCACGCTCGATCGCCTGGGGCTGCATCGAGCTGATGCGCAGGGCAACTTCGTGTTCTTCGATACCGGCGGGCCTCTGAAGCAGTTCCAGGATCGTATGCTCGCCGAGGGTATCAAGGTCGGTCGCCACTTCGACGGCTATGACACGTGGGCGCGCGTCACGATCGGAGTGCATCGCGAGGTCGACAGGTTCCTGCAGGCGCTGCCGCGAGCGCTTAGTCCCCCAGCGCTTAGTCCCCCGTAGTAGTCTTCGTTACGTCTTCGATCCAGACAATCTGGTTGTCGTACCTTACGGGGGCGGGGGCGCCAGACTCCATCCACTTGATCTTTGCGGCGGGTCCAACCTCGCCTTTCCCCTGGCCCGAAGCTCTGATCGAGATCATTGCATAGGTCAGATCAAACCCTTTCTTCGACTTCCCCGATCCGCCTATGAAGCCCAGCGGCTCGTCACTGACGACGAGCAAGTTCTCACCGTCATCGAGGGGAGAAACAGTGGCGAAGCGAATAGGTACGCGCCGGTCCTCGGCTTCGATGACGCCAAGTTGCGGTTTGCCGGCAAGGACGCTCTTTGCGGAATCCGGGTTGCTCTTTACCTGCTCCGCAATGGCCACTCGCTCCTCCTCCGGCGTGGTCCGATCCAGAGTGACCTTGATTGTTGTAGTGACCTGTTTACCCGCCTTGTTCTTGAATTTTACGGTGCCCTGGTAAACGTCCGCAGCCCATGCCTGGCCCGCAAAGAATGCGCACAGACCTAAAATCGAAACAAACCGATGCATGTGAGTAGTTCGAGTCATGACGGCGGGTCCTGTTATCGGTGAGCTGTCGTATCGAGCATCCTCGCAGCCTAGCGACCGATGACCTCCCGTCTATACGTGCAGAGGGAGCCGCCCGTCGACCCGAAGCGGGCATTTGCCAGATTCGGCGTAGGATGCACCGCCAGGAGGCCCACGTGTTCGAGCTGTACGATTTCACGTTCTCGCACTACTCCGAAAAAGCGCGTTGGGCCCTGGACTTCAAGGGGATTCCATACACACCGCGGCATCTGCTGCCTGGCTTTCATCTGCGAACCACCAGGAAGCTCGCGCCGCGCTCCTCGGTACCCATTCTCAAGACTGATGATGCAGTGATCCAAGGCTCGACCGAGATCATCAACTTCCTTGACGAGGCCTTTCCGGATCGCAGCCTCACACCTTCGGATCCGCAGGACGCCAGCGCTGCGATCGAATGGGAGAGATATCTGGACGTGGAAATCGGCGTGACGCTGCGCCTGTGGTTCTACCACTACGCGCTGCCGGATCGGGATCGGGCCTTGAGATTTCTGTGCCAGGACGCGCGCTGGCCCCAGCGTTCGCTGTTCGCGCTCTCCTTTGCGCCGATTCGGCGGGCGATGAGGGACAAGATGAACATCTGCGCCGAAAACGCGCAGGAGGCTGAACGGCGCTTTCTGCTGGCCTTCGACCGGCTCGACGAGGCGCTCGAGCGAGGACCGTTTCTGGTCGGGGACCGCTTTTCCCGAGCTGATCTGACCGCATGCGCTCTGCTTTGGCCCCTATGCAGGCCGGGCGAGTCGGAGTCAGAGGTCGAAGCGCTCTTGCCTGCAACGGTCTGCGCCCTTCGCAAGCAACTTCAGCATCGACCCTTTTATCGCTGGGTGCTGCAGCGATATCAGGAGCATCGAATTCCGCAGCGGCACGAGACCCATTCAGCTCACTAGGCCTGCTCGCGCTGCATGATGAGCAGATCCAGCGGATCGGGCTCTGCGACACCTAGAACCGTGAGAATCGCGTGGGCCTGTCCGCGATGATGCGTCTGGTGATTGAAGAGATGGGCGAGGACTTCCCGCCGACGTTGCCGTTGAGGCGCGCCGTTCAGCATTCGATAGTCGAGAAATTCCTCGAAGGCCGGCTCTGCCAGGCCTTGTACAAACTCTATGATTCGGCTGTCTTCCGCTACTCTCGCAGCGTGCAGCGACGAAAGGTCGTCGAAGATTATCGCGTTGAGCTTATCCGGGTGATCTCCCGAGCCGGTCAGGCGGCGCATCCAAATGCGATCCGCGATGAGAACATGATTGAGGGTACCGTGGAGACTTCGAAAATACGCACCGACTTCCTTACGATAGAGCTCGTCAGCCAACGCGCCGGCCATGCGAAACAGTCGCGCATTGGCCCACTCGTTGTAGCTCGCCATCATTACGAAATGCGTCTTCATCGAATGTCCTCGGTGCGTCGCCGTATAGTTGCGGCTCGGATCCATGCGAAGCGAGGCGATCATGACGCGCAAGATTGAGATCGACCAGACCCCGGGCATGCGAGGCACGGATTATCCGTCGCCGTTCGATGAGCCCTGCCGGGAACGATTTCGGCGTCGACTGGGCGATGCAGCCGGGCTCACGCAGTTTGGAGTGAATCTCCTCGTGTTGCCGCCGGGCGCCTGGTCGAGTCAGAGACACTGGCACACCATCGAGGACGAGTTTGTGTACGTCCTCGAGGGCGAGGTCGTGCTCGTGACCGATGCCGGCGAAGAGATTCTAAAAGCTGGCGACTGTGCGGGCTTCCCGGCGGGCGTACCCGACGGCCATCATCTCCAGAATCGATCCACGCGCGCAGCGACCGTCCTCGACATCGGCACGCGTCGACTGGCCGATGACGAAGCCTTCTATCCAGACATCGACCTGCACGCGCTCAAGGATGACGCGGGTTACGCGCACCGGGACGGACGACCCTACCCGCGCTCGTGACAGCCAGCGACGTCATTCGCTGAACAACGTCGGAGCCAGCGCGCGCCAGCGCCGGACTTGAGTTGGATCGATGCGTTGAACGGCGAATTTTTCCTGCCACTTGTTCTTTATGTGCACTGAAATTGGATGGTCGAGCGGCAAGAGCGAGGTGTCGTCCCCTGGCGGCGTCATACCGCCCGCGAAGCCCGCAACTGCCCACACCGGACATCCATCGTAGATTCGGGTGATACCCGTCAGTCCGAGCGGCAAGTTACAGGTTTGATTCTTCTCCGCTGCGTACGCCAAGTACGCCGTCAAGCGCGTGACCCCCTCCATGGCGGTCTGGGTCAATCGCCCCGATGGGGGCGTGCCTTGCATGAACACCGGAACGACGAGCGCGAGTTGTTGGTAACTCGTAGGGCGATGCGCGTAGATGTACTCGTATTGCGGTCTGACATAGGGATCGAAGTCGACGTAGTAATAGTCCATCGAGATCACGTCGATGTACGACTCGTTGAAGGAACATCCTCTGTTCACGATCATGTAGATCTCAGCATCGTTGAAGTTGACCCAGAACCTCGCTGAGGGTGCTCTGGCTCGCAGAGCATTAGCCAAGTTCACGATGTTGGTTCTTCTCTGATGCTGGCCCGGTGGCGTGCAGTTCGTGAAGTTGCCGGGCTTGACGAACTGGTAGTACGGCTCGTCCACATACAGAGCGGCGATGCGCGACCAGTCGATTCCGTATTGATCCAGCTGCGCGGGTTGCGTATCCGGATGCACCCAAAAGATCGAGCGTCCGGGAGGCTGGAGCTGTTCCGTGAACACACCTTTCGTGAACATCGGGATGTCCATGCTTGCACTGGTAGCGTCCACGTTTGGATAGACGGTCATCTGGTATGACCGGGTCGACTGTGCAAGCGCATTGGCACTGAGAATAGAGAGCAAAACGGCGGTCGCCGCCACGAGGGCGGCGCGAATTTTCGCGTCCATGGTGAGTCCCGCTATCGAATGCCAAGAGCAGTTGGAACCGCCATGGTTGCTTGCGTGCAGCCATTGCCCTGGTTTGTGCCGGGCGTTGTGCTGTCGTTGTACCAGATCGTCAGGGGGATACCTGCAACCTTGGCCGTCATCAGCATCGCGAGCATGTTCTTGCCTGCGGCAGACGTGCCATTGAATCGGAACGTATCGATAAACCAGTTGCACGTTCCCGGCAGCGTGACTGTCGTGCCGAATTCCACATAGCCCTCGGCGTCAACGTGCAACTCATCGACGGTGGCGATCCCGTAGCCTGCGAATGCGCTGTTGCTGGTCAACACGGCGGCCGCAAATGCGATCAGCTTTTTCATCTCTTGTCTCCGTGAGGTTGAATCGAGCTCGGACGAGTTTTCGTTCGGCAGCAGGACTGCGAGCGCAGCGATAAGCGCCGCACTAGAGCCGCAGCATGTGCTGTTCGAGAATGCGCAGTGATTGGCGACGCGTGGATCCTGTCCACACTCCTACCTTCAATCATCATGATTGGGCGACTATCCGTGCCAAGGTATTCGCGAACAAAGTTGCATCCAGCACCCGATGCAAGTCAACTGTCGCGTTGCTCCGAGATCGAAAATTCAGGGTTTCTCTGCATCGCGCGAAGCTGGCCTCGGAGGCATCGCTCTCGGGGGGCGGAGCAAGCCTATCTTGGCCACGAAGGTACGGGACCGCCGAGGGGGCGAGCCAAGCAACGCGGAATCTCCCGAACTTTCGCGCCGTTGCATCGGTCTCAACCTTCGTGAGCCTGTATGGGAGGTGGCAAATGACCGGGGCAGCTCGCACATCCGTTCAAACCACGATCGCAGCGATCATCCTCTGCAGCGCAGCCATGCCAGGTACCGCCGCGGAACAGGCGGTGAGCGACAAAGACGTCGCGAAATACCTCACCGAAGCGAAGGCACTCGCCGGCGGCAAGCGATGGGATGCCGCCTGGGCCGCGTTGGAAAAAGCGGATGATGTTCCCGAACTGACTCCCCATACCCAGGACAAGATCGACGAGTTCAAGGTCTACGTCCTGACTCAGCAGCACAAGTACGCCGAAGCAGGCGCACTGTTCGAGCAGCGCGCGAAATCTGAAGCGGCTTCGGCGGATCAGCGCATCGACCATCTCAAGACAGCTTCGCAGCTATACCTGCGCGCGAAACAGTACGGGAAATCGGCGCGTGCAGCGGAAGCTGCTCTCGAGAAGCGACCGAACGATCCCGCGCTCCTCGAGCTTGCTGGTCAGTCCAAGTACCTCGCCGAGGATTTTCGCGGCGCAGCCGCCCGAATCGCTCAGCTCGTGGCAGCTACCGAGCGCAAAGGAGGTCAGCCGCAGGAAGCATCGCTGCATCTGCTGTTGAACTCCTACTACCAGCTGAAGGATCGGCAGCAGATCGCGCAGACCTGGGAGATGCTCCTGCGACATTATCCGAAGCCGGAGTACTGGCGGAATGTCCTCAAGCTCAAGTCCGCCCAGCCACATTCCGCACGGGTCGATTACTACTATCTCGCTTTGAAGTTCGATGTGGGCATGCTCGAGGATCCTGCGGACTACGAGACGCTCGCACTGGGAGCCATCGATCTCGGCTTGCCTGAGGATGCCGTTCGCGTGCTCGAAACAGGCCTGCGTAAGGGCGTTCTTGCAGGTGAGCGCGAGCCCCGTTTTCGGCGAATGCTCGCTCACGCACAGGCAGAGACTGCCAAGAGCTCGAGCGGGATGAGGGATCTCGCTCTGCAGGCGCAACGCGCCAGCAGCGGGCAGCTCGATGCAGCCATCGGACGTATCTACCTCAGTCAGAGAATGTATGACCAGGCGATCGCAGCGCTGCGCAAAGGCATCCAGAAAGGTGCGCTCGAGCATTCGGACCAGGCACGCATCGATCTTGGAGTCGCCTATCTGAAGAGCGGCGAAGCGCAGCAAGCTCGCGAGACATTCGCCGCAGTGAAGGCGGACTCCGAATGGCGTGGTCTCGCGGAGCTGTGGTCACTGCGCTCAAATGAACCCTCGCAATGAATCGACGAGATCTTCTCGCTCGATCCTGCGCCTTGGCAGCAACAGCGTGCCTGCCTCGCGGCACTGACGCACGCAGCGCGAAGACGCGCTTGATCCTGCTCGGGACCGGTGGTGGCCCGCGGCCGCGCAAGACGAGCTCGGGTTCTGCCCAAGTGATCATCGTGAACGATTCAGCGTACGTCATCGACTGCGGCGATGGCGTCGCGCGGCAGCTCGCCAGGGCGGACGTGCCGCTCAACAGCATCCGCTCCGTCTTCATCACCCATCATCATTCGGATCACAACGCGGACTACGGGAATCTCATCCTGTTGGCCTGGACTGCGGGCTTGCGAACCCGTATCGACACGTGGGGCCCACCGCCGCTGCAGCGGATGACTGAGCTGTTCTTCGAGATGAACTCGTACGACATCCGCACTCGCATCGAAGACGAAGGGCGGCCTGCGCTCGCGCCTTTGGTCCACGCGCATGAGTTGCACAAGGGCGGCTTGGTCATGCAGGACGAGAACGTCAAAGTCACCGCCGCTCTCGTGCATCACCCGCCGGTGACGCCGTCGTTTGCCTACCGACTCGACGCGGCCGATCGATCGATTGTCATCTCCGGCGACACGACGCCTACGCCCGCGCTGGTCGAGCTCGCCAAAGGCGTCGACGTGCTGGTCCATGAAGCACTGTTCGTGCCCGGCGTCGATCGAATCGCAGCTCGCGTTCCGAATGCCCCAGCGCTACGCAAGAGCATTCTGTCTCATCACACCACAGCAGAGGATGCTGGCCGCGCAGCTCGGGAAGCAGGCGCGAAGATGCTGGTGCTTTCGCACCTGGTCCCTCCCGACGATCCCGAAGTGACCGAGGAAATGTGGCTCGCGGCCGCGCGCCAACATTTCGACGGGCCAATAGTGCTCGGCAAGGATCTGCTCGAGCTATAGGACCGCTGCCTCGACTAACGGCGCAGAACCTTTTCCATTTCCTGCTTGGACACGCAGCCACATTGCTTGCCGTAGTTCGAGTGCCTGCAGGAATGGAGGTAGCCAGACGGACATTCTGCGGCGGCTCGCTTGCGTGAAGTCCAATCCGGGGTGATCCCGCACGCGACCTGGAGCAACGCAGCAGCGCCGCACAGCACTTTGGCTGCGCGATTGATTCTCGGCATTGTCGCCTCCCCACCCCGATCAGTTGTTTTTTTAATGGAGACTGTCGGGAGAGACGATCGTACACCCGCTGCAATCGATGCGGCGATTCTTTCAGCTCGTCGGTGGCTTGCCAGTGAACACCGCCAACTGGGCGGCGAACGCACGCTGGTAGGCAGGCCGCGCTTCGCCGCGTGCGACATAAGCGGAGAGGTTCGGAAACTTCTCCACCTCACCCGATCCGTCCAGCCTGCGCAGCACCGTCACCATCAGTAGGTCACCGGCGCTGAACGCGCCGTCGAGCCAGTCTGCACGCCCAAGCCGACTGGAAAGTTCGCCCAGCCGTACACGGACGCGATCGTCGAGCATAGCTCGGCGCTCCTCAAACCAGCTCTTGTCTCGCTCCAGGAGTATCGCCATGGAGCGCTCGACAATGGGCGGTTCCACCGTATTGAGCGCCGCAAACATCCAGGCAATCGCGCGCGCCCGCGCATTCGCATCCTCTGGCAGCAGGCCCGCATGGCGCTCCGCGATGTGGAAAATGATCGCTCCCGACTCGAAGAGCGTGAGATCACCTTCTTCATACGTCGGAATCTGCCCGAAGGGGTGACGCTGACGATGCGCTGCTTCCTTCATCTCTTTGAACGAGACCAGTCGAACGTCGTAGGGCTGCTTCACTTCCTCGAGTGCCCAGCGAACGCGCATGTCACGCGCCAGTCCTCGGCCGCGATCGGGCGAGCGTTCAAATGCGGTGATGGTGGGATTCATTGGAACACTCCTGTTGCTTACGCAATTCCCCAAGGACGATCGAGTTCGACTGGAGCCGACATGAGGTCCCCATGAAACCCAGAATCACTGTTCTGACTATCGGCGTGGACGATCTGGACCGGGCGCTGCGGTTTTACCGCGACGGCCTGAGTCTGGCTACGGATGGCATCGTGGGCAAGGACATCGAATTTGGGGCTGTCGTGTTCTTTCGACTGCAGGCAGGTCTGCAGCTCGCATTGTGGCCGCGCAAGAGCATCGCGCACGATACTGGCCTGGCCGTTTCCAACCCTGCACCGACCGAGATGACGATCGGTCACAACGTTTCCTCCAAAGCCGAAGTGGACGATGTAATGAAACAAGTCAGGGCAGCCGGCGCAACTATCGTCAAGTCTGCGCAAGACACTGCTTGGGGCGGCTATGCCGGCTACTTCCTGGACCCTGACCAGCATCTTTGGGAAGAGCTGTGGAATCCTCAGCTGATTCCGTCGGATTGACCTACTTCCTGTGATGCGAGCGCCGACATCGCATCGAGACACGAACGGGCGGCCGGACCGAAAAGGCCGAGACCGAAACGGGACCGGCAACTCGTCAGCGCGCCTCGACGATTAAACTCACGCGATGCGAATTCTGATCGTTGGCGGCGGAATCGGGGGCCTCGCGACAGCGCTGACTTTGCACGCGCGCGGCATCAGCTGCGCCGTGTACGAGCAGTCCGCTGCCATTCGCGAATTGGGCGTCGGCATCAACATCCTGCCGCACGCCATCAAGGTTCTGGTCGAGCTCGATCTCCTGCAGGAGCTCGACAAAGTCGCGATTCGCACTCGTGAGCTGATCATGACGAATCGTCGAGGCAATGAGATCTGGCGCGAAGCGCGCGGCCTGCATGCTGGCTACGACGTGCCGCAGTTTTCGGTTCATCGTGGCCGCCTGCAGGGCGTGCTGTACCGAGCTGCTCGCGAGCGGCTCGGCAAGAATGCTGTCGTGGTCGGACGTCAACTCGTCGGCTTCGAACAGGATCGCGACGGCGTCGTCGCGAGGTTCTGCGATCAGTCCGGAAACGCGGCGGAGACGATACGAGCGGACGGCATGATCGCGGCTGACGGCATCCACTCGACCGTGCGTACCGCGATGAATCCACACGAGGGGCCGCCGCGCTGGAATGGCGTGATGATGTGGCGTGGCGCGACGGAGTGGCCGAAATTCCTGAGCGGGAACTCGATGATCGTCGCGGGCGGCACTGACATCAAACTGGTCCTGTATCCGATAGCGCCAGGAGCAACGCCCGGGCACCGGCTCACGAACTGGGCGGTCTGCTCGAAGATCGCCGAAGCGGGCGCGACGCCACCGCGGCGTGAGGACTGGTCCCGCGCCGCGAGCCGCGACGAGCTGCAACCGCACCTTGAGCGTCTTGCGGTCGAGCACGTCGATCTGCCCGCTCTCGTCTCCGCGACGCCAACGTTCTACGAATACCCAATGTGCGATCGCGACCCGCTGCCGAGCTGGAGTCGGGAGCGCGTGACGCTGCTCGGCGATGCGGCTCATCCGATGTATCCGATGGGCTCGAACGGCGGCAGCCAGACAATTCTGGACGCACGAGAGATTGCACAATGCCTGGCGACGACGTCGGATGTCGCCCAGGCATTTCGTGCGTACGAAGACGCAAGACGTCCGACGACTGCGCGCGTCGTGCAGATGAATCGTGCCGGCGGGCCGGAAGGCGTCATCGATGTCGTCGAGCGTCTGGCACCGGAAGGGTTCAGGTGCATCGACGACGTGATCGGTCGCGATGAGCTGGAGGCCATGCTGAAGTCATATGCGACCGCTGCGGGGTTCGGGAAGGAGCAGGTGAACAGGCCGTCCCCTCCCCCCTGATCCCGTCTTCTGTCAAAACCGGCGAGCTGTGCTTCACATCTTCGAACTCTGGACGGCCATCCACGGAACTGAGCCGTAGAACTGTGTTCCACGCCCTCCGCCGGATTCCGTTGAATGACAGCATTACGACATCTCACAACCTGAGCCGCAGCTTTGATCCTGCTGATCGTCGCTCTGTCGATCGCGCTGGTAGTAAGTGCCGCTTCGTTGCTGGCCTTACGCCGTCAAACGCATGTGCTCAACGCGCGGCTGCAGGAAGTAGAGTCGAAGCACGAAGAATTTCTCGAACAGGCCGACTACGCGCGCGCGATTCAGCGCAAGGTCGAAGCGCAGTTGCTCGACAAGCAACAGCGATTGGACCGGTTGGCTCATCACGATCAGCTCACCGGCCTGCCGAACCGGCACTTTCTGGCGCTGCACCTGCCGCTCGCCCTGGAGGAGGCCCGCAAGACGCGCACGCCGCTGGCGGTGCTGTTTCTCGATCTCGATCGCTTCAAGCACATCAACGACACGCACGGTCATGAGATCGGCGACAAGCTTCTGCAGGAAGTTGCGCAGCGAATTCAGGCGTCCGTGCGCACGGACGACATGGTCGTACGCATGGGTGGCGACGAGTTCGTAGTGATCCTGAACAAGGTCGCAACCGTCGAGCAAGCCAACGAGACTGCAGCGCGCATTCTTTCGAATCTCACCATGCCCCTGGTCATCGCCGGCAAGCCGCTCGTCACCACCACCAGTATCGGTCTCAGCTTGTACCCGCGTGACGGTGACGACGTCGGAGCGCTACTGCGCCATTCGGATACCGCCATGTATCAGGCCAAGGACTGCGGCCGCAACAACTTCCAGATCTTCAGCCCGGTCATGGATCGCAAGCTCCAGGAGCGGGTCAACGTCGAGGCACGTCTCAGAGCGGCGATCGAGCTCCAACAGTTCGATGTGCACTATCAACCGATCCTCGACATCGAGACGCGGCGGGTCGTCGCGCTCGAGGCTTTGATCCGGTGGAAGGACCCCGAGGAAGGATTCATTGCGCCGGCAAGATTCCTGCCCGTTGCGGAGGAATCCGGGCTCATCGAGCCCATCGGCGAGTTCGTGTGGCGGCATGTAGCGGCCGACATGGCGCGATGGCGTGAGCAGAAACTGACCCTGGTGCCCATCGCGGTCAACTTGTCCGCGGGACAACTCATGCGCAGCGATCTGCGCGCGCAGATCGTCGAAGTTACCCAGGAGTACGGCATAGATCCGTCGATGCTGCAGATCGAGCTCACGGAAGGCGCGATGTTGCAGAAGGTCGATCCCCGCTCGGGCAGGTCAAGCGAGGCAGTGATCAATGAAGTCCGCAGCCTCGGCGTGCGGATCTCCATCGACGACTTCGGCGTGGGCTACTCCAGCCTCGGTTACCTGAAACAACTGCGAGTGGACAGTCTGAAGATCGATCGCAGCTTCATCCGCGACCTGGTCAGCGACTCGAACGATTACGCCATCGTTGCGGCGATCTTCGCGATGGCGAAGCATCTGCGAATCAGGATCATCGTCGAGGGCGTCGAGGGATGGCCGCAGCTCGAAATGCTGCGTGGCTTGGGTTGCCGGTTTGCGCAAGGATTCCTGCTGGCCCGTCCGACAGAGGCTGAGAACTGCGCTCCGTTTCTCTCCAACACGCCATTGCGGCTGCACGATGTCGGCGGCGACGTGCTCGCTACGATCGCGGTCGGAAGCAACTAGCTACCTACTTCGTCGTTGGTTTGGCGTCCAGGAAGTCGTTGATCATCGGCGCGATGATGTCGATCTTCTGCATCAAGGTGACGTGCGTCGTATCGGGTAAGACAACCAGGCGCGACGCGCTACGCGGCCGCATGTCACCCATGATCTCGCCGCCCTTCAGCCTGAACATCTCGGCGATATGATCCAACCTGACACCGTCCGCATCGCCGTGGATGAAGAATATCGGAGCTGGCGTTGCCTTGAGTTTCTCGGCGCCAAAATCGTAGGGCTTCAGATCCTGTGCAATCACGCGCTTGACGAAGTTGGGAAATTCGTTCGGTGTCGGGCTGAGCCTCTTGTAGTCAGCCTCGATAGGCGTTCCCTTGAGGGCTTCGGCTGTAAAGTTCGGGTACGCATCGAGCGCCTCCTGCACCCAACCGTTATCACGGAACACACCCGAGATACTCACGACCTTGCGCACCTTCTGCGGATGGCGGATGGCCGCCTCCATCGCGACGCCGGCACCCATGCTGTAGCCAATGAGATCAGCTTTGCCGATCTTGAGATAGTCGAGCAGGGCTGCGATGTCGTCCGCCAGATTTGCATGAGTGATATCGCGATCGATGTCGGCCGTGCGGCCATGTCCCTGCATCTCGACGGCAATGACCTGCCTGGATTTCGCGAGCGCGGCCATCATCTCCGGCCAATTGAAGTTGGTCAGGGCCATGAACGAACCGTGCAACAGGACGACGGGCTCGCCCTTGCCGTGGATCTCGTAGTACATCTTGAGGCCGTTCACCGGGGCGTAGCCTGTCACAGGCTGCTGCGCCCACACGGCAGCTGAGAACAGGACCGTCAGGAACAGGGCTGCGGCCTTGCTTACGGCGTGTCGAACTTTCATGTCGCGTTTTTCCTCGCTCGCGGCTCGCGGCAGTCAGACTAGCTCAGATCTACTCACAACGATCTCGTTGCAGGCATCGCATGCATCGTTGGCCTCGCAAGGCAAAGAGGTCGTCGAACTGATCGAATTGGCAGCGGCAGCAGTGATGTGAGGGTTCGGAGCGATCTGGTGAGGCCGAGCTATTCCTTTTTCTGCTCGGCCTTCGTCCGCTCCTGCTCCCGCGCCCCCGCGAGCATGCCCGGCAGCGCGTAATTCCCTTCGGCGCACGCGTACTCGTGAATCTCCTCGTTGATGCGGTTGAACGGCAGCTCGCCGCTGTACGACGCGGTGTACGTCGACGGGTCTTCCACCGTGAACTTGTAGTTCAGCACATCCGGACCCGTGCGCGTGAACCGTTCGGTCACCTTCAGCTCGCTGGACGCTCCGCGATAAGGTCCCAACGGCGAGTTCTGTGCGAGTTGCAGCGGATTGATGTTCGTCGTCTCGACCACCAGCGTGTCGCCTTCCCAATGTCCGATCGAATCACCAAACCACGGATGCACTTGCGCTGGCGCGTGCTTGGTCGCTCCCAAGCGGATGATGCGAGTGTCATGGACCATTTCCGTCATGATCATGACGTGGTCCGGTGTCTGCACGATGGTGTAGTTGTTGTTGTAGAAATAGTTCGGCAGCATCGGCGGCCCGGCATTCGAGCCGAATGATGTGATGCAGCGGTCGGAAAGCGATCTGATTTCAGGGCCGTCGAATTCGCCGAACTTCCTCGCGAAGGCCATGCGTTCGCCCATGCGCTGCTTGCCCGCGGGGGTCAGCGCCGGCAGGCGGCCGTCGGCCGGATCGACGATGATGGAGCTGCGCGGAACGCCGTCGATGCGAATGACCTTGTTGCCCGGGTCGAGCCAGAAGCCGTTGTAGCCGCCGACAGCGCCGCCGGCCGCTTGGGCAATACGCTCGACGAACGTTGGTTCGCCCGGCACCGCTGCCAGCTCGTAGGTGCCGTTGTCCTTGGTCGCCTGTTCGCCGGGTTCAGTGGGCCGGTCTCGAAATTCCTCCACGTCCTGAGCGCGCTTTTCGAGCGCGGCCGCCTGCGCGTCGGTCAGCGTGGGGCCGCCAGCCCCCATCCGCTCGAAGGGCGTCTGGGTTTCGTTGCTCCAGTTGCCCTGGAAGTCGGGATGTCCATCGGACGTGCGCGGTGCGACCCAGGATTTGGCGGCGGCCGGCGCCTTTGCAGGCGTTTGCGCATTGAGAGAGGCAAACGGAATCGCCGAGAGACCCAGCGCCAGAGCGATTGCGCCGGCGAGCGAAAGCCTTCTGTGGCGCGTGCTTAGTGGTCGTCGCATCGTGATTGACTCCTGAATTGGCTTTCATACTAGTGGGCCTTGAGCTGACGGACAAGAATCCGCGTCGCAGCGGAATGTCATGTTCTGTCAGCAACGAGATCAGGCCCCAATTCCTGGGGTTAGGCTCCGGCGCTGGTGCTCGAGTGCAACGCTTAACGAAGCGCCACGTCCAGCGCCTGATCGGCGCTGGCCGGGATATCCGGAGTGACTCCTGCGCCCTCGAGGCGCCCGTTCCGGATCGAGTAGTAATCGGCGATCGGCACGCGCAAATGAAGGCCGCCGGGAATGTCGAACACCTTCGATGACAGCACGATGCCGGGTGTCTTCTCACCAATGATCTTCGCGCGGCCGATCGCCTTGAGCGCGTCTGCAGCGATCTCCGCGGCACTGATCGAGCGCGCGCTCGTGAGCACAAAGACCGGACCCCGAAACAACGGTGGCAGCGGATCGATGCGGTAGCTGGTGAGTGGCCGCGTCAGCACGTCGGCCTGGAATGCTTGCACCGAGTATCCGCGCCACGGCTTCGCGGACGGAAAATCCGCTGTGCCGGGCGGCTGCTCGTGGTCGCCATACCATGAGCCGACGACGAACACGCCTGCGTCGATCGGTTTGTCGATGAGATGTCCGACGAGCGGTACGACCGCAAATGCGCCGCCCTCATTGCGTCGCAGGTCGATGATCAGTTTTTCGGCCTTGCGGGCGTCGATCTCATCATAGGCCGTCTCGATCGCTTCGATGGTGTCGGCGCCGTTCATCGTGTTGACCGTGAGGATGGCAGTGGAACCTTGCCATGCGAGCTTCACGGCATCCGGCCCGACGATCAGAGTGTCCAGCCTGGCGATTCGAGCCGCGGCGGGTTCCTGGGCCTTTTGCAGGCCCACGTGCGAGAAAGGTCCCTTGCGCCAGATCGCTTTGAAGCCGTCGATGAATTCGTCGGCCGACGTAGCCTTACGGCCGAGCGCGACTACGTCCTGCTCGATCTGTCGATATCGATCGTTATCGAGCTCTGTCGGATGGTAGTGGTTGGCGCGAATCGTACTGTTGATCGCGATGGCTGCTTCGCGAAAATTGCTGCCTTGTCCTGAGGCTGTGGAACCGATGCCGGCGGCCAGCATCAGGGCGATCAGAAGCAGCGGGCCTGGTTTGATTAGCATCTCGTGCTACGCGTTTAAACAGCCGGAGACATGTTGGACGCGGCTGAGGACCGAAACGTTAGCAAGGCTGGACGGCGCGCGGAGGGCCAAAGCCTGCCGGCGTGCCTCGATAGGCGACGCCGGCAGGGGGCGGGACTTACTGGATCTGCGTGATCGTCACCGAGTAGCCGTGATGTGCAGCGTGTTCGGCGGCGAAGGCGCCGAGCGACAGGCCAACGCTGACGATGACAGCCGACAGGATCATGCAGACTGCGGTCTGGGCTTTGCGGCTGATGGTAAACATGGCGGTCTCCTCGGTTCTCTCTCTGCTATGTCCGCTTTATTGCGGGGTTAGCGTTAAGACACGGGAAATCGCTGCCCGGTTACACCGCACTTGACGTTTGCCGGCCAACAGCGCCGGAATACCGGCGAACGCAGCAGACACCGAACCTGGGGGACCGAATGTGTGGAATCTTCGCCGCGATGACACGTCGCGGACTCGTGCCGGAACGGCGCGCCGCGGCACTTAAAAGCTTGCAGCATCGCGGGCCGGACGGTTCGGGTAGCTGGACGTCGCGT
>Ga0075431_100001499_pt1 | contig 21616 bp, 21 predicted proteins | sample RhiMetdeltSRZDD5_FD_75297 | JGI IMG/M metagenome (GOLD analysis project Ga0075431, IMG submission 75297) | Populus rhizosphere microbial communities from Tennessee, USA - Rhizosphere MetaG P. deltoides SRZDD5 | ecosystem: Host-associated > Plants > Roots > Rhizosphere > Soil | place: USA... | reverse complement strand
TGCGACCCTGCATGCCCTGAGGCGGCGCGATTCCGGCGCGCTGCAGGATGGTCGTTGCAATATCGAGTGTGCCGCAGAGATCGTCCCGCGTATTACCGCTTTGCCGGCCGGGTTCACTCCAGATGAACGGTACCCGGATGAGGCCCTGGTAGTGAATGGGCGCTTTGAGCAGCAAGCCGTGATCGCCCATGAGATCGCCGTGATCGCTCGTGAACACCACGACCGTGTTCGACGCGATGCCGGCGCGCGTGAGCGCGCGCAGCACTTCGCCGATGCGCTCGTCGATCATGGTGATCATGCCGTACGTGAGCGCCATCGCGACTCGGGCTTCATCCGCGCTCACGGCGAACGCGAGCGCGCTGTCGCGCAATGCCGATCCCGCCGCGTGTTGGGCGTGCAGCCAGCGCACGTGAGGCGGCGCCGACGGCGCGGGCGTGCGGCAGGTTCGCGGCGGAGTGACATCCTCCGGTGAGTACAAATTCCAGTACCGGCCCGGAGGCGTAAAGGGGTGATGGGGATCGGGGAAAGACAGCGCCAGAAAGAACGGCTTGCGCGTGCCGCTCGACGCATGCTGTTCGAGCCAGGCCGTTGCGCGCTCGGCGACGTAATGCGTCGAATAAAGCTCTTCCGGCACGCGAGTGCGCCACGCCTGCGGCAGGACGTGCGCGGCGTCACATGCGGCATTTGCCGCCCCGCGCAGCTCGTCGAATTGCGGTTCCCGTCGCGTCGCCCAGCGTTCGTAGTCGCCGAACGTCTTATCTCCATGGTCGTTGCAGAGCTCCACTTCGTCGAAACCGTAATAGGGCGTGACGATGCGATGCCTGGGATCGCGCCAGCGCGATCGCCGCTCCTGGTCGTAACCGGCAGTCGCCACGGAATTGCGCGTAGCCTCGTCGAATCCGGCGATGCGTATCAGTGAGTCGGTTGCGCGCCGAGTCAGCAACGGGGCTCGGTCGGTCATGTTCTGGAAATGAGCTTTGCCGATGAGGGCGGTGCGATATCCAGCCGCGCGCAGCAGCTGCGGAAAAGTCACCTGGTCGAAGTGCAACGGAATGCCGTTCATCCGCACTTTGTGCAGCGTGGGCATGCGTCCGGTGAGCAACGTCGCGCGATTCGGCATGCACACGGGACTTGCGACATAGAAGCGTTCAAAGCGCGCGCCGCGCGCAGCAAGCGCGTCCATGTTAGGCGTGCGTAAGACCGTGTTGCCGTAGCAGCCCAGATGATCCGCGCGCTGCTGGTCGGTGATGATGAATAGAAAATTTGGACGCTCGCCCATTTCGCAGGAAGAGGGGCTAATCGAGCCTGATGTTGCGCTCACGCATGACTTTCCCCCACAGCGCGTACTCGGATGCGATCCATGCGGCGAACGCTTCGGGCGTCGTGGCGAAGCGCTCATCGGGCACGCCTTGTGCACGCAGGCGCTCGCGCACTTCCGGGAGATCGAGCGCGCGGTTGAGCTCGGCGTTGAGACGTGCGATCGTGCTTGGCGCCGTCGCCGCCGGAGCGACGAGTCCCCACCACGAATAGGCTTCGTAACCGGCAACGCCTTGCTCGGAAATCGTCGGAATGCTCGAGAGCTGGTCGAGCCTTTTGGCGCCCGAAGTGGCGATCACCTTGAGCTTTCCGGTCTCCGCAAGCTGTTTCAGGACCGAAGAATGGGTCGTCATGAAAACCTGCGTGCGGCCCGCGACCGTCTCCCAGACCATCTGTATGCCGGTGAACGGCACGTGCGCGAGCCGCATACCGCTGCGCGCCATCAACAGCTCCCAGGCGAGGTGGTGGGCCGAGGCGACTCCGGGCGTTCCGAAGTGAAGCCGCTCAGGCTCTTTCTTCGCGAGTGCGACGAGATCCTTGAACGTGCCGACCGGAAGTGCAGGCGTCGTGTAGACGGCGTACGGGCCGCGCTGAACTAAGCCGACGGCGGAAAATAGCCTCGTGGGATCGTAGCCGCCCGCAACGCTGTGTGGTGCGACCGCAAGGTTGGCGGCGACGCCGAGCATTATCGTATGTCCGTCTGGCGTTGCTTGTGCCACGCTGCGTGCGGCAATCGTCCCGGAAGCGCCGGGCCGGTTTACGACTACGAAGCCCGCGCCCAGACGCTGACTCATATGCGTTGCCAGCACGCGTCCGACCGCATCGGGCGCGCCGCCCGGCGATGTGGGGATCACCAGCATGATGGGGCGCGGCGCCGCGTCTGCGGCGTGAGCGACGCTGCGGTCCGGCGCAACCAGGAACATTGCGCTCGCGACAGCAACACTCACGACAAGACGGTTATACATCTGCAGCTCCTCATATGGCATGAATAGTAAGGAAGTACGCGGCTCGAGGTGAATCACAATCGAGCAACTTTTCTCCTGGTGAAAAGTCGCTAGAATCGCGTGAACAGGGGGGTGGACACGCGTGTACGCCCGGAAAGTGAAGACCATACGCGCGCTCGAGCGCGGCATCGACGTTCTTCTCGAGCTCGAGCGCGCCCGTGCGGCGACGTTGCACGAGCTGCACCTTCGAACCGCGCTGCCCAAGGCGACGCTTACCCGCATCCTCCTCACGCTCGAGCGCCGCGGTCTGGTGTGGCAGCGCGTCGCAGACACCAAGTACCGCCCGAGCCATTCACTGAAAGAGCGCGCGCGGCATATAGAAGAGGCAGACCGTATCGTCGAAGCCGCTTCGCCGCTGCTCGCGGCGCTCAGCGCGCGCACAGGTCTCGCTGCGCACGTCGCGCTTCCGCGCGACGAATGGATGGAAATGGCCGAGCTCATCCGCCCGAACGCGCCGCTAGCCGACACGCACTGGCGGGTCGGACGTAAAGTGAACATGCTGAAGTCCGGCCTCGGCCGTGCCTATCTTGCTTTCTCCAGTGCGGACGAGCGTGCCCGTGCGCTCGAGCGTCTGCGCCGCAGCGCCGAGCCCTCGAACCTCGACGCAGGCAACACCGCATGGGTCAAGCGCGTCCTGGACGAGACGCGCAAATGCGGCTACGGCGTGAGAGATCCATCGTTCGGCGGCGGCTACTTTCAGCCGATCACCGAATACGACGACAGGATGGCCGGCATGGCCGTGCCCGTGATTTGCGACGGACGCGTCGTGTGTTGCATCAACGTGCTGTGGCGTCGTCGCGCGGCAACCGCGGAGCAGATCGCAAAACGTTATCTGAAGGATTTGCGCGCAGTGGCGGATGAGATCGCGCGCCAGCTTACCGATCGCAAATGACTGCGCCATTCCGCCATGAGCACCCGTCAGGGAAGCGCAGCCCAATAATAAGCAGGAAACGGAGTACGCGATGAAAAGGAACTTGCTTGCCGCCGCACTTGGGATTTCCGCGCTGTTTGGAGTGCCGTGCGCGACGGCGCATGCGCAAACCGCTTCGTCAGCTGCGATCCGCGACTATCCGACGAGGCCCGTACGCATGGTGGTCCCGTTCTCGCCGGGCGGCGGCAGCGATCTCATCGGACGCATCCTCGCGCAGGAGCTTTCTTCGGTCATCGGCCAGACGACACTCATCGACAACCGCACCGGCGCCGGCGGGCACATCGGTATCGAGATCGTGAGCCGCGCCAGTCCGGACGGCTATACGCTGCTCTTCGTGAACCAGACTATCGCGACGAATGAGATCATCCACGACAAGCTCAAGTACAGCGCGCCCCGCGACTTCGCGCCGATATCGAAAGTCGGAGAGTTCCATTTCATCCTGGCGGTGCATCCATCGCTGCCGGTCGGCTCGGTCCAGGAGCTGACTGCCTATGCGAAAGCCCGGCCCGGGAAACTCACGTATGCGTCGGGCGGACTCGGTGGCGTGCTGTACTTCGCCGCCGAAATGTACAAAATCCTCGCCGGCATCGACGTTACGCACGTGCCGTACCGGGGCGGAGGCGACGCGACCACGGCTGTCGTGGCGAACCAGGTGACAATGGTGTACACGTCCATGCCTTCAGGAATTCCGTACGTCAAATCCGGACGCCTGAAAGCCCTTGCGGTCAGCGGTGCGACGCGATCCGATCTTGCGCCGCAGCTTCCCACGATGGCGGAGGCCGGGGTCGCGGGTTACGAATTTTCGGCGTGGAACATGGCGCTCGCACCCGCGGGAACGCCAGGGCCGATCATGGAGCGGCTGCACAAAGCCGTTCTGCAGGCGCTCAGTGCCGAGGGCCTGCGCGAGAGCTTTTCCAAGATGGGGGTCAGTGCACGGGGTTCATCTGCACCTCAGGAAGCGCGAGCGCATCTGCTTGCGGAAATGGAGCGCTATCGCAAGATCGTGAAGGCAATCGGGCTGAAGCTTCAGTAGTCCGGCATAATGGGGAAAAACCGAGGAGAGAATGCCATGCAGATACTTGTCTGTTGCGTGATTGCGCTCGCGGTGACCGCCTTCGAAGCCGTGACGGCCGACGCCGCGGAGTCGACGTATCCAACCAAACCCGTTCGCATCATCGTTCCGTATCCGCCGGGCGAGGCGGCGGATGTGATCGCCCGCCTGCTCACGCCTGTCCTGAGCGAGCGCATGGGACAGCAGTTCGTGGTTGAAAACCGGCCCGGCGCGAGCGGCCAGCTCGGCCTGGGCTTGCTGAAGAATGCGACACCCGACGGCTACACGATCGGCATGGGGCAGGGCGGCAACATGTCGGTCGCGCCGCATACGTACAAAAGCGTGCCTTACGACGCACTGAAAGATTTTGCAGGCATCGCGCTGAACGCCACGAATTACCTCGCGGTTGTCGCGAATCCGAAAGTGCCCTTCAAGACCGCGACGGAAATGATCGCCTGGGCGAAAGCGAACCCCGGAAAGCTCACCGTCGCGACCAACGGCGAAGGCGGGTACCCGCATCTCGCGTTCGAGTATCTGGCGAAGCTCGCGGGCTTCTCGTTTCTTCACGTGCCGTACAAAGGCGCGGCGCAGATCATCCCGGACGTGCTCGGCGCGCAGGTGCAGACGGCGATCGGCTCGTATACGTCCATGTCGCCGCATGCGCAGGCGGGTCGCCTCATCCTCATCGGCGTCACCAATCACGAGCGGGTGCCGAACAATCCGCAGCTTCCGCTCTTTACGGCCATCGTGCCCGGCTACGATATGCGCGGCTGGTTCGGCGTCGTCGGACCGGCACGCATGCCGCGAGACGTCGTCCGGAAGTTGAACGCGGAAGTGAACCGAGCGATGCAGCAGCCGGACGTGAATGCGAAGCTTGTTGCCGCGGGCCTTATCATCGTCAACGAATCGCCGGAGTATTTCGACAAGTTCCTGAAGACGGAATACGACAAGTACGGCAAGCTCGTGCGCGACATCGGGCTGAAGCCGCAGTGAAGCCCACCGGCGCTACGCGTCCTTCGGCCGTTTCGCCAGCCGGCTGAACAGCACGGCCGCGTGGGAGCGGCGCGTGACCTGAAGCTTCTGAAACGCGTTGCTGAGATAGTTCTTCACCGTCTTGTCGCTCAACCCGAGCGCGGCCGCGATCTGCTTGTTGGTTTTTCCTTCGACGACGTGCGTCAGCACACGCCGCTCCTGCGGTGAGAGCTCGTCTTCGCGAGGACCGTCGGGGCGCGCGCCGGCCGTGAGCTGATTCAACACGCCTTGCGTGATGCGCGGATCCAGGATCGATTGACCGGCTGCGACGGTCTCGATGCCGTCAAGGAGCGCCTGCCCGCCGATTTCCTTGAGCAGGTAGCCTGCCGCTCCCGCGAGCACGGTCGCACGCACGGCATCCTCATCGGAATACGACGTGAGGAAAAGCACTCGGGTTGCGGCGGCTGACGACAGAATCTCGCGGCATGCGGTGATGCCGCTCCCGTCGGGCAGCCGAAGATCCATCAGAACGACATCGGGGCGTACCCGCGACGCCTCGGCCACCGCCTCTTTCGCAGTTCCCGCTTCGCCGACTACCTGAATCCGGTCCGATTTCGCGAGGAGCGTGCGCAGGCCGAGCCTCACCACTTCGTGGTCGTCCACGAGCAGCAGGCGGATTTTCTTTGCCGCCGGTCGTTTCGCGGACATTACGCCGCGATCTCGACAACGATGCGGCAGCCCTTCGCCGGCTTTGCATCGAGCCGAAGCTGCCCGCCGAGCTTCTCTACGCGAGCGGCAATGTGATGGAGACCCAGACCGCGCCCCTTGTCGGCGTTCTTGTCGAAGCCCTGGCCGTTGTCCGCGACCTCGAGCCGCACTTTGCCCGCGGTGCGCCGAAGCGATATTCGGCCGGACCTTGCCTTCGCATGACGCACGACATTGCTGAGCGCCTCGCGCGTGATCTGCAACAGTTGCTCGGCCTTGTCGGGCGAAAGCATCCTGGTGGCGGCCGGCTCGATATCGATCTGAAATCGCGGTCCGCGCATGCCGAAACTCTCGATGATCCGGCCGACTTCGCGCGGGAAATCGAGCAACGTGACCGGCCGCAGCCCCGAGATGAAAGCGCGCAGCTCCTGTATCACGAGGTTCAGGCTCGCAGCCGCTTGTGCGACTTTTCCCGCTGCCCTGTGCGGGTCTTCGGCGATCAGGCTGCGGCAATCCTCGAGGGCGAGCCCGACGGCGTATATGGATTGGATACAGCCGTCGTGCAGATCCTGCATGAGCCGTTCGCGCTCGCTCAGGAGCAAGAGCAGGCGCTCCTGGCTTTCGCGAAGCTGGCTGTTCGCCTGCTCGACCTCTTCGAATGTCTTGAGTGCATAGATGCTGTCGCGCTGCCCGGCGGGGATGACCAGCGCATCGATCAATCCGGCGCGGAGGGCCTCCAGCGTCTGCTCCGCTTCCGACGGCCAGCTGCGGACGGGAGCCTGGACGCGATCCGGGAGGCGGCGGGAAGAACGGCGGCGCTCGTTGCTTTTAGCCGATCGTTTTGCCGCGCGCATCGCAAAGCCCTCCCGTATGTCAGGCGTGGGGCTTCACGTCGAGCCCCACGAGCACCCGGCTCGTGTCGGAGAGATCACCGATGATCTTTCGTATCGGAGAGGGCAGCCGACGGACGAGCGTCGGTATTGCAAGTATCTGGTCACCGCGCGCAAGGGCCGGGTTCTTGAGCAGATCGATCACTTCGATTCGATACTGGCCGCCGAGATGCTCTGCGCAGATGCGCTCGAGATTCTGAAGCGCGGCGGACGACTTCTGCGTATTACCCGCGACGTAGAGCCTGAGGTCGTACTTCGCGCTATCCCTCTTGCCGCGCGTCGTTTGCCGAGCGGCGGGTTTCTTCCGGGTGGATGGCTGTTTCATGGTGCGCCCTGCGAGGCGAGCGGGCTTTCCAGCAGGATACCTCGGCTCGTGATCGAAAACGGATGCGTGGCAGTCGAATGCGCCATGCCGCGGCTCTTGAGGATCGAGACGGTGCGCACGCGGCTGCTGTTCCGCTCGACGTTGCGCAGCAGCAACCAGGCGTCTACGACCGAGGAAATGTTCGCACCGGTCCGGTCCAGCATCTCACCGGTCTCGTTCAGGCTGGTCATGTAGAGCGTGATCTGCTTCGTCTTGAGGAAATCGATGAGCCGCACGAGCATCGATGTGACTTCGGCGTTAATGCCCATGCCGATGAAGCTCGATATCGCGTCGACGATCACCACGCGCGGCTCGAACTCTTCCACCAGGCGGTGGATCGTCGTGAGGTGCAGCTCCAGGCCATGCGCAGTGGGCCTCAGCGCGTGGAATTTCAGGAAGCCGCTCGCCACATGCCGCTTCAGCGGCAGCCCCACGCCTTTTGTGTTTCGCAGCAGCTCGTCGGGCGACTGTTCCATGGCGACGTACAGCGCTTTATCCTTGCGCGCGCACGCGCCGGCTGCGAAATGCGCGGCAAACGTGCTTTTGCCCGTCCCTGCAAGACCGGATACGAGAACGCTGCTCGACGAATAAAAACCGCCGCCGAGCTCTGGGTCGAGATCCTCGATGCCGCTCGACAGGATCTCGCTCGACGCGCGATGGGAGAGGCCGAGCGAAGTGATCGGCAGCACCGATATGCCACGTTCGGCGATGAGAAACGGGTACTCGTCGGTTCCATGCACGCTGCCGCGGTACTTGACGATACGCATGCGCCGGATCGTGAGCTGATTGGCGACGCGATGGTCGAGCAGTATCACGCAATCGGAAACGTACTCTTCCAGCCCCTGGCGCGTGAGTTGACCTTGCCCGCGTTCGCCCGTGATGATCGCGGTGACGTTCCTTTCTTTCAGCCAGTCGAAAAGACGCCGCAACTCTGCGCGCAGGAGCGTCGCGTTCGAAAAACCGCCGAAGAGCGCTTCGAGCGTGTCGAGTACGACACGCTTGGCGCCGACGGAATCGATCGCATGTCCAAGGCGGATGAAAAGGGCTTCGAGATCGTACTCGCCCGTCTCGTGGATTTCGCTGCGGGCGACGCGCACTTCATCGATGAAAATCTTTTTGCGGGCCTGAAGCGCATTCAGATCGAAGCCCATCGAGGCGACGTTTTGCACGAGATCGTCCGCAGTTTCCTCGAACGACATGAAAACGCCGGGCTCCTGAAATTCCGTCGCGCCCCGGACGAGGAATTCCATCGCGAGCATCGTCTTGCCGCAACCCGGGCCGCCGCAGACGAGCGTGGGACGGCCCTTCGGCAGACCGCCGCCCGTGATTTCGTCGAGACCTGCGATGCCCGTTTTTGCTTTTGGCAGAAGCCGGCGCGGGAAGGCGCGAGCCGCGCCGCCGCTGCTCTTGGACGGTCTCATCCTGGCGTTCTTTATACGTTCTGATGTATCGAATCGGGGAAGCCAATGCTATCAGAACGGGCAGGGGCTGACGGCAGATAGAGCCATCCGGCTCTATCTCCTTCCCACCGTCCGGAACTACAGGCAATCGATGTGGGCGAGTACGATTCCGGCATGGGAGTCTGTAAATTACAACTAAGACGCGGGGGGGATATCAGCCATGTCGATTCCTGCTGCACTAACCACGATCGAGAGCCAGCTTGCGTACTGGCAACAGGAATGCGAGTCCGCGCGCCGGGCTAACGACTTCGAGAGGATCGTACGCTGCGAAAAATTCATCGCGCAGTGCGAGCTCGTGATTGCGGCCCTGCGGCAGGCGCAGTCGAATCAGCGGCCCTTGCGGAAAAGCATGTAAAGGCCGCCGGCTCCGGCGAGCAGCAAAGGCAGCCCGATCACGAGCTGCTGCCGCGCTCGAGCTTTTTCTGCAAGGTGACGAAGCACGAGCTCGTCGCCGGCGGCGATTTCGCCACGCCCGGCGAGATATTGCCGCAATCGCTCGACCTTTTCGGCGTCCAGCGTCTTTCTCCCCCACCGCACGTCCTGCTCGAGCTCGCGCAGGCGGGCGAGCTCCGCTCTTGCGCGATCGATCGATTCCAGCGTCTCGGCTCGGGTCGTGCGCTCATGTTCCGTCAGGAACGCCGTCTGGACCATCGGGGCGATGTGTTCCAGCGCGTTGAGCCACACATGATCGAGCTTGGGGAATGCGACCAGAAACAGCCCGGCGAGCGCTGCGAGTGTGCACGCGACTTTGCCGAACCCGCGCGGTGAGATCTTCGTCGCGGCGACAACGAGGCCCACGGCAGCCGTGGCTGCGCCGAATGCGGTGACGATTGCGGGCCCCGTCGGCAGATCCCACTGCCACGACGCATATAAGCCAGCGGTGGTGAGTGCGATGCCGAGTGCCCAGCCCAGCACGAGCCGCGCACGCAAGTCGGAAGCGAAAAGCCCGGCGAGCGTTGCCGGCACGATGAGATACGTGAAGACGAGGAGCACCCCGGCCATGCGGACGGACGAAGTGACGACGAGCGCAAAGGACCCGTAGAACACCACGTCCCACAGGAACACGCGCCGGCCCCGGGCCGCAGCCTGCTGCGGCTCGAAAGAAGTCTCGACAAGCGCGTGCCGAAAAGCGAGATGCACAAAACCGATCAGCGCATATAAAGCGGCGAGGGTTGCGACTTCCTGCGGCGTCACTGTAAGGATCGAGCCGATGAGAAGCTGCTTGATGTGCTCGGTGCCCTGCGGCGCACGGTCGAGCGCGATCACGCCGAGCGATGCAGAAACCGCATAGACGATGCCGATCACGGCTTCCTGCTGGATGCTGCGCTCGTGGCGCCGCACGACTGCGAAAAGCACGGCGCCGCCGAACGCGAACGCAAGCGCATACCAGTACCCTGCTTCGCTCTGCACGCCATGGCCGGCGAGGATCGCAATCGTCAGCCCCAGCGCTGCGACTTGTGCCAGCGAGAGGTCCACGAACACGACGCCACGGGCGAGAACGTGCAGGCCAAACCATGCGTGTATGACGGTGAGCACGACCCCGGCCACCAAGGGCCAGAGCAGGAGGTCGATCACGGCCTCGCCCGGGTCAGCGCGTCGCGGAGCCTCGAGACGTTCTCGTCGAAAAGCCGTAGATAGTCATAGCCGGAAGGCAGGAGCGTTACGGCGCGTGCACCGGTGCGTTCCGCGATCTGGCGCACGAGTGACGGGTTCGAATGCGGGTCGGCGATCACGACCTTCACCCTGGCTTCGCGCATGTGCTGAAAGAGGGTAGCGAGCTCGCCCGGAGAGGGCGGAACGCCGGGGTGCGGTTCCGCGGCCGCGACGATTTGCAGCCCGTACGCTTCCGCAAAGTACGACCAGCTGTCGTGCACGACCACCAGTTTGCTGCCGTGAAAGGGTGCCAGGGCGGATTTCCAATGGGCCATTTTGGTTTTGAGCGCTTCGGCGAAAACAATCGTGTTCGCTTCGAAGCCGCGCGCGTCCTTTGGTCTCAGCTTGGCGAGCGCGTCTCGTATCGCGCCAGTAATGGCGAGAGCGTTCTCGGGATCGAGCCAGTAATGCGTGTTGCCGTAAGCGTGAACGTGTGCGCGGCGCTGTGTACGCAGCCGAGGTGTTTCCGTTTGCGTGAGCCGCACGTTTTTCGATGCGTCGAGCACCGGCACGCTCGCGGGTAGCCTGAGCTTCGCAAGCCACGGCTCGTGATCGAGACCCACGCGGATGATGAGCCCGGCATCGCGCACCCGCGCGAGCTGCGCAGGCTTCACTTCGACTGCGTGCGGATCCTGCTCGGGAGCGGCGAGACTCTCGACTTCGACGCGCGCACCACCGACCGCTTCGGCGAGAGACTTCAAATCGGCGGAAGTCGTGACGATTCGAAGCGGCTCCTGCGCGAAGGTCAGGGCCGGCAATATTGTCAGCGCCAAACCGAAAAGAAGACAGCGGGGGCTCAACACGCGAAACGCCCTCCCCCCTTTGTCGGGGAGAGGGATGGGTGAGGGGCGATTACGACCGCTTGGTGAATATCGACTTCGGAATCATACAATGCACGCCTTTCCGGATGTCCACCACCTGCGACACACGGCAATCGGCAGCCATCGAGACGAGGCTGTACGCTTCGTAGCGATCCATCGGAACCATCTTCTGCGCCGAAAGCCAGTTCACCGCTTCACGGACGGCATTCGTCATCGCGACGTTGAGGTCCTCGTTCAGACCGATGGTGATCCAGTGCGTGCGCGTTTCGATGAAAGGCCATTCGAGCTTGATGTCCTTGCGCACGATCGGCTGAATGCGGATCTCTTTGTACGAGCATTCGAGCGCGGTGAGGTTCACTTCGCCGTTGCCCTGGCGGCAGTGCGAGTCGCCGGTCCAGATGAGCCCGCCTTTCAAAAAGACCGGAATGAAGATGGTCGAGCCTTCCTGCAACTCGTTGATGTCGAGATTCGAGCCGTTCTTCCATGGCCGCAGCGTGGACACCGGCGCCATCGGGTCCTTTGCGCCGCCTTTACGAGGAGACGGATCGTTCGGGTCGATGCCGACCGCGAAAGTGCCGGGAAAAGGTTGCAGATCGAGCGTGATGCCGGGCTTGAATTCCGCAGTGCGTCTTTGCAGGTCGAGATTGAAAAAGCGAATGAACCCTTCGGGCATTTCGGACGCGAGGGCGCCAATCGTCGGGAAGTCCTTCCCCGGCAGATTGAAGTTCACGGCGAACGGCTTCGGCTCGATGCGCAGGATGCGAACTTCGAGGACATCGCCGGGCTCGGCGCCATTCACGAAGATCGGCCCCGTCATGGAGTGCGGGCCGCCGCCGGGATTCGCTTTCCGCAACGCCACCACGTCATCCATGCTCATGCCGGGGCGAACCTTGTCGTGCGAGTGCATCATCGTCTCGATCGACACCGTGTCGCCCGAATTGACGGTGAGCTTCGGCGACTCTTTCGGATCGAGCCAGCCCCACTGCACCGTCTCCAGCGTGGCCGGCAGCGTGTGGTGTTTGCCGGTTTGTGCTTTGGGTGCCCAGTCATGGTTTCCCCTGGGCGGTGTGGATTGCTGGGCGATGACCGCTCCGCCGCCAAACGCGGCAACGATCGCTACGACGACCAACGTGCGCTTCCCTGCTGTCATGGCACCCCCCTGACTGGTTATAGAAAAAGCGCAACTATACTGGCTGCGGCTGCGGCAGGGCGTCAAGACGTGCACGCGAGCGGGGCGCCGCGGCGTCGCTCAGCACCCTTTCCGTGCGGGATCTTCGCGAATGATACGATCCCCACGTTCGCCCGTTCCAGAGGAGGGATGCCATGCGTCGTTTCGTTCTGTGCTGCGTGCTGCTCGCCGGTGCCATGCCGGCCGCTTATGCGCAGACTTACCGCGCCGAATACAAGCTCTCTACCGTTTTGCCTGCGAGCTATCCGTGGGGCAAGGCCGGCGAGCGCTGGGCCGAGCTCGTGAAAGAGAAGACGCAGGGACGCATCAACATCAAGATGTATCCGGGAACGAGCCTCGTAGGGGGCGATCAGACGCGCGAGTTTTCTGCGATACGTCAGGGCATCATCGACCTGGCGATCGGCTCGACGATCAACTGGTCGCCGCAAGTGAGGCAGCTCAACCTGTTCTCGCTGCCGTTCCTCATGCCGGACTACCGGGCAATCGATTCGCTGACAAAAGGCGAAGTCGGCAGGCAGGTGTTCGGGATACTCGAGAAAGCAGGCGTGGTTCCGCTCGCGTGGGGCGAGAACGGTTTCCGCGAGCTTTCGAATTCCAAAGGCGTCATCGCGACGCCGGCCGACATGAAAGGCAAGAAGTTCCGCGTCGTCGGCTCGCCGATTTTCATCGAGACGTTCAGTGCGCTCGGCGCGAATCCCACGCAAATGAGCTTTGCCGATGCGCAGCCGGCGCTTTCGACCGGCGCGGTGGACGGTCAGGAAAATCCGCTGTCGGTGTTCATCGGTGCGAAGATGTGGACGCTCAACCAGAAGTTCCTCACGCTCTGGGGCTACACGGCCGATCCGCTCATCTTTGTCGTGAACAGGGAAGTGTGGGAATCGTGGACACCCGCCGATCGGGAAGCGGTGCGCCAGGCCGCGATCCAGGCGGGCTATGAAAACGTCGCCGCCGCGCGCAAAGGCATTGCGGCGCCGGACACCGAAGTGCTCAAGCAGATCGAAGGGCAGGGGGTCACGGTGACGCGCCTCACGGAAGATCAGCGCAAAGCGTTCCAGGCTGCGACGCGGACGGTATACGACAAGTGGGCGCAGCAGATCGGGCGCGATCTCGTGAAAGCGGCGGAAAGCTCGATTGCAAAGCGTTGATGCAAGAGCCTTTCGACGTTGAAACGGGGGAGCGGGAGCCGCTCCCCCGTTCTGTTTCCGCCGAGCGCACGCTGCTTGCGTGCGTGATGGCCGTTCTATGCGTAATCACGATGGCGAACGTCGTGGTGCGCTACTTCACGAACGTCTCGTTCGCTTTCACCGAGGAAATTTCAGTATCGCTGCTCGTGGTCATGACGCTCGTCGGCGCATCGACCGCGTTTTACCGGAGCAAGCACATCGCGATCGTTTTTCTGGTCGAGCGCGCGAGGCCGGAGGCGCGAAAGCGCTTGGAGCTCTTCAGCCTCACCGCGTGCGTGGTCATGTTCGGATTGCTTGGGTGGTATGGCGCGCGCATGGCATGGGACGACTTCCGGTTCGACGTCACCTCGCCGGCGCTCGGTGTGCCGCAGTGGTTTTATACGGTATGGCTGCCGATTCTGTCCCTGGTCATCGTCGTTCGGCTGGCGACGCTCATACGCAAAAAGCCGAGGGGCTGAGCGGTGGACTGGGTGCTGTTCGGCGTCTTCACTGCTCTCATGCTCGCCGGAGTGCCACTCGCCGTCGCGCTCGGGCTTGCAGGCACGGCGGTTATCCTGCTCGCGGGGCTCGGCATCATGTCCGTCCCGACGAACGTCTATACAGGCATCGCGAAGTATCCCTTGCTCGCCATTCCTGTGTTCGTGCTCGCCGGTTTCATCCTGGAGCGTGCCGGCGTCGCGGCGTCCATCGTACGTTTCGCGTCGAGCATCGTCGGCCAGAGACGCGGCGGACTCGCGACCGTTGCTGTGCTCGTCGCGATGATCCTGGGCGGCATCTCGGGATCGGGACCGGCCGACTCCGCCGCGGTCGGCGCAGTGATGCTGCCTTCGATGTTGCGGGCCGGATATCCAAAGCCGTTCAGCGCGGCATTGATCGCAGCGGCGGGCTCGACCGACATCCTGATCCCGCCTTCCATCGCGCTCATCATCTATAGCCTCCTCGTGCCGCAGGCGTCCGTGCCGGCGCTCTTTGCAGCGGGCCTGATTCCCGGGGTCCTTGCCGGGTTCACGCTGATTGCGGTCGCCTCGTGGCTGTCCGTGCGTCACGGGTTCGAAGCGGAGTACCACGAGGCCCGCCCGCCGTTCTGGCGCAGCCTCAAGGAAGCGTTCTGGGGCCTCGCTGCACCGGTGATCATTCTCGGCGGAATGCGCAGCGGCTGGTTCACGCCGACAGAAGCCGCGGTCGTCGCGGCCTTCTACGGGCTCTTCGTCGGTGTCGTGATCTATCGTTCGCTGAACTGGCGGAGCATCGTCGAGTCACTCGCGGAAGCGGCCGAGATCTCGGCGGTGATCCTGCTCGTTGTCGGGCTCGCCAGCGTGTTTGCGTATGGGAGCAACACTCTCGGCACGTTCGATCACCTTGCAAAAGCGCTCGTCGGCACCGGCACATCCGAGATCGTTGTGCTGCTGGGGATCACGCTCCTTCTTCTCATCGCGGGCATGTTCCTCGACGCGATCTCGATTTACTTCATCTTCCTTCCGCTGCTCGTGCCCATAGCCATTCACTTCGGCTGGGATCTCGTGTGGTTCGGCATCATCATCACGATGAATCTCGCGATCGGCCAGTTCCATCCGCCGCTCGGCGTCAATCTCATGGTGACATGCCGCCTCTCGGGTGTAACGATGGAATCGACGATCCCGTGGGTGATCTGGATGGTGGTCGCCATGACCGGCACGCTGCTCCTCGTCACATTCGTGCCGGAGATCGCCCTGTGGTTGCCGCGCACGCTGGGCTACGTGACCTGATACGCGCAGAACGGATCCGCGGTGCGTGCGATGGAGTTGACATGCGCGTAAACGTGATACGTTCCTGCGGGTGAACGACTCGCAATCCTCCGGTAACAGCGTCTCCCGCCCGAACGTTTCTTTCCCGGCCCTGCGCCACCCGGGATTCCGTGCCTACTTTTTTGCCTCCGCGCTCGCGATGATGGCGGACAGCATCGAGCACGTCATCAGCTACTGGGTGATGTTTCAGAAGTTCCAGTCCCAGTCGCTTGCCGGCTTCGCCGTCGTGTCGCACTGGCTGCCTTTCCTTTTCTTCTCGGTTTACGCCGGGGCGCTCGCCGATCGCTTCGACCCGCGCCGCATCATCCAGCTCGGGATGGTGTGCTTCATCATCGCGTCGGCCGGATGGGGCTACTTCTTTGCGACGGGTACGCTCGAGATGTGGCACGCGATGGTCCTGCTCGTGATCCACGGTTTCGCGGGCGTGCTGTGGAGCCCGGCGAGTCAGCTGTTCGTGCAGTACGTCGTCGATCCGCACATCCTGCCGAGCGCGGTGCGTCTGAACGCGACCGCCCGCTGGCTCGGGCTGCTCTTCGGGCCGGCGATCGGCAGCGGGCTCATGCTCGCGGTTGGACCGACGGCCGGCATTTTCGTGAATATCGTGTTCTATCTGCCGCTTCTTGTCTGGCTCTGGAAAGCGCCGTACGGTCCGAGCGTAAGGGGCGAGAGCCGGCGGGCTATGCGCGCAGTGCGCGGATTTGCCGAGATCTGGGCGACGATGCGCGCGATCGCGGGCAACCGCACGATCGTGTCCATGACACTGCTTGCGGGCGGCGCGTCGCTCTTCGTCGGCAACGCATACCAGGCGCAGATGCCGGAATTCGCCCAGCACCTCGGCCACGGTGACGCCGGCGCCGCTTACGGGACGCTGCTGGCCGCTGACGCGGCGGGTGCGCTGGTCGCTGGCATCGCGCTCGAAAGTCGAAGTTTGCTGCGGCCGCACCCGCGAACGGCCTTCGTGCTCGCAATGCTGTGGTGCTGTGCGATCGCGGGTTTTGCCACCGCGCGCGTGTATCCGCTCGCGGTCGCGCTCCTTTTCGTCGCGGGTTTTCTTCAGCTCGCTTTCGCCGCGATGGCGCAGACGCTCGTCCAGCTGCATGCTCCGCCGGATATTCGCGGCCGGGTGATCGGCCTCTACAGCATGTCTAGCCTGGGCCTCAGAACTTTCTCGGGCGTGACCGTGGGCGTGGTCGGAAGCCTCATCGGCGTCCACTGGTCGCTCGCGCTGAGCGCGCTCGCCCTTCTCGCTTTGACGGCCGGTTTGCTTGCATTCGCGACGCGAATGGCTGGTTAGGAACAGCTTCGCTGATGTTGTTGCGGTGCAGTAGCCGACAAACGTGCCCCAGTCACTGATGGCTTCGCGTCGTTCATACGAGAAATGTCGGGTTTCGCAGACGTTTCACATAAATGTCGCAAATTCCAGCATTCGGCCACGCATTCTGGTAGGCTTATATATTGCATCGCACCATAAAGCACGGACCAACCTCTTTTAACTGAAAACCTGATGAACCTGAAAATCCCAGTAGGCCTGCTTGAGGCGACCCGGCTTGTCCGCGGCGGCAAGATCAGAGAAGCGACCGCGGCGATTCAATCCGCGTTGCGCGGGGGCGGGGCGGAGCCCGCAGCCGAGCGAAGATATGCTGTCGGCGATCCGATCGAAGGCTTCTGCCGCGTCGTAGATGAAAGACCCCGCAGGCACGACCCGGGTCGCTTTGTTACGTGCAGTTACTCGAACGGCGCCGGCGCCCGGCAGTACAAGACGTATATACCGGCTACCCATCGCGCCAACGTCGCCGCGCCGCTCCTTGTCATGTTGCACGGCTGCAAGCAGGGGCCCGACGATTTCGCCGCTGCGACGCGGATGAACTCGCTCGCGGAGGAGCACGGCTTCATCGTGGTATACCCCGCCCAGTCGGGCAAAGCCAACGTGTCGAAGTGCTGGAACTGGTTCCAGGGGCAACATCAGCAGCGCGACGTGGGCGAGCCTTCGCTCATCGCGGACATCACGCGCGAGGTCGTCGCGGCCTACGGTCTCGATGCGAAACGCGTTTATATCGCGGGACTTTCGGCCGGAGGTGCCATGTCAGCTGTCATGGGCGCTACCTATCCCGAGCTGTATGCGGCCGTGGGCGTCCATTCCGGTCTTGCGTATGCAGCTGCACGTGACCTGCCTTCTGCGTTTGCCGCGATGCGTGGAGAGAAATCGAAGCGCGTGAGGCGCAGGCCCCGTGATGCTGCCTCAGCGAATGGTGTACCGACGATCGTTTTTCACGGCGACAGCGATACGACGGTCCACCCGAGCAATCTCGACGACGTGGTCGAGCAAGCTTCGCCGGAAGCAGCCGCCAAGGCTCACGGAAATACTTTCGCGCAGCGCGAGCGCGACGTGGAGCGCGGAGAAGCGGGCGGACGCGCGTATACGCGCACCACACATCGCGATGCGACGGGCAAGACGATCATGGAGCAGTGGCTCGTGCACGGTGCCGCTCATGCGTGGTCGGGCGGCAGCGTGGAAGGGTCGTACAGCGATCCGAGCGGACCCGACGCGAGCCGCGAGATGCTGCGTTTCTTTCTGCAACACCAGAACACCCGGTAGGAGCAACGTCGATGCGTCGGACGAAACGCAGGAGAGTGGGGGCTATCGCCAAGGTGGCCGAGCTTGCCATAGCCGCACCGCAAGTGGCGGCCATTCGCACGGCACGCATGCTCGCGGCTGGCGCAAACCCAGGTGCAGCCGATCGCGCCGAGTTCTCCCAGATGCGCACGGAGAAAGTGCAGGCGTTCTGGGAATCGATGTTTGCGATGAACGCTCAAGTGCTCAGGGCCCAGCAGGAGTACGCCCGCACCGCAGCGCTGCAATGGTGGCGACTGTGGGCCACGCCCTGGTGGCTCGCCGCGTCCGGGCCCGTTACTGGAGCAATGGCTTCACTGGTGCGAGCGCCAGGCCTCGCGGGTCCGACTCGCCGACAGCGCCAGCGTGCGATTGCTAAAGTGCTGGAGGCGGGTCTCACGCCCATCCATAAGCGTGCCACTGCGAATGCACGCAGGCTCGGGCGTATAAAAAAGCGCTAGCGCCGATCTGCCGTCTTCGCGGCGTTGCGCGGGATTTCGGCCGCGTCGTCCAGGTCGGCGATTTTCCAGCAGAGCTCGATGAGCCTGGCTGCCTGGGAATCGGGAAGCACGCCGTCGACGAGGCCCCTGAACTTGGCTTCGAGATCCTGATCCGAGAGTGGCCGTTCGAAAGAGCCCAGCGCACGCTTCACGTGCTTTTCCAGGACGCTGCCGTTACGAAGGCGAAACCGGATGCGCGCCTCGAGCTTGTGTATCGAAGCATCGCCGACCGCCTCCACGCGCCTGCGCAACGCGACGAGCTCCGGCGAACGCACCATCTCGTCGCTGAATTGCGCCTCGCCCGCCATGCGCTTCACGATCGCCACGGCCGCGGCGTGGAAAACGCTGAACTTGCCTTCGAGGCCCGTGCCCGGTTCGCGCTTCGCCGTGAGCTCGAGCACGATCGGATTGACGGTGAGCTTAACGCCTTCGATCTCGTCGCCTTTGAGGTCGTGCTCTGTGGAGAGCTGTATGCAGCCGTCGATCGCGGCGTGAACGACGAGTCCGCAGGCGTACGGCTTGTACATGTTGTAGGCAAGCTCGTAACGCTCACCGAGCCCCTCGGTAACGACCGTCGGATCGAATTTCGTCGACAGCACGTTCGCCCAGCCGCGCTTCGCCTCGATCGGCTGTTCGGAGCTCGTGAAACCTTTCGATGCCAGGAGCGCAGCCGTGAGCCCGTTCTGTGCCGCGCGACCGGGATGGAAGCTCTTGCACATGCTGCCGAACATTTCGCGCAATCCCGCGGACTGCGTGGCTGCGATTCCGAGCGCCCAGCACATTTGCTGCTCGTTCAGCTTCAGCAGCTTCCCGATGGCCGCAGCGGCGCCGAACACGCCCGCGGTGCCCGTAATATGCCAGCCGACCTCGTAATGCTCGGGGAACACGGAAATGCCGATCCGCTCCTCTGCTTCGACGCCGAGCACGAACGCGTGCACGAGCTCGGCGCCAGCGACGGGCTTGTGCTCGGCATAAGCGAGCAGGGCCGGCAGCACCGGTGCGCTGGGATGGATCGTCCTGGCATGCGTGTCGTCGAAGTCGAGCACGTGAGAGCTGACCCCGTTTACGAGCGCGGCATGCAGGATATCCATGCGCTCGCTCCGGCCGACGATCGTCGCTTGCGGCGGACCACTGAAAGGCTTCAGCGCCGCCAGCATGTTGTCGATGGTTTCGTGGTGCGAGGCACCGATCGCACATCCGAGCCAGTTGAGCAGCGCACGGGCTGCTTCGTGGCGTATCGGCTGCGGAATGTGCTCGTAGCGTGAGCTGACGATGAAACGGGCGAGAGTTCGCGTGACTTCCATGGTTATTCGACCGGTATTTTCGCGGCCTTCACGACTTTGCCCCATCTCACCGTTTCCTCGCGAATGAATGCGGCAAACTGTTCTGGCGTGTTGGTGACGGGCTCCAGCCCTGATGCGACGATCGCTCGCGCAACTTTCTCGGTGGCCACTGCTTTCACGAGATCCGCGTTCAACCGCGAAACGATCTCTTTCGGTGTGCCGGCAGGCACTTGCATGCCATACCACGCGTAAACCACCACGCCCGGAAGCGTTTCTATCACCGTGGGAAGTTGTGGAAGCGATTTCGAACGCCTCTCTCCGCACGTCGCGATCAGCCGCAGCCTGCCGGTCTTTGCGTAGGGCACTACTGTCGGGCCTGTTCCGAACATGAGCGACACCTCACCACTGAGAATCGCGAGCGCAGCCGGTCCTCCGCCCTTATACGGCACGTGCAGCATGTCGACGCCGGTTTGCAGCTTGAATAGCTCGCCCGCGAGATGTGGAATGCTCGATTGTCCCGACGACGAGAACGCGATCTGACCGGGTTTCGCTTTCGCGAGCGCGACCAGATCCCTGACCGTCTTCACCGGCAACGACGGATGCACTGCAAGTATGTAGTCGGACGAGGCGAGCAGCGTTACCGGTGCCAGATCGCGCGCCACGTCGTACGGCAGCTTCGCGTACGTATGCGGATGGATGACGAGCGATGCGGCGCCGGACATGAGCAGTGTGTAGCCGTCCGGCGGTGATTTTGCGGTGAGCGCGACCGCGATCTGACCGTTCGCACCGGGCCGGTTCTCGACGATCACCTGCTGGCGAAGGCTTTCCGTCAGCTGGTCTGCGGTTATTCGCGCGATCGTATCGGTGCCGCCGCCAGGCGAAGAGGACACGAGCAGTCTGAGCGGTTTCGTCGGATACGTTTGGGCGAAGGCGATGCTGCAGTAAAGTCCCAGGGCAGCAATGAAAACAGGGACGCACAACCGTTGTGGCGCAGGCCAAGACGCCCGGCGCAGCGATGCATGGAAAAGAATCTTTGCCTCCTCGTCGTTATTTAGCCCGCTCTTACGGCGCGATGCTGACATCCACTTGCACGTCCGGCGTCGCAACTGCGACGCTGCCGTACAGTGGTCATCTGCGTTTGAAGTGATCGATGAGCTCGGCCCCTTGAGCCTGCGAGACGCCACTCAACCGGAAGTGCAGACGCACGGAGTTGAAAACGGTCACGTCCGACCGGACCGGTTTGCTGCGATCCATCGATCCTTCGATCTGCACGTCGACCGCACGCAACGGGACCTGCTGCTCTTTTGCGATTACGTGCACGAGCTCGACGCCGCACGCGCCGACGCCCGCGAGAAAGAGCTCGGCCGGACCGACGGCTTCACCCGGACAGCCATTCTGAATCGGCCCGTCAACCACAAAGTGCTGATCGCGCGCATTGCACAGCACTCGCCCGAACGTATCCGTCGAGCGTGCGCGCACGCTGTAACTTCGAATGTCCGTTTGGGCCATGGTTGCTCCTCCTGGATGCTATTTCAAAGAGCACGATTATCGCCTTTTGTCGCGACGCGTGCTTCTCGACCTGGCGTGCGGCGCAATGTTGACACCCGCCACTCATTCTTTCTACAGTCGTGATTCACCCGACAGAGGGGGGCACCATGAATAAAAGTGCTTCGGTGTCGCACGTCTTCTCCTTTATTGCGCTCGTTCTCCTTTCAGCCGGTTGGGCTCACGCACAATGCAAGCTCGGCGTGCCTGCCATAAAGGTGGGCGTACAGGGCGCTGCTTCAGGTCCGCACTCCGACTACGGCCGCCAGATCGAAATGGGCTCCACGATGGCAATGGAGGAGATCAATGCCGCGGGCGGCGTGCTTGGCTGCAAAGTCGAGATCCGCTTCAT
>Ga0075431_100001498_pt1 | contig 21626 bp, 18 predicted proteins | sample RhiMetdeltSRZDD5_FD_75297 | JGI IMG/M metagenome (GOLD analysis project Ga0075431, IMG submission 75297) | Populus rhizosphere microbial communities from Tennessee, USA - Rhizosphere MetaG P. deltoides SRZDD5 | ecosystem: Host-associated > Plants > Roots > Rhizosphere > Soil | place: USA... | reverse complement strand
CCTGCCGCCGCATCGACGCAACATCGGCATGGTGTTTCAGAACTACGCGATCTTTCCCAACCTCACGGTGGAGGGCAATGTCGCCTACGGTCTCAAGGCCCGCAAAGTCGGCAATGCCGAGATCGCCACGCGGGTGGCCGACGCACTGGCCCTGGTGCGGCTGCACGGGTATGGCGCGCGTTGGCCGCACCAACTTTCGGGTGGACAGCTGCAGCGTGTCGCCATCGCCCGAGCGCTGGTGATCCGCCCGCAGGTTCTGCTGCTCGACGAGCCGCTCTCCAATCTGGATGCGCGCTTGCGCGTCGATATGCGCGGCGAGATTCGCGAATTGCAGCAGCGCCTGAACATCACGACCGTGTATGTCACGCATGACCAGGAAGAGGCGCTTGCCGTGTCCCGCCGCATTGCCGTAATGCAGGCGGGTCGGATCGAGCAGCTAGACACCCCGCAAGCCATCTACCGTAGGCCGACCAGCCTGTTCGTCGCCCAGTTCATGGGGACGACCAACGTGTTGACGGGGGTCGTTGGCTCGCGCACCAGCGGACCGGCACGAGTACGCGTGGGAGCTGCTGAGGTACAAGTTGCCGATCTCGACGCACGCGAAGACGAGAGCGTCAGCGTGTGCATCCGCCCCGAAGCCCTGCAAATCCTGGGTGACGGACAAACCGCTCCTGCAGGGATGGCGCAACTCGAGGCGACCATCGCGAACGCCGAGTTCATCGGTGCCTTAAGTCGCCTCGACGTCACGTTGGCAGGCGGCATACCCCTGAAAATCGCCGTCCTCGACGAACTGGCCGGGTATGCCAAACCCGGCAAGTCCATCCGTGTCGCTTATGACCCAAGCCGTGTCATTGCGTTCCGGCGGGACGGGTCATGAAGGCGCTCACCATCGCGCCGCTCGCACGCTTGCCGGTGGCGATGGGTGTGGCGGCATTTCTGTTCCTTGGTCTGTTCCTCCTCTATCCATTGTGGGGCGTGCTCAGCGCCAGCGTGCTCACGCCTGATGGCACGGCTTTCACGTTTGGGAACTACGCGCGGATGCTGTCGCGGAGCTTCTATCGCGCCAGCGTCGTCAACACACTCATGATCGGTGCCCTGGCCACCATCACCACCACGCTGATCGCAGTCCCGCTCGCTTTCGCCATCGCCAGGCTCGACATCCCGGGCAAACTTCTGCTCATCGGTCTGGCGGCACTTCCCCTCGTGCTGCCGTCCTTCGTGGGCGCTTACGCGCTACTCTTGCTGTTCGGTCGCGCCGGGGTCGTCACACAATTCCTTAATTCCTGGGGTGTGCCCTTCGGCTCCATCTACGGCATGCCGGGCATTGTCGCCGTCTACACTCTGACCCTCTACCCGTACGTCCTGCTTCCCACCGTGGCCGCTCTCAAGGCCATCGACATGTCCGTCGAGGAGGCGGCGCAGAGCCTTGGCTCTGCGCCTGCTCGCACTTTCCGAACCATCACCTTGCCGATCGTCATACCATCGGTGCTGTCGGGTGCACTGCTGGTCCTCATCGAGACGCTCGAGAACTTCGGTGTTCCGGCCGTCCTAGCTGAAGACATGCCGGTTCTTTCGGTTGAGACCTACAAGCTTTTCATCGGCGAGACGGCGGCCAATCCTTCCGCGGCGGGAGTGTTGGGCGTTCTTCTGATTGTTCTGACCGCGTCGGTGCTGATCATCCAGCGGCGCTATCTGGCAAGCCGGCGCTTTGCGACTGGAGCACGCGTCGCACCGCCGCTGATCAAGATCAGCACTGGCTGGCGCATCGTTGCTACCTCGTACTCCTGGGCCGTCGTGCTGCTGGCGCTCGTGCCGTTCTTTGCCATCTTGGTCTTGTCGTTCATGGAATTCCGCGGTCCGGTCCTACACGCGGCTTTCAGTCTGAAAAACTACGTGGAGCTGTTCGCATCCGCGCAACGGCCGCTCGCCAACACTCTGTTGTTTGCGACGCTTGCCGCCGGCGCTGCCGCTTTCATAGGTGTGCCGGTCGGCTGGATACTGGTGCGCACGCGCTCGGTCTGGACCGGACTGCTCGACGTGACCGCCACGCTGCCATTCGCGGTCGCTGGAACGATCCTCGCCATTGGCCTGGTGATCGCCTTCAATGCGGGCGGCCTAGTGCTGACCGGTGGATGGCTGATTATGGTGCTGGCCTATACGGTGCGGAAGCTACCCTTCACTGTGCGCGCGTCGAGCGCGATCCTGCATCAGATCGATCCTGCGCTCGAGGAGGCGTCCATCAGCCTGGGTGTTTCGCCGCTGCGCACGCTGATCCGCCTTGTCATCCCGCTCATGCTTGGCGGTATCATATCCGGCATGGTCCTGACTTGGGTGACCGTTGCGTCCGAGTTGTCGTCGACTGTCGTGCTCTACTCTGGTCCGTGGCGCACGCTGACGATCGTCATGTTCCAGGCGCTGGAAGGCACCGGCGCCGGCGTGGCCGTGGCCGCGGCCTCGGTGCTGATTGCAATCACCTTGGTCCCAGTGTTGGTGGCCTACCGCTTGCTGCGGCGCTACGAGCTGTCCATGCTTTAGGGCGTGCGTGTCGGGCCGGCAGGCAAGAACTGGACCTTCGAGCCGGCAAACAGGTGTAATATTCTCGCCGCGGCGCACTCACGCAAGGCCAGTCGCTCGGGATTTTGCGCCACGGCCCGACCAGTGCGTAATCTACGGCACGCATGGCGGGTGCCAGGATTGCAAGGGATAGGCGCAGGAATGATCATTGAAAATCAGGCGTCGGTGACTGACGCCGTGCTCCACGCTTTCAGCCGAACCGCAGATCCGCGCTTGCGGGAAATCTTGCTGGCGCTCGTGCGGCACCTGCACGGCTTTGTGCGCGACGTCCGGCTCACCGAACGCGAGTTTCAGGAGGCCTTGAGGATCATTGCGGCCATGGGCCAACGCACCACGGATTCCCACAACGAGGTCGTGCTTATGGCCGGCTCGCTCGGTGTGTCTGCACTGATCTGCCTGCTCAACAATGGCGATAACGGTCAGACGGAGACGCTTGCGAGCATGTTGGGCCCGTTCTGGCGCGAGGATCAACCATTGTCTGCGAACGGGGCGACGCTGGTCCGCTCCACCACACCCGGGCCGGGGCTGGTGGTCGACGTGTGCGTTGAGGACGGCCAGGGCCAGCCGCTGGAAGGAGCCGAGGTCGATGTGTGGCACTCCTCGCCTGAGGGGCTCTATGAAAACCAAGACCCTGCGCAAGCCGAGATGAACTTGCGCGGCCGCTTCAGTACCAACGCGGCCGGCCGGTTTCGCTTCAAGAGTGTCAAACCGGCGGGTTATCCAATCCCAATCGACGGACCAGTTGGCGAACTGGTCCGAGCCACAGGACGCCACAACTACCGCCCGGCGCATCTGCACTTCATGATCTACAAGCCAGGTTTCAAGACCCTGATCTCGCAGATCTACGCACCCGACGACGAGCACATCGATTCCGATGTGCAGTTCGGTGTCACCCGCGCCCTCATTGGCAACTTTGTGCTTCACGATAAGCCGGCGCCGGAATTGGGATTTGCGCAACCGTGGTATTCACTCGAGCAGCGCTTCGCAATGGAGCCCGGCGAGGCCCGCCGGCCGCGGGCGCCAATCCGCTCCAAGGCGCCGGCCCGCAAGGAATAATGGGACCGCTCACAGCAACCGGTGATGGTCTGCAACTCGCACGAATTGCCCGTGCCGACGGGTCGATACGCATGTCCCTTAACGGCAGCAGACCGTCCGTTGTGACCCGCTGCGGCAACCTGGCCGCGGTGTCAGCAGGGGTGACAGTCAGGGCAAGCGGTCAATTGCTTCGATCGACCATCAGGTAGTCCATCGAATCTAGCGTCTTTCTGTATCGCTTTGCGCGCCAGGTCGGAGAACAGCTCTCAATGCTCCGCCATCACGTTGCGGATGTGCTTGGGCCGCTCCAGCAGCAAATGGAAAAAGCCTTCCGCAAACGATAGTACGCGACCGCTTCGCTCCAGTGTCACCTAAGCTATGATAATCAGGGGTTATCGACGTCCCAGGGTAGTTTCTTGCATGATCTGCGCCAGGTGCTGGTAGAGCGTCGTGAAGTCCTGCTCGCCCAGGCCCTGCTGCATGGCTCGCTCCAAGAGTCCCGCCGTCAGCGCAGCGTAGGAGCCTGGTTGATCTGCCTGGCGCGCGAAGTCCGCGGCCATGGCCAGGTCCTTGGCGAGGTTGGCCGTTCGGGAGCGGCCGTCGAAGGTGCCCGAGATGATGTGGTTGGGAAAGCGCTGCTCGCTGACGAAGCTGCGGGCGTTGCCAGCATTGATCACCGCGATGGCCATCTCCAGTGGGATGCCAACGCTCTCCGCCAGCCGGCAGCCTTCGCCGGTGGCCAGGAAGATCGTATGACAGATCATGTTGTGGATTAGCTTCATGGCATGGCCGGCGCCAGTCTGCCCGACATGAAATACTTTACCGGCAATCAGGCCAAGCAGAGGACGACACGCCTCGACGACGGCCGTGCTGCCACCGACCATGAGCGTGATCGTCCCAGCGTCGGCGGCCTTGGCGCCGCCGGTCATGCCGCCGTCGATGTACTCTCTGCCCGTCGCCCTGGCTTGTGCGGCGACCTCGCGTGTCGCCGTCGGATGCGAGGTCGTAAGGTCGATCAGCACCTGACCCTGATGCGGCCGATTGAGCAGACCGCCGTCCAGCACCGAGCGGATTTCTGCCGTTCCCGGCACCACGAACAGCACGGCTTTCAAGCTGTCGACCTTGCCAGGTTCAGCGACCACCACCGCGTCCGACAAGTCGGCGCGCTGCCGCGCCTCGGGACTGCTGTCCCACGCCGCGGCAAGGCGTCCGCTCCGATCGAGGTTGCGGGCGATGCCGCGCCCCATCTGCCCCAGTCCGATCACTGCCACATCGCGCATGACTGCCGCCTCGCGGTTGTTGCCCGTGACCTATCCGTCATCGCGACATTTGCGCCGGCAGCCAGAGCGACAGCTCCGGGAAGGCGATCACCAGCGCCAACACCAGGAACATGATCAGATGGAACGGAATGGTGCCCAGCACCACCTCGGACAGCTTGCCGTCCCAGATGCTCTGGATGACGAACAGGTTGATGCCGATTGGAGGCGAGATCTGCCCGAGCTCGACGTAGATGACAAGGATGACGCCGAACAGGATCGGATCGATGCCGTAGCTTGCCAGCACCGGATAGAGCAGCGGCACCGTGATGACGATCATGCCAAGGCTCTCGATCAGGCAGCCCAGGATCGTGAACAGAACGAACAGCGCCAGGTAGAACTCGAACTTGCTCAGGTGCAGGTCGATGATGAACTTGGTCACCTGCTCGCCGAGTCCGGCGAAGCTCAGCGCGGTAGAGAAGATATAGGCGGCCAGAATCAGGAACAGGATGTTGCCGCTGAAGATGATGGTGTTGAAGATGGACTGGATGAAGTCCTTGAGCGTCAGCTCGCCCATGGTGACGCCGAGCAGGATCGACAGCACGCAGCCCACCACCGCCGCCTCGGTGGTGGTGACCACCCCGAAATACAGGCCGCCAAGCGTGCCGAGAATGAGCAGCACGAAGGGCACCACCTCGGCCAGGGCCCGCAGCAGCTCGCCGCCCGAGCGCGGGCCGGCCTCGCGCGGGGCCACGCTCGGATCGATCTTGGCGTGGATGGCGATGTAGATCATGAAACAGGCCGTCATGATCAGGCCTGGGATAACGCCGGCCATGAACAACTTTGGCACCGATGTCTCGGTGAAGGTGCCATAGATGATCATCGGGAAGCTCGGCGGTATCAGGATGCCGAGGGTGCCGCCGGCCGCCAGCGAGCCGGCCGCCAGCGGCCGGTTGTAGCCGCGGCTCAAGAGCTGCGGCAGCGCCACGCCGCCGATGGTCGCCGCCGTGGCGATGCTGGAGCCATTTACAGAGGCGAACACGGCGCATCCGGCGATGTTTGTCTGCAGCAGGCCGCCCGGCAGCCGGGCCACCAGCTTGGCAAGGCCGCCGTAGATGCGACTGCTCAAACCGCTGGCGCTCAGGATCTCCGCCATGAACATGAACAGCGGCACCGCCGTGAGTGCAAACACGTTCATGCTGCCCCAACTCACCAGGCCGAGGCTGTTCAGCGCCGGTATCCCTCCCTGCAACAGCAGGTAGATCACCGCCGGAATGGTGATGGCGAACGGCACCGGCATGCCGGCCGTGAGCAAGCCGAGAAACAGGATGGTGACGACGAGAACCTGGAGTTCAGGACCCATTGCGTGCCCGGTCGGTGCTGCCAAGAGCGAGCAAACGCCCGACATCGGCGGCCATCGACCGCACGAGCGAGATGCATAGCGCCGCCATGCCGATCACCAGCAGCGATCTCGGCAGCCAGAGCGGCGTCTCCAGGAAGGTCGGCGCATGGTCGCCGAACCGCCAGGTCGAGCGCACCAAATTGACGAACTGCCACACGAAGATGGCGCAAAAGACCAGCGCCACCAGCTCGAAGAATAGCGAGGAGATCAGCTTCCATCGCATCGACAGGCGCGCCTGTACGAACTCGACGCGATGGAAGGCACCGTTGATGTGCGATACCGGCAGGCTCAGAAAGGCAATGGCCACCAGCATGTAGGCGGCCACCTCGTCAGAGACCTCATAGGAGAAATTGAAGGCCCAGCGCGTCACGATGTCGATGCCGATCACCACCAGCATGACCATGAGCGCCAGCGCGCTCAAGTACTTGCAGGTCCTCTCGACCACGCTTTCCGAGTTGGTTCGATCGAGCGGCGGCTCGTCCGTCGCTCCGTGACCGATATCCGCCATCATTTCCCCCAAGTCCCCTATCGGCCCAGCGCGGCCCGGACTTTGCCGAGCGCCTCGACCACGTCCGGCCCGCGCGTCTTCGCCCACTCGTCCCAATAGGGCTTCATGGTGTCGACCGCCTTGGCGATCTCGGCGGGCTTGGCCTGGGTGAGGACGTAGCCGGCGTCCGACAGCGTCTTCTGCGAGGCGGCCTCCTCGGTCTTCATGGTGTCCTGGTTCCAGCGGCCGATGTCCTGCGCAACCTTGCGCAGCTTGGCCTGCAGGTCCGGCGACAGCTTGTTGAAGGCTTCGGTGTTGGCGATGATGTAGGAGTTGTTGACGTTCACCACCATCAGGAAGCCGTACTTCAGCAGGTCCTTCCAAAGCACGGCGCCGACGCCGGCCGTGAAGATGCCGTCGACCACGCCGCGATCGAGCGCGGAGGGCACCTCGGGAGCGCTCATGGTGATCGACGTGCCGCCGAACCGGCGCACGAATTCGCCCTGCTCGGGAGCCGCGACCCGCAGCTTCAGGCCCTTGATGTCTTCGAGCCCTTCGAGCTTCTTTTTTCCCCAGACCACCTGCATCGGATAGCTGTAGGCGGCGAGCACGGTTGAGCCCTTGGCCGCGAATCCTTTCTCGATGTAGGGCTGCAGCACGGCTGCGGCCTTTTCGAAATCCTCGTAGGACTGGATGAGCATCGGCAACCGCGGGATGCCGGCCAGCGGGACGTTGCCCGAGTTGAACAGGTCGTCGCCAAGCTGGACGATATTTTCGCCGACCGCCTTGGTGATGTCGGACGGGCTGATCTGCAGCGTGCCCGACAGGTGCAATTGCATCTTCAGTTCGCCGTTGGTCGCCTTCTCGATCTCCTCGGTGAGCAGTTTGGCGCCGCGCGAGGTGGCAAAGTTAGGAGCCGACTGATGCATGTAGAATTTCCACGTTTCCGCTGCCCGGGCGCTTGTAGTGAATAGGGCCAGCGAGGCACAGACGGCGGCGGCAGCCGCCGTCGCGCTTGCGGTGTTAGAGAGCTGCTTGAACATGGCATTCCTCCCACAATTGCTGTTTTGGTATTGGTCCCATGCATGCGGCAACGGCCGCGACGTCATTCCTTCCTAGAACAAGCGCGAGGACGCCAGCCGCGCGCCTTCGCTCAGCGCCGCGAGCTTCGCCCACGCAACATCCTCGGCAACGCGTCCTTTGCCCGCAATCGATTCAAACCCGCAGTCGGTGCCGGCCAGCACGCGGTGTGGATCGCCTATGACAGTCGCAACCCGCTCGAGGCGGTCGGCCACCACTTCGGGGTGTTCCAAGAAGTTGGTGGTGGTGTCGATCACGCCCGCAACGATGGTCTGGTCAGCGTCGACCAGCAGATCCTGCATGTAGCGAAATTCGTGCGCGTGCCGCGGGTTGGCGAACGGCAGCACGAAACCGCCGACCTTGGCACGGCGCATGACCGGGATCACGTCTTCGAGTGGAACGTCGCAATCGTGCGGCCCCTCGTAGTTGCCCCAGCACACATGCATGCGCACGCGGTCGCGTGGGATGTTGCGCAGGGCATGATTGATGGCGTCGATAACGCGACCGGCGAAGCCGAGAAAGTCGTCGAGTGGCTTGTCCTGATAGGTGTTGTGGCGTTCGCGCGCCAGGTCGGGACAATCGAGCTGCAGCAGGAACCCGCTGTTCACGATCGTCTCGTATTCGACGCGCAGGGCCTCCGCCAGCGCCTCGAGATAGGCTTCCTCGCTCGGATAGTGCTCGTTGAGAACGATTGCCGACACCATGCCTGGCGACGGTGCCGTCAGGAACCCCTCCACGAACGCACCTGGGTTCTTGGCCAACGCCGCCTTGAAGTCCTGGCACTCCGCGGCCACCGGCCCGGCATCGAGATAGCGAATTTCGCCGCGCGCTCTGGTTAGGCCGCGAATGTCGTCGACCGATTCTTTGCTGTTGTTGGCCTGGAAGCTCTGCTGCTTGAAGATCGGATAGCGCTCGACGTCGGCGCGCTGCCGCCGCGTCCAGGTACCATCGAGCCCGCTCAGGCGGTCACGCACATAGAGCAGAAAGGAATCACGCTGCTGCTCGCCGTTGTTGGCGACGTCGATGCCTGCTTCGGCCTGCTTGGCGACGACCCAGTTGAGCGCCGCCTTACCCGCTGCCTCCAATTCATCGGTCGACACCGCCTCGCCGCGTGATCGCCGAGCGTAAAGTCGGGTAAGCTCCTGTGGGCGAGGCAGACTGCCGGTATGCGTAGTAAGAACGCGACGTTCGCTTCTTTGCATCATCCCCCCGGGCATGCGTCCCCTCGACGGGCAGCTTGCTTCGAGCAAGACTTGTTATAACGCGTTACCATGGGTCATCCTGGGAGGCTGTCAAGCCGAAACGGCTCGGGTCACGCTTGCCCACTCCTGCCCACTCTGGGACCGAGCGGCGTTTTGCGGCACCAGTGCGGCCGGCTCCGGCACACGGCACTATTCAATGCGGGGGAACGCAAAATGCTTTTGCGCTGCGGCGGCTACCAGGGCGAGGACTCGGTGCACACCCGGGCGCTGCGCGCGCTCAAGGCCGAGATCGGTCGCGCGGTGTCAGGCGTCGAGATCGAGCTGACGCCCAATGTCACGGCGCAGGGACGCAAGGCGAGTGATTTACTGGCGCTCGTGGAGAGCGGCGATCTGGACTTGTGCTATTTCAGCTCAAGCTATCTCGCCGGCCGCGTCCCGTCGCTGCGCGTACTGGACCTGCCGTTTCTGGTTACGGAGCGTGCGCGCGCCTACCGCGCGCTGGACGGGGATCTCGGCAAGCGTCTGGCCGATGACATCGGCCGCGCCACCGGCTTTTGCGTGCTGGCGTATTGGGACAACGGCTTTCGCCACTTCTCCAACGGCTTGCGCCCGATCCGCCACCCGCGCGACTGCCAGGGCATGAAGATCCGCACCTTGGACAACGCGCTGCACCAGCAGGTGTTTCGTGCGCTGGGCTTCGAGCCCATCACCATCGATGTGAAAGATATGCCGGCTGCGATCGCCTCGGGCGCGGTGGATGCGCAGGAGAACCCCCTCACCAACACACTCAACTTCGGGCTGCATCGCACCCACCGGTACATAAGCATGACCTCGCACTTCTTCGGCGTGGCGTTGCTGCTCGGCAATCGTGCGAAGTTCGACGGTTGGTCGACGGACACCCGCCAGCTGGTCGGCAAGGCGGTGGCGACCGCCACTCACACGCAGCGCGGGTACGCGACAAGCGAGGATGTCGACTGCCTCGCCCGTCTGCAGGCCGACGGCTGTGCAATCGCCAGCGCCGATGCCATCGATCTGTGCGCCTTCGAAGCGGCGGTGGCCGACATCCGCGCCGCTGAGATCGCGCGCCTCGACCCGGCGCTGCGGCGCGCATGGTAGGCTTACGAATTCCCGGAGCGCGGTGCGACGCGGCGGCGGATCTCGCGGATCACCACGCTGTTGTCGTGATCGCCTTCGCCGTGGCGGACGCAGGCATCAAGGATCTCGGCGTTCAGCGTTGCGAGCGGCAGCGCCTGGCCTAGTTGACGGGCCTGGGCCAGCATCAGCTCGACGTCTTTGAGCGTCTGGCGCGCGCGCCCTTCCGGTGCGAAATCGCCACGCACCATCTTCGGCCCCTTAGTGTCCATGACCTGCGAGTAGGACGCGGCCTGCCGTGCTACGTCGAGAAAGCGCGCCGGCTCAAGCCCCATGCGCTCGGCAAACACCAGCCCCTCCGCCAACGCCAGGCGGTTGAGGCCGAGGATCAGATTGATGGCAAGCTTGGTGCGGCCGGCATTGCCCGCCGGCCCCATGTAAAAATGCGACGCAAACACCGCGCTGAGGACATCGGCGACCTCGGCGAGCTTGCCTGCATCGCCGCTCACCAGGGCCACGCCCCGCCCTTGCCGCACCTGCTCGCTTGTGCCGGAGATCGGCGTATCGAGCAGATGCAATCTGTGCGGCTCGATGCGCCGCGCGAGCGCCGCGATGCGGTCGGGATCGCAGGTGCTGGCGCACAGCAGGATCCTGTCCGAGCCCGCGCCGAGGGCAGGCAGCAGCTCGCGCTCGACCACCTCCTCGACCTGCGCGGTGTTGAACACGGCCAGGAACAGAGCGTCGCACTGGCGCGCCACCGCGCTGGGCGAGGCGGCGGCTATTCCGCCCAGCGCCTGCAGCTTGCCGAGCTTGGCAGCGTCGATATCAAACCCGACCACGCCGTAGCCTGCACCGAGCAGGCGCTCGGCCAGGGCACTGCCCATCAGGCCACAGCCGACAATTCCGATCTGCCTCGCCAGGCTCATGCCATGCTCATTGGCGTCGCACGCCGCGCCGTCAGGCGAACAGGCGCTTGGAAGCAATGCGCGCCCCGTCGGCCAGCGAGCGCAGCTTGGCCCAAACGACGTCCTCGGCCACCCGACCCATGCCGGCGGACGTGTCGAACCCGCAGTCCGTGCCCGCGAGCACACGCCTCGGATCACCGACAGCGCCGGCAACACGTTCGAGGCGATCCGCGATGACCTCTGGGTGCTCTACGAAATTGGTCTGCGTATCGATGACGCCCGCAACGATCAGCTGGTCGTCGGCGAGCTGCCCGAGCAGGCGATACTCGTGCTCGTGCCGTGGATTGGCGAACGGTAGCACCAGGCAGCCGACGTTGGTCTTCAGGATGGCCGGCAAGATATCGCTGAGCGGCACGTCGCAGTCGTGCGGGCCCTCGTAGTTGCCCCAGCACACGTGCAGGCGTACGCGGTCGCGCGGGATGTTGCGCAAGGCCTTGTTGATTGCCGCAACCACCAGCTCGACGAAGCCGACGAACTCGCCGAGCGGACGCTCCTGGTAGGAGGTATGGCGTTCGAGCGCGAGATCGGGACAGTCGAGCTGCAGCAGGAAGCCATTGCGCACGATGGTCTCGTACTCGATCTGCAGCGCTGCGCTCAGCGCATCGAGATACTTCTCGAAGCTGTCGTAGTGCTCATTCTGCACGATGGAGGCGATGATGCCGGGCGAAGGAGCGGTGAGGAACGGCTCGACATAGCCGCCGCCGGCTGCATCGAGCGCGGCACGGAAGTCGCTGCATTCGGTCTCGATCGCTTGCGGGTCAGCATAGCTCACCGCGCCGATCGCCTTGGGCAGGATTGCGCGGTTCGAAACCGTATCCTTGCCAACCGTGCGCTGCTGGAACTCGGCCTTGTAGGCCGGATACTTGTCGAGGTCGGCGTGCATGGGCCGCGCGCCGCTGCCGCCGAGCCCGGTCAGGCGATGGCGCAGATAGAGCACGAAGGATTCGCGCGACTGTTCGCCGTCATCGATCACATCGAGGCCTGTCTCGATCTGCTTTTTTACGATGCCGCGCAGCGCCGTGCGTGCCTCCGCCTCGATGGCCGCCGGGTCGACGGCCTCGCCGCGCACGCGCTTTGCGAACAGCGTGGTCAGCGTCGCCGGCCGCGGCAGACTTCCGGCGTGCGTGGTCAGGATGCGGTTTTCGCTACGCTGCATTGCTGTCGCTACCCGTTGCTCGCAGCTCGCCTCGCTTGATATCGTCAAGGCTGGGTGAGCTAGTCGCGCCGATCCTCGGCGCTCGCGGGAACACTACAGCCATGTCCACAGCTGCGACGCAAGCCGGAAAGTCTCCGGCCGGCTTCGACTTCGTCGTCGTCGGCGGTGGCACGGCGGGCTGCGTAATGGCCAATCGTCTGTCTGCCCATTCCGGCGTTTCAGTCCTGCTACTCGAAGCGGGTAGCGATACGGCGCCAGGCATGGAGCCGGCTGACATCCTCGATGTGTATCCGACCTCATACTACAATAAGAGCTATATGTGGCCGGCGCTCAAAGCGCACTGGCGCAGCAAGAGCAACTGCAACGCCACCGGATTCGACCAGGCCCGCGTGCTGGGCGGCGGCTCCAGCGTGATGGGCATGGTGGCGCTGCGCGGCACCGCCGACGATTACGACGAGTGGGAGCGGCTTGGCGCAACGGGGTGGAGCTGGGAGAGCGTGCTGCCCTACTTCCGGCGCCTTGAGTCCGATCTCGATTTTGTTGGCGACGCGCACGGTACGGACGGCCCCACGCCGATCCGCCGCGTGGCGCGGCAGAACTGGACGCCGCTGGCGCGCGCTGCCGGCGCCTACGCCGAGCAGCGGCAGATGCCCTTCATTGCCGACATGAATGCCGATTTCCGCGACGGTTACTGCTCGCTGCCGATGAGCAATACTGAGACGCGGCGCGCCTCCACGGCCATCTGCTACCTCGATGCCAGCGTGCGTCGGCGCGGCAACTTGATCGTCCTGCCCGGCGCCAACGTGCTGCATCTTTTGCTCGACGGGCGTCGCGTCAGCGGAGTGCGAGCCGTGGTTGACGGCGAGGACAGAGATTTTCTGGCGCGCGAGGTCATCCTATGCGGAGGTGCCGTCTTCTCACCGGCTCTGCTGCTGCGCTCGGGCCTTGGACCGCAGCAGCACCTGCGCGAACACGGCATCGCGCCCAACGCCGATCTGCCCGGCGTCGGCCGCAACCTTATGAACCATCCGGTGCTCTTCTTCGGCGCCCAACTGCGTCGTCCGGCGCGGCAGCCCGACAGCTTGCGCACGCTGCAGGTGACCTGCTTTCGCCTGTCGTCGGGATTGCCCGGCTGCCCGGCAACAGACCTTTGCGTCAACGTGCAGAGCAAGTCGTCGTGGAACGCGACCGGTCGGCAGATTGCCAATTTCGGCCCAGTGCTATGGAAACCGTTCTCGCGCGGGCGCGTCTCGCTCGCTTCGCGGGAAGCGTCCCACCCCTTGGTGGAGTTCAACTTCCTCGACGACGAGCGCGATCTCAAACGTCTAATGCATGGCTTCCGCTGGGTGTGCCACTTCCTGTCGTCCGATCCGCTACGTCCGCTGCTCGGTCGACCGTTCCCGGTGCGCTTCACCGATCGCCTACGCCGCCTCAACCGGTTTAGCAAGGCCAACGCCGTGCAATCCGCGGCAATTGCTGCGCTCCTCAACGTCCATCCCCGGTTGAGCGATTACGCGCTGCAGACGCTCACCGGCGGTGCTGTGAACCTCGATGAGCTGTGCGCGGATGAGCATCGGCTGGCCGAGCACGTGCGCGCCAATGTTGCGGGAACGTTCCATGTCAGTGGGACGTGCCGCATGGGCACAGCCAACGAGCGCGGCGCGGTGGTCGATGCGGCGGGCCGCGTGATCGGCGTCGGCGGGTTGCGCGTGGCGGACGCCTCGGTGATGCCGGTCGTGCCGCGCGGCAACACCAACATCCCGACCATCATGATCGCGGAAAAGCTTGCCGCCGCAATCGCCGGTCACTAACGTTTCGCGCAATAAAACTAACACATTTGCTCAAGGAGGAGCGCCATGAACAGGGTCACGCGGCGGACGGTTCTGTGCGGTGCCGGCGCCGTCGCCGGGATTGGTATCGCCGGGCATCGGGCGAGGGCCGCCGAGTTCAACCTTAAGTATGGCAACGACCTGCCGGCTGCCCACCCCATCAACAAGCGCGCCTCCGAGGCGTGCGATGCGATCCGCACCGCAACCAACGGACGGGTCGACATCCAGATCTTCCCCAACAGCCAGCTCGGCGGCAGCACCGACATGTTGAGCCAGGTGCGCTCGGGCGCTCTCGACATCTTCACGGTGGGATCGCCGCTGGCCAACGTGGTGCCGGTGTCTTCGATCAGCAGTATCGCCTTTGCGTTCCCGGATTTCGCAGGCGTGTGGGCTGCCGTCGATGGCGACCTCGGCGCCCACATCCGCCAGCAGATCGGCGGCATCGGTCTCGTTGCCTTCGACAAGATGTGGGACAACGGCTTCCGCCAGATCACCACCAGCAACAAGCCGATCAACGAGCCAAACGATCTCAAGGGTCTGAAGCTGCGCGTGCCGGTGAGCCCGCTCTTCACCTCGATGTTCCGGGCGCTCGGCACGGCTCCGACCGCCATCAACTTCGTCGAGGTCTACACGGCGCTGCAGACCAAGATCGTCGACGGCCAGGAGAACCCGCTCGCCCTGATCGAGGCCGCCAAGTTCTACGAGGTGCAGAAGTATTGCTCGCTCACAGGCCACATGTGGGAAGGCTTCTGGATGGTGGCGAACCGCCGCAACTGGGAGCAACTGCCGCAGGACCTGCGCGCGACCACCGCGCGTCTGCTCAACGAAGGCGCCATCAAGCAGCGCGACGACATGGCCAAGCTCAATGCCACGCTGGAAGCGCAGCTGAAGGACAAGGGGCTCGCCTTCAACACCGTCAACAAGAAGCCCTTCCAGGACGCGCTGAAAACGGCCGGCTTCTACACCGAGTGGCGTCAGAAGTATGGTGAGGATGCCTGGAAGATCCTCGAGCGCTACAGTGGGAACCTGACCTGACGCCGAACGCTCATGCAGCACGCACCCGATGGCATTCGATCCGCTAGCCCGCAACCGTGGATCGGAGCCGTAGAGACGCTGCTCGGTGGTGCGGTGGCGCTCGTCGCGGCCACCATCCTGCTGTTCGAAGTCGGGTTGCTGTTCTGGGGCGTGGTGGCGCGCTACGTCTTCCACCAGCCGCTGGTCTGGGCCGACGAGCTGGCCTCCACCTTGTTCGTGTGGCTGTCCGTGCTCGGTGCCGTGATCGCCATGCAGCGCGGCGCACACATGCGGCTGACGGCATTCATAAGTCGCGCCGCCCCCGCCAGCCGCCAGAAGATCGAAGTGATCATCTTGCTTGTGGTGGCGGCCTTCGTGTGCATCCTCGCCTATCCGGCCATCGAGTACAGCCTCGATGAGGCGATCGTGCGCACGCCGGGCCTCGGCATCAGCAATTCCTGGCGCGCGTCGGCCGTCGCGGTGGGAGCCGTGCTGATGGCAATCTTCTCGCTGCTGCGGCTGCCGGCGATGGCGCCGGATCGGTCATTCCTCGCGACGGCCGTCATCGCCTTCGTCGTGGCCTGCGCGGCGCTGTGGTGGGCGCGCCCGATCTTCATGGGGCTTGGCAACTACAATCTCTTGATCTTTTTCGTACTCGGCGTCGGTGTGGCGGTGGCCATGGGTGTGCCAATCGCGTTCGCCTTCGGCATCGCCACCGTCGGTTACGTGGCGCTGGCGACGCGGGCGCCGCTCACGGTCATCGTCAGCCGCATGGATGAGGGCATGTCGCACCTGCTGCTGCTGTCCATCCCGCTGTTCGTGCTGCTCGGCATTCTGATCGACATGACCGGCATGGCACGGGCCATGGTCGGGTTCCTCGCCTCGCTGCTCGGCCACGTGCGCGGCGGGCTGTCCTATGTGCTGCTCGGCGCCATGTATCTGGTGTCAGGCATATCGGGAGCAAAGGCCGCCGACATGGCCGCCGTTGCCCCCGTGCTGTTTCCCGAGATGAAGGCGCGCGGCATGAAACCCGGCGAACTCGTATCGCTGCTGGCGGCGTCGGGAGCCATGGCGGAGACGATTCCGCCTAGTGTCGTGCTGATCGTGATTGGCTCGGTGGCGAGCGTGTCGATTGCGGCGCTGTTCACGGGCGGTCTGCTGCCGGCGGCCGTGCTGGCCCTGGCGCTCGCCGTCGTCGCCTATTTCCGCTCGAGCGACGATGATCTCGTAGAGCGCAAGCGGGCGACGGGGACCCAGATCGCCCGGGCGTTCGTCATCTCGGTGCCGGCGCTGATCCTGCCGTTCCTCATCCGCGCGGCCGTGGTCGAGGGCGTGGCGACGGCGGTCGAGGTGTCGACGATCGGCATCGCCTATACGATCGCCGTGGGCATCGTCGTCTACCGCCAGTTCGACCCGCGACGCATCTGGCCGATGCTGATCGATACGGTGTCGCTGTCGGGCGCCATCCTGTTCATCGTTGGTACGGCCACCGCCATGGCCTGGGCGCTCACACAGTCGGGCTTCTCGCACACGCTGGCGACCAGCATGGCCAAGGTGCCTGGCGGCGCCGTCGGCTTCATGGCCTTCACGATCGTGGTGTTCGTCATCCTCGGTAGCGTGCTGGAGGGCGTGCCGGCGCTCGTGCTGCTGGCGCCGCTGCTGTTTCCGATCGCGCGCACGATGGGCATCCATGACGTGCACTATTCCATGGTGGTCATTCTGGCCATGGGCGTCGGGCTGTTCGCGCCGCCGTTCGGCGTCGGCTTCTTCACCGCCTGCGCGATCGGCAACGTCGATCCCGACGAGGCCATGTCGCGCATTTGGCCCTACCTCGGCGCGCTGCTGATCGGCGTCGTCGTCGTCGCCGCCATCCCGTGGATCTCCATCGGGTTCTTGTGAGGCGAGGCGCCGAACGGCCTGTGCACGGCCACCAGCTTGACGCAGGACAGGGTGCACTGCAGGATGCGGATCGAGCTGGAACGCAATCGCAGCCGGGGCGTTGACCTCGGCCTGCGACACTGCTGGAGGAAGGCATGAAGCTGGAATGGCGCAAGCCGGTCGTGACCGAGCAAGAGGTCGGCCTCGAGGTAACGAGCTATCAGTCGGCCGAGCTGGATCAGGACTGAACATTCACCGGCAAGGTCGGATCTGCAAGCGGCGGTCGATGCTTCGGCCGCCGCTGGCCTATGTGAAGGCGCTTTGCCGTGTTCGGCGGACCCCGCCATGATCATCAAGATGCTCGGATCGGCCGCGGGCGGTGGATTTCCGCAGGCCAACTGCAACTGCCGGAACTGCGCCGATGTGCGCCGCCACGTGCCGGGCCTGCAGCCGCGCACCCAGTCGTCCCTGGCCGTGAGTGCTGACGGGCGATGTTGGACACTTCTCAACGCTTCGCCGGACCTGCGCCAGCAGATTGCCGTGACGCCCCAGTTGTGGCCCCAGGTGGGTGGTGGCCTCCGCTCTAGTCCGATAACGGCGGTCGTACTGAGCAATGGCGATGTTGACCATGTTGGCGGACTGCTTAGCCTGCGCGAGGGCTTCGCCTTCACGCTCCATGCCTCGGCGCGCGTGCATGCGGCGCTGGCGGCCAACTCCATCTTCAACGTGCTGGATGCACGTGCCGTCGAGCGTGCCGTGCTGCCGGTCGGTCGACCGGTAGAGCTTGGCGGCGGACTGCTGATGGAGGCGTTCGCGGTTGACGGCAAGGTCGCGCTTTACCTCGAAGGCAAGTCCGACACCGACGACGGCGACACGTTAGGGGTCAAACTGAGCCAGCTCGGCAGCGGCGCTTCGGCCTTCTATATTCCAGCGTGCGCCACGGTGGATGTATGTTTGGCTGCGCGCCTGCGCGGGGCCACGCTGCTCCTGTTCGACGGCACGCTTTACACCGACGACGAGATGGTTCTGCAAGGTTTGTCGGGCAAAACTGGTCGTCGTATGGGGCACTTGAGCATCGCCGGGCCGCAAGGATCGATGGCGGCGCTGGCCGGTATTGGCGCCAAGAGAAAGGTCTTTGTGCACATCAACAACTCAAATCCGGTTCTGCGCGAGGACAGCCCCGAGCGACGCGCCGTCGAGCGGGCTGGCTGGGAAGTCGCTCATGACGGCATGGAGATTGAGCTGTGAGCGCGCGCCTGGCCCCGGACCAGCTGGAAGCGGCGATCCGCGCCGTCGGCGCCGAGCGCTACCATGACACGCATCCGTTCCACCGTCTTCTGCATGGCGGCGAGCTGGACAAAGGCCAGGTGCAGGCCTGGGCGCTGAACCGCTACTGCTACCAGGCGGCGGTGCCGCGCAAGGATGCGGCCCTGATCAGCCGGGTGCACGATCGCGAGCTGCGGCGTGCATGGCTGCGCCGCATCCAGGATCACGACGGCGACGGCACCGAGGCGGGCGGCATCGAGCGCTGGCTGGTGCTGACCGATGCCCTGGGTCTCGACCGCACGTACGTCGTGTCCATGCAGGGTGCGTTGCCGGCCACACGCTTCGCTGTCGAAGCCTATGTCAACTTCGTGCGCGAGCATTCGCTGTTGGAGGCCGTCGCTTCCTCGCTTACCGAGCTGTTCGCGCCCGCCATCCATCGTCAACGCATCGCCGGCATGCTGGAGAGCTACGACTTCATCGGCGAGCGGGCCATGCAGTATTTCAGCCGCCGCCTCGATCAAGCCAATCGTGATGCCGATTTCGCGCTCGACTATGTCAAGCGGCATGCGACCACCGCCGCCATGCAGCTGGCTTCGGTCGAGGCAGTCCGTTTCAAGTGCAACGTGCTGTGGGCGCAGCTTGATGCGCTGCATCACGCCTACGTAACGCCCGGCCTCATTCCGCCAGGCGCCTTCCGGCCGGGGCAGGCATGAGCGATGGGCGAGCAGCACGTGTCCTGATTGGCCCGCTGTCGAAGCCGGTGCTGCCGCGGCACGTCAAGCTGCGCCGCGATGCAGCGCGCGATCGATGGACCATCCTGGCTCCGGAACGCGTGTTCGCGCCCGACGCCATTGCATTGGCCGTTCTACAGCTGTGCGATGGTGCGCGCACCACTGACGACATAGCCGAGCAGCTGGCTCACTCCTACACCGCACCCAAGACGCAGATCCTGGCCGACGTGGTGGCCATGTTGCAGGATCTGGCCGACAAAGGAGTCGTGCAGGCGTGAGCGCTGGGGCGCACATCGGCGAGGCCAAGTCCGTGCGCGCCCCGGCGCCAATTGGCCTGTTGGCCGAGCTGACCCACCGCTGTCCGCTGCAATGCCCATACTGCTCCAATCCGCTGGCTCTGGAGGGTGTCGCCAGCGAGTTGCCGACCCAGACGTGGATCGACGTTTTGGCGCAGGCGGCTCGGCTCGGCGTGCTGCAACTGCACCTGTCCGGCGGCGAGCCGACCGTGCGTCGTGACCTCGAACAGATCGTGATGGCAGCCGCCAAGGCTGGTCTCTACTCCAACCTGATCACGGCAGCGGTGCTTCTCACGCGCGAGCGCTTGCAGGCGCTGGCCGAGGCTGGCCTCGATCATGTGCAGATCTCGATCCAGGCCCCAGACCCTGGCAATGCCGATGGCGTCGCGCATTATCCCGGCGGCCACGCCAAGAAACTCCAGGTTGCAGACTGGGTGCGCGAGATTGGCCTGCCGCTTACCATCAACGCGCCGCTATATCGCCAGAACCTCGACAGCCTGCCGGCCATCATCGAGCTGGCGGAACGAGTGGGCGCGCAGCGGTTGGAGGTAGCCCACGTCCAGTACTATGGCTGGGCGCTGCAGAACCGGTCCGCCTTGATGCCAACTCGTGACCAGGTCATGCGTAGCGCCGATGTCGTTGCGCAAGCGCGCGAGCGCCTGAAGGGCGTCCTGGTCATCGACTTTGTGGCACCGGACTACTACGCCTCGCGGCCCAAGCCCTGTATGGGTGGCTGGGGCCGCGGCATCATCAACATCACGCCATCGGGCAAGGTGTTGCCGTGCCATGCGGCCGAGAGCATTCCGGGTCTCATGTTCGACAACGTGCGGGAGCGGCCGCTGCGCGAGATTTGGCTCGCCTCCGATGCATTTCAGAAATTCCGCGGGCTGCAATGGATGCGCGAGCCATGCCGGTCCTGCGCGTACCGCGAGATCGATTGGGGCGGTTGCCGATGCCAGGCCCTGGCCTTCACCGGCGCCGCCGAAAACGCCGACCCGGCATGCGCGAAGTCTGCCCATCACAATGCCTTCACGCGCCTTGCCGAGACTGAGTCCAGTGGCGCCTCGCCGCCGTTTGTCTACCGCCGGCCTGCCAAGAAGCGCACGGTGGCCTAGCTATTGTGGCGCTTTGTTCGACGTGTCGCGCGTGCCCGGTTATTGGGCTTGCGACTGGCGTTGGTCGCCGGTGACGCGCCAGATCGTGTTGCCGGTATCGTCGGCAACCAGAAGCGCGCCCTTGCTGTCGACGGCCACCCCAACGGGACGACCGTACGCTTTGCCGCTGCCGTCATCCTTCAGGAAGCCAGTCAGAACATCGACCGGCAAACCGCTGGGTCGCCCATCTTTGAATGGCACGAACACGACTTTGTAGCCGCTATATCGCGTGCGGTTCCAGGAGCCGTGCTGGCCGATGAACATGCCTCCCCGGAACTGCTCGGGCAGCTGGTCGCCGCTGTAGTAGGCCAGCCCCAGCGCAGCTGTGTGTCCGCCCAAAGCATAGTCGGGCGTGATGGCGGTTGCGACCAGATCGGGCCGTTGCGGTTGCACGCGGGCGTCGACGTGCTTGCCCCAATAGCTGTACGGCCATCCGTAGAAGCCGCCATCCTTGACCGAGGTCAGGTAGTCGGGCGGAAGGTCATCCCCCAATTCGTCGCGCTCGTTGACGACCGTCCACAGCGCGTCGCTGGTCGGTTCTATGGCCATGCCGTTGGCGTTGCGCAGGCCGGACGCAAAAATGCGCGATTGTCCCGTCGCAAGGTCGAGTTCAAGAATGGTGGCGCGCCCCTTCTCGATATCCATGCCCTTCTCGCCGATGTTGCTGCCGGAGCCGACCGTCACGAACAACTTCGAAGCGTCCTTGTTCGGGAGCAGGGCTCTGGTCCAATGGTGGCCGACGGGCAAATCGAGCAGCTTGGTGCCTTGCTCGGCGATGCGGGTTTGGCCGACGCGGAAGGGGAAACGCAGCACGCTGTCGGTGTTGGCGACGTAGAGATTGTCGCCGACCAAGGCCATCCCGAATGGCTGGCGCAGGCCTTCCAGGAGCACGGCCTGGGTTTCGGCGACGCCGTCGCCATCGCCATCGCGCAGCAGCGAGATGCGGTTGGCGTTCTCCACGATCGAGCCGGAGCGGCGCTGGACCCAGCTTTGCACGATGGCCCGCGGCGACCAGCCGGTCTTGGCAGGCTCGCTGGCCGCTTCTGCCACGAGCACATCGCCGTTTGGCAACACCAGTAGCCAGCGCGGATGCTTGAGGCCCTGTGCAAACGCGCGCACCTGCAGGCCCGCAGCAGGTGTTGGGGTCGCACCGCTCGGCCATGGCTCGTCTGCTACCGACCACCTGATGGTGGGAATCCAGGTTTGGTT
>Ga0075431_100001497_pt1 | contig 21629 bp, 16 predicted proteins | sample RhiMetdeltSRZDD5_FD_75297 | JGI IMG/M metagenome (GOLD analysis project Ga0075431, IMG submission 75297) | Populus rhizosphere microbial communities from Tennessee, USA - Rhizosphere MetaG P. deltoides SRZDD5 | ecosystem: Host-associated > Plants > Roots > Rhizosphere > Soil | place: USA... | reverse complement strand
CCGTTCAAGACCGAAGCCCGTCGTGCGCTTCACCGCGATGGTTGGACAGACAGCTTCGACAAGCTCGAACAGCTGATCGCCGGGCGGGCCCGCGACCGCGGTTAGCCGAGCGAGACTCCGCTCCCTATAGCGCGGAGCACACGGTCGGCGCCCAGGACCCCGGCATCAGGCAGCGGTCCGTGCGTGCAGGCGCGTGGCCGGCGCGGAACCGGAACCTCGTGTACTTCCCGACTGCTCCGCGCTGCGTGACGTAGACACGCACCCGAACGCCGGGCTTGAGCAGCCGCTCGAGGCGGCGCACGCGCACGGTGGCCGCCGCACCCGACTTGGCGCTCGCCCGGACGGCCCGCACCTGCTTCCTGAACGGGCAGCCGCGACCGGAACAGCGGACCGAGATCGTCGTCCCCACGGGTGCCTCGACGCGCACAAGCCGCACGCGGGTCCCGCGCCTCGTGATCCGGCCTGCGATCCGCACCACCGGGAACGGGCTCAAGAGCCGCAGTCCCAGCTTTTGCGTCATGACACGAGGCGCCGGCGCCGGTACGACCGTCAGCGACTGGGAGTCGAACGAAACGAGTCCGGCGTCGTCCGTCACCCGCAGCCCGACCACGTGGTCCCCGGCGTCGGCGAACGCGCGCAGGGCCGTCGCGCCGCCACCGTTGTCGTAGCTGCCGTCGCCGTTGAGATCCCAGACCTCCGCGGCGATCGTGCCGTCCGGGTCGCTGGAAGTGGACGTGAACAGCACCGGCTGGTTGACGACCGGCGTGGCGGGCGCGATCGCGAAGGATGCCGTCGGTGGCCGCGGGGTGACACCGCCGCCCGCGTCCTGCACCGACACCGTGTGGACGGCTTCACCACGGCGGTTCCCTTTCCCCTTCCCGACCAGCCGAACGCTGACCGGGCCCGGCACCGCATAGCTCCAGGTTGCGGTCTTGCCGCGCTGGTCCATGGTGCCGTCGCCGTTCAGGTCCCACTCGTACTTCAAGGCCCCCTCTGCAGGATCCGCCGCTGCCGTGAACGTGACGACCTGACCGGGGGTGGGATCCGTCGGCGACCAACCGAAGTCGACGGAGATGTCCTTCGGCGCCGCCGGGCTGGTGCCGGGCGCGACCGCGAGCGCGGTTGCCAGCAGGGCAATCGTGAATGCGAACGAGATGCGGCGAACTGATGAAGCGGCCAAGTTTGCTCTCCACAGAGCACTGCGACGGGATACCGCTCACGCTGCCTGCTGCGGGGGCGAGCGGACGGTCGGCCCCAATTGTAGGTGGCTTGGCCCATCGATATGCCGGGCAGGCCCCATAAGGTCGAATCGGGGCCTCCGCCCCCTCGCGGAAGGCCTGCTACGGCGGGCCTTTTCTTGTGACCGCGGGCGCATCCCTCCCAAGAGCGACTAGTGTGGAGAGCGTGGACGACGACGCAATCCGCACTCTTGTCACGCGATTGGCCCGTCCGCACGGTTCTGGGGGTGACGTCATCGAGCGCGCGGCGATCCTCGCCGAGGGGCCTAACTTCGCGGCGATCATGACCTGGATCATGGCCCACGGCGGCAAGGCCGAAGCCGCGGCACCAACCGCTCCCAAGGGTGGCCTGCACGGTTCGCGCCTGATGGACGGCGGTGAGGCAACACCGCGGGCACCGCTTCGCTTCGTGCTGCCGGCCGGTGCGCTCGCACCGGGAAGCGCGCCGGCGCGGACGCAGTAACCCGCGCGTCAGAGCTCGAGCTTGATCGGTCTCCGGTCCAGTTCGGACTCGGACTGGTACGCGTCCTTTGCCACGTACGTCACCTCGCCGAGGTGCACCAGCATCTGGCCGTGCAAGAGAAGGTGCGTGTCACCGAGCAGCCGGTCGAACGCCTTCCGGTCGTCGTCGCTGTGGTACTCGAGGTAGACCACTCTGATGCCGGGAAGGAGATCGCCGAGGGCCTCGAGGATCGGCACCTCGCAGCCTTCCGAGTCGATCTTGAGGATGTCGATCGTGGCGATCGAGTTCTCGTCGAGCCACTCGCGCACCGATCTGAGCGTGATCTGCTCACTCTCTTCTCTGGTGCTCTCGCTCTCGGCAACCGACGACATCACGCTGTCGTAAATGCCGCGATAGAGCGGGACCTGCAAGTTGGCCGAGTACAGCCCGAGGTTGTGAGCGCGGACGTTGGGCCGCGCGTCCGTGTTCGCTCTCAGAAGGCCGTACGGCCGGCCGGCGGGCTCGAATGCGAAAGTCGTTGCGTCCGGGTACGCAAGCGAGAAGAAGACCGACGCAGCACCCACGTTCGCGCCGACGTCCATGACCACATCGACGTCGCGGACGAACGGCACCAGCGGATACGTCCTGCCGCTGAGGATCGCCTCGCAGGTCAGCCGGGAAAGCGGGTTGTCGAAGCACACGAACTCCGACGCTTCACCGCCCCACTGGAATTCCAGCTTCGCCGAAGAAGCCTCGCCGGGGTCGCTCATCGGCGCAGGTACCGGCCTGGCTCCGCCGCGTACTCGTTCAAGAACGTCTCGAGCTGCTCGGCGCTGGCGTCCCAGTCGAACGTCTGACGAACGTACTCCATGCCCTGCTTGGCGATTCGGATGCGGAGCTCGTCGTCATGCAGCAGGCGCTCGATGTGGTCGGCCATCGCAGTTACGTCGTCGGGCTCGCAAACGAGGGCTGTCTCGCCGTGGATGGCGTAGTCGTCAGATCCGCCGTTCGATGTCGTGACCAGTGCCGCACCACATGCCATTGCTTCGATGCATGGCAACCCGAAGCCCTCGACGCGGCTCGAGCAGAGGAAGATGCGGCTGCGGTTGTAGATCTCGTTCACGATGACGTCCTGTGGCGGATTGGCGACGACGCTCATCCACGGCGGTGTCTCGTGAGTGGGAGCCAGCCGTGAGAAGACGGTGGCCTCAACCCCGGGCACCCGCCGCCTGACCTCGGATAGTGCTGCAAGTCCCTCCGCCGACGCCTTTTGAAGGTGGCTGTGGTAGGCCATGGAGACGAGCGGGGGGCGCTCCTCGATCGAAGCGACGAGGCGATACTTCTCGTGCTTGAGCCCGTAGGGAACGAACACCAGCTCGTCGGCAGGAACGCCCTTTTCCTTTCCCACGTCGACGAGCCACCTGGCGATGCAGACCTTTGGACAGGGCGCGCGGAACACGGCGTCTTCGATCGAGGGAAAGAGTGTCTGATAGCCCTGCACGAATACGAACGGCAGCCCATGGCGCAAGGGAATCTCGTCGTCGTAGGCGGCGATGAAGTCGGCGTCGGGCAAGTCATGCTCCGCATGCGAGCTGCGCGGCTCGCCGGGGAACACGCGCCGAGTCCCGTCCTCGAAGGTGATCCGCAGCATCGGGCGCTGCTCGTCCAGGAAGACGTGCTCTATCCCGTCCTCGAAGGTGATCCACGGCAGTTCGTCGAGTCCCGCGATCGGATCGGTCAGGCCCATGTGCAGCACGTGCACCGAGTGCCCCCGTCGTCTCATCGCATTGGCGAACTCGTAGAGCGCGAGGGCTCCGCCGATGGGGTCGGCGCTGGTCAGGACCAGAAAGGTGACGGTCATCCGGACGGCATCGGAGCTCGTGCTTATGGGCCTGCGGTCGAGCTCGGAGCTGGGCGGAGGTACCGGTCCGGGGCGCCGGCGTACTCGTCCAGGAACGTCTCGAGCCGCTCGGCGCTGGCGTCCCAGTCGAACATCCGACGAACGTACTCCATGCCCTGCTTCGCCAGCCGGATGCGCAGCTCGTCGTCATGCAGCAGGCGCTCGACCTGGCCGGCCATCCCCGCAACGTCGTCGGGCTCACAGACGAGTGCGGTCTCCTCGTGGATGGCGTAATCGCCGGATCCGCCGTTCGAGGTGGTGACGAGCGCGGCGCCGCATGCCATCGCCTCGACACACGGGAACCCGAAGCCCTCGTAGCGGCTCGCGCACAGATAGATGCGACTGCGGTTGTAGATCTCGTTGACGATGAACTCCTGAGGCGGATCGGTGACGACCGTCATCCACGGAGCCGTCTCGTGGACCGGAGGTAGTTGCGTGAAGACGATCCCGTCGACCTCCGGCACGCGTCTCTTGACCTCCGCGAAAACTGCCAGGCTCTCCGCCGGTCCCTTCTGCGGATGGTTGTGGTAGGCGGTCGAGATGAGCGGGGGACGATCTTCGATCGGCGAGAGGAGGCGGTACTTCTCGTGTCTGACCCCGTTTGGGACGAGCACGAGCTGCTCCTCCGGAACGCCCCTCTGCCGTCCCGCATCGATGAGCCACCTGGAGACGCAGACCTTGGGGCAGGGGATGCGAAACAGAGCGTCGCCGAGCCCTGGAGCGTGCGGGAAGAAACCCTGCACGAATATGAACGGCAACCCATGGCGCGGAGGGAGCTGATCGTCGTAGGCGGCGATGAAGTCGGACGGCGGCAGGTCATCCGCGAACCAGGCGAGCCGGTACCCCTCGACGCCGTCGATCGGCGCCCTCTCGTCGCGGCGCACCTGCGGGATGACGGCATCCGCGGGGGCGTCCCCGCCAGGGTAGATGTGCTGTATCCCGTCCTCGAAGCTCATCCACGGCAGGTCGTCCAGGCTCCAGATCGGCCCGTTCACTCCGACATGCATCACGTGCACCGAGTGCCCCCGCCGGCACATGGCGTTGGCGATCTCGTAGATCGCGATGGCTCCGCCCATCGGGCGGGTGCTGGCCAGGACTGGAAAGGTGATGATCATCCGGATGGTGCGGCGCGTCGATCGCGAACCCTAAGGCCCTAACCTCTTCCAAGTGTCCAGCCGCCTGCCCCGGCGCGCGGGCGATCACCCGCGGACGACGCCGAGCAATCCATGGGACGCGCGCACATACGACCGGTCGAGCGCCCCGCAGCAGGAGTGGGCCACCGACGTCGTCGCGCGGCTCGAGGGCATCGCGCCCGGCGCGACCGTGCTGGACGTGGGCTGCGGGACCGGGCGGGTCACGGAGACGCTGGCGATGCTCGTCCCGCGCGGCCGCGTGCTGGCGATCGACGCATCGGCGGACATGGTGGCGCTCGCCGCGGACCGGCTTGGGGACCGCGCCCACGTCTGGTGCCAGGACGTGCTCGATCTCGATCTCGACGAGCCGGTCGACGCGATCGTGTCGACGGCGGCGTTGCACTGGGTCACCGACCACGACCGTCTCTGGCCGCGCCTCGCCCACGCGTTGCGGCCCGGCGGCATGCTCGAGGTCCAATGCGGAGGCGAGGGAAACATCGACGGGGTGCGGGAGGTGATCGAGGCGGTCGCACGCGACGTCGCTCCGGACCTGCTCGGCTGGTCGCCGTGGACGTTCGCGGGGCCGCAGGAGACCGAGCGGCGCCTGCGGGAGTCGGGCTTCACCGGGATCCGGTGCTGGTTGGAGGAACGTCCCACCCATCCCGAGGACGTGGATGCGTTCGTGCGCACCTCCATCCTGCCGGCCCACCTCGCGCGCCTGCCCGAGCCGCGGCGCGAGCAGTTCGCCGCCGCGGTCGTGGCCGGAGTGCGGCTGCCGCTGGACTACGTGCGGCTGAACGTCTCGGCTGTACGCGACTCGTCGGCGGCCGGCTGACCCTACTGGGCCCGAAGGTGCTCAGTCCGGCGGCAGGTCGCCCGCCAGGAAGCGGTCGCGCAGGACGAACTTCTGCACCTTGCCGGACGGCGTCATCGGGAACTCGTCCACGAAGACCCAGATGCGTGGCGCCTTGTAGGCCGCAAGCTCCGCGCGGACGTAGGCGACCAGCTCCTCCTTCTCCGGGGTCGTGCCCGGCGCCGCCCGGACGAAGGCGCACACCTGCTCGCCCCACTTCTCGTCGGGGATCCCCACCACGGCCGCGTCGCCGACCGACCCGTGGGTGAACAGCCGCTGCTCGATCTCGCGCGGGAAGATGTTCTCTCCCCCGCGGATGATCATGTCCTTCAGCCGGCCCTCGATGCGGCAGTAGCCGCGATCGTCCATCGACGCGAGGTCGCCGGTGTGGAGCCAGCCGTCGTCGTCGATCGCCTCGGCTGTCGCGTCCGCCATCTCGTAGTAACCGTGCATCACCAGGTAGCCCCGCGTGCACAGCTCCCCCACGATTCCGCAGGGCACCGTCTCGCCGGTGAGGGGATCGACGATCCGCACCTCGGTCTGGGGGAGCGGGCGGCCGATCGTGGTGGCACGATCCTCGAAGCTGTCGTCGAGGCGGCCCTGGGTGATCACCGGCGAGCTCTCGGTCTGGCCGTAGATGATCGAGAAGCGCACGCCCAGCCGGTCCTCGATGCGCTTCACCAGATCGGGAGCCACGACCGCGCCGCCCGAGAGCGCTGCGCGTACCGATGAGAGATCGCGCGTCTCGAACCCGGGATCCTCGGTGAGCGCGATCAGGACGGTCGGAACACCGGCGAGCGCGGCCGCCCGCTCCGTCTCGATGAGATCGAGCATCAGGCCGGACTCGAACGCGAGGACCGGAACATGCGCGAGCTGATGCGAGACGCAACCGAGCGCGCCGAGGCCGCATCCGGCGGTGTGGAACAACGGGAACGGGTTCACGTACGCCTCGCCTGGCGCGAAATCGAACCGGCCGAGCGTCATCCGGGCGTTGTTCGTCAGCCCGCGGTGGTGTAGCAGCGCGCCCTTCGGAAAGCCCGTCGTCCCCGACGTGTACTGGATCTGGACCGGGTCGTCCGGACCGACGTCGGGGAATTGCTCCGTCGGCGCGCCGGATGCGAGGAACGCGGCGAAGTCGGTGAAGGCGATCGCCTCACGCAGCCCGGGCAGGTCGCCGCGGACGGCCTCGAGCGACTCCGCCATGGGATTGCCCCGGAACTCGGGCAGCAGGAAGACCCCGGCCGAGCCGGACTGCTCCAGCACGTACTTGAGCTCGCCGGGCTTGTACGCCGGGTTGACCGTTACCAGCGTGAGGCCCGCCAGGGCCGCGCCGAACTCCACCACCTCCCACTCCGGGATGTTGGGCGCCCACACCGCGACCCGTTCGCCCGGAGCGAAGCGCCCGAGCAGCGCGCGGGCGCAACTCTCGGCGTCATCGAGCAACTCGCCGTACGTCCAGCGCCGGCGCTGGTCCGGGTCGGGATGCCCACCGATCAGCGCGGGCTGATCGGGCACTGCCTGCGCCGCGTCGCGCAGGATCCCGCCGACCGTGGTGTCCAGGACCCGCTCGCTCTGGTCCGCGGGGTAGTACGACTCGTTCAGTGTCGAGCTCGTAACGGTCACCGGCCCGCCAGCCTACACCGGGAACAGCAGCTCGACAGGACGGCCCGAGCCCGGGTCGGCGACGCGATTGCGCCGCGTCCCGCCTGGGTTGCGCCGCGCCCACTACCCGGGATAGTGTCACCGCGGGGTGAGTGGCCGCCAAGGAGCGACGGTCGGTCTCGGGCGCCGGGCTGGACGGCTCGGCGTCGCACTGGCGGGCGTGCTGCTGGTCTCGACGATGTGCGCTTGGCCTGCACACGCCGAGCAGCTCATCCTCCGCCCCGCGGCCTCGACGGCCGTCGTGGGCGACGATCACACACTCACGGCCACCGTTTCGCAGGACGACGGCACGCCGCTGGCCGGCGTGCCCGTGCGCTTCCTGTGGCCGGACTGCACGCCGGCATCGCGGCTCGTGACCGATTCGCTCGGAGAGGCCACCTGCGTGTTCACCTCGACCTTCGCGCATACGGCTTTCGTGACCGCTTCCGGCGATCTGGACGGCGACTCGCAGTCGGATCCGGGCGAGCCCAGCGATACCGCCACGGTGGACTGGGTGGCCGGGCCGGCGACCGAGCTCGAGCTCGACCCGGCGGCGCAAGTGAGGGTGGTGAACACCGAGAGCTGCCTGGAAGCCGTGGCACGCGATGCCCTCGGCGTGCGAGCCGCAGACCGCCTCGTGCGCTTCGTGGTCACCGGAGCCAACCCCACGGTTCACAGCCAGCGCACCGAGTTCGCCGGCTCGGCCCGCTGGTGCTACTCGGGCCTGCTCGCCGGGGAAGACTCCATCACCGCCTATGTGGACGACGACGAGGACGGGGTCAAGGACGGGTCGGAGCCGGGTGCAAGCGCAACCAGGACATGGCTCGCGCAACCGGCCGTGATCACGGTGTCGCCGGAGCAGTCCAGCGCACCGGTCGGGACGGATCACACGATCAGCATCACGGTCACCACCGCGGCAGGCGTGCCGCTCGCGGGGGTGCCGGTCCGGTTCGACTCGTTCGACCTGATCTTCGAGGGATGCAACGTGCTGCGCGAGGACGTGACCGACTCTACGGGCCGCGCGGTCTGCGTCGAGCGCAGCCAGGAGCCGGGTCTGCTCAACGTGCGCGTGACCGCGGACGTGGACGCCGGCGGAGCGGCATCCGCGCTGTCACACCACCGCTGGACTTCAGGAGACGCCGTGACGATGGGCCTCAGCCCGGGCTTCGCGGTGCACCGGGTCGGCAACCAGACCTGCGTGTGGGCGGTGAACGTCGAGGACGGGGAGGGCCGCCCGGCAGCCGACAAGCTGGTGCGACTCGCCTTCAGCGGTCCCAGCCCGGCGACTCGCACCGCCCGTACGAGCCAGTTCGGGAATGCGTTCGTCTGCTACACGGGCACCACGGCGGGCGACGAACAGGTCACCGCGTTCGTCGACAACGACGAGGACGGGGTCGACGACGGAGCGTCCGATCCCGACGCGACGGCGACGAGGCTCTGGCTCGCTCAGGCACCACTGCTCACGCTGACTCCTGCCAGCGGCAGCGGCCAGACCGGAGGGACCCACACCCTGACCGCGCGGCTGACCACTGCGACCGGGACGCCGATCGCCGGAATACCGGTGGGGTTCGGCGATGACGCCCCGTCGCCGAACCAGGTGCTGTGCGACGACTTCGCCTTCACCAGACCGACCGATGCGGACGGAGTGGTGCGGTGCACGTACCGCGGCAGGAAGCCCGGTACCGACCAAATCCGGGCCTCGGCCGACCTGGACAACGATGTGAGCTTCAGCTCGGAGCCCGCGCGGGCCAGCGCGACGTTCACGTGGCTCTCCGGCCCGGCTGACACCCTCCGCCTGGATCCCCGCACCTTGTTCGGGGTGGCGGGGACACGGCGGTGCGTGACGGCGAGCGCGTGGGAGCAGCTGGACGACGACCTCGGTCCCGTACAGGTGATCGACACGCCGATCCGGTTTGCCGTGACGGGCGCCAACGCGAGCGGCGGCACCGTGCGCACCGACAGCAACGGGCGGGCCGAGTTCTGCTACACGCCTGCGGCCGGCGGTGCAGACGAGATCGGCGCATTCGCCGACAACAACGGGAACGGCACCGATGACGGCGACACCGAGCCGGACGACCTGGTGGCTGCGACCTGGATCGCCGAGCCGCCCACGATCTCAGTGGAGCCCGGCGCCTCCACCGGGCCCATCGGCTCGACGCACAGCCTCACGGCGACGGTCGAGCTCGCGGACGGCAGCCCCCTGGCGGGCGCGCCGGTCTACTTCCTCGACGAGGGCGGGCCGAGTTTCGACTTCTGCGAGAACGGCACCGGCCGCACCGACGCCGGCGGGCAGGTCGAATGCTCGTACACGGGCGATTCGGCGGGCACCGACCAGATCCGGGCGTTCGTGGACCTGAACGAGAACTTCTTCAACGACGCCGGTGAGCCGGACGCCGCCGCCACGCGCACGTGGACTCCGCGGGTGGCGACGTCGCTGAAGGTGACCCCGGCGTACGCGACTGCGATCGCCGGGTCGTTCGAGTTCCATTGCGTGACCGCGACGGCCAAGGATGCCGACGATCGGCTCGTCAGGGACCTGCCGGTCGTGTTCGAGGTGAGCGGCGCGAACCCGGGGACGACCACCCGGACCAGCGACTCGAGCGGGGAGGCGCGTTACTGCCTCGAAGGGCGGACCGCGGGTGCCGACACCATCACGGCGTTCGCCGACAACGACGGCGACAGCGCGGGCGATCCGGGCGAGCCGCAGGACGCCGCCGAGGTACTGTGGCTCTCCGGCCAGCCGGACACGATCGAGCTCGACCCGGCGACCGCGGTCAGCCCGATCGGGACGACGCACACGCTGACGGTGGAGGTGGCCGACCAGGGACGGCCCGCCGCCGGAGTCCAGCTGCTGTTCGGCGTGACCGGCGCGAACCGCATCGCCTCGCACATCGAGACGGCCGACCGGGACGGCCGCGCGAGTTTCGAGTACCAGGCCGCGGTCGCGGGCACCGACACCATCACGGTCGTGATCGACGTCAACGGCAACGACTTCCAGGACGGCGACGAGCGCATCGCCACTGCGACGAGCGTCTGGACCACGGAGCCCCCGACGGCCCTCACCCTGACCCCCAGCTCGGCCGGCGGCCCGTTCGACAGCGAGCACTGCGTGGAAGCCGAGGTGCGGGACGGGCTCGACCGGCCGCAGCAGAACCGGCTCGTGCGCTTCTCCGTATCGGGAACCGCGACCGCGGGCGGCTCGGCCGAGACCGCGGCTGCCGGGACGGCGCGCTTCTGCTACCGCAGCGGACTACCGGGCACCGACGCGATCGTCGCGTACGCAGACACCGACCGCGACGCCGTGCGCGATGCCGCAGAACCCCAGGACGAGGCCGGCCGGTCGGTCCAGGGAGCGTGGCTCGAGATCCGCAAGTCCCTGCAGCCCGCGGGCGACGCGGGCCGGTTCGCGCTCCAGCTGGACGGCGCGACCGTGCCGGGCGCCGCGGCAGTGGGTCACGGCGGGACGACGGGGAAGGTGCTGCTCGCGCTCGGGGCTCACACTGTCGCGGAGCAGGCGTCCGGCGCGACGCGGCTGGCGGACTACGGCTCGGCGATCTCCTGTCGCGCGGCCGCCGGCACCGGAGCAGTCGTCGCGCAGACCGCCGGCTCCGGCCCGTTGCAGGTGTCCTTGGGACAGGGCGACGACGTCCTGTGCACGGTCACCAACGTCCGGAACCGCCCGCCCGAGTGCTCGCGCGTGTCGGCCGATCCTGCCGTGCTGTGGCCGCCCAACTCCAAGCTCCGAGTCGTGCGACTCGGCGGCACGCGCGATCCCGACGGGGACAGCGTGAGCACCACGGTGGCGAGCGTCACGCAGGACGAGCCCCTGCAGCGCAAGCGGTCGCGGGGGCTGCGCCGGGACGCCGTGCTCCCCGGCGGACGGTTCGTGCTGCTCCGCGCTCACCGCAGCCCCAGCGGCGACGGACGCGTGTACCGGGTCAAGTTCACCCAGCGGGATGCGCGTGGTGCCGTCTGCAAGGGATCCGTGACCGTGTCGGTTCCGCGCGCCAGGCACAAGCGCGCAGTGGATTCCGCGCCGCCCAGCTACTCCTCTCTGGCGACGAAGGGATCTCGCACCCGCGGGACCGGACGCTGACCGATCCCCGCCAGCCTCCGCTCTCCCAGGCCGTGGGACGGCGTGGGAGCGGGAAAGCCGGCCGGGTGCGCGCGGAAGTCGCGCAGCAGCAGGCGGCCGACCAGTAGGCACAGCGCCAGCGCGCCGCCGGCGAGCGCAAGCTCGGCGGGTTCCCGGTTGCGGACCGCCGCCACGGCGAGCACCAGCACCGCGAGCGCGATCAGCACGAGGGAGATGCCGCGGTGGAACCGGCCCGCCTCGGAGTGCGGCCAGGGATCGAGCGCCCTGACCACTTCGCGCCCCTCGTCGGAGTCGGTGCAGCTCCCCTTCGCGGGGCACGCGTTGCAGACCTGCGGCCGGGCGCGGTAGCGCACGATCCGGCGCTCGTGCTCATACGCGTGCGGCCACAGATGCTCACCTTCGGGGCACACCCAAGCGTCGTGGTGCGCGTCGTACTCGAAGCCGGCAGTGCGCCACAGCATCGCCCGCCGGTGCGTGTGGGCCGACAGCCACTCGAGCGCGCCCACCCCGATGGTGAGCGCCAGCGCGTACCCCGCGGCCAGCAGCGCCTCGGCGCTCATGTCCGCCTCGCCGCCGCGGCTTCCTCGGATCCCGTCTTCGCCATGCCCTCGGGCTCGGTGATCTCGGTGAAGAGGATGTCCTCGGGCTCCTCGAGCGTCACGCGTTTCACCGTATGTCGGATCCCGATGTACGTGATGTAGAGCACGGGTAAGGCTCCCCCGGCGATGAACACGACGTCGCCGGGCAGCCGCAGCCACTCGATCAGCGTGTTGGTGTCCTCGGTCAGGAACTTGAGGTCGCGCGCCTCCCAATATCCCTCCCCCACCGACTTGTAGAGCTGCGCGATGCCGAGCGGCAGCAGCGTGGCGAAGCACATCCAGGCCAGCCCGATGTTCGTGGACCAGAACGAGATCCGCGCCCAGCGCTCGGGCCATCGGTCGCCCGGAATCAGGTAGCGCAGGCAGAAGAGCGCCAGGCCGATCGCCAACATGCCGTAGACGCCCATCATCGCCGCGTGCCCGTGGTTCGCCGTGAGGGCGGTGCCGATCTCGTAGTACGAGACGACCGGCAGGTTGATCAGGAAGCCGAACACGCCCGCGCCCAGGAAGTTCCAGAACCCGACGGCGACCAGGAACATCACCGCCCACCGGTGCGGGAAGGGGGTGCGCGACCGCGATTCCTGCGCGGCGCCCAGCTGCAGGAAGCTCCACGCCTCGACGGTCAGGAACGTCAGCGGGATCACCTCGGCCGCCGAGAAGAACGCGCCCAGCGCCATGTGCTCGGCCGGCTCGCCGGAGAAGTACAGGTGGTGCATCGTGCCGATCACACCGCCGACCGAGTACAGGATGATGTCCAGGAAGATCACGGCCAGGGCGATACGCTCGCGCACGACACCGAGCAGCACGAACATGTAGGCGACCATCACGGTCGTGAACAGCTCGAGGAAGTCCTCCACCCAGAGGTGGACGACCCAGAAGCGCCAGAACTCGTTCACGGTGAAGTGCTGGCCTGTGCGAGCCAGCAGCCCGACCGCATAGAACGCCGGGATCGCGAGCGCGGCCATGAAGAAGAGCCACGGCATGTTGCCCGGGTGCTCGCTGCGCAGGCGGGTGCGCAGGACGCGCCACAACATGAACACCCAGATGAACAGGCCCGCGCTCAGCAGCACCTGCCAGAACCGCGCGAGGTCCAGGTATTCGAAGCCCTGCAGGCCGAACCAGTTCGACGCGGCGTCCTTCAGCACGCCGTGCACGCCGAGGTAGGAGCCGATCAGGGTCCCGAACACGACCACGGCCAGCGCGCCGAGCAGCGCGAACGCCAGCTTGCCCTGGCCCTTGGGCTCGCGCTTGGCGATCATCGGGGCGAGGAAGATGCCTGCGGCCACGAACGAGGTCGCGACCCAGAAGATCGCCAGCTGCACGTGCCACGTGCGCATCAGGTTGAAGGGGAACGCCGCGGCCAGGTCGAGGCCGAAGAAGTTGTCGATCTCCGCGCGGTAGTGCTGGCTCGCCGCACCCACGACCGTCTGGAGCAGGAACAGCGCGGCCATCACGAAGAAGAACCACGCCGTCGCGCGCTGCGCGGGCGTGAGCGCAACGTCACCCGGGTCGCGGAAGGAAAGGGACGCCTGCTCGCGTCCGTGCCAGCCCAGGCGCCAGCGCCCGAACACGGCGAACAGCACTCCGATGCCTCCCAGCAGCGCGATCAGCGAGAGGACGCTCCAGACCACCACGTTCGCGGTCGGCTTGTTGTCGACGCGCGGCTCCGGCGGCCAGTTGTTGGTGTACGAGTAGTCGTGGCCGGGCCGCTCCGCGGCGCCCGCCCACGCGGTCCATCCGAAGAACGCGGTCAGATCGGCCAGGTCGCTGCGATCGGTGATCGCATCCGGGCGCAGCCCGTTCTTCGAGGTCGGCTCCGAGAAGAAGCGCGAGTAGTGCACGACGAGGCGCCGGTGGGCCTCTGCCTGCGCCGCGGTGAACTGGAGGGTCTTGGTCTGTTCGTCGTAGCGGTTGGTCCGGAAGTCCTTGACGGTCTGCTGGACCGCACGGTCCGAGCCGGCCCCGCCGTACCTCTGACGCACGAAGTTCGCGGATCGGCGCAGGTAGTCGGCCGTGAAGTCCGGGCCGAGATACGCGCCGTGGCCGAAGACCGAGCCGTACTCCATCAAGCCGTTGTTGAGGAACACCTTCTGCCCGCGCTCGACGTCGTCGTCGGTGTAGAGGACGCGCTGCTGAGGGTCGACGACGCGCTGCGGAACCGGGGGCTTGGCCTGGTACGTCCGGTACGCCAGGAACCCGAGCACGAAGAACCCCGTGAGCACGACCAGGATCACAGCCTGGACCCAGGTCTTGGAGACCAGCAGCGGGCGGCGCCCAGAACCTTCCAACACTCCTCCTCCTCAAGGGCGGTGCGGCGTGCGGATAAATATCAGAGACGGCGCGTGACGACGCTCACGACCGTGGGCAGGGCGACCTCACGCCCACGAGCGACGGGTCAAAGGTCTTCACGGTCTTCTACATCCTCGCCGGGCTGGGCGTCCCTCGTTGCGGTCGTGACTGCGATGGGCGAGCAGCTGCTGCGCTCCGAGCGCGAGAAACGCGACTCGTCCTAGTCGGCCCAGGGCCCGATTCCGCTCACCCTCTCGACCGCGATCCGCGCGCGGACGCCGCGCGGTGGATCGTCCATCGGCGGGAAGCGCACGTCGGGACCGAGGTACACGTGGGCGAGCTCCTGGAGCAGTTCCGGCGCGCCGCCCTCCTCGATCGTCGCGGTCCCATACACGACGAGGTACTCCTTCAGGCCGGGAGGGCGGACCGTGCTGCCCTCGAATGAGATCGCCACCCGCGGGTCGCGGCGGATGTTCTCGAGCTTGCGCAGTCGCGGGTTCAGGTGCGCGGTGAGCAGATCCTCCCCGTCGACGGCCACCCACACGGACGTCACCTGCGGAGCGCCTCCCCCGCCGAGCGTGACGAGATGGCCGATCGCGCCGGACCGGATCAGCTCCTTTGCGCTGTCGGGAAGGGCCATCGCCTGGAAGATTCTACGGCCGGCAGTTCGCGCGGGCCGGCGGGCCCCTCGCCGCCCATCATCGGCGTGGAGCCCTTGTTGCCGAGCCGCCGGCCGGCGACAGGAGCGCGCCCGATCCCTGTTCGGGCGCGGCCCGTGCCGCCGGCCGTACGATCAGATATCTAGTCCGCCTCCCCGAGCGCCGGCCGGCCGCCCAGCGGTGACGGCTCCACCCGCAACATGCGCGCCGGCCAGCTCGGCAGCCACCAGTTCCAGCGGCCCATCAGCGCGATCACCGCGGGCACGACGAGCGCGCGGATGACCGTCGCGTCGAGCAGGATGCCCGCGCCCAGGCCGGTGGCGAACATCTTCAGGTCGGTGCCGGGGCTCGACGCCATCGCGGTGAACGACAGGAACAGGATCAGCGCAGCGCTCGTCACCAGCCGCCCGGTCCGCCCGATGCCCTGGATCACCGCCGTATCCGTGGACCCCGTGCGGTCGTACTCCTCCCTCATGCGGGAGAGGATGAACACCTCGTAGTCCATCGAGAGACCGAACAGGAACGCGAAGATCATCAGCGGCATCCACGACGGGATCGAGCCCGTCGCCTGGATGTCCCAGATCAGCTCCGAGCCGTAGCCGTGCTGCCACACGAGGACGAGCACACCCCAGGCAGCCGCCACGCTCAAGATGTTCAGGATGATCGCCTTCAACGGCAGCAGCAGCGAGCGGAACGCGCGCGCGAGCAGGATGAACGTCGTGATCGTGATCAGCGCGATCATGATCGGGAAGCTCCCGTACACGGCATCGATGAAGTCGGCGTTCGAGGCCGGCTGGCCGCCGACGCGCACATCGGGGCCGGACGCGTGGGCCGTGTCACGCACGGCCTGGAGCGTGTCGCCTCCTTCGTCGGTGCCCGAATCCGGGATCGGCATCACCTCGACGATCGCGGTTCCGTCGCGACGCCAGTCACCGCTCTCGGGCGCCACCGCCCCGTGGACGCCGTCGACGCTGCGCAGGTCGGCTGCCACCTGCTGGGGGTCTGTGCCGCCCTCGACCAGGATCTCGTGCGGGAGCAGCGCGCCTTCGCCGATGCCGGAGTCCTCGAGCGCCACCAGCCCGTCCTTCGCGTCGCCCGACTTGGCGACGCTGTCGGCGTCACCGGCGCCGAGCTGCAGGTCGGTCGCGGCGACCACGAGCGCCAGGACGATCGCCATGCCGGCGCCGGCTGCCAGCCAGCGATGGCGCGCGACGCCCTCGGCCCAGCGCGTCCACGCGCGGCTCGCCTTGTCGTCCGTGCGGCGGTGCGGCCAGTCCAGCTTGGGGCCCGCCTTCGCCAGCACGACCGGCAGCAGCGTGATCGCGGCCAGGGTCGACACCAGCGGAATCAGCATGCCGGCGTAGCCCATCGAGCGCAGGAACGGCAGCGGCAGGGCGATCAGCGCGAGCAGGCCGATGGCGACCGTGATGCCGCTGAAGACGACTGCGCGGCCTGCGGTCTCCATCGCCTTCTGCACCGCCTGGTCGCCGCTTGCTCCGTGCGACCGCTCTTCCCGCCAGCGCGACACGACGATCAGCGAGTAGTCGATGGCGACACCCAGGCCGAGCAGCGCGATCAGGAACTGGACGATCGGGGAGACCGTCGTGATCTCCGTCAGCACGAGCAGCAGCAGGAAGGTCGTCATGATCGACGCGATCGCCATCATCAGCGGGACGAGCGCCAGGAACGACGCGAACACGAACGTCAGCACCGCGAGCGCGCCGAGCGCGCCGAGCATCGCCTCCAGGAAGACGCCCGGGCCCTCGTTGTCGGCGCCCGAGTCCTCGTAGAGCGCGTCGAAGCCGGTCAGGTGGACCGGCTGGCCCGCGACCGTGGCCCCCTTCAGCACGGCACTGGCCGCCTTTTCGGCGCGCGGGTTCTCACCGAACGCCGAATCCGGGTCGGGCTGCGGGTAGACCAGCGCGAACGTGACGCGCCCGTCGTCGGAGACGAACGTCTTGTCGCCCGTCGAGGCGTAGGACGCGATCCGCGAGTTCGGCAGCGCCTCGTCGAGGCGCGCGTCGATCCGCGCCAAGTCGGACTTCACACGGGGGGAGTCGACGCTCTGGCCGGGCGGGAGCCTGACCACCGGGACGAGCGGATAGGTGTCGCCGCCGGTGCCGCGGTAGTGATCGGCGATCGCGACGTTCGTCTCCCAGCCCTCCTTGTCGGGGACCGAGAACTCGGGCTCGAGCGCGTCCGTCGCGGGCCCGGCGGCCATGATGCCGGCGATCGTGAGCACGATCCACGTGACGATCACGGTGCGCTTGTGTGTGAGGACCCAGCGGGTGAGCGAGGACAAGAACTACCTCCTGCGGTCTACGGATCGATTCGCTGACGGTGAGGTTTTCAGTGGAGCGCGAGGGGTGGAAGGCGGTTAGCTGGCGTCTTGCCGTTCGGTTTCCCCTACCTGCCCAAAGGCGGTGAGGATAGGGGCGGGTTCACGGGAAAAGACCGTCGCGAGCCGCGAAACTCATCGCCGGGCGGCTTTCCGGCCCGCCGGGGTACGGTTGCCCGTACACCACGACAGCGCCCGGAGGGGAACAATTAGGGCCGATGGGAGCGAGCATCTTGATCGTCGACGACCATCCCGGCTTCCGTGCGCAGGCGCGCCGGCTGCTGGAGAGCGAGGGTTATCTGGTGATCGGGGAGGCGGGTGACTGCACCACCGGGCTGGAGGCCGCGCGCGCCCTGCAGCCGCAGCTCGCACTGGTGGACGTCTACCTGCCCGACGGCGACGGCTTCGACCTCACGTCGCGCATTGCGCTGCTGACCGACCCGCCGACGGTGATCCTGATCTCCAGTCGCGACGGCGCGGAGTTCGAGCGCTGCGCGTCGGAGAGCGGCGCTCGCGGCTTCGTCCCGAAGGCGGAGCTCTCGCGCGAAGCGATCGAGGGCGTGTTGCAATGAGGAGCCTCCGGCGCGCGCTGTTCGCCCTGGGCGCGCTGGGCTTCGTGGCAGGCGCGGTGCCGCTTGCCCTGGCACTCGAATACGAAGGAGGGCATCAGCGGGAGCTGATCGCCGTCTGCGGGCCGCTCACCGGCTGGGCCTTCATCGGCACGGGCATCTTCGCCTGGCTGCGGCGGCCCGAGAACAGCCTCGGAGCGCTGATGACCGCGATCGGGTTCGCGGCCTGCCTGGCGTCGCTGCGAGTCGCGACCGAGCCGTGGATCTTCGTCACGGGGCTGCTGGTCATCACGCTCCAGTGGGCGCTGCTCTACCACATGCTCCTGGCCTTCCCGACGGGCACGCTGGGAACGCGGTTCGAGCGCCTGCTCGTGCTGACCAGCTACGTGAGCGCAGCGCTGGTCCATCCAGTGTCGATGCTGTTCCAGGACACGAGCCGGATGGGTTTTCCGGAGAACCCGCTCCTCATTTCCGCGGAGCCTGACCTCGTCAGCACCGTCAGCCGGGGCCGGTTCTGGGTCGGCCTGTTCCTGATCGCGGCGCTTGCCGTGATCCTCGTCCGCCGCTGGCGCGGTGCCCCCACCGTGCGGTCGCAGACGATGCTCGCGGCATTGCTCAGCGGTGGAGTCGTGATGCTGCTGCTCGCGGCCTGGTACGTCGCGATCCTGGCGCACTGGGATCCGGTCCTGATCGAAAGGCTCGAGGAGGCGCGGATCGTCGCCCTGGCACTCGTCCCGTTCGCGTTCCTGGCCGGCGTGCTCCGCGGCCGCGTGGCGGGCGCCGCGGCGATCAGTGAGCTGGTGGCGCGGCTCGGCGAGCCGGAGGGCCGCCGCCGTGGATTGCGCGACGCGCTCGCGGACACGCTTGCCGACCCTTCGCTCGAGCTCGCGTACTGGCTGCCGGAGCGCAACGAATACGTGGACGCCGCGGGGCGGCCCGTGGCGCTCCCCACAGCGGAGTCCGGCCGGATCTGCACGCCGGTCGAGTCGCGCGGGGAGCCGCTCGCGGCGATCATCCACGACCCGTCGCTGCAGGCACACCGCGAGCTGGTGCGGGCAGTGGGCGCAGCTGCTTCGCTGACCCTGGAGAACGAGCGCCTGGACGCCGAGCTGCGCGCGAACGTCGAGGAGCTGCGCGCCTCACGCGCGCGGCTGGTCGAGTCGGGGGACGCGGCGCGCCGCCGCATCGAGCGCGACCTGCACGACGGAGCGCAGCAGCGGCTGGTGTCGCTCGCGCTCAGCCTGCGGCTCCTGCAGTCGCGGCTGGCCGAGGATCCCGGGGCCGCAGCCGAGCTCGAGGACGCCCGCAAGGAGCTCGAGCAGGCGCTCGAGGAGCTGCGCGAGCTGGCGCGGGGCATCCATCCGTCGGTGCTCTCCGATCGGGGCCTCGACGCGGTGCTCGAGGGTCTCGCGCACCGGGCTCCACTGCCGGTGGAGCTGGAGGCGACACCGGGCGAGCGCCTGCCGGGGAACGTCGAGTCCACCGCGTACTTCGTGGTGTCCGAAGCGCTCACCAACGTCGCGAAGTACGCGGACGCGACGCACGCGCGGGTGAGGGTCATGCGCGAGAACGGGCGCGTGCTCGTGGAGGTCGCGGACGACGGCGTGGGCGGAGCGAACCCCGCCCAGGGCACGGGCCTGCGCGGGCTGCTCGACCGCGTCGCGGCGGTCGATGGGAAGCTCGAGGTCGATTCGCAGCCGGGGCATGGCACGACGGTGAGGGCGACGATCCCGTGCGGGTAGTCGTCGCCGACGACTCGGTGCTGCTGCGCGAAGGGATCGTGCGGCTGCTCCAGGACGCTGGGTTCGACGTCGTGGCACAGGCGGGCGATGCCGAAGACCTGATGCGGAAGGTCTCCGCGCACAAGCCCGACGTCGCGGTCGTCGACATCCGCATGCCGCCGACGCAATCCGACGACGGGCTGCGCGCTGCGCTCGAGATCCGGCGGCGGCTGCCGGAGACCGGCGTGCTCGTCCTCTCCCAGTACCTGGAGGAGGGGTATGCGCTCGAGCTGGTCAGCGACAGCGCCGAGGGGACGGGCTACCTGCTCAAGGACCGCGTCGCGGACGTGGAGCGCTTCGTCGACTCGGTGCGCCGCGTGGGACAGGGCGGCTCGGCCCTCGACCCGGAAGTCGTCTCGCACCTGCTCGGGCGGCGCCGGCGGGACGACCCCCTGGCGGAGCTGACCCCGCGGGAGAAAGAGGTGCTGGGGCTGATGGCGGAGGGCCGCTCCAACCAGGCGATCGCGGAGCAGCTGGTCGTGACCGAGCGCGCGGTCGAGAAGCACGTCACGAGCATCTTCGGGAAGCTCCGCCTGGCACCCGCGCCGGAGGACCACCGGCGCGTGCTCGCGGTGCTGACGTTCCTGCGCGCCTGACGCTCAGCGAACCTCGTCGTCCGCCGTCATCCCCGCCGCGTCGAGCGCCATTTCGCGTTTGGCGAACATCTCGCAGCGGGCGGGCATCCCGTCGCGCATGGTCCAGAACGCTCCCACCTGGTTCTCGACGATCGCGGTCGAGCCGTGCGGCTGGAAGCGGACCACGAGAAAGATGACCACGTGGTCACCGCGTGCGAAGAACTGCTGTGGCGCGTAGGTGACCTCCTCGAACGGCTCCACGAGGTCGGCGTAGAACTGCGTCGCCGCCTCCGCGCCGCGATAGGTCCCTGCCCCCGGCACGCGAGCCGCGGTCCGCAGCTCGAAGTCCGGATGGACGTCGTGGAAGACGGCGCCCAGGTTGCGCTTCGTGACCGACTCGTAGCGCGCGCGGATCGCATCTACGTGCGGGGGCAGCATGGCCGCGAAAGTATCGCGGAGCGGCAGCGCGCGCTATGCGACGGGCGCTCTACGCGGCAACGCGGCCCGAGCGCCGTCCGGCCCACCAGCGGTACAGGCCCAGCAGGATCATCACGCCGATGATCGCTCCCACCAGACCGCCCAGGTCGAAGGCATCCTCGTCGCCGATGCCGAGCCCGAGGGTGAAGATCACCCATCCCAGGGCAGCGCCGGCCAGGCCGAGGACGATCGTGGCGATGAAGCCGCCCGGGTCGTCGCCCGGCATGAGCGCCTTGCCGATGAACCCGGCTACCAGCCCCAACAAGAGTGCACCGATCACAACCGTCTCCTTTCGCCCCGCGCGAAACCGCGCTGCACCGATGGTACTTCGGTGCAACACCCTGCAAACCGGGGCCGGTCAGCGGTGCAACAGGCCATCCGGGTCGACGCGGCCCGGGACGAGTCGCAGCAGCGCTAGCGGGGCGCGTCGGCGTCGGCCTCGAGCTCCTCGAGGTCCGCCGGCTCGAGGCGCAACCTCGCCGCGGCCATGTTCTCCTCCAGGTGCTGCACCGACGTCGTGCCGGGGATCGGGAGCGCGACCTCGGACTGGGCCAGGAGCCAGGCCAGCGCTACCTGGGCGGCGGTCGCATCGTGCCGCGCGGCGACGCGCCGCAACGCGTCGTCGACCTGAATCAGCCGGCCGGTTCCGAGCGGCACGTAGGCCATGAACGGAATGCCGGCCTCCTCGCAGCTCGCCAGCGCGGGCTCGGGCCCGAAGCGCCTGCGCCGCCGCACGTTGTAGCCGTTCTGCACCGCGGCCACCTGCACGACCTCGCGGGCCTCGGCCAGCTGCCCGGCGCTCACGTTCGAGAGGCCGATGTGACGGATCTTGCCCTCCGCGCGCAAGGTGTCCAGCGCCCCGAGCGACTCGCTCAACGGAACCGCCGGATCCGGGGTGTGGAGGAAGAACAGCTCGATCGTCTCGAGGCCGAGCCGCCGCAGGCTGCCCTCGCAGGCGGCGCGCAAGTGCGCCGGCCGGCCGTCGGGGACAGGGCCGTCGTTGCCGGCGAGGTACCCGCCCTTGGTGGCGATCACCACG